>Ga0180438_10006851_pt1 | contig 15232 bp, 13 predicted proteins | sample SS_ome_12_FD_132455 | JGI IMG/M metagenome (GOLD analysis project Ga0180438, IMG submission 132455) | Hypersaline lake sediment archaeal communities from the Salton Sea, California, USA - SS_3_D_2 metaG | ecosystem: Environmental > Aquatic > Non-marine Saline and Alkaline > Hypersaline >...
ATAAAAGCAGAACAAATTATAGAAAACCATGTCCAAAGCAAAGAAAAAGCAAGAAAAAAAATACGCTCACTACAAGCCGATCTTAAGAAAAAAAAACCTTAACAGCTTTTTCGATATTTTCTATTGATAAAATTCATTTGAATTGTTACCATTAATTTGCGTATTAATATTAACCACAAATAAAAAGGTAATAACAATGGATATTAGATCTGTAAATAATGCAAAAACTAGTTGCTGTGCTTTTTTCGAAAAAGCTGGTAATGCTATGAAAGATTTCTTTTCCTCCTTTACTCACAGGGTCAAAGAGGTCTTCAATAAAGTTTTTGACAAGCTTTGCCCATGCCGAGTAACTGCTCAAAAATTACATGGTCGAATTCAAAATTTAAGTGATATGAACAAAGCTTTTGCCGAGCAAGCTGAACTGCAAAAGCAGCGTGCCGAAAACCTTGAGCAAACCATTCAAAGAATGCGTGCTGATCGTTTAGCTGTTGTCCCTTATAAAGCTCCTGCTTCAATATACACAACTGATCAACCAGAAGTTAATTCTGAAAATGATTAAGAAGTCTCTGCTCCTACTGCAGATGCTGGCGTACCACAAAGAAAAGCTCAACGCAATCGGCGAGATCCAAGCTGCTCTTTCCACATGAATCTCCGCAATAGAACAAATGTTAACTACAAAAGATAATCACCGATTCCCAAGGTCTACCACTAATCAACTGGTAGACCTTTTTTTATTTGACTTTTTCACATCAAAATGAAACAGTTATGTATAAGATAAATTATACGGTAACTGTATGTCTTTCAGTATTTGGAATTATTTCCCTAGTCTCGAAACAACATTAGAAAGTGTTGCTGAAATAGCAGGAGAGCCCTGCGACACCTTTTGCTCTTCTTTGAAATGCGTAACATCTTTTCCGGCATATATTGCACAAAAGATTTGCGCAGTCTTTGCTGCCTGTATGGACGCGCTCTATAAATGCTTTCCTGGAGATATCGGCGCAACAAAAAGAGAGAATCAAGAAGTAAAAATAAGGCTTTCGGTCTTAGAACCAGAACATGCCTCGCTAAAAATTGCTCATGAAACGCTTCGCACAAATCATAGCGACCTGCAGGAAGCATGCAAAAAAAACTTTGACTTGCTCCACACCATCCAACAAGAAAGAGACGCATTGCAAGAACGAAACCAAGAACTCACCCATAATTTAGAACAAAAAACAAAAGAATGTGATCGCTTTAACCAAGATGCAAAAAGATTCTTCGAAGATGCCCGCAAATTAACTCTTCAAGTTGACCAAAAAAATCAAGAACTCTCACAATCCCACATTAAACATGGGCAATTATTAAGAGAAAATGAGGAGCTTAAAACGGAAAGACAAACTCTCAAAAAACAACTTGACGGCGCTCAACAATCACTGAGCGGCTCCAAGCAATTATTTGGAACATTACGAGCAACCCTCAAAGGACAGCAACAGACACCAATATACCAACAATTAGAAACCTTTTGGAGCCAGGTCCCACAAGAATACTTGCAACCCTCTGCACCACCAATTGAAGATCCGCCACCTCCCTATGCTCCTCCCGTTTACGCACCTTCTATACAATCTGATCCTCCAAGTAAATAATAAATATGGGACGTTTGCTTAACCATTGTCGATGGTCTGCTTCCCGAGAGGGAACATTTAACGAATGTCGAAAAAAATATTGGTATACCTACTATGGAGCATGGGAAGGATGGCCGAAGACACCTTATGACACCAGAACCGCTGTCGATCCACTTGCTACTTATCTCTATAGGCTAAAAAACATCCAATCTACAGCTATCTTCGTAGGATCTACAGTCCATAAAGCAATTGAATGGGCATTGCAACAGACACAAAAGACTCAAATGCTCCCCCCTCTTCAATCACTCAAAACACAAATCACCAAACTCATACAAAACGGAAGCGAAGAATCGAAAAATAAAGCGTGGCAAAAACACCCTAAACATCATGTCAACCTACTGGAAGAGTATTACCAGCTTTCACTCCCATCAAGTGAAGAACTCGTCAATAGAGCTCTCAAATGCGTGAATAATTGGTATACCTCTCCATGCGTCCAAAACCTCATTCTTCATCATAATGCCTTATGGATGGGCATTGAAACTCCCCACACATTTTCCATAGAGCCTGGGATCGAAGCTATTGTTGTTTTTGACTTTTATCTAAAATGGAAAGACAGGATGATCATCTTTGATTGGAAAACAGGAAAAGAATCGCCCAAAATTGAATTTCAATTGTATACATATGCCTTAGCTGCTTCAACCCTATTTCACGTTCCCTACTCATCTCTCATTCTTTCCCCCTTCTACATTGCTGAAGGGCCAACAGCTTATAAGAAATATGGACAAAATCCCCCTCTCATCCAAGAACAACTTAATGAAACCAAACAAGCAATCATAACTTCAGCACGCCAAATGCTTGCCGTTCATCCTCAAAAGGATGCTCAGGGTCTTATTCCCACACCAGAACCAGCCCTTTTTGCTTACACAACCGAGCGCTACCTCTGCCAACGCTGCCCCTTTCAAGAGATATGCCAAAAGGCCGACTACCTAGAAAAATCTTGCGTAGAACTGAAAGAATTGGCCTTACAAATGCTTTAAGGGTTTATATTTTGGAAGCGAACGAATATGTTCATCCATCGCTTGCTGTAATCTTAAATTCACTTTATGATCATTTATTTGTGTACAATCATTATATAAAAGCATAAATCTTTTTACATACCTTATATGCCCTTGAGAAGCCATCTCCAACATTGGAAACATGATGGCCATATCATACGTCATTTGAAAAAACTTACCTTCAAACATAAGATCTTTCTTTAGAATCTTTTGAAAAAGCTTTGCATAGAAAGATCGAATATGATCCCCGTACCAAAAAACTTTTCTAAAAAGACGCTTCCGCATTATTTTTTTTGTATAAGAAAAAGAATTAACTTTTCTTTTTCCAGTAGATAATTGCTTACACGATCCATGCGTTATCCACACACTTGGATCACTATAGATGTCGGCAAGAGTTTGTAAAACTGTGTTATCATAAAACATATCATCTCCATCTAAACAAACGACAATATCTTCAGGAGAGCAATAAGTATGAATAGCGTGATAAATATTAGCCATCGCTCCTTGACGAACCTTATTACAAATCACAAGACACTTGTCCTGCATACCACGTTTTTGAACATACTCGGTCACAAGTTCTCCAGTTTTATCTTCAGAACAATCGTCTATATAACACAATTTCCAGGCTTTGTTTGTTTGTGAAAAGATCGATTCTAAATTATCCTTATAATACAGGTTGTTGTTATATGAAGGAGAAACAATAAAAAATTCAGCATAACCTAGTATTGATACAAAAAACAAACATACAATAAAACATTTCCAACATACCTTCATACAAAAACCTCTATCAGTCAAAAAAGTTGCAAAATAATCTTAGCTCAACAATCATTTTTACAACACTCGAACTAGAAAATGATACCAAAAAAAATTCGTCTACATATTTTTATGTTCAAGCGCGATGTAGGTGGCAAGTTGGGTTATAACCTTATGTACTAATCATGAATGAAGACTTAGGTGTGTTTATGCTTTTCACCAATTTAAGAAGTTTTGGGTTTTTAAAATTTAAACACAGGAAACAATATGAATTTAAAAAAACTTTTTTCTCTTTAGTGTTTTTATGTACAATATTAAATCTAAACAATCTATGCGCTAAAGAAAAGCAACGTAAAATCTCTTTTGAACAACTTATGGGCGGCACTCCATGGCAACCCAAAAATGAAAAACTCCGTCTCCACGATGCCAAGTTTATGAAGGAACAGTATTTTCAAGGAATTAAACAACTCCAAAAAAAACCAATCAATAGTATTCCAAAAAAAATTCATTTCATTTGGTTGGGGCCAAAACCTTTTTCTGAAAACGCTATCCATAATCTCAAGTCATGGCAAAAATTTCATCCTAATTGGGAAATCAATTTCTGGACTGATCGTGAACGTCAAATTCCCTTCTCAGGAATACGCATGCGTTATCTCGATGAGTTTGATTTTGAGAGAACTAAATCTTATATCGATAATTCAAATAATTGGTCTGAAAAATCTGATCTCATCAGAATGATGATTTTAATAAAGGAAGGAGGTATTTACACAGATCACGACGTTGTATGTTTACGTAAGTTTGATAATTTTATCTCCCATTTTGATTTTATTGCTGGCTGTGAATCCATGCATAATCTTTTAGAATTAGATAGTGCATTTCTAACCTGTACAGGAGTTATTATATCACGTCCCGACCACCCTATTATTAAAGCAACAATTGAAGAAGCCCTTAAAAATTGGAAAAAAGCTGAAGCCCAATATCCAGGAAATGACAAAAACAATACTTTTAAGAGAGTAATTTTACGAGTTTTTGTCCCGTTTGTACTTTGCTCTAAAAAATATCTCTGCTCTGATGCAAGCAACAGCATTATTTTGCCAACCTGTTATTTTCATGGTTATCAAGCTTTTTCTGATCAAAAACTAAAGAAATTACACAATAAGGGGTTTGTCTATGCCTTTCATCAATTCAATAATTCGTGGATTCCGGATATTTAAAACCTAAGACCCTATTTGCTCAATAGCGATTTCGTATTTACTCAAAACATGTTACCATAACAAGTATCTGACGTAACCATATACAAGAAGCATGGGAATAGACTACGTACAACTCTATATTGAAGGAACAAGGCATTGGGGATCCGTACAATCTGTGATCTCCATCTGCTTTTTGTCTGCAGCAAGAATTGCTCCTGTTATCTCGTTATCACCATTTTTTGGTTCGAGAATATTGCCTGGACCTGTAAAAGTAGGAATGCTCCTCTGTTTTATAGCTATCATTTTGCCTAAATTGATCTTTTCGGTCACTATTCCCTTGCACTTCAATCTCACACTCCTAACCCTTATGGGAAAGGAACTTTTAATTGGCGCTATTTTTGGTTTTTTTCTCGGATTGCCCTTCCTCATCCTTTCTTCATCTGGCGTTTATATCGACCACCAAAGAGGTGGTGCCAGCCTTATGACCAATGACCCAACAATTCAAAACCAAACCTCCCCTCTTGGTACGCTCTACAATATGACCCTCATCGTTTTATTTTGGGGATTAAACGGCCCATTTCATGTTGTAGATACCATTTACCAATCATATGAATTGATACCGCCTGATACATGGATGGCTCCAACATTTCTTGCTGAGCACAGCCTCTTGCATGAACGAATTATCCACGCACTCTTCATCTTCGCCTCTATCTCCATCCAGCTGGCCATGCCAGCTCTTTTAGCTGTATTAATGACAGATACCTTTTTGGGCATCGCCAATAGGCTTGCTCCCCATGTGCAAATCACCTTCTTAGGTATTGGTCTGAAATCATGGTTTGCCCTTGTCATCGTTTGCCTTGGCTTTTACCCACTTGTTCTCCAACTCTCCAAAGAGATTGAGAATTGGTTGCTTGAATTTAAAGAGATTGTCTATGAATGTCGGTACTATGAAAAACCGACAGTTCCAGAAACTTCAACCTAATTGATTGCATACAGTACAAAGAACCTCAATAAACCGATCGATATCTTCCATCGTATTGTAGAGGCCTAATGAGACGCGTAAGGCTGATGTCAATCCATGACGTTGCAGTAGAGGTTGGCAACATAAATGGCCAGATCGAACGGCTATGCCTTGAAGGTCGAGAAGTGTTGCTATATCAAGAGGATGACACCCTTTAAGAATAAAGGATTGGAGTGGCGCGTGATCTTTGGCGGTTCCTAGTAGGCGTATATTGGGAATCTCTTGCAGCTTGTGTTGTAAGTAATGATAAAGCTGCTCTTCTCGTTTCTTTCGATCTGGCAGTGTTGAAAGAAAATCTATCGCCGCCCCAAACCCTATAACCTGTGCAATCATTGGCGTTCCCGGCTCAAAACGCAAGGGGCATGGAGCATATGTTGTCTTTTCAAAGGACACTATCTCAATCATATCACTACCACCACGGGCAGGAGAAAGTGTGTTCAAAATCTTCTCTCGACCCCAAAGCACACCAACACCTGTAGGTCCATACATCTTGTGAGCTGAAAAGCAGAAAAAATCACATCCTAATTTTTGCACATCAATATCCATATGAGGCGTACTTTGTGCTCCATCAACAAGAAAAAGAGTGTTCTCATCAAGCATAGAAGCTATTTTTTCAATAGGATTAATAGTTCCAAGAACATTGGAACAATGGGTAATAGCAACAACTACCACATTCCCTTGGCGCAATAATGCTGAGAGATGGTCTAAACAAAGCTCTCCCTCTTCTGTTGTACGAACAACCTCAAGTCTTGCCCCTGTACGCTTTGCCGCTATTTGCCAAGGCACAATATTTGAATGGTGTTCCATCTCAGAGATAAGAATACGTGAAGATGGTGAGAGAGCAAGAGATTCAGCGATAATATTAATACTATCGGTTGTCCCACGAGTAAAAACCACCTCATTTACCGATGGAGCATTAATGAACCGGACAACCTTCTCTCTTGTCTGTTGATACAGCTCTGTTGCTATTTGTGTCGAGCTATACACGGCTCTATGCACTGTTCCATATTGCTCAGCATAAAACCTGTCTATAACTTCAATAACAAATGCTGGTTTATGTGTTGTTGCTGCAGAATCGAGATAAACAAAAGGTTGGCTTTGAGAAAAAATGGGAAAAAGAGAGCGCAGATCATTCATACAAAAACCCTTCGCAAAATCCTTGAATGCATAATTCCTTGGCCTTTCTTCGACATATTCCTCTTGCAGCAAAATAAAAGAGCATCTGCTCATCGATCTGCCCTGTTGTCGCACCATGAGTGGCAATTACATCATCGGCACATACCTGAAGAGAGGGTTTATTCACACACTTGGCACACTCATCAAGGGCTAAAAATCGGCTTAATTGATGGGTTTCCGACTGCTGAGCACAAGGGTGAACATATACACAACTATCAGCTGTTGAAGATCCAATAACAACACTCTTAAACAATTGATCGGAAAAAGTTTTTGGCTGCTCGTGCTCAACACGAGATTTAATATAATGATTGGCAGAATCAAGAGCAAAAGAGAGGCTCTTTGTTTCTACTCGAGCATGTTGCCCTTGAAGATAAATACAGGATGTGCGCTCTGAAGACAAGCCTTGCATTACACTTGTACAAAAGAGCTGGGCGTTTGCCTGCAAATAGGCCTCAAAAGTCGATTGCAATTCAATATATTCTGGTTCCATTCTCGCATATTCACACATTCCTCCAGAATGGATTTCCATAATTACCTTCGTATGAAAAGAACCTCTTCCTTCAAAGCTCTCTAATATTCGGACGCTCGCTCCCTCTTCAACGACAATGCGAAGAGAGGACTTATCAGATGACGGTTGATAAACAATAGATATAGGCTCACAAACAGCTTTAGGGATAACAAGCGTAGAATTCTCTACTGGTGATGACCATTTTCCATTCCAAACGATTGAAGAATTAACCGGTTCTTGCGGCTCAACAATTGGAAGTGGGTCCATAGTACAGTATGCAGCATTTCCAGACCGCTTGAATCGTATTGCTTTGGATAAAAACTTCTCTTTCACCGCTCTAATACCATTTCATAACCACATTCTTCTAAATGTGCAGCCAATTCTGCCTCTCCAGATTCAACAATCCGACCCTCAACCATAATATGAACAACATCTGGAACAACATAGTGCAAAAGCCTCTGATAATGCGTTATCAAAAGAACAGCTTTTTTTTGCATCACCTGTTTTATTCCATGAGCGACAATACGCAAGGCATCGATATCAAGTCCTGAATCTGGTTCATCCAAAAGAGCAAACTCAGGCTCAAGAAGAGCCATTTGTAAAATCTCATTACGCTTTTTTTCTCCACCTGAAAAACCAGCATTCACCTCTCTATGCACAGAGCTCTTTTCCATATGGAGCAGTTTTCTTTTCTCTTCGACTAACCGTTCAAAAACAGACTCCTCCATGGGCTCTTTTCTTCGAGCATCAATAGCTGTTTTCAGAAACTGGAGATTAGTCACTCCAGGAATCTCAACAGGATTTTGAAAGCCTAAAAATAAGCCCATGTGCGATCTCGCTACAGGGCACAATGACAAGAGATCTCGTCCACAAAAGAGAGCTGAACCCCCAACAACACGATATAAGGGATGGCCAGCCAACACTTTTGCTAGTGTTGACTTTCCAGCACCATTTGGTCCCATAAGAGCATGAACCTCTCCTGGATTGATTTCCAAAGAAAGGCCATCCAAAACTCTTTTTCCTTCCACTTCAACCGTAAGATTTTCAATACATAAAATTGACATTATCCAATACTATGCTCCAGTTTCATTGATATTAAATTTTTTGCCTCTTGAGCAAATTCTAAAGGCAGCTCTTGCAATACTTGACCACAAAATCCATTGATGATAAGCGAAACACCATCTTCTAAACCTATGCCACGAGCAGCTAAATAAAAAAGCTGATCCTCACTTAACTTTGAAGTGGTTGCTTCATGCTCTAATTGTGCTGTAGAGTCCATAGAATCAATTGTCGGAAAAGTATTGGCCGTGGACTGATCACCCACCAGCATTGAATCACAAGATGTATAGTTCCGAGCCCCTTCAGCACCCGATTCTACACGAACAAGACCTCGATATGTATTTCTCGATTGATCCGAAGAGATGCCTTTAGAAATAATAGTAGAGGACGTATTTTTTCCTTTATGAATCATTCTCGTACCACTATCAGCCTGCATATGGCCATTTGTCAATGTCACAGAATAAAACGTGCCTGAACTGTGGTCTCCTTGCAAGATACAACTTGGATATTTCCATGTGATCGCAGCACCAGCTTCCACTTGTGTCCAGCGAATTTTTGCATAAGCTCCGTCACATAAGCCGCGCTTGGTTACAAAATTGTAGACTCCTCCCTGACCGGTCTTTGGATCTCCAGCATACCAATTTTGCACCGTAGAGTATCGAATCTCTGCTTTTTCCTTTGCAACGAGCTCAACAACAGCTGCATGCAGTTGATTGGTATCATATGCAGGAGCAGTACACCCTTCCAAATAACTCACATATGAACCCTCTTCAGCAATAATAAGCGTACGTTCAAATTGCCCAATAGAGCGATCATTCAAACGAAAATACGTTGAAAGCTCAATAGGACAACGTACACCTTTAGGGATATACACAAATGAACCATCTGAAAAGACAGCAGAATTTAAAGCCGCAAAAAAATTATCATTAACAGGAACAACACTAGATAAATATTTTTGCACCAGTTCCGGATACTCATGAACAGCTTCAGAGATTGGACATAGAATGACACCTAAAGCCTTGAGCTCATCTTTCATCGCTGTTCCCAAAGAGATTGAGTCAAAAACAAAATCAACAGCTACACCAGTAATCCGCTCCTGTTCAGAACGAGGAATACCCAATTTATCCATAGTTTTGTAAATTTCGGGATCTTGGAGCTTACTTTTTGGAGCAGAATAGTATCTTAATGAAGAATAGTCGATGGGATTATAAGTAACATAGGCAGTGTGTGGCTCTTGAAAAGTTCGCCATGTTCTATATGCATTAATACGGAAATCAAGCATCCATGCGGGCTCACCCTTCTTTTCAGAAATAGCGGCAACAATATTCTCATCGAGACCACAATCCAGCACATCACTTTCAATGTCTGTAACAAATCCGTATTTATATGATGTTGCCATATTCTCAAAAAAAATAAATGCTAAAATAAATCATTTATTTTAGCATTTAAACCATTTTTTATGAAAGTCATTAGGCTAAAGAAGCGAGCAGCTCTTCTCGTTTTTGGGAATAGTATTCACCAAGAACGGGATACATAACGTTCAGCCATTTTTCTAAAGGCTCAAGCCGCACTTGAAACTCGTAGCGCATGCGTTCGAGAACATCCAAATTGTCGGCTTTAAAGATGTGTCCAGTATCTAAATAGATAGCTCTACCTTCAGTAAAGCCCATGTTATTATTACGAATCAAGGCATCATCACCATCGACATACCCTTTCTTTGCAAGAGCTAAAAGCAGATCAAAAATTTGATCGATTCTCTTTTTAGCTTTAACAACTTGATGACGATCCATGAGTGATGTCAGTGTAGGAATAACATAGGAAGCCTTCTTTTGAACAACAAAGCTTGCATCATCACCACGAATACGATGAGATTGACCATTAAAATCGATGAGTTTCAATCCCTTCAATATATCATCTGTACGATTGAGGTGGACATAAACAAAACCTGTCTCCTCTCGTAAATTCTCATAACACATCTTTGAGCTCGAAAAGATCTCTTCTCTATGATCAAGCCGTTCTTTTCGCTTAGATTCAGTCTCTTTTGAAACAAGTTTCTTTAAAAACCCTTTCTTATCTCTCTCTCGGATCCTTCCTAATTGGAAGAATTTGACCACATATTTTTTATCTTGGGTCTCGAAAACATAGACTTGCATGCCTCGACCAAGCCAATAGAGAGGCTGTTGAGCAAGCACATAAAAAAATCGGTCATGATCTGGCGAAATTTCAACCTCCCATTCGGGACGAGGCGCAAATTTTGATTGCACCATGTGAGGATTAAAAAGGCGTGCCGGACGAGTCATTAATTCAAAACGATCTTCAATATGTGCAATTTTTACACTAATCAAGACCAACATGACCAACATCGCAAAAGCAACACACGTTTTAACAAGAGCTTTCATCTATTTCTCCTCATAACATCAAAAAAGAATAAGGAAATTAGTATACCTAAAAAAGCCCTTTTTCTTGGAGAGAAGAAATTGTTATCACACATCAACAAACATAATCTTTTTTTTAGGCACATATCCTACTCTTTGGTCTGAGGTTCGTATACGTGCATATTGGTCTTCAATGCCAAGAACATCTACCATCTCTCCTGCAGAAAGAGATGTCTCTGGTTTGCTATCAGGTTGAGTGCATATCGGTACAACTCTGAGCACAACTGCTCTTTCAGCAAAGAACAAAGGAAAAACTGTTATACAAAACAAAATTATTCCTGTTAATGTGCCGCTTATTATCCATAAAACACGAAATCCAGAAAAATAAATGTGTAAAGAAAAAAGAACAAAAGTAAAAATAATAACACCAAGGCAAATAAGAAAACGCTCAAACGGCGAACACCATCGAAATCCAATTAGATCACGCACCGGCCACTCTATCTGCTTATCCTTAACTTGAGCGCGTTCTAGGGCTATCTGCAAATTCCTTTGCAATCGAGGATCACGAGGAAGATAATTTTGAGCATGACGATAATAGGCAATAGCTAGTCCTAAATCGCCAAGATAAAAATAAGTATTAGCAATATTATATTCGAGCTCACCTGAAGGCTTTTCTCGTTCAACGGTGAGAAACATCTGCAAAGCTTCATTCAATAAGGCCGACTTTTCAGTCGCATCCTCAGCACGTACACCCGCAGCATATTTCTCAAGTGCAATATCAAGAGTCTCTTGAGCATAAAAAAAAGAAGTAGCGATTAATAAACAAAGTAATCGCATTTTATCACCTTAATTGCTTCAGCTTATAATACAAAAGAGAGGCCTCATCATAAACCTCTTGAAGATTAACACGTTCTTCATGATACAACTCTCGATCAATCAATCGAAGAAGATTTTTCACATCTATCAAAATGCCCTCTTCGCGTATGCCCTCAGGGCTTTCCTGGATTGTAGAAGTTAGCCCCAATTCATACAGGCGAAGATAGAGCGCTTTTTTAAGAAACTGCAAACCTTCCATTCGTTTCGATCGATTCTTAACCGCCTGATAAAACAGATCTTTACTTGTTGTTGGTCCTGTAGGTTTTTTCCTTAGCTTAAAAAAGAGCCACTGACCTACACCCAAAAGAGCAAGAACAACTAAAACAACAAAAAGAACAGAGAGAGAGAAACCTTTCGCTTTTGCCTTCTCAAGTTCAAAAGGAGCTGCTAGCTCACCTTCAAAAGGAGCAGGCTCAGCTTCCACAGCTTCACCGCCTTCTACATTGAACACAACCGGAGGAATAGTTCTCGTCAAATACTTTTCTGAAACAGGATCAAAAGAAGCAAAGAAAAAACCAGGAATCTCAAGATTCTCTCCCGCATGACGAGGGCGTACTTCCAAAATAAAGGTCTTGGTTCCTTCTTCCACTTTATCTACAGGTTCTGCAGCCCAAAATGAATTTTGCAAGCCTTTCAACCTCTCTATTGGAGGAAAAGAAACTGTGTCCAATACCCCTCTCCCTGAGACTCGATATTCAACACGCACTTTCTCTCCGATTTTCACATCTGCACGTTCCAATCTTGATATGCGCCAAACAAAACTTCCTAAAGCCCCATCAAAAAAAACAGGACGCCCTTTTTCTGGAAAGGAGAGAATCTGAAGGTCAACAGGAGCTGTTATTGCTCGCATTAATGGAGGAATAAGCGTTTCATTTTGTAATTGCATTGCCTCCATAAGAGATTCTCCTATAGAAACAGTACCAGGAGTCACTGCCTTGGCTCGTTGACGAATAATTTGTACATTCTCCTCACCCGATGTTTGATCTTCAACTTCAGGACTTCCAAGATTTTGAAATCCACTCACATGAAGAAGAGGTAAATCCTCACGTATAATTTGCAAAGGAAGCGTATAATAAATGCGGTATTCAAAGGAAACGGTCTGACCAGGAAATATTTTGGGAGGAGCATTGACCTTACATTCAAGACGAAATTGTTCTGAAGAAACCGCGCCCTGTACGTAAACTGTAATTGACCCTGAATGATAGACTGCATCTCCGACACGAACAAAAACAGGTCCTATTGAATAGACTCCGGCAGCACGTGGAGGCAATGTCACTTGAAAGCGTTCAACAACAAGACCTGCATCAATCTCATTTTGGAATAATTGTTTCGGAGCAACAATCTGTTCCTGCACAGGCTTAAGTTTAAGAGATTTATCGTCTAAACGAAATGTCTCAAGATGAATTTTTTGTTTAGGATCACGAACAATAGTGATATAAAGAGTTATTTCTCTACCCTCTACTGAACCCTCGGGAGGAACTCTCAATGTGATTTTTGGTGGTAGATTCAGAGATGGCATCTCAGCTAATAAAAATGAAGCAAAAAAGAGTCCTATACCTAGCAGAATTCTATTCATAATTACCTCTTAATGCTCTATCAGCCCTATCCATACGCTGAAAAAGCCGAACAGGATCTTCTTCAATTGTTACTATTTCTTTTTTGATAACAGGTTCATAAATTTTTTGTTCACGAAAAAGATCATATATTTTTCGAAGAAGAATAAGTGCTTGCTTCACATCTTGCTTCATACTTTGTCTTCTAAACATAGCGGGATTATTAATTCTCTCAACGATCTGTGCACATATTTTTGACCATTGTAGAACAAGTTGCTCATATATGCCTTGCCGTTTTTCATCACTAAACACTTTAGATTGAGTAAACTCATCTTCAATAAAAGGTTGCACAGCAAAAATAAGACACAATGACCTCAAAATAGGATCAGAGAAGTTTTGCATTTTTTCATATAACCGCTCAAAAAGCTGCACACTTGCACCAACCTGTGATTGAACTTCCCTTGCAACGCTCAGTTTCCATAAAAGAATAGTAAGAGAAAGATCATAAAACTCCACTTGATCGCCAAGTCCACGATCAATTTCTTTGGCCAAAAGAGTGTTTGGGGGCTGTATTGTTTCAAGAATCCGCACAATACGTCTATGCCACGAAGGATTTTGAGAATAAGAAAAGAGAAGTTCAAGTGCATCTTCAGAATTTTCTTTAAAACTAAGCATAAAAATTTGATCCCACGTCTCCTCAAAAGAAAGTCTCTCTTTCAAAGAAAAAACACGCCGAGAAAAAGCTACAAGCAGATCTTTGACCAGCTGTGAGACTTGAAGATCAAATTGAGCGCTCAAAATATATAAGAGATCTATTGGTTTTTTCTGCTCAAAAACCGGCCAAACAAGTGACCGAACATACCAAAGAGCAGCCTCTCCTTGAGCTGTTTTAAACCCATTACGATAAAAATGATCTGTTCTCGCAAAAATCTTTTGTTCAAGAATTGCAACATTCTCTCGATACCGATCATCTCTAAAAACAGCCCACTGACCGGCATTTGAGGCTGCTTCTTGGAGCAAAAAACGCATCTGTTCATCTGGCGTAGGCTTAAAACTTAACATCTCTTGTAACCACTGCTTAAATGGTAGTAACTGATTCTGCTCAAGCCAAACAAGTGTGGAAAGCGTATTTTCTTTATAATGCGGCTGTTCTAAAGCAAGCTGAATCTCTTCTGCAGCCAAAGGAACTGATATCTTTTCCGAAAGACGCCATAAACAAAGACCTTGCAAATTGGCGATTTTCTGCTCCTCTTCTTTATCAAGCTGTATTGTGGGATCTATATCTATCCATCGAAGAGCCTCTTCATACCGCTTATTTTTATAAGCAAAGAGAGCTCGATCATATAAAAGCCGCTTTCTCGCTCTTCCATCTGACACAACAGACAAAAGATATTCAATACGTTTTTCACTCTCACCATCTACTTCTGCCCCTTGTTCTGCTTGAAAAAAGATCCTATTAGCTTCCATAGGTTCAATGCCAAAAAGGCTGGAACAAAAGAACAAAAACAACAAAGGAGCATGCAATCGTCCCCAAAAAATAAATCCCAGCCAAGCAACAAACGAAAAAATAATAAGCAAAAAAGCTACCAAAAAACTCTTTTGTTCAACGGGGGCCTGAGTATTAAATTTTAATAACCGAATGAGGCCATCTATTGAAGGCGGGCCACCTTTCATAACTATTAGACTCATGCCATGTGGAACAATCTTCGAGACCTGATGATCACTAACCACAACAATCCACGAGTTTTCTTTACGAAGACTCTTCTTAATATCTTCCAAAGATAAACCCAAACAAGTTGAAGAATCGGTTTTAGACGAGGCTTTGGCCTCGTCTAAATCCCAATTCTTCGACTTGTTTGGGTTTAACTCTGAAGAAACTGACGCCTGAATACTATCAAGCAAAATCTTAAAATAAAGCCTGTCAATCGTTTGAGGAACTAAACGCTCAAGTCGTTTTCCCTCGAGCACATAGAGAGAAACAGGAACGCCTGGTAAACGATCAACAAAATCAGAAATAACATTCTTAAATATACTTTCTTTTTTTATCGTTTGATCAACAACA
>Ga0180438_10006852_pt1 | contig 15229 bp, 8 predicted proteins | sample SS_ome_12_FD_132455 | JGI IMG/M metagenome (GOLD analysis project Ga0180438, IMG submission 132455) | Hypersaline lake sediment archaeal communities from the Salton Sea, California, USA - SS_3_D_2 metaG | ecosystem: Environmental > Aquatic > Non-marine Saline and Alkaline > Hypersaline >...
ACTCTTCCGTCGGTTTCTAACCCAGATTCAAAAGGATGGATATCTCATCTGTTGTATCGATAATCCCGGAGTTCGCTCCGTTTTAGATAGTGAATTTTCCTGCGGCCTGTGTTCCTACAGCCTGATTTCCTCCGCGTCCGATTTCTTTGCCGGGGATATCAAACTTTTTCCCCTGGGATCCGCCTTTTCTGTTTATTTTGAAGGAAGGCAATTAGGAAAGGTTAAACTGTCTGTTCCCGGAAAACATAATATCTCCAATGCCATGGCTGCCTTAAGCCTTGGGCATATCCTTGGCATTGACTTCAGCCTCATGAAAGAAGCCATCGAGCAGTTCAAGGGAACCAGCAGGAGGTTTCAGTTCAAGGGAGAAGTGGAAAACATCATGGTCTATGATGATTATGCCCACCACCCCACTGAAGTGGCAGCCACCATAAACGGAGCTCTTCCCCTTGTGAAAAGACAGGGTGGTCGCCTTATCACAGTTTTTCAACCGCATCGGTTTACAAGAACAAAAGCGCTTTACAGTGATTTTGCAAAGGCTTTTGACAATTCGGATATCGTTATTATCACGGATGTCTATGGCGCAGGGGAAACTCCCATACAGGGTGTTTCCGGCGAACTTATCAGTAAACCACTCATGCGCAGGGGGCACCCCGAAGTTTATTATCTGCCTGAAAAACAACAAATCTGCCAAAGGCTTCTGGATATTGTTTCCCCCGGCGATGTTGTTATTACAATGGGAGCCGGGAATATTGGGGAATTGGGCGATACCTTTATTCACTGCCTTGAACACAGTGAAGCAAACAAAGTCTCTTCAAAAGGCGTTGTGAGAGTATGAGAACAGAGAAATTTTCATTCATCAAATTAAAAGGGGTCAGGTTTTACAAGAACCAATCCATGTCTCGTTATACCTCGCTCCAGGTGGGTGGAAGCGCCCTTTTTGTGGCGCAACCCAAGGATGAGCAATCCCTGATCCTTCTCCTTGAGCATCTGAGAAAAAATAAAATCGGCTGGTATCTTCTGGGGGGAGGTACTAACACCATTTTTAATGAAAAAGGATTCTCGGGTGTTGTTATCAGGTTGGGAAGAAATTTCCGATTCATTAATTTCCTGAGCCCCCCCCTCCTCCATGTCGGGTCCGGCGCTTCCTTATCCCGCCTTCTTGAAAAGTGCCAGAAACAGGGGCTTGGCGGACTCGAGTTTTGTTACGGCATCCCCGGAACAATGGGGGGAGCAGTGGCGGGAAATGCCGGCATGGAGGGACACAGCATTCATGATTTTGTTAAAATCATCCATGGCGTCACGGATCAGGGCAAAAAAGTTATTATTAGGAGGGGCGAATATTCTTATGGTTACAGAAGCGTTAATCTGCCCCTTTTGTCTTCTCAAAACAGAGCCCACTCCCAGAACAAGCATAACGCCATCATCATAACATCTGTTGTTCTTGAGTTGAATAAGGCAGAATCCCAAAAACAAAAGCATCTTTTGGAAAGATATAAGAAAATTCGGCTGAATCAGCCGGCTTCAAGGGGCACGGCAGGGAGCATTTTTAAAAATCCCGAAGGAGACTTCGCAGGTCGCCTCATTGAGGCTGCCGGTTTAAAAGGCAGCGCCATCGGTGGCGCCTGTGTTTCTAAAAAACATGGAAATTGGATTGTGAATAAGGGAAATGCCTCTGCTAATGATGTTCTTTCTCTGATCTCCCTGGTTCGCAAAACAGTGAAGAAAAGATTTGGTGTGGAACTCGAGCCCGAGGTGAAAATTGTCGGCTCCCGCTGATATATATTACTATGAACTTGGGATTTTTCCTGATCTTTTTTAGGCGGCTTTGGAAAAGTGAAAAAAAAGAAGAAATTAAATAAAACAGTAGCTCCCAAGGACCCGTTTCCTATCCGTGTGCGACAGTTTTTTATAGGCGCTCTCAAAATAACCGTTTTTACCGGGGGCATTATTTTTTCCATCTGGTTTGGTTATCGATTACACTATTTTTTGTTTCAGTCCCCCTTTTTTCGATTGAAAAACGTGGAAATACCCGGAGTCCCGAATAGTTTGAAAAACGAAATGATTCTTTATGCGGGGCTGAATGATCTGAGCAAGGTAAATCACAATCTTCTTAAGTTCCGTGTGGGAAGACTTAAGAAAAAGTTGCTCCAAATGCCAAAGTTGCGTTCAGTGGATGTGAAAAAGGATTACCCCTCCACACTTCGGATATTAGCCCATCCGCGTAAAGCTGTGGTTCTTGTGGCTGGTAAAGGTCTTTTTCTGGCGGATGCGGAAGGCGTGATCATGGAAAAAGTCAAACCTGTGGATCTGAAGGATTTTTATTTGCCGGTTATAACCGGACTTAATGAACAGAAGGTCAATCCGGGCTCAGTCATAAAGCATGAAACTTTTTTTAAGGCTCTGGATATACAGGCAACACTCTCCAGACATTGCGAGAAGCTTTACGAACAGCTTTCCGAGTTGAATGTGAGTGGCAGGGGTAATATTACTGCAGTTCTGGAAGGAGGCACTGAAATACGGTTCGGACGCAGGGATTTCCTGAAAAGACTTCCGGACCTGGATGCGTTCCTGGATAAATACTCCTCTTCTTTCAGAAATGTGGATCAATTTAAATATGTTGATCTCCGTTTTCATAAACAGATCGTTTATGCGTTGCGGGAAAATCGGTAAATTATGCCTTTGCAAAGATGAAAAAAATGAACAACAAAAGAAGAAAAGTCAAATATGTCATCGGACTCGATGTTGGCACAACCAAGGTCTGTTCCATAATAGGGGAGGAGTCTAATGGATCCTTCAATATTCTGGGCGTTGGAACCACGCCCAGCTTGGGCATTAAAAAAGGCATTGTCATTGATATTGAGCAAACCATTGCCTCCATCCAGAAAGCAATTGAAAAAGCTTCCCGCATGGCGGGGCGCGAGGTCCACGAAATCATCATCGGAATTGCCGGAGGACATATCCAGTGCCACAATTCCCGGGCTTCTGTCGAAATTGTTAACCCGGAAAGAGGCGTTACACGAAATGATATTATTCGCGTGACTGAAAGAGCCAAAACCCTTTCTATGCCCGTAGATCGCGAAATTCTCCATCTGATACCCCAGGAATATATCACGGATAACGGACCTGTGAAAAATCCTTTTGGCCAGGTCAGCACCAGGTTGGAAGTCAAGGTGCATGTGGTGACCGCAGCAGTAACTGCCGTGCAAAACCTTATACGCTGTGTGAAACAGGGCGGTTTCAGCACCTCGGATATCCTCCTCCAATCCATTGCTTCCGCTGAAGCCATATTGGAGGAAGATGAAAAAGAACTTGGGGTTCTGCTTCTTGATATCGGGGGAGGAACAACCGATGTTGCCATTATTAACAATGGCCATATTCGTTATTCGGGTGTTATCCCATACGGGGGAGATAATCTTACAAAGGACATTGCCCAGGGGCTTAGGATTTCCCTGTTTGATGCTGAGAATATAAAGAAAAAATACGGATGCGCAATATCTTCCCAGGTTCGACCTGAAGAATCCTTCAGCGTTATGCAGGTCGTGAACCATAAAAAAAACACCATAGCCAGGAATAAGCTCTCCGATATAATTGAGGCGCGTTTGGAGGAAATCTTTAAACTTGTTATTGAAAGTATAAAATCTTCCGCTTCCCGAGAAAAATACTTTGCCGGTGTTGTGCTTACCGGCGGGACTACTCTTCTCGAAGGCATCGCTGAACTGGGGGAAAAAGTGTTTGAATGCCCCTGTCGTGTGGGGGTGCCTTACGGATTGAAGGGAATGTCCAGTGTGATCTCCAGCCCGATCTATTCCACGGGCGTTGGTTTGGTTCAGCATGGTTTTTCTGATGCCCTGAACCAGCCTCCCAATGGAAAGGGACTCTATGAATGGACAAAAAATGCCCTGATCAGGATTTTAGATATTTTTAGATAATGATTCACCGGATAAGGAGGTAGTAGTATTATGGCTGAATTCGAGTTTGTGGAACGCGTTGAAAACGAATGCAGAACGGACCTCCACATCAAGGTCATTGGTGTGGGAGGAGCAGGCAGTAATGCCGTGGACTCTATGATTGATTTGGGTCTGGAAAATGTTGATTTTTATATCATCAACACCGATATCCAGGCTCTGAAAAGGGCAAATTGCCCGAACAAACTCCAGATCGGAAAGGATATCACTCACGGAAGAGGTGCGGGTTCCGATCCGATCATTGGAGAAAAAGCCGCCTTGGCAGCCAAGGATACCATTAATGAAATTGTCATGGGAGCCGATATGTTGTTCCTCACCGCCGGATTTGGCGGGGGAACAGGAACCGGCGCTTCCCCTGTGGTCGCTGAAATAGCTCGTGACCTCGGAATCCTTACTGTTGCCTTTATTACACGTCCCTTTCATTTCGAAGGACCCCAGAGGTTGAAAAGGGCAGACCTTGGCATCGATCGACTCCGGGATAGTTGCGATACCTTGGTCGCGATTTCCAATGAACGCCTCCTGGAAGTCGTCGGCAACAAGGCGACCCTTACAGAGGCTTTCAGTATGGCTAATCAGGTCCTGGCTCAAGGAGTAAGGAGCATATCTGAACTCATTACAGTGCCGGGGCTTATTAACGTTGACTTTGGCGATTTGAAAGCGGTTATGACCGGCAACGGCGGAGCGGTCATGGGTGTGGGTATCGGAAAAGGTGAAAATCGTGCGGTCGAAGCCGTCAAAAAAGCTTGTTCCAATCCCCTGCTCGATAAGATCGTGATCGATGGCGCCACCAGTATTCTCATGAGCATATCCGGCGGTGACAATCTTAAACTTGACGAAATCAACCAGGCTGCAACAGCTGTGTATGAAGCCGCTGATCCCAATGCCAATATCACCCTTGGCGTTGTGCTTGATACAAACCTTGCGGACGAGATAAAAGTGACGATAATTGCTACAGGCTTTCAGGATGATAAAAGGCTTTTTGCAAGTCAGGAAACCGCAGAAGGCAAACAGCATGCCCAGGCGCCGGGCTCTTCAATTAAATCCGCACAACCCACCGTTACCTTAAAGGAAAAATTGGAATCCATGCTTGCTGCAGAAAGCGATGAACCTGTTGAAGAAAAAAAACCGTCGAAAAAAATAAAAAACAAAGAAATTCTCCAGGAAGAAGAGGAACAGCAGGATTTTGTCGTGAATTTTAACAGACCCGATAATCCCTTGAGGCGCCTTCGTTCTCAAAATCCCGAAGAACAGTCCTCAGCAAAAAAACAAAAAAAAGAAGTCGAGGAAGACCTCGAATCGCCGGCTTTCCTCCGGCGCAGAAAAAGCCTTTTTGATTGATAAGCCAGCGCTTCCGATTATCGCTTTGTTTCCGGCTTGTATATCCTGACAATTTCCTCCGCCCTTGATGGCGGTATTAGAGAATTGCTGTGTATCCTGTAAAAAAGAGCCCAGTTTGTCCCCTCCGGTGACCGGAAAATTCTTACTACCTCCCCGGAAGGGATCTCTTTTTGGAAAAGAGGATAAAGATGGTTGTGTTGTGTCACCAGAACAACATGATCTTGCTTTGCCCCCTGCAAAAAACCCGTTAAAACTTCGGGAAACTTCATGGGAAGCAATTTCTCTCTTGAAACATTCAAGCTAAGATATTTGACAGAAGGGTGGTTGTACATATCCTCGGGGAGATAGATGCGCACCTGTTCTTTGGCAAGAACCTTCGCCTCTCTTGCAACATCGACCCATGCCGCATTGGTTCTGTGCCATAGACTCCGGCTTCCTCTGTATCTTATGAAATACAAGGAAAGGTCCCAAGCGGAAAGACCGATCCATATAATTCCGATGAAGATCACCGCTCTCTTTTTACGAAAGAAATCAACAAGCCATTCATAACTTTCAGTTAAACCGCATCCCACAAAAACAGCAGCCGGTACCGCGGCTCCCAGGCTCCGCGAGAAATGAGGACAATCAGCTGACAGTATGGTGGCAAAAAGCATGATGCCGATCCACGGAAAAAGGCTGAAGTAAAATTCCCCCTCTTTTCTGGTTTTTATCCTTCTTAAACAGATAATAAAGCCCAGGTAGAAAAAAAACGAAGCGCCGATTGTGAAAACAGGCGCCCCCGCAAGATTGAGGAAAGGATTCATATCTCCGCGAATACTGAACATGCCCATAGCCCGGATGCTATTTTTGAATATCTGTGTGATCCCTTTTTCAAACCCGTTTGCAAAAAGCGACACCTCCTGCATTCTTCCCCAAAAGTGAAACGGATTCATTAAATAATCGATGCCCAGGGGAAGGAATACCAAAAAGGCGCAAAGGCAGAAAAGAATAAGGGAAATCCCATCCTCACGCCAGCTGATCGATCTCTTTTTGAAACAAAACAACACCAGGCAAACAAGAATAAAAGGCGCGAATCGAAAAGACAGGTGTGTGTAAAATCCCAGCCCGAATATCGCCCCGGATATAATCCATAAGGACTTTTTCCTTTTCTCCATTGCAAGGAAAAAACTCCAGAAAAACAGGCTGAGCCACAAGGGTACAAGGATTGTTCGCAATGCCAGGCGGCTTTGATGAATATGCCAACGCATCGTCAAAAGCGCCAAAGCCGATGCCAACCCAAATTTCCTGTTCTTTGATCCGGTTCGCACCAGAAGATATACAATAGGAACCGTTATTGCCCCGAGGACCCCGCTGACGGCTCGAAGCGAGAATACTGTGGGTTTTACAAACAGGAACATCAAACACACAAAATACATGTAAAGCGGCTCGCGCGGATGCTGCTCCGTTGTGAAAAACAGCGGAAAACCCCCTGTCTTTATAATCTCTGGAACCTCTTTGATATTCCCTAATATCGAAAGCCCGTCCAAACCGTTTATGGCTTCATCATACCAGAGCCCGGGAGGGTGAGTCTCAAGAAGTGGAACACGGGTAACAAGCGCCCCGAAAAATAAAATCAACAGTATAAAAAACTCGCTGATTTTTCGATATTTCCCTGAAATCGGCAAAACACTTATCCTCTGTTACGCTGGAGATTAAATCCTTCTTTTATATCCTCATTTCAAGCAAATTCAGCCCTTCAGTATGCATAAAAAAAGGGATGCGGCGCGCCGCATCCCCTGATTGACATAAACAACTTTTTTATTTTTGCATTTGCATCAAAAATATAAGATCAGCAATATCGATGATCTGATCGTCATTCTGGTCGTCCGGTGGATCGGGAATCCTGCCCAACAGGTAATCAATGATCTCCTGTTCCTCTGGCGTGGGTGTGCGTGTCGGGGTCGGGCTAGGAGTTGGTGTTGGGCTGAGTGTCGGGTAGGGGGCCGCAGTTGATGTTGGTGTTGGGGTAATTGTGCCCGTTGCTGTGGGCGTGGGGGTTGCCGTGGGAGTGACTGTTCCTGTTGAGGTGGCTGTTGCGGTAGGAGTTGCCGTAAAAGTGGGCGTTGGGGTAATCGTGGTTGTGGGTGTTGCGGTTGGTGTTGCAGTCACTGTACCCGTTGGAGTGGTTGTGGGGGTTGGTGTGGGAGGCATGGTTGGGGTGGCTGTGGGTGTTGCTGTTGGAGAGGGCGAGGATGTCGGAGTTGCCGTAGCTGTTGCCGTGGGTGTTGCTGTGGGTGTGGCTGTTGGCGTAGGTGTCGGTGTAAGAGTGGGTGTTGGTGTGGGGGTTAATGTGGGCGTTGGCGTCAGTGTAGGAGTAGGCGTTGGTGTGGGCGTTGGCGTCGGAGTGATTTGGACAGTGGTAGTGAGTTCAAACGCAAGGTCCCAGGATAGCCCGTCGCCTCCGATAATAGGTTCGCCATCGAGAAAAGTTGTGCCACTCGTCGGATCTGTAGGAGATAATATTCTCACAGCGTCATCGTTGAAAAAGTGTTCGCGGGTTTTCCACCCCCAGGGGCTTTCCGGCTTGGAATCATAAAGTGCAGCAATACTGAGCCAATAGATGTTTTCATCCCCTTCCTGGAAAAACCACTCGGGTTGGGGGAGGAATATCTCGTATTTGAAACATGAATCCAGAGTTTTTTCAGGAAAGAAATCGCATCCTGCCAGGGTTTCATTGGTAAAGGGTCTTGGCACGAAATGTTCCCAGATCATGATTCCGGGATGACTGAACATTCCGTTCGGACCGCCTGCAGGAACATCGGTCCAGATTCCGATATGGAAACCATGCGGCGCATCAGGCGGAGGTTCCTGTCCGTCCCACTCCAGGTAAGACCCCCACCAGTGGATATCCGTTACTGGTCTTGTTGTGGTGCAGATCCAATCGTCAGCCACGATTTGAGGACCCCCGTGTATGGAGAGCTCATCCCATCCCCAGAAGCAATCCGGAAACGGAGATTGGGGATTAAGCACAGGTGGCTGCGACCATTTTATATAGGTTGTGGGTGTGGGTGTCGGTGTTGGAGTTGGCGAAGGCGTGGGAGTGGGCGACGGACTGGGCGTAGGGCTAGGTGTGGAAGTGGGTGTTGGCGTGGGTGTGGGTGTGGGAGGTACTTTGGTTGTTAGCTGGAACGCCATATCATGGGGACCATATGGGTATAATTCTGTAAAGGGAAGACCAAATGCAAATGGGACTCCAACCTTTGGAGCTATAGGATCGAGGATCATAATCGCCTCGTCATTAAAGAAATAATCCTTTGTTTTCCAGCCCCAATAATATGGTTCCGGCGACTGATCATATATCGCGGAAATACTGATCCACAGTATCTGTTCCATTTCATCCTGGTAAAACCAGAAATCTTCCGGAATCTCAAGGTTGTATAAAAAGCATGTATCCGATGTTTTTTCCGGATAATAATCGCATCCCACGGGTATTTCCATGCAAACATCCTTGGGAACCACTATTTCCCATATCACTTCGCCCGGATGACTCCAGGGCCAAACAATTCCGGCTGGCACATCCGTCCAAATCCCGATATGGAATAAAATCGGCGCTACTTGCGGCGGCATTATTTCCTTCCATCCCTGATACGAACCCCACCAGTGGATGTCGGTAATGGGTCGCGTATCGGAACAGAGAAAATCGTCCGCCACAATCTGGGGACCCTCATAAAGTGATAGCTCATCCCAACCCCAGATGCACTCGGGCCAGGGAGATTCCGGGTTGTAGGTGGGAGGCTGGGACCACTTCACATCGGTATTCCCCGGAACCAGGATATCTCCCTCAATGCGAAACGTGGCGTCGTATATATCAGGGTCTCCAAAAACTTGGGGCCAGGGGGTCCAATTGGACAAACCGCCATAATAATCATCAGGATCAACCAAATGGCACGGATTTAAATTCTGTGTGGCTCCTATAACCCAATTACCTATATTGTATGTGGAGGAATCCACCCTGGGGAAGAAACAAAGCCAATAATGCCCAGGCTGCAAATAGAGCGGAGTCACTGGAGGGGCATTTAGATCAAGGGTTGTTGATAAATTATCAAGAGTGACCCAGGGAGCGATGGGGGAGGATATAAAACTCCATACTTCTTTTCCTGAACCGTCTCCGGGATATCCAGCCGGGTTTCCCCCCTGATCCGGATAAATAAACCAGCAAAGCTGATCCGCAACGGAGAGGTCCACTTCCCCTGAGATAAACGCCTCTGTTATAATATGATGAATACGAATGGGTTGCGTGGTGATAAAATCGTCCGCACTGAAAACACCGCGATTCTCATCGGAAAGGAAGAATGATGGTGCTCCCGCATTCATAGGGTGCCTTGGTTGATCCCATATAAAACTGGTAGCCGGGGGACCTACAGGAGTTTGTGTAGGCGTGGGAGTGGGACTAGGTGTATCTGTGGGAGTGGGACTAGGAGTACCTGTAGGAGTGGGAATAGGGGTATCTGTAGGAGTGGGAATAGGGGTATCTGTAGGAGTGGGAGGAGGAGTATCTGTGGGAGTGGGAGGAGGTGTATCTGTTGGAGTGGGGATGATTTTTGACTTGGGTTTTCCGGTTGGCACTTTGGCAAGTAGGCTCTGAGGCTTGGTTTCACCAAATGTTCCGGAAAGTATAAAAACAAAAACCAAACAAACAAGCAAAACTCTTCTCATAATATATTCTCCTTATTTTTTTAACATGTTTTTCAGGTTCCGTTTCGTGAGAAGCAAAATTGCGAATTCGGTAGCATTGAAAATAAGAGCAAATCTAAAGCAGGATATATTAGATTTGTTAATAAACACTGTGAATATCAAGTGTCAAATAAAAACATGATAAAATCTTTCAAGTCCTGATTAAAAGTTGACACCTGACCTCTCATTATTCCCTTTCTTTGTTCTCTGAATTTTCTTTGCATATACATTAGGCGGCCACCTCCGAAAATATAACCCATAAACGGATTTTGCCCCCTCAATGATTATTAATATCAAAAAAACAGTTTTGACAGGGGGGAATAGAGGGGGAGTTCAAGAGGGGGAGAGTTGGGAACCTAATCGTCTCCCCCTCTTGTTTCCTTGTCATATCCCTTCATCAAAGAACCTTTTTGGCTTGGGGTGAAAAAACCGAAAATTTTTTCATGGGATCGTAAAATGGGGCTCTGGAGCAGGATTTTTGGGGTATTTCAATTTCCCCATTTCGAGCAGACCTTTATTTTACGGTCTTCTCTCTTTTTCGCAACTCCCTTTTTGCGAAAATTAAGCCGGAATATAATTGACGATGCATTTAATTGAAGTTTGGATAAAACCAGTAAATCGAGAAAAGTAAAAGGAGAAAAAAATGAACGATAATGAGATTATGAATCGCCGGGATTTCTTGAAAAATCTCACCCTTTCCGCCATTGGCGGGAGCCTTCTCCTCAGCTCAATAACACGCAACGCACTCGGCGCATTCCCGTGGGAGGAAAGATCGGATAATGTTTTTCTGGACGAGAATTCAGGTATCAATATCTCTCCCATGCATTTTATCGGAAAAGGGATTAAAAACGAATACCCAAGGGTTGCCATAACCGAGGATAACCGCATCTGGGTGGTTTATGTTTCTGAAAGAAATAACGGGGAGGGCATTTTTCTAAGGGAATTCTTTCCCCAGGGAACCTGGGGAGGGGAAGTCCCCATTTCTACCGGGGAAGGTTTGGAATATCTGCCCCAGTTGATCCCGGACGGAAACACATTGCATATAGTTTGGACGGGAAAAAGGAACGGTCGCTTCTGTGTTATCCATAGATCCGTTGTTGATGGCAAGCCTGGCGAAGAGAGAATTGTCTCTCTTAAGGGGTCTGTCAATTGGAAACCCTGCCAAACCATCGATGATAAAGGCGCATTGTGGATCGCATGGGAATCCAAGGAGAATGATTCCTTCCAAATCATGTCCGCACGTATTTATAAGGGGCAGATTGAAAAATCCTTTCCTGTCGCAACAGGGGATAGGGATAACTGCCGTCCCGCCCTGTGCAAGGCGCCGGATGGCACAGTCTGGTGTGCTTGGGATCGATACGAGGGAAAAGGGAATTTTAATGTCTTTATTAAACCCTTGAATAAAACTGGAGCGAGTGAAATTCAGGTTACCCATCATCCCGCTTCCAACCTTGCGCCCTCTATTGCCGCCGATAAAGAGGGAATCCTTTGGATCGCTTGGCATTCCAATCGAAAGAATGAAGACTCCTGGGATATCCCCCGCTGGTTTTATGTTCGCGCCTATAAGGACGGTCAAATGTTCGAACCGATCAGCCCCCCTGTTGATAAAGACCTTTCCAAGGATGGCGAAGATCAAAGCTTCGAATTCGTCCAGGTGTTGTGCGGAAAGGATGGCAGGATCATTATTACGGGAAGACCCTCCCATAACTTTTGCATGCAGTGGTATAAGGGAGATAAATGGTCGCGCCTGTATCGTTTCCCAAAGGATGGCTGGGGAGGTCGCGGACAGTATGTGAAAGCAGCGTTCGACCGCAACGGCGACTTGTGGGTAACTCGACGCGATCTGAATGCAAACACACTGCAAAGCATCAAAAATATGAGCGGGGAGTATATAAAACCCGTGCTCGCGCCTTATCGCCCCTCCCTGGAAATCCCCGCCCTGGTCGGTCTCGAGAAAAAAATGCAATTTCCCCAATGGAACGGCTACAATTTTTACTTTGGCGATATCCATGCCCATACCTGGATGTCCGACGGTGTGGGAGACCTGGATGAGTTCTACATCCAGCATCGGGACTTGCTCCGGGATGATTTCGGTGTTCTTACAGATCATGATACCTTTGTGGGTAATGGCATGATTCCTTCCGAATGGGAGCAACAAAAAATTATCGCGTCCCACTTTAACGAGCCCGATCGCTTCATTACTCTCTACGGGCAGGAATGGACCACTGCCCGGTGGCCCGCCAAGTTCGGTCACAAAAACATTTACCATATCGATCCTGGTATGCCTCTGTTGGATCATACAGATGTCGAATCCGACACAACAGATAAAATCTTTGCTGCCTCCAAAAAGCTGGGCGCCCTGTGCATCCCACACCATATAGGATGGACCGGCGTGGATTGGGAGAACCATGATCCCGTGGCACAGCCCCTGGTGGAGGTGGTTTCCGGGCATGGCGCCTTCGAATATATGGGCAATAAACCGATCTATCACCGCGGGGGAAAACATGGCTGCTTCGTCCAGGATGGTCTTGCCAGGGGACTCAAGTTCGGCTTTGTGGGAGGCAGCGATACCCACGGCTTGATCTGGCATCACCGGGTAGGGTGGAAACGGAACTGTTTGCGCACCGGATTGACATGCATCCTTGCCAAAGATCTCACAAGAAACGCGCTTTTCGATGCCATGAAAAAACGCCATACCTATGCCACGAGCGGCATTAAAATGCGCATTGTCTTTGAAATCGCAAAAGCCATGATGGGCGAGGAAATATCCCTGTCTGAACCTCCCAAGATAATCGTGAACGTGATGTGCCCCGAGGATATGAAATGGATTCAGATTGTGAAAAATAATGAAACAATTTACACCTACGGCGGAGAAGGATACTATTCACGTTTCAGTTATGTGGATGAGAAAATCGAGCCCGGAGTTTCTTACTATTATCTCCGTGTTATTACAGAAGAGGGCAATATGGGATGGTCCAGCCCCATCTGGGTGAATTATAAAAAAGCATAAGGCAAACAGTTAATCTCAAAAGCTGAATTTCAGGATTTAACCGCGGAAAAGATTTCCCGTATGTTTTGAAAACGATCTTCCGGGTTCTTTTGGATCATTTTCAATACAGCGTCTTTGAGTTTGTTTGACACCTCCCCCTCAATTTTCGGCGGCTCTGTGTGTACATGGTGATATTCTATGTTTCCACTGTAAAAGGGAGGGTCCCCCTGTACCATTTCATAAAGCATAATGCCAAGAGAATAGATATCTGACCTCACATCCACTTCCCCGCCGATTATCTGTTCAGGAGACATGTAAAGGGGCGTTCCGATGATCGCGGTTCCGCTTTTTGTAACTGAATCCGCTTTAAGGATTTTGGCTATCCCGAAATCCGTAATTTTGACTTTATCTTCGGGCGTGATCATGATGTTTGCCGGCTTGATGTCGCGATGAATAATCCTCAAACTGTGGGCATAACTCAGTGCGTCTGCTATTTGCAGCAGGTACTTGATAATAATCTTTTCTGTTAAATCCACGGAATTAGACATGATTTTTTTCAGGTCGGTTCCTTCAATATATTCCATGGATAAAAACATCCGATGTCCGCTTTCGAATAAATCGTGAATTCTGACGATGTGGGGGTGGGAGAGTTTCTTTGCAGCACGGGCTTCGCTTTTAAAGCGCTCCACCGCTTTGGGGTCCTCGCAAAGATAGTCGTTCAAAACTTTTATCGCTACGATATCGTCAACCATCAGGTCTTTGGCTTTGTATATCACTCCCATGGAACCCCGGTTTACTTCTTCAATGATCTTGAAACGGTCGTCCTGGAGAGCTGATAGGGGTTTTTGTTGTTCCGCCTTTTGTTTTTGAAGGTTAATTCTGTATTCGAGTTTTCTGATTTTTGTTTCAGCGGATTTTTGTTCCGGGGACTCATCCAGGATGCGTTGATAAATTTCCCGTGCTTCATAAAGCTTGCCGATTTTTTCGGAATCCTGCGCCAGCCTGTAAAAAATATCCAGCAGGTCCGGTTGGGGCGGGAGAATTTTGAATGTAATCCATGCCTGGGAATACATTTTCTTCTGCCAATAGGTTAGCCCCAATATTTTCAACGCCCTGATTTTATATTTCTCGTTTTGTGTAAGGCGTTGTAAAATCTCTATGGCTTCATCCAGGAGATTTTCCTTCAGGTATATTTTTACCAGTTTGAATTCTATAACCGGGTTCTTTTCCGTTCGTAATATTTCCGTATAGATCTCCTTGAGATCAACGATAATTCCCGAGTCCGTATCTTCCTTTCTTAAATGCTCGTAACTCTTAAGTGCTGCTTTCCACTGTTTGAGATTTTTTAATAAATGCCCTTTTTCCTTGAATGCAGTTTTGTAGTCGGGAAAGTATCTCAGAATAAATTCGTAAGCTCCCAGGGCTAATTCCGGATTCGCATCTTCGTTTTCCTGGTATCTTTTTATTGCTTTGCGGGCTTCTTCAGGGTTTCCCAAGAGCGTATGAACCTGGGAAAGGAGTAAATAACTTGAAGAGGGAAATTTTGTTTTTGCTTTTTTTAGTCCTTCAAATAATTCTATAAAATGCTCATACAGATTTATTGCCTCGTCATCCTGGTTTCCCGCCTCCAGATTTTTTTTCAGCTGTTCTTTTATTTCGGATTCAATCGGAATTTCAAGGGATTCGAAAATATCGAATTTCTGGTCGAAGTATTCCGATTTATAGGATTTTTCAACGACAATGGTGGATTCTTCATATAGATCTAAATCCCCGTTAATTTCTGAGTCTAACAGGGAAAGCTCTTTAAATTTCTCGGCATCCCTGGTTTGGGGCTTCTCTTCTGTTTGGGTGCCGTCTTTTATAATGCGAAATGTGCTAAAACGAGAGAAATTTTCTTTATCTTTGCTTTCGTGATCCTTCTTTTCCTCGAGTGCCACACCCGTAAGAATTTCTTCGGCTTGATCTTTGAATTCCCGTCCACGTCTTTTCCCCTTGATAAATCGAGCTCTTTTCTTCGGTTTGAGTCTTTTTTTCTCCTCGCCCGTTAGAAAAGAGTGCGAAATGGTAAGTTTCTTCTCCTGTCCGGAGGCAAGATCATGTGCGGAAATCTCCAGAACTCCGTCCGCATTGATGAAAAAACTGATGCGAATCCGGGGAACTCCGGCTGAAGCTTCATCTATATCACTCAATGTGAATTTTCCCAGGCTTTGGTTTTCATTGA
>Ga0180438_10006853_pt1 | contig 15216 bp, 15 predicted proteins | sample SS_ome_12_FD_132455 | JGI IMG/M metagenome (GOLD analysis project Ga0180438, IMG submission 132455) | Hypersaline lake sediment archaeal communities from the Salton Sea, California, USA - SS_3_D_2 metaG | ecosystem: Environmental > Aquatic > Non-marine Saline and Alkaline > Hypersaline >...
CTTTGAACACTACCTAAATTTAGGGTGTGTTCAAATATTTAAAATATAAGGACTATTATTTAAACTATTTGGTTTTCCAATACGTATAGTTAGGTTCAGTCATCTATGGAGGTCATGTACTGAAATTGGGGTTTGCGTGCGCGTAGTGAGTTGGAAACTTACCATTTCGCGCGCGTATGAGTTGGCACCCAAGATTATCACAAAGGGTCTAGAAAATATCGGGTGTATTTGTTGTAAATACCCTGAAAGAACTATTTTAGATATTAGAATTAGTTGAAAATGAAGTCTTTTGAGAACTAGCTCAAATCAAAGGATAATAATAATCATACTGAAAAATAAGATGTTGTTAATAGGAAAATACAATGGATGTCTGTTTTTCTTTGAAACTAAGTTTGCTGCAACAATTTTTTAAGGGAAAGTGCGACCTTGCTCAAGATATGTGGAGATATACTGAGGGATACTGAACTTGCTATACCCCCCATAATATCGTAGTGCCCTGTAGATCTTAAATTGACTTCTTTCTTCAATTCTTTTCCAGCAAAGACTTTTAGAATATATTTTCCGTCCTTTGCTTGAAGTTGTGCAGCATAACGCGTTCCAGGGATAGGAACTATTGGTGTTTCACTAGATTCACTTACTGATTCTGCAGCAAGAGGTGTGCCCATTTCAATACGTTCAGCCAGTTTCTCTACTACAACAGCTTTTTCTACTCTGGCTTCTTCTACTTCAACTGCTTCCTCTACTTCAACTGCTTCTTCTATTATAACAGGCTGCTCTGCAGATTGCTCTACAGTTATAGAAGACTGGCTTCGTTTAGGTTGGATGATTGGTTGTGGTTCAGTTGCAATTACTTTAGCCTCAAAATCAGAAACATCTTCGGCTGAATATGGAGTTCCTGCACAATTTTTACTTGCTATGCTTAAATTTTGTTCTAGTGTAGATATCAAGTTGGATGCAGTTGTTGTCATTTCATCAATACGATCTGAGGGAAATAAACGCGAACCCGTCTCAAAATGATGCATAGCACGTTTCCAATATCCAATAGCTTCACAGGGGTCTTCATTTACAGTGGCTAAAGCCATAGAGTTACATGAATATCCTAATTCAAATTTTGATCGTCCATTAGCTTCTTCAGATTTATTCGTAATCAAAAAAAGGTTAGATGCGTTCTTAAAAAGAATTGATGCCCCTGCATAAATCTGGGCGGCATGAGTAAAATTCTGGGCTCTATCTTCTTTTACAGCTAAAATATGTTGTGCTTCAGCCCTTGCACATAGGGCGTGTGCTTCTAAATGATCAGATAAGAGAAATTCAGGAATAGATTGACCTGTTACTAAAGAAGAATAAAGTGATGATGTATGAAAAAGATTAGATGCTTTTAAATATAAATTAGAAACGCGCTCATAAATCTCTGTAGATAACTGTGATTTCTGAAGCAAATTAATGACTAAATCTTCAAAAACTATTGCTGCAGTTCTTAAGGCTATAGCAATATCCAAATACTCGTCCTGAATAGGTATCATTTTACCAGTGACTGGATCGTTGATCTCATAAGCTACATAGGCTGTTTCATAGGAGATTTCCTGAGAAATGACATCTAAAGTTTTTGCATATCTTATTAAGACTTCTGTCATCTCCCCCCCAATTTCTCCTTCAACCATATTCATAGTGATCTGTTTAATTTTTTCAAGCAATTCATCAAGATCACGAATTCTTTCTAAGATTCGCATAGGTTTTTGAGAAATGTGTGATTTTAATTCTTCCTTCCAATTGGCATTCCATACAGACTCACGTATGAAGGCAGAATCTATTTCTCCTTGTGTCTCCAACTTTTTAAGATAGCCATCCAATAGCTTGCGGGGGACGTCTTTAACTTTATCAGCCATTGTTTGTCCTCTCAGAGTCCTAGGTTTTAATCATCATTCTTCTTACAGATTAATCTCTCACTTAATGGTTATCCGAAAAATCATATAAAAAGAGTATGACTTACAATACTTTGAAATTTAAATCATATTGAAAGTTTATCTAATATCTGCGAGAAAATCCTTTCCGAAAGGGAGGGGTAGTTGACTCTTATGCTCGTATCGCCAGTTCGAGCCAGTCAAGACGAGGCTTCTTGGCTTTGATTGTGCCGTCTTTTATGCCTTCGATTAATTTTTTATATTCTTCGGTCAACTCTGGTAACTCAACATCTATGAACTCACCAATGACAAGTTTTCCCTCAACGTCAATCTTTGTCATACACTTATCTCTAACTTCGTCAACATGAATTGAGTTCGATTTAAGCCATTCCATGAATTTTTTTGGTTTTGCGGATACATTATGCCTTCCAAAAGAAGTTGGACATTGTGAAACCACTTCAACGTATGCAAAACCCTTTTTGAGAAGAGCTTTTTCAACACTCTTCGTAATTCTACGGGGGTGGTTCGTAGTCCATCGTGCTGAATACGCAGCTCCAGCGAGAGAGATCAGCTCTGCAAAGTCGAAAAACCCTTCTATGTTTCCATAAGGTGTAGTATAGGTAGAAGCACCTACAGGAGTTGTTGGGCTAAATTGACCCCCAGTAAGTCCGTAGTTGAGATTATTTACGCACACAACGGTTAAATCTATATGGCGACGTGCCGCATGTAAAAGATGATTGCCCCCTATGGCGGTAATATCTCCGTCTCCGCCAAAAACAATTACCTCTAAATCTGGGTTGAACATCTTAATGCCTGTAGCCACAGGTATCGCTCTACCATGTGTAGTATGTATAGAATCAGCTAAAATATAACCGGGGATTCGTCCCGCACAACCAATACCTGACACAAAAACCGTGTTGTCGACGTTAAAATGTGTTAGGTTGTCAATTGCCCGCATAACAGCACTCATAACAATTCCGTTACCGCAACCAGGACAGAACATCGTTGGGAAACGTTCTTTTCTGAAATATTTCTGAAGTGGGTGTTTTTCTCGTTCTTTAGTTTCTTTTTGAGCAGTTTCCATCATTTTTTCAGACACCGCCGTATTTCTGACAAAATTTCATTGGGCGTATATAGTGTACCCCCAAGTTTAGGATAGAAATATACATTTTCATTACCAAGCAAACGAACTTGGTTTACAATTTGACCCATGTTTAATTCTAACACGAGAAGTTTATTGGCACTTTCACACAGTTTTTTAAGTATTTTTAAAGGAAATGGCCAAAGAGTAATCAAGCGAATATATCCAACCTTTAATCCTTCATCCCTGGCATCCATAGCTGCTTGAAGAGCTGCTCTTGAGGGGCTTCCGTACGAGATGACTATTAATTCAGCATCTTCTAGATATTTTGTGTCTATTTTTGTAATCTCATTGAGTTTATTTGTGATTTTATTCTTAAGACGTTCAATTAATTTGGTATGAACAACAGGGTCATCAGAAGGAAAACCATATTCGTCATGTGTGAGACCCGTGTAATGTGTGTTATAACCTGAACCGAAAATAGGCATAGGTGGTACTAAATCAGGTGAATTGTTATCAAAAGGTTTGAAATCAGTCTTTACTTTGGAAGGTACTCTTCGATTTATTACAGGAATTGTACCTTCTTCAGGAATGAAAACAGTCTCTCGCATATGTGCGACATCTGCCGAAGATAAGAGGATTACAGGAGTCCTAAGCATTTCTGATATGTTAAATGCTTCTATTATTAAGTCAAATGATTCTTGTACAGAATTAGGAATCAATGCTACGAGTTCATAATCTCCATGAGATCCATATCTAGCCTGCATAACGTCTCCCTGTGCTGGTTTTGTCGGCAGTCCTGTACTAGGACCCCCCCGCATAATATTTGCTATAACGAGCGGAACCTCACACATTACTGCCAAACCTAAATTCTCTAACATTAAAGACACACCAGGACCAGAAGTAGCCGTCATTGCTTTTGCCCCTGCTAGTGATGCCCCAATGACTGCCGCGAGTGAACTTATTTCGTCTTCAAGTTGCATAGATACTCTTCCTAATGCCGGCATGCGCTTAGATAAAATTTCAATTATTTCTGACGCGGGTGTAATCGGGTATCCGGCATAAAAGTCGCATCCTGCATAAAGAGCCCCCTCGCACAGCGCTTCATTCCCAGAAAGGAACAATCGTTTACATTCTGTTTCTAGCATTTTTTAACACCTTTTATCATTTCTCCGCAAAAAGACCCCTCAACGTGTTGGGGGGATGAATTGCATCTATTAGTTGTTTTTGAAGGTAAATACTAAGCCTTTTCCATATTTCAACAGTTTCACGTTTTTAATGTTGGTGTTGACGACCGCTCCCTGTGAGTCACGTAATCGTACCCAGGTGCCATAATTGAATACCCCTTTGACTTGGTATACTTTCCCATTATAAGTTACCACATCGTGGGGTTGCAACTGGTATCGCTGTTTCCTAATAGAGGGTTTGAATCCCTTTCGATTCGTCTGTAGCGAACGATTATTGCGCCTGACTTGCATCACTTCATAAGACCTGCAGCGCTCTTGAGTTGTTCCTCCAGCAATGACAAACGCGTCATTAACATGAGACTTTTCCAGCCCTAATTTGTTACGTTCGTACTTAGTGACGTATCCATAGGTATGCTCTGCTCCTAACTGTTCTACTAATTTCCAACGAATATTATTCAGACATGCAGGTGCTTTCAGAGGTTGCTTTGCCTGCTTCTGTATAGTAGGATACCCAAACTCCTCTGCGGTCTTATCTCCCTTCTTTAGATTGCATTTCCTACATGCGATCGTCAAATTCGATACTCGGTCTGTTCCACCTCTACTTCTAGGAATGATGTGCTCTACTTCTAATGGCACGTTCTTTTCACCACAGTAGGCGCACTTTCGTCCCCATTTGTCTAACAGGTATTCTCTGACTTCATAGCCCTGAAGTTCGCCCTGCTGATATGCGACGCCTGTAATTTCTGGATGCTGCATTTTGTGCGCATCGAAATTCGCCACTTCTACCTTTTCGTAGGTAATCGGTAGCAGTGTTTCAAGTGTTTCAACTAATCGAATATGTGAGTCATGCCTATGCTGAATACTAGGGGCGAACCATCCTTCGGGTCGTGTTCTGTTATCAAATCGTGGTGGTCGATACCCTAATCTGCCTCTACGCGTGCTACGATACCTGCGTCTTTCCTCTAGCTTGTTAGAAACATTATTTCGCAAGGTCAGCGTGCCACTTATGACTTCTAACTTATCGGTCTTGGCACTAAATCCAATGTTCGTATATCCAATATCCACTCCCAGTTTAATCGGTTGTGTCGCCTCTCCAGTTGCATAGTTCAACTGAATGGTAAAAGGACATCTCTGAACAACTTTTGCCTTGCCTTGTTTTAACAACTTCTTGCCGTTGTGTTGTGTGGTAGACATGAGGGGTTGCCCCCTGATGTTCAACACATAGATAGGTACTCTCAAGTCCTATCTCCTCCTTTAAATTGCTTTAAAGTCGGTTGGTTCTCTTCGCCAAAGTTATCAGTCAGTACTATACGGTGATCACTGAGAGTTGCCTCTCTGTTTAAACCACCATTTACAGAGCAAGGGACTAGAGAAGCATCCCCTGGTGTGTTCTTGAACTCTCCTGATAACGTAGATGTCGCCATGTTGTTTCCACCATGACCTCTCTTAGGCTAATCAACCAATTACTCTCACTCCTCACGGAACAAGCCCCCTCACTTGCTAGGGGGTGATTGACCACGTCTTTCCACTTGGTTGAATATGTTAAGCTGAACTATGTAAAATTTACATATGTAAAGTTTTAGGAGAATTTAAACTTTTTTATTTGACACTCTACGATTAACCATTGGCTTTGACTCATTTAAAACCACACCAAATACTAATATATTTATTTTCCTATATGAATAAAGGTGAAAAAGTTGTATCAGTTGTCAAAGTTTACCTGTTGTCGAATTAAAGTTTTAAGAAAGTTCTATGGGGAATGGTACCAATTCGTGAGTGAAACTGATGATCTAGAAGAGTTAAAACAACTAAAAAAAGAGTTAAAACAAGAAGGGTTTCAATACTTTACCTTCTCTCCAAAATTTTCTCCCGGTCCATTTCTGAACACCCTATTAATCAATAATTGGGTTTCTGACCTCATAAATCCCCCAGATAAAATTAAATACTCCTAAATTTTTCATATGTAAAGTTTAAATACTTTTTTAATGATCACAGTAATTGCTTATTTCTTTAAAAGTCGAGTAAGCAAAAGGTATCCAGTCAGATATTTGATCAGTATTATCCATAGAAACTAGCGTCATTGGAGGGGGCAGAATTCTTTAAAAAATGCCTTAAGACCGTTATCGAAAAGATTTTAAAAAGGTGAGTTCTATAGTAGTAAATTGTTTTTCTCATTCTTACATTCTGAAAAACGAAAAACTTGATCAGGGATGAATTTACTGGAGTGATAAAATTGAGGACTCAAGAAGAACTTATCAAAACAATTGAGGCAGCCATAAAAGACGAACGAAAGGCTCAAATAGATTATAAAAAGGCGGCAGAAATGGCGGAAGATCCTGAAACACGTGCCTTCTTTGAACAGTTGGCAAAAGACGAAGAAGGACACGAAAAGGTACTTAAACGAAGGCTAGCTGCTTTAAAACTGATGAAAAAATAAAAAAAAAGGTTGTTTTTCCAAACAACCTTGTTAAGTACAGATATACCTAACTTTTTTTCTTTTTCGTGTTTTTGACCTTTCTCGTCCCCTGCCTGTCATCCATTCCCGTCTTAGAAGGCGTCAGACCTCTCGGGTTCAGTCTCATGCACAAGAACGTGCGCCCCTCGCTGCAAGAGAAGCATTCCGCCTTGTTCAAGTTTCTTATAGTTTACTAAATCCATTTGAACATATATCTTTTATCTTATATATTTTGTGCGGACTAATAATACGTCTAAAGGAAAAGATTGTACGTTTTATCGTATAATGTATAAGTGAAACATGAAAAGACTAACTGTAAAAGGTCCGCAAGGTAATAGCATGGGAAGTATTAGCGTGTCCATATCAGATGGCCTTGAACTACAATTACGTAAAAAGGGAATGGAAAAGTTCAAAGACCTGAAAACTAATGAAGTAATAAAAAAGGACCCAGCATTACATACTTCTGAAAAACGAATTTTCTTCAATTCTCTTTTCTTTTCTTCAATGATGGTTCACTGTGTCTGCTGCGTGTGCAACTACCCCGCCATAATACTGTGTAATGAGGATTATGGATATTAGGATCGCGATCAGGATTGCAAACGAAATTACCACGCCTTTATTTAACTTCCAGTTCTCTCTCCAGGTCATTGCGAGGAAATGGGTTGCTATGACTGCCATGAATGCCCATGAACCGATTAGTCCGACTTTTAGCACCACCGGAATAAGTGCAAATACCTCATGACTTGACAGAATTTCCCATGATTCTAGCGAATAAAAGAATACTAGCACAAATTCAATCATACTAGTCGCCATTTGCATTGAAGTGCCTTCTTCAGCTAGATGTTGGGTTTGTTTTTGAAGTATTAGGCTCTCCTTACCCCTTTGAAGGCCCACTTTTGTGTCAACAATGTCGATCGCCGTCTTAATGCCAGTTAGAGTGTTAGAAAGAAGATTTCCTTCTGTTTCCAGTCGATTTTGAAATCTTTTATTCATTTGAATATATTCTGATTCCAATCTACGTTCAATACAAAACGTCGCTAAACATTCGTCTAAAATTATCAATGAATTTCTAACAGTAAGCACCGAATTTCTGATCATATATGTATAATTTGCAATTTTTTCATAAAGTTGTGATAGATCATCAATTTCTTTTTCTAAAACTTCAATTCTTTCCACATCTGTTTGTTTTTTCCCAATTCCAGAGTAGAGAAGCTTGCTTACAAACTTGTCTGCTGCAACTCTTTCTTGTTCCATTAATTGCAGTTGATCTTGAAAGTATGTAATCTTCTTATCAAGAGTTTGAAAACTCACATCAAAGAGCGGCAGTTCTTCCACTAGAAAGTCAAAAAGTGGATCCTTTTCAAATGGAAGACAGAAATAAAAGCCCCTATCTTCGTCATAAAAATGGTACAACTTTCCAAGAGACAGTCCACTTTCGACAAATTCAAATTTTGAAAATTTTTCCTTCGCAACTTCAAGTTGTTCTTCTTTATCTACTATCAGAACAGTTGCTTCACCTATTTGAGACGACAATAAATTTTCAAGTTGATTTCTCTTAGCGTCTATGCCCTGCAGAGTCGTGTCTTCTGAATAGAATAAAATTCCGATTGTGGCCACATCTTGGAAGCAAGAGAGATATGCTCCGCTCTCAGCTCCAGTTGCAAGAGAAATGGAAATTGTCGATTCCGAAGTAGGTTCCAGTGTACAGACTGCACCATCTGTATCTTTTTCATATTCTTGTGTTAGATAATTCCAGACCTCGTTAATCTCTTTGTCGTCATCAATGTGAAAATAAATATAATGGCACGCTTGTGGTATTCTTTTAAACTGTTCACTCAACGTTTTTCTCTCCAGCGCCTACATATAAAAACATTTGATTTTTATATTTTCTTGATTAGGAAGGAGAAATTGAGAAGTTTTTTAAATAATCATTAAGAATGAACTTATCTTGAATCTCAGCATTTTTGGCAAATTATTTAAATTTCTAATTCATCTCCCTTTAAAAGATGGGCAATTCTTAAGGTGATTTGATGAAAATCACATTTCTTGGTACAAGCGGAAGTATGATAACAGCGGATCGAGTAAACATTTCAATCCTTATTGATACAGATTTGCTGTTAGATGCCGGAGAAGGCGTCACACAACGGTTATTACAAATGAACCATGATCTAAACGAGATTAAACGAATTTGTATTACACATTTTCATCAAGATCATGTATCTGGTCTCCCTGGTTTGGTCTGGACAATGTGGCAAAATGAAAGAAAACTACCGCTTGAAATAATAGGACCTGAAGGAATTCAAGACTTCACCATTTCTCTTTTAGAATTGATGAATACCCCTCTTCATGCTCTAACATATGATTTAAAGTTTATCGAAGTTATTGGTGGAAGCATGATTGACGATGCTATATCTGCAATAGAGTCAGATCACCAAATACAAAGTATGGCGTATCGGATTCGCCGTGAAGCATGTGTATGTTATTCTGGTGATACACGACCAAATGAAAGAATTGAAAATCTATCAGATGGTTGTGATGTACTGATTCATGAAGCCTCATTTCCAAATGACATGGAGGAGTTGGCACATAAATACGGACATTCTACTCCTGGAGACGCAGGAAAGCTTGCAAAAAAGGCAGGTGTTAAAGAAGCGTTGGTGTTAATACATTGGCCAGAGAAATATTTCAAGGAGAAAGCATCGTTAATTGTACAAGCAAGAACTTTTTTCGATGGAAAGATTATTGTACCATCCGATTTGGATACCTTATGCTTCTAAGATTTCAAGCAAAGAATTAAAATGTGAATTGAGACGTCAGTTTATATTTTTTAAATATCTCAGTAAACTATTTAGTCTTTACAAAAATGTGGACTTCTGGGCTGCCGTCTACGTAAATTATCTTTTCTAAGGAAGTATTTGGAATTTCGCTTATTCGATAATAATTATGACGATTATATTCCTCTTCATAATTTCGAATTATGAAAACACAAACATTATCATCAATAATGGGTTTGCTCTCTGCGTCCCCAGCAAAGTATCCATCAATTAGCGTAATATCGTAGATCGCTGGATAATAATCTTTTGTTAAAAAGGCAATTGACCACTTGAAATATGGAAGGGTAACAATAACTGTATTTTGTGAGAAATCATTTTCTTCTAAGAATTGTACTGCCTCATCTAGTCCATATCCAGAAGAACTGGATTCAATGAATTGCTGTTTTACTGTGTTTGGTAATCTTTCTTCTTTAGAGGGCTGTGTTAATGTTCCATAAAGATATGTTGATGTATCAAAGACAGTTATCAAGACGAAAAGTAGTACTAAACCCTTTATAATAATCTGCCGCTGTTTTGTAGTGCGAATATTTTTCACTTCTTCGAAAAGAGTAGTAATTACTCTACTACTTGCAATGTAGATACTAGGAACCGCAGGCATGAGATATCGAGGATAAAATCGGACTGCAGGCCAGAAAGATACGAGGACTACCGCGATCCAAATTAAGATTAGGATATCATCATTCTTCCTGCGTAACCACAATACAGGGATGAAAAGTAGCGTAAGAATGAGTAAAGGCCATCCAAGAAAATCTTGAATCCAGGAGGCAAGATAAATAATTCGTAAATAGATTTCCCATACTGAGAATAAGCTGACAATATCAACATCGACCCTACCTGGCGACCTATAAATGTCAAAATTATGTGTAAATGCCCAATAGAGATAAGGTGAATGAATAACTATAGCAACTACCAATGATGCCCAGAAAAATTTATTCTTGAATACATAACGATAGTTCCGGTTTATGATGAGGAATAGAACTATGATTATGAAGGCTATAGCACCGTTTTGCTTGGTATTGATTGCAAGGCCAAGAAACACTCCTCCAAGTAGTAAAAAAACATCATTTTCCTGCTTAATGCCCATATAGTATGTAAGAATCGATGCTGTTATGAGTAACGTCAATAATGCTTCTTGCATTGCAAGTCGGCTATACCAAACATGAAATATAGAAATACTCAAGAAAAGTGCTGAAATAAGAGCCGTTAGCCATTCATTATACAATTCTTTGGTTAGTTTCCACAAAATAAACACTGTAAAAATTCCTGAAATTGCTGAAATAAACCGAGCGGCAAATAAATTGATGCCAAAAACATGATAGGAAAGGCTATACAGAAAGGCTGAAAGGAAAGGTTTTCTGGACCATTCTACGGTGGTGTAAAACACGCTGTAAAACGAATAGTCACTTTGAAAGATCTTTAATCCCCAGTAACACCATAGCCCCTCATCATAGAAGATCGGGAGTTTTTCCAGATTCCATAGACGAATAAACGCTGCCAGTATTATTATCGCAAGAAGATAGATGTGTTCTTGGTTGAAAGTCTCTAGTTTACGAGTAGCTAAGCCAGAAAGCACCACCGGTTCAGTGTGGTGATGAATTACGTGAGTGTTCACTTGCATCACTTGCATCAGGGGGTCTCCCTAAGAGTTATATAGGCGGTATGACGAAGATAGTAACGGCAATTGGAGGAATAACACGTACACTTGTCGACAAGGTGCATACTCCCATTGCAACACAATCGTTGGCAGTACCTACGGGGCGTAGGGATGTTAAGCCTGTGGAGATATGACCTCCGTAACCCGACAAGGGGATCGAGTCCGTCGTAGAAGCAGGAAGCCTCGATGCTTTAGCACGAGGTAGCTCACTCCTAAACACCTATAATTGCCTCCAGGTGAGGGATGAAATTATAGCACGTCAATCTTTTTATGTCTTCTTCTCAAGAAGACCCCCAATCTGTTATGTGGATGAATTACATCCTTTACTTGTTTCACTTTCACAATAGTGTTCCCCAGTTTTAAATAGGTTTTCGGGTATAGAAATCTCGTGAAATGAATTCCAGGGGAACACAGGGAGGCATTTGATGAAACTGACTTACAAATTTCGTTTGTATCCAACCACACCACAAAATACAATGTTAACTCAATGGCTTACCACTTGTCGTTTGTTGTATAATAATTCTGTAGTAGAGCGAAAAGAAGCATGGCAAAAGTACCAATACTCAGTCACATATTATGAGCACGCCACCCAATTGAAAGCTGCAAAAAAGACTAATCTATTTCTATAAACGTTTCATTCTCAGGTACTCTGGTAGAGTATATGTATGCCTAAAAGACCACACAACTGCGTAGCAGGTGTAGGAAGTTTGTGCCGAAAACACTGGAAACACGTATCCACAGTTGTCCTTACTGTAGACTTGATGTAGCGAGAGATCATAACTCTGCCATAACTATTTTAAGCCGATCAACCTATTATCGAAAATCAAAATTATCATTATCATCATCAGGGCAGGGACTGTCCGTTGAGCCTGTTTGACATATCCCGTTGGGGAATGGATGATTCAGGAAGCCAGCCTACTTGTAGAGTGGTAGTTCACGCTTCGCTAGCAAAAAGACCATAGTTGCAACAAAATGTGATGAAATTCTTTTTAAAGTGAAAATTTCTATAGATGAACTGAAATGACAATTATTTCTCTTAAGGAAACGTTAAGGCATATTTCTTCAGTAGTTTTAATGATAATAATAATTAGAATCATTGGACGAATCATTATTACTCTATGGGGCAATATTCAATGGGAGTCATTTGTGACATACATAACACAGATGTATTCAAGTGCCTTTTTCCCATATCTCTTGTGTGGATTAGTATTTGGGTTCTTGAGTGGATATGCACGAGTATACGAGCTTCAGAATGATATTTTCTTCAAAGATTATTTCATCCTAGCTTTTCTGGGATTTTTAGGAAGCATTACTGGTGATCTAATCTATATTACATTAGACTACGCTAAATCCTATATCCAAGTGCTACCGGGTGACTTGCCCCTCATTATTAATCTACTAATGCTTCCAATGTGTTTTTTTGCAATTTTATTCTTTATTGGAACTGTTAGTTGTAGTATATTGCTGAAATATCCAAATTGGCGAATAATAAAGGAGTAAGATGTATATAATGGAACGTCTAGTACACATCCTCAAAAAACATCTAGGAACACTAACATTAGAAAAAGCAATAGTAGTAATAATTATTGGAATTGCACTCCTTTTAAGATTCTGGAATTTAGAAGGTTTACCTCGTTTCAGCTATGATGAGGGAAATTATTGTGACATTTCTGAAAATACTGCGAATGGGAGATTCATGTGGTGGAGTCACAGTTTCGCTGGACCAACTTATTGGAATTTACCGTTGTTTTTTATATTTACTGCGTTTTCATTTAGGCTTTTTGGCAGCGGAATCGTCCAAGCACGTGCAGTTTCGGCAATTTTTGGCACATTGACATGCTATCTTGCATATAGATTTGGTAAAGACATATTAAACAAGGAAAAAGTTGGAATACTTGCCGCAGGTTTATATGCAATCGATGTATATGCCCTTTCTATTGATAGACTTGCTCTATTGGATACTACACAATCTTTCTTCATCGCTCTTTCAATCTTTTTCTTCTATATCAGTTTCAGAAGGAATAAACAAGCGTATACAATCCTTGCAGGCATTAGTGCTGGTTTAGCAATTCTTACAAAGGCAACTGGAGCATTAGCTATTCTTATTTTACTTGTAAGTATACTCTTAAATGCTATAATGGGAAAAAGTGAACTAAAACAGTCATTACGTAGTTTTACTATTTTATTAGGAGTTTGTATTCTTACTATTAGTCCATATCTCATATTTGCACATTTATCTGATCCAGATGTTATCCAAACAATGATTGGAATGTATTTATTAAGACCTCAACGCGGTGAGGCACAAGGCATTTATTATTTTGCCCTTTCAATTAGATCAAATCCATTAATCTTTGGTTTTGGCTTTATCGGATTAATATATTCGATCTTTTTGAAGAAAAGAAAAGAGTCATTTCTTCTTTTTCCTTGGATTTTCGCACCAACTATAGTTTTACTATTTGCAAACAAATTACCTCTCAGATATCTTTCACCTTTATTCTTACCTCTTAGTATTGCTGCATCTGTTTTTATTATCGATATTGCCATGCAATTCAAATTGCATGATAAAATGATGATTGAAAAAATTCTTGATTTATTTGCTAATCCACGCATTTTATTATCAATATTGGTTGTATTCATAGTTTTAATCGGACTTTATAATACTCTAAATAATGTGGGAACTATATTCACTTCGGAAGGAGATTATGAGCCACAACAAGTAGCAGAATACTTAGATTTGTATGTTGAGGAAGGTGCTGTGATAGTTGGAAACCCAGCAATAGATTTTCTCTCCAAAAAACATGTATTTCACGATACGCAAACACTTATTGAAAACGCGGAACTTCAAGGAGCATACACGCTTCATAAACCTTTGTTAAGAAAGTTAGATTATCTTATTGTCGATCCTCAATTAAAATATGGTTGGGGAATCAGCCCAGAATTACATGAATTTCTTGAGTCACAGTGTATACTTGAAAGAACTTTTGCTGATACTGACTTATACCGTGTTTTTTAAGATAGATCGAAAACAGTTATAGTTAATTGAAGTTGACAAACTGGATTAATCAGGTCTATGAGCTCGCGATAATATCGATTGCTAATATTATAGGCTTTGATGTTATTGTCCAAAGGTTTTTTAACCTGTACATGATCTTGTAGAAAGACGATAGTCCACAACTTATACTATAAAGTTTGGTGTTCTTATGAAGAAGTATAAGAGAGAGATAATTGAAACCGTTGTTTTTATAATAATTGCCGTTGTGGGCTCATATGCGATATTCATTGGACTTGAGGTAGGGTTAGGGACGTATCCTGAAAGCCCTCTTCGTTCGGTCTCTTCAGGAAGTATGCGTCCGGCTTATAATGTTGGCGATTTGCTCGTTATTCAGAATATACCAAGCGATAACCTTCAAGTAGACGATGTAATAGTTTTTGAAGTCTCTACAAGATCATACGACATTGTGCATCGGATCATAGAGATACAATATCGCAGTCAAGACGGCAAATTATATTTTAGAACCAAAGGTGATAATAACCCTTCTGCAGATTATTGGCGCGGCAGTGAGTGTTGGAATGGCATGATTCCCCAGGAGAATGTTATTGGGAAAGTTATCCTTTCTGTACCAATCATCGGATATGTTTCACTTGCTGTGTCCGGAAGCCCCTATGGAATTCTTATCATAGGAGCAGTTATCCTTCTAATCATCTTAATCTCAATTCCGTTTGGGGAAACAAAAACGCCTGAAGATGAGGAAAAAATAATAAACAGCAAAGATCAGAATGATTGACGTTCGTAAACCACCAAAAAAGTTAAAAAGCGACGTCTCTAAGATTAGTGGGCGATTTGATTGGTAGAAGTAGAACTAAAATACGGAGAAGAAGCCATTTATACAGATATAAGCGACAAAAACTTTTTGGGCGTTATTGCGAGTAAAAAGAATCCTAATAATGAAAATCTAATACCACATCTCAGTTTTGAAAATGCCATTAATAGTCCTGTTGATAATTCATGTTTTAATACGCTTTTCGATAGGAATGATAAAATAAGTATAGTAATCAACGACAACACGAGAATCACTCCAAGCAAAGAAATCCTACCTGTTTTGC
>Ga0180438_10006855_pt1 | contig 15216 bp, 12 predicted proteins | sample SS_ome_12_FD_132455 | JGI IMG/M metagenome (GOLD analysis project Ga0180438, IMG submission 132455) | Hypersaline lake sediment archaeal communities from the Salton Sea, California, USA - SS_3_D_2 metaG | ecosystem: Environmental > Aquatic > Non-marine Saline and Alkaline > Hypersaline >...
ATTCAATATCAACGTCATCGCCGCCGTCAACGTCGTCTTGCCATGATCCACATGCCCAATCGTCCCCACATTCACATGCGGCTTGGTCCGCTCAAACTTCGCCTTCGACATCGCTTCTCCCCCCTGGTAAAGATCCTTTTTTATACCCTGTATAAATATGTTTACTGTCGAGGTCTGTCGACAGATCAATAGCCCCGTATTTTTACCAGCAGCTCCTTGGCGACATTCTCGGGAACCGGGTCGTATCGCGAAAAAATCATCGTATACACCGCCCGGCCCTGTGTGGCCGAGCGTAAATCCGTGGCATAACCGAACATCTCGCTGAGAGAAACTCTGGCCACCACGACCTGTGCATCGCTGCGGTGAGAGATCCCCTCGATCTTGCCCCGCCGGGAGTTCAGGTCGGATATGACGTCGCCGATATATTCCTCGGGAACCACCACTTCAACATCCATAACCGGTTCCAGCAGGATCGGCTTGGCTTTCTTGGCACCGTCTCGGAAGGCCATGGCGGCAGCCACCCGAAAGGCCATCTCCGATGAATCCACCTCATGAAAAGAGCCGTCCAGCAGGGTGACCTGAATGTTGTCCATGGGATAGCCGGCGATCACGCCGTTTCCCATGGCTTCCCGGATGCCTTTCTCGACGCCGGGAATATACTGCCTGGGAATCACTCCGCCCTTGGTGGCATCCTCGAAGGAGAACTCCTCTGCCGGTTCGAGCCTGATCTTCACGTGGCCGTAATGTCCGCGTCCGCCGGTCTGCTTGACGAACCGGCCTTCGACCTCGACCGCCTCGGTGATCGTTTCGCGGTAGAAAACCTGAGGCTTGCCCACCCGGGCACCGACCCGGAATTCCCGCATCATCCGATCGACCAAAACATCCAGGTGCAACTCACCCATTCCGGAGATGATCGTCTGGCCGGTCTGTTCATCGGTGCGGACCGTGAAGGTGGGGTCCTCCTGTGACAGCCGGCTGAGGGCCTCATGCAGCTTATCCTGATCGGCCACCGTGCGAGGCTCGATGGCCACCGAGATGACCGGTTTGGGGAAGGTCATCTTCTCCAGGATAATCGGATGCTTGGGATCACAGAGCGTATCGCCGGTGGTCGTGTTCCGCAGGCCGATCGCAGCGGCGATATCCCCGGCATAGATCTCCTCGCGGTCCTCCCGCTTGTTGGCGTGCATCTGCAGGATGCGGTTGATCCGCTCTTTCTTCTCCCGGGTGGCGTTGAGAATCTGCGAGCGCACCTTCAGGGTGCCGGAGTAGACCCGAAAGAAGGTCAGGTTGCCGACATGCGGATCACTCATCACCTTGAAGGCCAGAGCGGAGAAAGGCTGCTTGTCGTCCGCCGAGCGTTCCTCCTGATGCTGGGTGTAGGGATTTTCCCCTTCCACCGAGGGAACATCCAGCGGCGAGGGCAGATAGTCGATCACCGCGTCAAGCAGGCGCTGAACGCCTTTGTTGCGGAAGGCCGCCCCGCAGAGCACCGGAACAACGATATTTTTCAAGGTCGCCGTCCGGAGAGCTTTCTTCAGCTCCTCAGGGGTCAGCTCGGCACCTTCCAGGTACCGGGCGGCGATATGATCGTCATGATCTGCCAGTTTCTCGACCAGGTATTCCCGCCGCTTTTGAGCCTCCGTGAGCAGATCCCGGGGAATGGGCACCTCATCGAAGGTCATCCCCAGGCTTTCCAGATGGTACACGATGCCCTTCATGGTGATCAGATCAATCAAGCCGGTGAATAAATCGGCCGATCCCATCGGCATGTGCAGAGGCATCGGTGTGGCGCCGAGTTTCGTCTCGATCATCTCGACCACGTTGTCGAAATCGGCTCCCACCCGGTCCATCTTGTTAACGAAGGCGATACGGGGAACACCGTACTTGTCGGCCTGTCTCCAGACCGCCTCGGACTGCGGTTCCACTCCGCCGACGGCGCAGAAGATAGCCACGGCTCCGTCTAAAATTCTCAAAGAACGTTCCACCTCAACGGTGAAATCCACATGGCCCGGCGTGTCGATGATGTTGATCCGATGATCGTGCCAGAAGATACTGGTGGCCGCCGAGGTGATGGTGATACCCCGTTCCCTCTCCTGATCCATCCAGTCCATGGCCGCCGAACCCTCATGCACCTCGCCCATCCGATGCAGCTTGCCGGTGTAGTATAGCATTCGCTCGGTGGTCGTGGTCTTGCCGGCATCGATGTGAGCCATGATGCCGATATTTCGGATTCGTTCGAGAGGGTATTTCCTGGCCATGAAAAACCTCCACCTTTCATCAAAGAAGGAAATCGAGAGGAAATACGTTACTCAATAGCCGCCCGGTGGAGGCTCGAGTCGCCATCCTATTTATGAAGGAACAGGCGCGGGCCGGTGAATGGACCCGCTGTTCATCGTTACCAGCGATAGTGGGCAAAGGCCTTGTTGGCCTCGGCCATTTTATGGGTGTCTTCCTTTTTCTTGATGGAAGCGCCTTCATTTTTCGATGCGGCGATCAGCTCCGCAGCCAAACGCTCAGCCATGGTATGCTCCGGACGGCTCTTGGCAAACCCGATGACCCATCGGATGGCCAGCGCCGTGCGCCGGTTGGCCCTGACTTCCACAGGTACCTGATAGGTGGCGCCGCCGACGCGGCGTGACTTCACCTCGATCACCGGTTTGACGTTGTTCAGCGCTTTCTGGAAAACTGGGAGTCCGGGCTGGCCCAGCTTTTGCTCGATGATCTCCAGGGCCTCATAGATGATGTTCTCGGCCAGGCTGCGTTTTCCCCTGCGCATCAGCCCGCTGATGAACTGGCTCATCAGGATGTTCTGGTGTTTCGGATCCGGTAAAATTTCCCTCGGGGTTACTTTTCTCCGTCTTGGCATCTGTGACTCCCGTCGATCTTAACCTTATTCGCCGCCAGCTCCAGCCGTCTTCTTGGGCCGCTTGGTGCCGTATTTGGACCTGCTCTGAGTCCGGCCCTGTACGCCACTGGCATCCAGCGTGCCCCTGATGACGTGATAACGCACCCCCGGAAGATCCTTGACCCGTCCGCCGCGGATAAGCACGATGGAGTGCTCCTGAAGATTGTGACCCTCTCCGGGAATATAGGCAGTGACCTCGATGGAGTTGGTCAGGCGAACACGAGCAACTTTTCTCAGCGCCGAATTCGGTTTCTTCGGCGTGGAGGTGTACACCCGGGTGCACACCCCCCGTTTCTGGGGGCATCGTTTCAGCGCCGGAGCGCTGGTTTTCACGCTGGAACACTTTCTTCCATGACGTATGAGCTGATTGATGGTCGGCAAACTCTCCTCCGTTGAAATTATCAAATGGCCATAAATTTACTAAATTTTCTAATATAGGCCTTTTTTTGTAATTGTCAAGAGAAAAATTAACTTACTTCCCAATCTTCTCGGCGGCTGAGACCTTTTCCTCCTCCTCTTCGGCCACCTCTTTGTGCGACTTTTTAGCCTGGTTCTTGAGCGCTTCCAGCTCCTGGTCGGTCTCGATGGTGATCCAGCGGCATTTCCGGAATCCTGTCCCGGCAGGGATAAGATGTCCCATGATAACGTTTTCCTTTAATCCCAGGAGATGATCCCGCCGGCCGTGGATGGCCGCATCAGTGAGCACGCGGGTGGTCTCCTGAAAAGCCGCTGCCGACACGAAGCTCTCGGTGCTCAGTGAGGCCTTGGTGATGCCCAGCAGCAGGGTCTGGAAGGTGGCCGGCTCGCCCCCGGTGGTGATGATCTTCTCGTTCTCGTCCTGGAAGCGAATTCGATCTACCTGCTGGCCTTCCAGGAACATGGTGTCTCCAGGGTCCTCGATCTTCACCTTCTGCAGCATCTGGCGGACGATCGTCTCGATATGTTTATCGTTGATCCGCACTCCCTGCAGTCGGTACACCTCCTGGATCTCGTTTACCAGATATTCCTGCACGGCACCCGGCCCTTTGATGTTGAGTATATCATGAGGATTAACGGGGCCCTCGCAGAGGCGTTCTCCGGCCCGGACCCGGTCGTGATCGCGAACCCTGAGGTGTTTGCCGTGGGGGATGAAATATTCGTGGTCCTCATTCTCGCCGTGGACGACCATCTTCTGCGAACCCCGGAGGATGCCGGCGAACTCCACCACCCCGTCGATCTCGCTGACCACCGCCGGGTCTCTGGGTTTACGGGCCTCGAATAGCTCGGCCACCCGGGGCAGACCGCCGGTAATATCGCGGGTCTTGCTGATATCCCGGGGGATCTTAACCAGTGATTCACCCGCGGTGACCTGCTGGCCGTCGTGAACCAGCAGATGGGCTCCGGTGGGGATAGGGTAATCAACCAGCTTTTTGTCTTTGGTGCCGACGATCGAGATGGTCGGATGGCGGGCCTTCTCGCGGTCCTCAACGATGACCCGCTGCCGCAGACCGGTGGTCTCATCGAGCTCCTCCCGCATGGTGACGTCTTCGACGATATCGTTGTATTTGACCTTGCCGGACTGCTCGGTGAGAATGGTATTGGTATAGGGATCCCATTCGAAAATGGTCTGCCCCTCTTCCACCGTCTCCTTGTTCTTGACCTGCAGAATGGCGCCGTAGGGAACGGTGTAACGGGCGCGGGTATGTCCTCCCTCATCGATCAGATCGATCTTTCCGTTGCGACTCAGCGCGATCCACTGTCCCTCCTTGCCCTGGACGATCTTCAGATCGTGGGTCTTGATCATCCCGGAGCTCTTCACCACCACCTTGGACTGGGCCGCGATCCGGGCCGCGGTGCCGCCGATATGGAAGGTTCGCAGGGTCAGCTGGGTGCCCGGCTCGCCGATACTCTGGGCGGCCATGACCCCGACAGCCTCTCCCAGCTCAACCATGTTCCCGGTGGCCAGGTTTCGCCCGTAGCATTTGGCGCACACGCCGCGGCGCGATTCACAGGTCAGCACCGAGCGGATCCGAACCGTCTCGATGCCGCTCTCCTCGATCTGCTGTGCCGGGGTCTCGCCGATCTCCTCTCCGGACTTGGTCAGAACTTCTCCGGTGATCGGATCGACGATATCCTCCAATGCCACCCGTCCGAGGATTCGGTCGGAAAGAGGCTCAATAACCTCCTCGCCCTCCTTGAGCGCCTGAACATCCAGGCCCCGGATGGTTCCGCAGTCGACCTCTGTGATGATCACGTCCTGAGCCACATCGACCAGGCGGCGGGTTAGATAGCCGGCGTCGGCCGTCTTCAGGGCCGTATCGGCCAGACCCTTGCGGGCTCCGTGAGTGGAGATGAAGTACTCCAGAACGGAGAGCCCTTCGCGAAAATTGGAGGTGATCGGAGACTCGATGATCTCGCCGATCTGACCGGTGATGCGTTTCTGCGGCTTGGCCATCAACCCGCGCATGCCGGCCAGCTGCCGGATCTGTTCCTTGCTGCCCCGGGCGCCCGAGTCGGCCATCATGAACACGGGATTGAAGCCCTTGTTCGATTGGCTCATCTGCTGGAACATGACCTCGGCCACGTCGCTGGTGGTATGTGTCCAAGTGTCAATGACCTTGTTGTAGCGTTCGCCGTCGGTGATCAGACCGCGCTCGTACTGATCCCGGATCTTGGTCACGCTCTTGGTGGCCTTGTCCAGCAGATTCTTCTTTTCCTTGGGAATGATCAGGTCATCGATGCCGACGGTCAGCCCGCCCAGAGTGGCCTGCTCGAAACCGATCTTTTTCAGATCGTCGAGAAACAGGGCCGTGCGCCGGATGCCGAGGGCACGATAACATTGGGCCACCAGTTCTCCCAGTTTCTTCTTATCCAGCAGCTCGTTGTAATAGTCGAGCTCACCGGGAACGATCTGGTTGAACAGCACCCGGCCGGTGGTTGTCTCCACCATCTTGCCATCGATGCGCACCTTGATGGGCGCCTGCAGACCCAGCTCACCGGCGTCATGGGCGATGACCACCTCATCGGGACTGGAGAAGAGCCGCCCCTCTCCCTTCTGGCCGGGGCAGGGTTTGGTCAGATAATAACAGCCCAGAACCATGTCCTGGCTGGGGATGGCCAGCGGCCTGCCGTGGGCCGGAGAGAGGATGTTATTGGTGGACAGCATCAGAACGGAGGCCTCCAGCTGCGCCTCGTAGGACAGGGGCACATGGACGGCCATCTGATCGCCGTCGAAATCGGCGTTGAAGGCAGCACAGACCAGCGGATGGATGCGGATGGCCTTGCCTTCCACCAGGACCGGCTGGAAGGCCTGAATGCCCAGCCGGTGCAGGGTGGGTGCCCGGTTGAGCAGCACGGGATGATCCTGGATGATCTCCTCCAGAATATCCCACACCTCCGGCCGTTCTTTCTCCACCAGTCGCTTGGCGCTCTTCACCGTCTGAACGTAGCCCCGCTCTTCCAGCTTGCGGATAATGAACGGCTTGAACAGCTCCAGGGCCATGCTCTTGGGCAGGCCGCACTGATGCAGCTTCCGCTCCGGTCCGACCACGATGACCGAGCGCCCGGAATAATCCACCCGCTTGCCGAGCAGGTTTTGGCGGAATCGTCCCTGCTTGCCGCGGAGCAGATCGCTGAGAGATTTGAGCGGCCGCTTGCCCTCACCGCGTACCGAGTAGGAGCGCCGGCCGTTATCCAGCAGAGCATCGACGGCCTCCTGCAGCATCCGTTTCTCGTTGCGCAAAATGACCTCGGGGGCCTTGATCTCGATCAGTTTCTTGAGCCGGTTGTTGCGGTTGATCACCCGGCGGTACAGGTCGTTGAGATCCGAGGTGGCGAACCGGCCGCCTTCCAGAGGCACCAGCGGCCGAAGATCGGGCGGGATGACCGGGATCACGCTGAGCACCATCCATTCCGGCTGGTTCTCGGACTGGCGGAAAGCCTCCACCACGCGCAGCCGCTTGAGGGCATCCTTTTTGCGCTGGATAGAGGTCTCCAGCCGGACCTGGGTACGCAGCTCGGCCGACAATTCCTCGACATTGACTTCCTGGAGGAGTTCCCGGATGGCCTCGGCACCCATCAGGGCTTTGAATTCGTGACCCTCTTCCTCCAGTTTGAAATGCTCCTCCTCGCTGAGCAGATCTTTCTTGCGCAGGCCCGTGTCCCCTGGATCGATGATCACATAACTCTCATAATAGAGCACCCGCTCCAGGTCCCGAATGGACATCTCCATGAGATGGCCGATCCGGGAGGGAAGAGATTTCAGGAACCAGATATGAACCACCGGCACGGCCAGTTCGATGTGACCGAGACGTTCCCGGCGGACTTTCGATTGAGTGACCTCCACGCCGCAGCGGTCACAGATCACGCCGCGGTAGCGGATGCGCTTGTACTTTCCGCAGCTGCACTCCCAGTCCTTCACCGGCCCGAAGATACGCTCGCAGAACAGGCCTTCTTTCTCGGGCTTGAAGGTCCGGTAGTTGATCGTCTCCGGCTTGGTGACCTCGCCGTACGACCAGCTTCGAATGACCTCGGGAGAGGCCAGCTTGACCTGGATCGATTCGAAGGTCACCATCTTCTTTCTTTCCTGCCACAGAGAACCTGGCACAGAAAACGCCCCCTTATTGGACACGATGGAGCATCACTATTGAGAACGGCACCCTGTAGAAGACCGTTCAGGATCCCTCGGGCACCGGTCTATTCGCGCTGACGTTCTTCTAAATAGACATCGAGACAGAGGCTCTGCAGTTCCTTGACCAGCACGTTGAAGGATTCCGGAATTCCCGGTTCGGGCGGATTCTCCCCTTTGACGATGGCCTCGTAGGTCCGGGATCGTCCGGTGACGTCGTCCGATTTGACGGTCAGCATCTCCTGCAGGGCATAGGCGGCGCCATAGGCCTCCAGAGCCCAGACCTCCATCTCGCCGAAACGCTGGCCGCCGAATTGAGCCTTGCCGCCCAGCGGTTGCTGAGTCACCAGTGAGTAGGGGCCGATCGACCGGGCATGGATCTTATCGTCCACCAGGTGGGAGAGCTTCATCATATAGATGTAACCGACGGTCACCTGCTGGTCGAAAGGTTCCCCGGTGCGGCCGTCATAGAGGGTGATCTTTCCGGATTCGGGCAGGCCGGCATCCGCCAGGGCCTTCTTGATCTCATCCACCGAAGCCCCGTCGAAAACTGAACTGGTGTAACGCAGGCCCAGAGCGTCGGCGGCCCATCCGAGGTTGGTCTCCAGAATCTGGCCTACGTTCATACGCGAGGGAACGCCCAGGGGATTGAGCAGGATCTGGACCGGGGTTCCGTCGGGCAGATAGGGCATATCCTCCTCAGGAACGATCTTGGCGACGACGCCCTTGTTGCCGTGGCGGCCGGCCATCTTATCGCCGACCGACAGCTTCCGCTTCATGGCCACATACACCTTGACCAGCTGCAGAACGCCGGGCGGCAGCATGTCGCCGCGAATGATCTTCTCTTTGTCGTTCTCCAGCTTTCTGACCAGACCTTCGGCCCGCCTGGCGGACAGTTCCAGCACCCGCAGGATCTTTTTGTTGACAGCATCACTGCGGCACCAGCCGTCGCCCCAGGTGAGTGAGCTGAACTCGATCTCATCGAAAAGTTTGCTGGTGAATTTTCGTCCCGACCGGATGATCACCGAACCGTCCTTCTCGCTGCGCACGGTCTTGGCCAGCTTCCCCTTGAGCAGCTCCTGGATCTTTTCGTCCCGGATGCGTTTGACCCGCTCGATCTGCTTCTGGGCCTCTTTCTCCAGTTTCTTGATCTCCCGCTTTTCCTGACGTTTGCTCTCCGGGCTGCGCTCTTTGCGGGAAAAGATCTTGGTCTCGATGACGATCCCCTTCATGCCCGGAGGCGCTTTCAGGGAGGCGTCGCGCACATCGCCGGCCTTCTCGCCGAAGATAGCCCGCAGCAGCCGCTCCTCCGGAGACAGCTCGGTCTCCCCCTTGGGAGTCACCTTGCCCACCAGGATATCGCCGGCCTCCACCTCAGCACCGATCCGGATGATGCCCCGCTCATCGAGGTTGCGCAGCGCATCCTCGCTGACATTGGGAATCTCGCGGGTGATCTCTTCCTCTCCCCGCTTGGTCTCCCGGACCTGCAGCTCGAATTCCTGGATGTGGATGGAGGAGAAACGGTCCTTACGAACCAGCTTCTCGCTGACGATGATGGCGTCCTCGAAATTATAGCCCAGCCAGGGCATGAAGGCGACCAGCACATTGGCTCCCAGCGAGAGCGCCCCGTTGTCGGTGGCCGGTCCGTCGGCGATGGCATCGCCGGCCTTAATCCGGTCGCCGATACGCACCAGGGGACGCTGGTTCAAACAGGTATCCTGATTGGAACGCTTGAACTTGACCAGGTGATATTCATCCAGGCCGAACAGCTGCAGGGAGATATCGTCCTTTCCCCGGATCTGGTCGGGATGAATGGAGATGGTTTCGGCGGTGACGCCCTCCACGGTGCCGGACCGATGAGCCACCATCACGGCGCCGGAATCCCGGGCCGCACGGTGCTCCAGACCGGTGCCCACCAGGGGGGCCTCGGTGTTGAGCAGGGGCACGGCCTGACGCTGCATGTTCGAGCCCATCAGGGCGCGGTTGGCATCATCGTGCTCCAGGAAGGGGATCAGCGAGGCGGCCACACTGACCAGCTGTTTGGGCGACACGTCCATGAAGTCGACGTGATCGGGGGCCACCAGCGGATAATCGGCCCGCTGGCGCGACATGATCAGCTGATTGGTGAACTTGCCGCGGGCATCGACCGGCGCGTTGGCCTGGGCGATGGTGAACTGGTCCTCAAAATCGGCGGAGAGGTATTCGATCTCGTCAGTCACCCGCCCCTTGATGACCCTGCGGTAGGGTGTCTCGATAAATCCCAGATCGTTGACCCGGGCGTAGGTCGACAGCGAGGCGATCAGGCCGATGTTGGGACCCTCCGGGGTCTCGATGGGACAGATCCGGCCGTAGTGGGTGTGATGAACATCGCGAACCTCAAACCCGGCCCGCTCCCGGGTCAGGCCCCCGGGGCCCAGAGCGCTCAGTCTTCTCTTGTGCGTCAGGGCGGCCAGCGGATTGGTCTGATCCATGAACTGCGACAGCTGGCTGCTGCCGAAGAACGCCCCGATGACGGCCGAGACCGTCCGGGCGTTGACCAGCTCATGAGGATTGATGGCGTCCTCATCCCACAGGCTCATCCGCTCCCGGATGGTCCGCACCATGCGGGTCAGTCCGATGCGGAACTGATCGGACAGCAGCTCACCCACCGACCGCACCCGGCGGTTGCCGAGATGGTCGATATCATCGACATAGCCCTCGCCATTGCGAAGCTGCAGCAGGTAGCGGACGATCTCGATGAAGTCCTCTTTGGTCAGGATGGTGGTATCGTCGGGGATTTCAAGAGTCAGGCGCTTATTCAGCCGATAGCGGCCGACCCGCCCCAGATTGTACCTCTTGGGATTGAAGAACAGACGGTCCAGCAAAGCCTGCGCGGAGGCCGGGCTGGGCGGATCTCCCGGCCGCAGGAGATTATAGATCTTGTACAGGGCTTCCTGCTTGGAGCTGGTCTTGTCCTTCTTCATGGTGTTGCGCAGAACCCCGGCTTCCCTGGTGAGATCATCAGAGATGACCTTGACCTGTTTGACGCCGATCTTGCGCAGCTGCTTGATGTGCTCCTCGGTGATTGTCTCATTACTATCCAGGATCACTTCTCCGGTGTCCATGTCGACCACCGGGGCGGCGCAGATCTTTTCCAGCAGCGTCTTGCCGACCTTCTGGGATGAGACGGTGTAGAACAGACCGAGCAGGTTCTCATCGGTGGGATACCCCAGGGCGCGCAGCAGGACGGTCACCGGGATCTTCCGCCGGCGGTCGATGTGGACGAACATGAGATCGTTGATATCCAGGGTGAACTCCACCCAGGAACCCCGATAGGGAATGATCCGGGCGGAATAGAGGCGTTTTCCGTTGGGATGGATCTCCTCCGAGAAGAAGATGCCCGGGGAGCGATGCAGCTGGCTGACGATGACGCGTTCGGCTCCGTTGATGATAAAGGTCCCCGCCGGGGTCATCAGCGGCAGATCCCCTAGATAGACCTCCTGCTCCATGATGTCCTTGACCGGACGTTCCTCGCCCTTTTCACCCTTCTGGTAGATGACCAGCTGCAGGGTGGCCTTGAGCGAGCCGGCATAGGTCATATCGCGGTCCTGACATTCACGGACCGTGTACTTGGGCTCTCCGATGTCGTACTTGATGAATTTGAGCCGGTAATTTCCGTGAATGTCGACGATACCCTCTTCGGCGTCGTCCGTCTTCTGAAAAACATCCTCGAAGACCGCCTGCAGTCCCTCGTTCTTTCTCTTCTCCGAATCGACGTGACGCTGCAGGAAATTCTCGAAAGATTCAAGCTGAATATCAAGAAGATTAGGTATATCTATGATCGAGAAGATCTTCGAGAAGGCGCGTTTTTCCCGTTCAATAATATTTGTTCCCACTGGGCAACACACTCCCTGGGCTATTTGATCTCTACGGTCGCTCCGACTTCCTCCAATTGGGTCTTGGCTTCCTCAGCCTCTTCCTTCGAGACGCCTTCTTTGACAGGTTTCGGAGCCGTATCGACGACATCCTTAGCCTCTTTTAGTCCCAGGCCGGTGAGCGCTCTGACCACCTTGATGACCTGGATCTTCTTTTCTCCGACCACGGCCAGGACGACATCGAATTCGGTCTGTTCCTCGGCCGCTTCCCCGCCACCGGCATCAGCGCCGGCCGGTGCTACGGCCTGGGCCATCACGGGTGCGACGGCTGTCACGCCGAACTTCTCCTCGAGCTGTTTGACCAGATCGGACAGCTCCAGGACCGTCATCTTCTCGATTCCCTCGATGACCTTCTCGATGTTACTTTTCTTTGTTGCAGCCATAGATCTTTCACCTCCGTAAAGATGGACTGCTATGATTGATCATCCTGTTTTTCAGCATTATCCGGTGTATCGTTCGGTTCGGATGCCGGGGTCTCTCCTGCGGCTTCAGAGGCGGGCTCTTTCTTCCCTTCAGCTTCACCCTCGGCCGGGTCTGTTTTGGCCTCCTCCTCGGCGGGAGCTTCCTCCTTCTTCTCGGGCGAAGCTTCCGCTTTCTTATCGGCTGAAGCTTCTGCTTTCTCTTCGGCAGGGGTTTCCTCGGCAACGGCTTTTTCCTCGGGCGGCGCTGCCGCCCCGGCCGCCGCTTCCGTTTCTTTCTCAGCCGGCGACTCCGCCTCCGGTTCCCCTGGTCCGGCCTCATCTCCTCTGGATTTGGCAATGGCATCCACCAGGCCGACCACTTCCCGCAGCAGACCTTTGAGGACCATCACCAGACCGGTGACCGGAGAATTGAGGCCGCCCAGCAGCTGGGCCAGCAATTGATCTCTTGAGGGCAGGTTCTTCAACCGATCGAGGGCTTCCTTCTCCAGGATCTGGCCCTCGAAGAGAATTACCTTGACCTCGGGCTTGCCTGTTTTCTGAGCGAATTGACCGATCAGCTTGGCCGGCAGTACCGGATCCTGATAGCCGAAGGCCATGGCCGTGGGACCGATCAGGTATGGTTTGAGATCCTCCCGCCCTGCCTTGTCGGCAGCCAGGCGGGCCAGGGTGTTCTTGACCACCCGGTATTCGACATCATTTTCCCGAAGAAGACGTCTCAGCTCATTGATCGCTTCCACGTCCAGGCCGGTGAAATCGGTCAGAAACAAACTTTGGGTCCGCTCCATCTTTTCCGCGATCTCATCGACCACGGCTACTTTTTCCGGACGAGGCATACTGTGACTCCCAGCAGGGTTCTATTTGGCAATTTTCAGGATTTCCGCGGTATCCAGTTTCACACCCGGTCCCATGGTCGAGGAGACGACCGCACTGCGCAGATACTGTCCCTTGGCCGACGAGGGCCGGGCCTTCAGCACGGCCAGAAGAAAGGCGGTGGCATTGTTGATCAGCTGCTCCGTCTCGAACGACTTCTTTCCGATGGGCACATGAAGGATGCCGGTCTTATCGACCCGATACTCGATCTTGCCGGCCTTGACATCTTTGACCGCCTTCTCCACCTCGAAAGTGACCGTCCCGCTCTTGGGATTCGGCATCAGTCCTCTGGGCCCCAGAATCTTGCCCAGCTTGCCGACCGATCCCATCATATCCGGGGTGGCGATGATCACGTCGACATCGGTCCAGCCACCATTGATCTTTTCGATGTATTCGTCCGATCCGACGTAGTCCGCTCCGGCCTCCTGGGCTTCCTTCTCCTTCTCACCCTTGGCCAGTACCAGCACTGTCACCTTCTTTCCGGTGCCGTGCGGCAGCACCACGGTCCCGCGCACCACCTGATCAGCCCGCTTGGGATTGACGCCCAGGCGCAGGGCCATCTCGATGGTCTCGTCGAACTTGGCCGTGGCGTTCTCCTTGACCAGATGAATGGCCTGATCAAGAGAATAACGGGTTTCCCGGTCGACCTTGGCCGATGCCTGTTGATATCGTTTTCCGTGTGTCATCAGTTTTCAACTCCATCTGGTCCGTCCGCGTTTGATTCTTCCGCTTGTGATGGGCTCACGACCTCGATGCCCATGCTGCGCGCCGTGCCGGCGATCATCCGCATGGCCGCCTCGATGTTGGCGGCGTTGAGATCCGGCTTTTTCAGTTCAGCGATCTCCCGGACCTGATCCGGGGTCACGATGCCCACCTTCTCCCGGTTGGGCTCACCGGAAGCCTTGTCCAGTCCAGCCGCCTTTTTCAGCAGCACGGCTGCCGGGGGGGTCTTGGTGATGAAAGTAAAACTCCGATCTCCATAGACCGTGATCACCACTGGAATGATCAAGCCCTGCTTGTCCTTGGTCTTGGCGTTAAAGGCCTTGCAGAACTCCATGATATTGACCCCGTACTGCCCCAGGGCCGGTCCCACAGGCGGGGCCGGGCTGGCGTTGCTGGCCGGGATCTGCAGTTTGATGGTGCCGAGAACTTTCTTGGCCATAAGACAAATCCGTTTAAGAAGTTGTTAGGGTTAAAGACTCTTTACCTGCAGAAAATCGAGCTCCACGGGGGTGGAGCGTCCGAAAATGCTGACCATCACTTTGAGCTTGCCCCGTTCGGCGTTGACCTCGTTGACCACGCCCGAAAACTCGCTGAAGGGGCCGTCGATGACCTTGACGGCATCCCCGGCGCGGAATGGAACCTCGGTGCTTTTCTTGGATTTTCCGTGATCCATCTGCCCCCGGATGCGTTCGATCTCCGTCTCCTTCAGCGGCTGTGGGACCGCCCCGGAGCTGACGAAATTGGTCACGCCGGGCGTCGAGGTGACCAGGTTCTGCGTCTCCCGGTTCATCTCCATGTGAATGAGGATATAACTGGGAAGAAACTTGCGGTCCGAGACCGTCCTCTTGCCGGCCTTCATCTCGACGACTTCCTCGATGGGAACCAGGATCTCCTCGATCTGATCATCGAATCCCTGGTTGGCGATGGCATTTTCCAGGAACCGCTTGACCTTTTTCTCATGTCCTGAATAGGTATGGACGACATACCAATGCTTCGCCATGGTCGAACACCTCACAGGTTCCCGGGAGCGATCATCCGCAGTGACATCTCCACGGCGGGGCTCCCCGGGCATTCCGGCTTATCGGATGATACGGCCGAACAGGCTGGAGAGCAGGAAATCCAGAAAGCCGATATAGATGGACATGATCAGGGACAGAACGATCACGATGATGGTTGAACCGATCAGTTCGTCCCGGCTGGGCCAGGTTACCTTGCCCAGTTCGACACGAACCTCCCGCAGAAACTGGGTCACTTTCCCTAGACTCATCGACACACTCCCCTGGTTGCAACTATGCGTTCGGCGCTGCAGTCACCGGATAGATTCTTGAAGGGAATTCGTCCAGTGAGATAATGGCAGGCCTGGAGGGATTCGAACCCCCATCACCCGGATTTGGAGTCCGGTGCTCTAGCCGTTAGAGCTACAGGCCTGTCATCGTCCTTACATGGAGGGTTTTGGGAGAGCGAAACATGCTATCGGGTTTCTCTATGAGGCGTATGCTTCTTGCAGTACCTGCAATATTTGGAGTATTCCACCCGATCGGGGTGTTTTCTCTTGTTCTTGGTGGTGGTATAGTTCCGCCTCTTGCACTCCGTACAGGCTAAGATGACCAGCTCTCGCATTGACCCTTTCCTTATATAAAAGATTATTCGTTCTTATTCGATGACCTCGGCGACGACGCCGGCGCCCACGGTGCGGCCGCCCTCGCGAATGGCAAAGCGCAGCTCCTTCTCCATGGCGATCGGCGTGATCAACTCCACCTCCATGGTGGTGTTGTC
>Ga0180438_10006856_pt1 | contig 15215 bp, 11 predicted proteins | sample SS_ome_12_FD_132455 | JGI IMG/M metagenome (GOLD analysis project Ga0180438, IMG submission 132455) | Hypersaline lake sediment archaeal communities from the Salton Sea, California, USA - SS_3_D_2 metaG | ecosystem: Environmental > Aquatic > Non-marine Saline and Alkaline > Hypersaline >...
AAAGTTCAATGTTTGTTCCAAAGTACTTAAAAAAGTTAATTATTCTTTTAAGCTCATCAACGTTGAACCTTGAACATAGAACCTTGAACACCGATTCACCATTTGTTTGATGGTGAATCGGGGGTTAGTGAAAAGGGATCAAATGTCAATTTTTCTTGTCTATCCCTTTTTTTTATTATTGGGAAATAAAAAGGAGAATCTGTTTGTAAAACAAATACGATATCATATTCCGATCGGTATTGACATATTAAGTCAATCTGAAACTGAGAGTCTACATCCAAAAACAAAGGGGAGAGAATGATATTCAATCAAAAGTACACTTTTCAGGTATTTCAAGTGTTTAATAGTATAATACAGGAGGCATGATGAAAAACAGAATTATAGGATTTACATTTGTGCTATTGATACTCATACCTGGTTTTTCTTGCAGAAAAGTGGGAAATCCCGGCGAAGATAACACTTACCAATATTATAACTACCAGGAACCTGAAAATACAGGGGATGGTTGGCAAACCGGTTCTTTAGAAGATGTTGGTATGGTAGTCGAACCCTTGAAGAATTTGATGGAGAATCTTCTAAACCGAGACGATCATGAGATACACTGTATACTGGTGATAAAAGATGACCTCTTGGTTTTCGAGCAATATTTTGCAGGACATGATTTTAACGCTAATACACAGAATTATCATGGACGATTGATAAATTTTAACCGTGATACACCCCATAACCTCCATTCTGCCACCAAGAGTATCACCTCTACGCTTCTGGGAATCGCCATTAACAATGGATTTATTGCTGGTGTTGAAGAAAGAGTGTATGATTTCTTTCCCGATTATGACTCGTTGAGAACCGAAATCAAAGACCGGATTCTTTTAAAGCATCTTCTCAATATGAGAGCAGGCTGGGAATGGAATGAGTGGGATGTGGAGGTCACCAGCCCTGAGAGTAACTACATTCAAATGTTATTATCAGATGATCCTCTTGGTTATGTGTTGGGACGACCAATGGGTGCTGAGCCTGGCACTTTATTTGACTATAGCGGTGGCGTCACCAATGTGCTGGGGCAGGTGATCGAAAGAAGTGTAACAATGGATTTTGAAAGTTTTGCAGACCAGTACCTTTTTAATCACCTTGGAATTACCAATCGCCGTTGGCCCTACTTCCCCTCTGGCATGATTTTGGTTTCAGGAGATTTACATATCCGCCCGCGGGATATGGCTAAAATCGGGTATCTCTTCATTAATGACGGTAAATGGCAGGAGAATCAGTTGGTATCACCCGACTGGATAAATGAGGCCACCCAACAAAGGGTGGTTCTTCCATATCTTGGATGGGCCGATGGTTACGGTTACCATTGGTGGTTTCAAATCTTCAGGGTAAATGGTATGGAGTTGGACTCTTTCCGTGCCGAAGGTTGGGGCGGGCAACTCATTATAATGGTACCAGACTTGAAAATGGTAGTGGTTTTAACCGGGGCTAATTACGTGAGTTCCCCTACCCCGGACCTGCGAACCATGATGGAATCACATATACTCCTGTCAGCCATGTGAATCCCCTGAGGCAGAGAGGATTAGAGGATTAAAGGACAGTCACGAATGCCTCTAAGATAAGGATAACAAATCCGAAATACGAATATCGAAATCGCGTGGTTCCAAACAAATCCAAATTACAAATGTTAAAAATTCAAAACAAAAGCTCCAAATTAAAAAAAGGGGTCAGGCGTAGAAGGAATATTTGGAATTTTATTGATGTCATTACTGTTAATTACTAGTGGTAAAAAAATATTATGGTAAGGTACAATAAATGGAGCTACTATTAATCAAATTAATATAAGAATTAGAGAAAACGGGGGGAAAACGGTGACGGTGCATGAGTTTATGAGTTTTTTATGTTATAATTGAGTCATGAAGCGTATAAGAGTTACTATGCTTATAAAAAAGCTTTTTATAAGAAGCTATGCCATGAATCCAGGCATAAATGGAGAAGAAATATTCTCCGGAAATAGATTTAAATTAAATAGATTTTTTAAAAAATTTAAATGATTAGACGAAAAAAAGTACGAAGGAAAAAACGATTTTTCCTTCAGTATAACGAAAAATATTAATAGGAGAAGACAAATGAAAAAAAACGCATACCGGATTATTTATGGAACCTGTTTTATTTTTATCTCTTTAATCCTTCAAGCAAAAACAATTGAAATTGAAGCGACTTCTACAATAAAAAAAGTAATGGTTTTTCCTGAACATGCTAACATAGAAAGAGTCTTTAATCACTCTTTTCAACCTGGTTTCTATACTCTTAAATTATCACATCTACCATTCAGGCTTATGGATAGCTCAATCCGGGTTTCAGGAAAGGGAACTGCCCAGGCCATTATCTTAAATGTGAAAGTAAAGAAGGAATTTTTGGCTAAAGCTTTCAAAAAAAATATCCAAGACTTGGAATTTAAAAGAGAACAATTTTTGGAACAGTTAACATCAATCTCTGATAAAATAAATGCCCTATCCCAAAGGAGTGAAATGTTGAAAAAATTGACCAATAAAACCACTGATGCGCTAGCAAATAGGAAGAATATAACCCCTCCTCCTTTACAAAACTGGGAAGGCATGTTAAATTTTCTTGAACACCAGTTGGTTGATATATTCAGCAAACAGCGCAATCTAGAGAAAAAAAAGAAAGAACTGGAAGAACAATTAAGGTTGTTAGAGAAAAATTTGGATCAAAATCGTCAAGCCCGAAAAAAGGAGGAGAAAACCGTCCTGGTAGACATGGAGATTATTAAGTCTGGGGATCTAACAGTTACTACCTCTTATATTATCGGTTCAGTTAAATGGAAACCATCATATGATTTGAGAATAGATTCTAAAGATAAAAAAGCCAAATTAACTTGTTCAGCTATGGTATCCCAGCAAACCGCTGAAGATTGGAAAGATGTACAATTAACCTTTTCAACAGCCAAACCGCTAGTAATAAAACGGATCCCTAAACTTTCTCCTATTATAATGGACCGGGTGAAACGGTATACCGGTGAAATTCATGGAACAGTGATTGACATAGATGGTGTTCAATTACCTGGGATAACAGTAACTCTTAAAGATTTTGTAACCAACCGGGATCGTACAACTGTTACTGATGCCAATGGAAAATTCTGGTTTAGGCACTTAATTCCCGGCACCTATGACCTGGTCTACAGTTTAGAAGGTTTTAATACCACCTATCAAAAAGGACTCAGGGTTTATGACTATAAAATAAGTAAACCTACTGTTACAATGACAATTTCAACCATCCAGGAACAGATTGTAGTTAGTGGTAAGACTCCAACTCTAAATGCACAAAGTGTTACTAAAAAAACCACCCATAAAATTAATGGAATAGATACCTCTGCTGATGTTAGTAGATCAAAACCTAAACAAAAAAAAGTGAAAGCTGGTTTAGTTAAAATAGAAGAGATTCCAAAACCAATAGAATTTGAAGCAAAGCAGGCGACTGCTGGTTTGGCTCAACATAATGTCTCTTTGTCCTTTTCCCTAAAACATAAAGAATCCGTACTCAGTAATCGCTCAGCACAAAAAGCGACTATCTTTATTAAAAATGTCTGGTTAGATCTCGAACATGTAGCTGTTCCCAGACGTTCAGAACATACATTTTTAAAAGCAATTGTTAAAAACAACACAGGTAATCCTTTTCTTGCCGGGCCTATCAATGTTTTTTATAATGGTACTTTTGTTAATACTTCTCACATTGATTTTGTCAATCCAGAAAGTACATTTGAACTGGCAGTAGGAGTTGATGATTCTATACAGGTAATTCGTGAACCTTTACCTGAGGCTTCCAGAATCAAGGGTGTCTTCAAAAAGAAGGAGAAAAAACACCTGGGTTATTATATTAAAATAAAAAACTTCCACAAAACTCCTATTAAAATAAAAATATTTGATCAACTACCTATATCTAAAAACAAAGATATACAGATAATAAACACTCTTATTAAACCTGAGCCAAAAATTCAAAAAATGGAGGATAAAGTAAAGCAGGATGGAATTTTAGAGTGGGAGATAGAATTGAAATCGAATACAACTAAATCTATAAAGGTGGAATATGATGTCGTTTATCCCAAGGGCTTGATAGTAGAGGAACAAAGTTAAAACTCTTCAAATCTATCTTCATCGATTCCAAAAAAAACCTCTTCGCTTGGTGGCGTTCTTGACTGTCCCCCTTTTTTTTTCGTTTTTCTTTTCCAAAACACTTGACAATTAAAATATTATTTGCTATTCTAACGATAGGGTTTAACGCAAACGTTAAACGTATAGGATAAACGATAACGTTAAAAGTTTTTAAATAAACCCGGAGGAATCATGATGAGCAGTAAAGAAAAAATCCTGAAAGTGGCGATCGAATTGTTCGCTGAAAAAGGAAAGCATGGCACTCGAATGGAAAATATTGCTGCCAGAGCTGGCGTTAATAAAGCAATGACTTATTATTATTATACCAGCAAAGATTATCTTTATAAAGAAGTAATCATATACATCCTTCAAAGCATTTTCCAAAGCATCTCTTCTGCATTAGAAAAAACACCACAGAATGATAAGAATCCGGTCACGAAAGTAAAGACCTTCCTGGCTGCTCATTTTCAAGCGTTTTCAAATCACAAAAATTATACCAAAATCATCCTGGATGCCCTCGCCAATGAACCTGAACAAGTCCATGATGTTTTTGAAGAACTGATCGAAAATTGGGGAAAGAATAGTCCCCAGGAGATGCTGGAAACTTTTGAACAGGGTGTGGCTCTGGGAGTTTTTAGAGACATAAATTACAAACACATTATGATTAGCATAATCGGTATGAATTTGATCTATTATTTTAGCAAGCCCATTTCTCAAGTGCTTCTGAAATTGGAAGTAGATGATGATCAAACGTTTCTTAAGGAACGTGAAGAAAGCAATATTGATTTACTATTAAATGGAATATTAACCAAACGAGGAAAAGATGATTAAAAAAACAGCCAGCTTCATTCTAAATCACCCGAAGCTGATAATTCTCCTATCAATCGTGCTTACCATTATTCTGGCATCGGGTATCCGTAACATTCGCATCGAAGAAGACATCACAGAAATGATCCCTAAAGATCTGCCTTCTCGGCAGATTCTCAATGAATTAGAGGAGAATTTTGGCGGTTCGGATGTTGTTCTGGTTACAATCGCCAATGAACGGCAAACAATATTCAACCGACAGACCCTGGCAAAGATAAAATCACTATCCGAGTCAATAGAGGCGCTGCCTGGTATAACCAGGATCACCAGTCTCACGACGGCCAAACTGATTGAAGGCAAGGAATGGGGATTGGAGATTACGCCATTCATGGAAGAGGTGCCTCAAAATCAGGACGAGATAGATTTGCTGAAGCAGAACCTCTTTAAAGATTCAACTTATATCGGCAAAATTGTTTCGGCAGATGGGAAATACGCCAGCATCATTGCAGTGGTTCAGGAGGATGCCGATGCATTTCAGCTCTATAAAGAAATGAAAACCTTGAAAAGTAAGATGGAGGGGCCGGAGCACATCTATTTGACGGGATTACCTGTCATTACTACCATTGTAAGCAACTCTATTCGCACGGATATAAAACGATTGATTCCATTCGTAATGCTGGTTGTCCTTATTATTCTGTACCTCAGTTTTCGAACGATTTCAGGTATGCTTCTGCCACTCGTTTCCGTGTTGATGAGTGTCACATCCATGGTCGGATTGATGGGGCATCTCCATAAAAATTTTATGGTGATCAATAATGTGATGCCAGCAATTCTCATCGCTGTGGGGAGTGCTTACGGGATTCATGTGATTGCCAAATATTATGAAGAGCTTGGTCATTCAGGTAATAAAAAGGAAGCACTCGCTGCTACGATAAAACGCGTCAGTACACCTGTGATGATGGCAGGCTTGACCACGATGGCGGGATTCATTTCATTGATAACCGCACCACTACCTGCATTGGTAGAATTTGGTGCTTTCCTGGCTTTTGGGGTTTTGCTCTCACTGCTGTTCTCACTTACCGTGATTCCCTCATTTTTGGTGCTATTGCCTGTTCCAAAAAGAACGACACAAGCTGCGAAACAGAGTCTTCTTGACAATGTATTGGGTAAGCTTGGGAGCATAGTATTCCGTTATAGACTACAGGTAATTGCAGTTTTTATTCTCATAGTAGTTGTTTTTGCCTTCGGTATCTTTAAAGTGAATATGGAAATGAACCCGATTACTTTTTTTTCTGAAGAAAGCGAATTGTGGCAAGCAGACCGTGTCATTAATCAGCATCTCAGCGGCTCGATTAACATGAACTTGCTGTTTACAGGAGATATCGAAAGTCCTGAAATTCTACAGCAAATGGATCAAACCCAGCAATTTCTGGAGCGCTTCCCTGAAGTTGGGTCAACTATATCATTGGCAACATTTGTAAAAAAAATTAATCGGGTTTTGCATAATGACGATCCCGCTTATGAAGTGATTCCCGAATCCAAAGAAGCTGTAGCGCAGGCATTGCTGCTATACAGCATGTCGGGCAGTCCCACCGATTTTGAACAATTTGTTGATAATAGCTACGAAAATGGCCAGATAATTGCTTTACTAAAAAATATCAGTACTCAACGGATAGCCCATATTACCAAAGAAATCGAGCGTTTTTGCCAGGAAAAACTTTCCGGCGGTGTTCCGGTAAAAAAAACGGGTTTTTCTGTATTTCTCAAGGACTTGGCTCGTCTGGTGATTACTTCCCAGGTAATGAGTATCATTATTTCCATCCTATTGGTATTTCTGATTGCGTGGATAACTTATCGATCATTCCGTATAGGCATTTTAGCAACAATACCTCTTTTAGGCGCCGTCATCATTAACTTTGGACTAATGGGCCTTTTTGGTATTGACCTTAGTATCCCAACAGCAGTTATTTCAAGCATTATAATCGGAGTGGGTATCGATTACAGTTTTCATTTCATTTCAAGATACAAATTCGAGCTGGACCAATATGATATTAAATATCCGGTAGCTAAATGCATTCAGACTGTTGGCAAGCCGATACTTTACAATGCATTATCTGTTGCCTGTGGTTTTCTAGTACTAATGATATCAGGATTTTTACCTGTCCGCTTTATAGGTTTTTTAGTAGCCCTGGCAATGATTGTTTGCGCTACTGGTGCGCTGACGCTTCTAGCAGCAGCAATAAGTTTTATTAAAACTACACGAGGAGAAAATTAAAATGAAAACAAAAAAATTTGTTACACTGTGTGTGCTCAGTCTTTTTTTTCTGGTGGGTTTAAAATCTGGCCTATGCCAGGAAAAATTGACGGCAGATCAAATCATGCAAAAAGTGGATACCCGTATCATTCCCCAAGACATGACGGTTATGATGAAAATGGATTTGATCAGTAAAAAAGGGAATGTGCGATCCCGTGCTATGAAAACCCACCGAATGAGCGATGATAAGCAGATCATGTGGTTTCTTGAACCTGCTGATGTGAAAGGCTCAAGCTTCCTGCGACTGTCGCACGATGATCGGGATGATGATATGTGGCTGTATCTGCCTGCTTTCGGTAAAGTACGACGTATCGCTTCCCATGCCAAAAAAGGTAATTTTATGGGGTCGGATTTTACCTATGAAGACCTGGGGGATCGAAAATTAAAAGATTATTCCTACAAACTTTTAAAAGAAGAAACCATTGGAAGCAAAGCTTGTTGGGTCGTTGAAAGTATTCCAAAACCAGATATAACAACAGACTATGCAAAAATAATATCCTGGGTCTGGAAAGATGATTACCAGGCTGTCAAGGAAGAATTCTATGACAAAAAAGGCAATTTGAAAAAAGTAATGAACGTAGACCTTCAGCGCGTGGATAAATATTGGGTGCCCAGTAAAATAACCATGGAAGATTTGAAATCCAAACATAAAACTGCCCTCATTTTCGACCAGGTCAAAGTAGACACTGGATTGGATGATGACATTTTCAGTACAAGTTATATGACCCGAATTTATTAGAAGGTGTGATATGAGACGAATATCATTTCTGGTAATAATCGTCGTAATTGGTTTTGTAACCATTTCAAATGCATATGGTATATCATATGAAATCCGTGGAAATCTTCGGGAATGGATAAAAATATTTAGTCAATCTCCGAATTCTACCGATCTTTTAGAGACACGATTAAAACTTGAGCTGCTTTCAACATTTGCGAAAAATACTGCCTTCAAAGCAATTAGTTATTTTGTTTACGATGGACTGAAAAAAAGTCATGATTGGTATTTTCAGGAAGCATATATCGATTATTACAGTAAAATACTGGACATACGCTTCGGGAAACAGGTCATAGCCTGGGGAAAGGCAGATGAAATAAATCCAACCGATATTTTGAATCCGCAGAACCTTACCAATTTAACCGAAGATAAAAATATTAGAAAGATAGGATTATTGAGTTTAAAAATGGATTGGAAATTCGGTGATTTTGTTTTGGAGACAATTTGGAAACCTGAATTTCAGGCGATGCAGCTTCCACCGATGAATTCTAAGTGGGCTTTTTTTAGTTTGCCCGGGTTAACCGAACTGCCGCCCCCCTCCTACCCGGAAAACAAACTTGAAAATACAGAATGGGCAATAAAACTTTCCCGCACAATTTCGATGTTTGATTTTTCATTCAGTTACTTTGACGGTTGGGATAATATTTTCACGCCAAATCTTTTCTTTAATCCGGTCACTCAGCAAATGCAAGTAGATAAGTTGGTTTTTCACCGAACAAAAATGTTTGGTGCAGACTTCGCAGGCAGCATTAAATCCGTCGGCGTATGGGGTGAATTCGCTTATTTCCAGACCGAAGATTCGCAAGGAATCGATCCATTCATAAAAAATCCGTATATCCAATTTGTTGTCGGTGCGGATTACACTTTTGATAATGGCATAAAAGCTAACGTGCAATACTTCCAACAGTACATCACAAAAATTGATAATGATGCCGAAGAGAAATCCGAAAATGATATGATCAGTAAATTGGGGATTGGTATACCTTTGCAGCAAGCTGCTTCATTACGTATTGAAAAAAAATTCGGACCTGGCGAGGTGCACAGGGTTGAACTATTTGGACTTTACGATATCAAGCATCAAGGAATGATGCTACAACCAAAACTCGTCATCTCGCCAGCGGACGCTTTCTCGATTGAGATTGGAATGATCATTTACGATGGTAAGAGTGGATCCATATTTGGACGATTCGATGCGAATGATGGGGTTTATTTGAAATGTACCTATAGTTTTTAAACTCAGACAATTTTTTTTCTCAACTTTTTTTGTTTTTTAATTTGGGATTTTTAATTTGTAATTTCCCGGACAAGCCAGTTTCTTTTTGGTTTCGGTTTGTCCGGGCTGTGGACAAGCTAATTTCTTATCCTTTCAATTCGTTCAATCATTTGTTTTCCATTTTCATTATCAGGATCTAACTCAATAGATTTTTTATAGTGTTGAAGTGAACGTTTATATTTTTTCATGTTGTAGCAACATTCTCCCAGACTGTCCCAAACATTGGAAGAATTTGGGAACAGTATTGTGTTAAGTGTGAAAACCTGGAATGCACTCCCTAAATCGCCATCTCGCATCAAATCATAGCCTTTACCGTTGATACTGCGTTCAAGGATTCCAAGATCAAATGCTGTCCACCAAGCAAAATCTTTATATTTTTCCTTCAACTGTTGATAATATTTTAACGCTGCCTCTGCTCCTTCATCAGCTGCGAATTCTGCAACCGATCTTATATCTCCTTTTAGGATCAAATCCATGGCCGGATCATTCCCGGTAAAGTAATCATGGCTTGAAAAAGGAGCGGGAAAATGGGGCATGATATATTCAGAGTTGTTTACCGGAAACCGACGTGTGAATTGTAAACTGGCTATCCAAAGAGGAAAGCGACTGTTGGGAAGATTACCTGCAGGTCTGTTATCTGAAAACAGGTCCGCACCGCAAGCATCTGGTTCTCCCACAAAGATAGCATGGGTATGAACCGCTAATTCATACATAAATATAGAAGCTGCACTATGAGTTCTATTACCAGAGATAACAAAAATACTGCCTTCTTTGTTGATATAATCTCTTTTTATGATTTGATTCAGAAATGGAAGTATCATCAATCCATTACCACCATTATTTTGCCGCAGATCAACAATGAGTTTGTCAATACGCTCGGAGTTTTGGTCAATGTAATCCCACATTCGAGCCGAAAATTGTACAAACGTTTCATCATTGTTTGGTTGGTTGGCAACCTGATTGAATTGAAAATATATTGTTCTTTCTTTGATGAGATGCTCGAACCAATAGAATTTTATCTTATTTCCCTGATTTTTAAAATAGAGAGGTGTCTTTTCACCAAGTATGTCGGATGGGCTAGCATACTCACCTTTGGTAGGACCAATATTCAGTCGATTGCTCCATCCATACTCAATGTTGATGTCATCATATACTGATCGAAGGGTTAATTTTTTGGGTTTTCCCTGTCTTGTAATCAATTCCAATTCAATATTATCAGTATTATCAATAATTTTCAGCCCATACAAAATACGAGCAAATGAAATTCCATTTAAAGCCCAGTATTTTCGTCCAAACTCGTTGTCATTATTTACTACCTTTGTTATCGTTTCCAATATATTTTCTATTGGTTTACCGTTAATTGCTATTAAACGAGATCCTAAAAACATTTTGTAATCTTTTCCAATTAGAGTGATATAGACACCATCTGTAAATTCATCCACGCGGAATGGAAATCGTAAATCAAGAAGATTGAAAATGCCATTTTCCAATAATTGAGTGTGTCCGTCTTCAATAGTTGCAATTATTTTTCTAATGGCAAAGTAGCATTCTATATTAGATTTTGAATGTGTGATTTCATTACGAGATTCTGCAACGATTGAATCAAATTGTGTTTTATTTGTTTTGTAATAAAGATTTGGATGGTTTGATTTTAACTTTGATATGACGAATTCAAGATCTTCCAACCACTGTTCGGTTGTTAATGGTTTTTCTTCTGAGGCAGTTACTTGAAAAACGGTGATCAATATAAGAATTACACTAAGTTTTAGTACTTTCATAATTGCTCCTTTTGGTTCTGCTTATTATTAACTAACTCATAAGAAAATCCTTTTTTAATCATAATTAAATATTAAGGGTATTTCTGTTCATTGTCAATAAAGAAAAAAAGGGGGCAGGTGCCATTTTTTTCATCCTATATTGGTTTTACTATTTATAAATGTTATTATCAAGTACTATTATTACTTATTGGGAATTGTCTGATCGGGTCTTTAGATAACTATAAATCAAGAGACAGAGAATTATGCATACAGCAATGGATGATGGAATAATCCTGCCTGGGTTAATTAGATTTTTGAGGGCGGCATATGCTCCTACCATTCCAAGTAAAAAAACCACCAATATTGTGGGGAGCAGCACCCATCTTCTCTCCAATGGTTTTCGGTCAGCAAAAATCAACAGAACGCCCCAGGAAAATGCCACAGCCGACATCAAGCCCATGGGATAGACAAATCCTGGAACCCCCATTCTTTCTGGAATTAAAACCACAATGGCAACGATGAAGTCTGCAATGGCTGCCACCCAATAACTTATCCTCAAAAGCATTACCTTTTTCTTCATTCCTGCACCTCTAACTTTCCAATGACTCGAACAAGTTTGTCGGTTTGACGTACGCGCCAAAGGAACCAAAAACCTTATTCTACTCAATCAAATTTATTTTTTCAAGTCTATTTTTAAAATATTCATTGGAAAATTGAAAAAGGAAAAAGGGAACAATCGCCAAAACGATACCTTTCATAAGATATTTTCACGGTAAGGTAGGTACTTTTTCTTTGTTGTGGTATAATAATATTTAATGTGGTATAATAAAACCGGTGAGTGTTGAATCATGAGACGCAAACAAAATGGTGATATGATAAATGGAGCAAAATAAACAGGTAATAGTGAAATGGAAAAAATAAAATATGAAAAATTACAAAAAGGGAATGGCCCAGACAGTTTAATGTATAAGCGAGGCGAGAGTACTCCTTATACTGGCAAAGCAACGAGTTGGTACAAGAACGGTCAGGTGAAATTCGAAGGTATGTACAAAAATGGTATTCTCCACGGTACATCCACTTGGTGGCGCAGAAATGGGCAAAAGGAATACGAAGCAACCTATATCAATGGCGTTATGTCAAAAGTTCGCTAACCAACATCCGTTGCACTTCCTACTTCTCACTTTTTAAACTGTAAACAATCGTTGACATAAAAATCAATATAAGTAAAAAAAAGGGGCAGGTGAATTTTTACCCATTAAACAACTCATAAAAAGCGATCACATTATTATCTGCAAAATTCCTTGATATAACGTCCCAGAAATCTCTAATTTCATTTTTTGAGGTTAGATATATTCCTTCCCATAATTCTAAATACTCATCTGTAGGTGGGAATCCAATTGAGTGAAAATCAATAATAATATACATCTCTTGTTTTTTTACCCATTCAATAACCTGATTAATTAAAGCTGAAGAGTGTTTTCTGATGAATTCATTAAAAGAAAAGGCTTATTCATTTTTCTTTAAAATTTCCCTTTTCCCTCCTTGTTTTAAAGCAACGAGATATGGCAATATCCATTTTTTAAGATTTGCATCTTTTTTGAAAGAAATCACGTCTTAAACAGTGTATAAAGGAGGTATAATGAATAAGACAATAAGCGGATTATTTGGCTTTGCGTTTCTTTTTTTCACCTGCCTGCTTTCAGCTGAAAAAATAGGTGTACTGCAGGATGTATTGAAGGTAAATAATTTTACTCTTGATGATACCCAGCTTTATGTCATTGAGAATACCTCTGTTTACATTTATGATTTGAAGGATCTAAAACTGAAAAAGAAATTCGGTAAAGAGGGTGAAGGACCCCAGGAATTTAAAATATGGGTGCAGATTATACCTCTTGAAAAGTCACTCCTGGTGAACAGTGTGGGAAAAATCTCCTATTTTGGAAAAGACGGTACCTTTATGCGTGAAATTAAAACAGGTGAGGGACTGGGAAGTGCGCTATTTTTCCCCATAAAGGATGGGTATGTGGGTCGTGGATTTATCCGAGAGGATAAAAACACTTACGCGATAATCAATTTCTACGATGCGGAGTTAAAAAGAGGCCAGGAATTATACCGTGTGGTTTCACCAAACCAGCCAGGCGGGAGAATCTATCTGTTATCAAGAAATTTCATCTATCGGACCTATAAAGATCAGGTTTATATTGCAGGTAAGGAAGGATTCATTATTGATGTGCTGGATCATAAAGGCAAACAACTTTTTTCCATAAATCGGGAATATAAGAGGCGAAAAGTTACTGATGAGGATATAGAGGATATGCGTGAAGCCTTGAAGCTCAGGTACAGAGATCAGTATGAACTGCTAAAAGACCGTATTGTTTTTCCTGACTACTTCCCCGAAATTTCAGGAATGTATATCGATCAAGATCTGATATATGTTCTAACCTGGAAACGCCAGGGAGACAACATTGAGTGTCTTATCTTTGATCTGAAAGGGAACCTGAAAAAACAGTTGTTTGTTTCCTTTGTATTCGAGGATGCGTTCCTTCCTTATCCAGTACGAATAAAAGGGGAAAAGTTGTATCAATTGATTGAAAATGAAGATGAGCAGTGGGAGCTGCACATTACTCCAATCGAGTCCTGAGAATTGTCTCCAAATCTCTAATAAAAAAGGGGTCAGGCGAAATTTTTATTTTGAAACTTTAGGGTCTAAAACACGTATATAAAAATATGGCATCTTTTAGAGGAGGATTTCATGAAGTGTATAAAAAAAATCGGTTTTATTATTTTGGCTTTTCTTTTTGTTTTTGCTGCTTCTGATAATAAAAAAGAGAATCAATCTGCCGGGAAAAAACCAGTGGCTCAATTTGGGAATGAGGCCCAGGTGCTGGAACAGGTCAAGCATTTAAAAAATGAAAATAAAATCGAAGAAGCACTGGAAGTCCTTAACCATGGCTTGAAACAGTATCCACTATCAAATGAAATGAATGCCCAAAAATACTGGCTTCTTCGTGGCCAGAAACGTTATGAGGTTTGTTTGCTATGGTTACGGAACTTTATATCTAAATTACCAGCGGAGGCTAAAAAGGACTGGATCGGTGGTAAGATAGATTTATTGCTGCCCTTAATTCAATCGGAATTGAAAAAAGGGGATACGGATAAAGCGTTTGAGTATTTCAATGAATTGGCTGATTCCGGTTACCGGGGCTTTCACCAGCTCAGACGCAACCAAAAGTATGAATCCCTGCGTAACCTGTCAGGATTCAAAGAGGTGATGAAAAAAATCGCTAAAAACACCGGCATTGGTCAACCAGCCAACGATTTTTCAACTACCTTAACAAATGGTGAGACTTTTACCCTTTCGGAACAAAAAGGCAAGGTAATTTTGGTAGATTTCTGGTCCACCTCTTGCGGACCCTGTGTTAGAGAACTTCCTAACCTGAGAAAAATATACCGTTCCAACAAGGATAAAAGTTTTGATATAATAAGCATCAGCCTGGATAATAACAAAGAAAAACTGACTAAATTCCTGGCCCAAAACCCCATGCCCTGGAGAACTGTTTACTCAGGGAAAGGCTGGAAAGACGACATTGCACAGCTGTATAGGGTGAGCTGGATTCCATCCCTCTGGCTGGTGGATAAAAAAGGGATTCTCCGCTATTTTGACTATAGAGGTGAAGACCTCAAAACCGTTATAGAAGAGATGCTAGAAGAATAGTCATGTACACAAATCCAACCAAATGCCAAATAGGATTAGGGGAGAGGCCAAAATTCCACTAAGATAAGCTAAGGAGGTACCGAAGCAGTCGGCAGTAGGCAAAAAAACAAAAGCACTGCAAACTGTCAGGTATAATGGAAGCCGCATGCAATCAATGGAAACAGTTACTGAAACTGATTCCCAAAATCTTTAGAGCACCCTTCGCCGACTGTATACTGCCAACTGCCTATTTAACTTATCGGTATTCGGGTCAAGCGAGGCGAATTTTTTTTATTACCTTAGGCGCTTACCAAAAATTATCTACCAACATGTTGTACATAATTTGAATATGTGAAGAAAGAAAGAAAAAAAAGAATATCGAACGCCGAACAAGGAATGTCGAATGCCGAAGGATGGTGCGCCGAAGGCGCGGTT
>Ga0180438_10006857_pt1 | contig 15214 bp, 16 predicted proteins | sample SS_ome_12_FD_132455 | JGI IMG/M metagenome (GOLD analysis project Ga0180438, IMG submission 132455) | Hypersaline lake sediment archaeal communities from the Salton Sea, California, USA - SS_3_D_2 metaG | ecosystem: Environmental > Aquatic > Non-marine Saline and Alkaline > Hypersaline >...
AATCGTATATCAGGAAGGGTGATTAACATGGGATGGTTTGATAATATAATAAAGTCAATGGACAGCATCACTAATCGATATTATTATAATAATTATATGCTGTATGCGCTGATAGCATTGATAGCTCTCGGTTTGGTATTGATACTGAAAGCAATGAGATAATACGCGGCACGCAGCACGGAAAGATAAAATGATATACTTCCAAAATAAATCCGACTAAAGTCGGGGGGTTTCAAGATGGAAGTAGATATAGGTTATGTAGATAGTTGGCAGATAAGAGATGCTAAAGATGTACATCCAAGTCATATCACTGCCGTAATAGAAATTAAACATTTGATGTTTATACTTTCAGAAGCAAGAGATATGGGGTTATTTGATAACTACGCTTATCAGTGGTTTAAGAAGAATTTTGAAAAGAAAGCAATGGGGGGAGAGGATGAGTAAGTATGATATTTATGGTTGTCCTACTGAATTAAAAGGACAGCTAAAGATAGGTGATTTCTGTGGAAATTAAGAAATACAGATTGCAGAACAGATAACAAAACTAAATAGGATGGGAAAGGTGGATAAATCTGTGGGTATCCGCCCTACGATTTTATGAAATGGAAATGGATTATTTTAAGCATTGTGATTCTGATATTCGTATTTATAGTCGATTATCCGATACGGTTAATATTTAAAATTATATATCCATTAAGAATCGTACTCGGATTGATTTTTATTGTATTATTTATTATATGGCTAATAATAAGAATTGGGAATAATGCGTTTTCCGATAAACGATAAACGATAAACGATAAACGATTCCAGTTTACTTAATAAAACTCGCTGAACAAATTATCCCATTGCAGCGTATCGTAGAGTTTGAAGTAGTTTTCAATGTCATCAATAAGATAATGCTGATGATATGTATTGATACCCCACTCCTTCCATTTAATATACATATCCATGCCTGCAAAATGCCATACCTCGATCTTATGATTATGTTTTTTAATGCGATACGAACCGCAGCTGCAAATCCATCTTGGTTCAGGACTTTCAGATGTTTCAGCCCATGTATTGCCGCAGCGCAGACACGATTTTAGGTAATGACAAATATGATACCGTACATTGGTCGCCATTTCTCTAGCCACAATATCGATGCGGTTGTGCAGTTGCGATATTAATACAAGCTCGCCGTAACCTGATTCTGCCTGTCCTAAAACTCTTCTGATCAAAGCCATCCAATCGGTTAATATTATATTGACTTTACTCATCGATCTTCTGGCGTTAAGTATAGTATGAACCTCATCAAGCACGATATTAATAGGCTCGTTTATATTTTTCCAAAAATCAACATTGAGCGTATAATCATATTTAGCTTCGCCTTTTTTTGAATAACCTGATATTTCTTTTGTTATTATCATCGAAGGATTAATCAACTCGCAGTTTTTTATAATGGTGCGGATATTGGTATAAGTTTTGCGTTTAGACTGATTTAGCATCATTTCACGTACTGCTGCTGCTGTCTTGCCCGATCCTACATTGCCTAATCTTATTGAAATCATTGTATTGCGAGAATTATAAGATAAGCATAAGCCGCTATTAAAAATGTCACTCCATATAATAATCCCCGATTTATACCGTGTAAACGATGCACCAGATTAAGATTCAAATTTAAAATATCGGCTTTTGAAGTTATATAATCAATAATCCACCATGCGGCCAGCATAATTATAACTGCCAATATTATTAATTCATTATGAAAATTTTTTGCAATATGCTGCTCAATGCACCAATTTATACAAGATTGGGATTGAGATTGAGATAGAGATAAAAGTGTATTATTGATGGATAAATTATAAAGGGCAGTGTTCATTTATATTTTCTCCTTTTCCGTATCCGTATCCGTTTTCAGCAGTTTTATCAGTTTACGTTTTTCACGCATCAATGTCTTATATAAACTGTTTGTCATCATGCTTTGATCACCAAGCTGCGAATCTATGTGCTTGATCCGCATCTCAATCATATATCGATTTTCTATTATTGTTTCCATTATTCTTAACTCTTGTTGCCGTGCCCGTGCACGTGCACGTATCCATTTACTTCAAATAAAACTCCGCTATTCTTTGCAGCATAAATTTTCGTGTTATCCTGATACCTTTCAACTCCGGATGATGGCGTAAAAATTCATTAACACATTGATACATAATCATATTATTAAGCTCATCCGATATTATAGCAACAAATCGAACCGTCATTTTTATACACTTCAATTACACCAAAATTACACATAACTATATAAATGTTATCATTATTTATTCCACTATCGTTAATGATGTATTCATATCTGTTTAAGTGTTTGAAACCGATACTGGATCAGCATTAAGCGAGATATATTAAAAAAAAAGGAGATATCAAAGATGCAACTTCAAAAAGCAAAGAATTTCCTGAAGTCAAAAGCAGGAAAGCTGAATGAAGGTACACTGAACACTGCAATTATAGCAATCGTTCTGTTGGTCGTGCTCTTTAAGCTGTACGCTGCACTCGTGCCAGAAGCACAGACAGCAGGAGATGAGCTTAATGCCTCAGGCGCACCACTCGGATCATTGTTTACAGGCAGCGGTGTTGTCTTTATAATTATAATGGCAGCACTCGTCGTGGTAGTGATCAGAGCTTTCATGCCCGGCAAAACAAAATAAACGTTTATCGTTTGCCGTTTAGCGACATAAACTATTTTTTTTATTTTTATTAATTTAACCGTGCCCGTGTACGATTTTCTACCGTTACATTTATATATCTAAATATATTCATAACATAAAATGATTAAAAAAGGGCTGTTGATTTTAATAATGCTGTTATTTGTACCAGTAATAATGGCTGCTGATGATTCTGAATGGAGAAGCTGGCAGCGTGATTCATCATTAAATCATGTCAACGGCAGTCATATTGCCAATAATGAATACGCACAAAATTACTGGGATGATATTGCTGCTGCCACTTCTGTAACATTTAGCGCAGGCGCATCATCATCACAAGTATTGACTGCTGATGTTACAGGTGATGATGTGTCTGATATGATGTTATTTACAAATAATTATCTTGAACTTCTCGGATTTACTGCCGGCGGTGAGGCTTATGAAATTGCCGGGTATAATATGATGTCGCCGCTGCAAGCGCACCCTGCTATATATGAATATGCTGACGGCAGAATCGCCTATGTTGCTATTGTAAACAATACTTTTAAATCTGTATATTATGACAGTACGTTTCATCTGACATATCCTGCTGATTATCTCAGAGCCTGCACTGTATGGGAAGGTCTCCGATGTAATGATAATTATTGTTATGCACTATGCGAAAATTTGTCTCTTGGCAATATGGGGGTGTTTAAGTTTGATATGACAACAAATACGACAACCGTATCCAATATTACCAACATATCACTCCGCAATCCGCCTGCTGGCGAGATAAATCCGCCTTTTGCAATGACTGATCTTGAAAATGACGGTGATGATGATATTGTATTTGCGTGTGATGCCAATAATAACGGTCTATGGGGTGTTTGTGTCATTGATACTGCATCATTAACGCTTAACTCATATTTCTCAAGCGATGGTATAGTTGATGACTGGACTAATAATTTCGGCAGTCCGACTGATCAGATGAAGATAAGCAGTCCTCTTGTATATAATCTTGATAGAATAGGCGATAAGGAAATTATAGTATCAACATTGATGCAGGGCACTCACGTAAGCGGTGCCTGCACGCTTGGATCATCAAACGATGTCAGGATACAGGCATTTCGGGCAACAGGTGCTAGTTATTGGCTGTCGTCATTTCGAAACGTATTAAGAGGGTTTCTTGGATGCGTACAAACAACATCAGGCGATCAGCACGGTAAAACGCCGTTTATTGCACATTATGATGGTGATGATTACATATGTTTAGTGCAGGGACATGATGCCGACGGTTACAGGTCAGAAGGATGTATTAATCCGACAACAGGTGCGTATGTAACAAGTTATGACACTCTTGTCGGTCTGCCTAACACATATTCGCAGGCAGGATTTGCTTTCCTGAAAAACGGATCATACACAGATGATTACGTTTTTATGACTAAAACATTATATTACTTTAATGCAAGTACCAAACTGCAAAAAATAGACGATGCTCCCAATTTTAATCATGTTACGCTTGTATCTGCTGATGATGTTACAGGCGATAATAATATTGATCTTATAGCAACCAAAAGCACTGAAACAGTTATTGACACCATATATCTGTCATCATTTGGCAACGAAATGCCTGAGTTAAATGATTCATTGCAGTACGGCGGTTATACTGGATGGTATAATGGCGCGGTATGCAAAGGAACAACTATTACTTTTAGGGCGCGCGAATGTCCGTATGATCTGACAGGATGCAATTATAATAATGATAATGATCCTGATCTTGAAGTTCTTTATACAGACTGCGGCACGTCAACTGCAACAACAGGAAGCTCATCGTTAAATAATCCGACTGTTTCCTGCACATATAATAATACAGGAACATATACTGTATATGTCAGCATATACGATCTCGCAAACAGCGGTAATCTGAGCGAGTATAACACAAACGGCATTACCGTTAATGTTATTGATGGTATTCCCGGAACGACCTGTAACATTGCCAGCACATATGTCAGCACGCCGGGATCATTGCCGGCACTGCCGTCGGCAGCTCAAACCACAATAGACAGTGATATTGATAATACTCTTGGATTATTATTCGGTACAAGCACTAAACTTAAATTATTATGCGCGATAGGTATTATAATAGCCATAATGATCAGTGTAGCATCATATATAAAAAATGCAGTTGTCATAGCAATATCAGGCATTCTTACCATGATAGGCTTGACTTTTTTAGGATTGATACCGTTATACATAATGATATTATTCTTGGTCGGCACTCTTTTAATTATGGTAATGGCAAAATTTATAGTATCAGACACACCAACGGGTGACTGACATGGGCAAGTTTACTTCAGGGTTATGGATAATTGGATTATTGGTTTATTTCTTTACTTTTTTTCTAATCATATTTTCTATTGTGAACGCTGCGCCTGATTATGATTTAAATACTGCCGGCATAAGCGTATCTGATCCGGGTTTTTCAAGCGCAGAAAATCAGCCGTTTGCGCAGCAGGGCGAGTGTAAAGGCAGACCGTATTATTTTTGTTCAAGCGCAGGCATTGATAATGACACCATATGCAACGGATATACTGGATGTTACTGGGATGATGGATTATTTGCAGGCGAAGGATGTCATGGTGTGTTTGAAGCGCCATGTAGTGATTTTAACGATGAAGGCAATTGCAGTTTATGGGACTGCACATGGTCAGATTTTACTAATGTTGGCAGCGGACAGGTTAGACCTGATACCGGGTTTGACTGGTCAGCTGTCAAGGATACAATATTAATAATGACGGGTTTTGATGCCAGTATTGGAGCACCTGCAAGCATAATGTTTATTGTATCATTTTTTATGTTTTGGATACCTTTTTTCATGCTGTTATGGTCAATATACATGGCATTGCCTTTCATACACTGATATAGACGACAAAAATGGAAACGGAAACATATGCGGACAAAAGAAAAAACGGTTTAAATATTAAATTGCAATCTCAACCATCAGGAATACGGACAAAAACCGTTCCTCGCAAAACAACTTTTTTTCTAGCAATGTCTGTATTCCTGATGTTATTATCTTCAGGATCAGTATTATCTATGCTGAATCATTCTGATAGTATCGGGATGTGGCGGTTTGAGGAAGGAACAGGAAACATGGTATATGACACATCACCGAATCAAAATCATGGTAATATAATAAATGCAGCATGGTCATCAAGTAAAGGATCAAACAATACCGGGAATTATTCGTTATTTTTTAATCCGGACAGCGGTATTGATACTATTAAGGTTATTGATACCGACAATGATTATGGTTTTGGCGATGGTGCTGTTGACAGTGCTTTTTCAGTCGGTGGATGGATTAATTTTAATGTCAGTAATTTTAAGATTTGCGCTAAAAAAGAAGGCAGTGGGTATCCGTTTTCAGAATGGGCGTTCCAGACTGATACAAGTGATCGGCTAAGGCTATTATTATATGATGCCAGCGAATCGGCATATATAGGAAAACAATCACCGAATCTTACCGCCTATAAAGATCAATGGATTCATGTTGCAGCCACATATAACGGTACGAAATGGGGCGGTATGAGATTATATGTGAACGGTATTGAACTCATATCATCAAATAATACAAATGCAAATTATGTAGCAATGGAAAATACAGGTATTAATTTAGAGATCGGAACTGTTGCAAACGGAACTTCCGGCAGCAGGGGATATATTGACGAATTATTTATTGTTGACCGCGAGCTGTCAGAATCAGAAATAACAGATATATATAATACCGGATTCAGATATGAATATGGCCTGAATAAATCAGACATAACAGCACCTTCCAACAACAGTCTGATAAATAACATTGTTAATATTACATGGACACCGACAGTCAGAAGCGATTTAATACCTGATGATTTTACATATACTCTTGGATTATATGATGCTTTTGAATCATTCATATCAAATTTAACAATATTGTATGATATTACTTCATATTTATTGAACACATCGGTTTTATCAGATAATGAATATAATTTCATAATCACGTCCAATAATAGCGAAAAAAGCATAAGCTCAGGATTCATATCTGTAATAATTGATAATACTGCACCGATAATAACGATCACATATCCGGATCATCCGTTAAATTGGAGCGCCGGCAATATTACAGGTTCATGCAGCGATGTTCATCCCGCGACTTTCAGTTATAACAGCAGCTGGAATTTCATGTTAATTAATGATAGTTTTAACGCATGGAAAGTCATGTATGATGATATTGTTTCTGATGAAAATGTCAACATTACTTTCACCTGCACTGATAATGCTGGCAATGCGTACTCAGTTACCGGATTTTATAATTTTGATATTCAGTTTCCGTTATGTTATGAAAACAGTATTGAAATACAGGATAATGAGTTATTTCTCGAATATGGCGCAAATCATCAATGGAATGTAACGTGCTGGGACGACCTAAATTTTTATTTGCTTAATATTACCTGCATAGGCGGAAGTGGTTATGCATTTTATGAAAACAATATCAACAAAACCGGTTACAATTTCAGCGATTATTCAGGCATATTGACAAGTGATATGATATGCAGCTGGCAGTCAGCAGACGGTCATACAAAAAATGATGTCAGAAACGAGCTTAACCGGTGGTCAGTATCAAAAAAACCTGACGGTTCAATAAACGTACCCGGAAAAAATAACATTATAGTACCGGTATCCGGCGATATTCTTGATAATAATAATCTGTTGCCGGTTGAAAAAATCAAAAATCTGAATAGCCATGATTATGATCTCGATAATACATTTATCAGTTTTGATCATTCTGACAGGATAGGATTTAAGTATATATATATAGACAACAAACCGTCAGAGATAAAGGAATATGCGTTTTATGTCAATGCTGACCATGAAATACAATATATAGGTTCTACAGATATATATAAAGCATGGTTTGTAATTGATAATTATTATTGGATTGATTTTAATCTTAACAATGATGACGGCAGCACAACATGGCATATTGACAGAATCAATGATACGTCATATGCGGTCAGCATTGAAACAAAATTATCTGAGCTTGATTTTGGTTCAATAGGTATTATCAATACCAATACACAGGTTCAGAAAATATATATATCACCGCATTCAGCATTATCAGCTGATGCGACATTATTTACCGGAATATGCCCGGAAAATCTTAATCAGGTATTATTATTATGGCTGATCGGCGCAATAGCTGCATTTTTTGTTATCCTGATGTTTGTTACAGGCTGGGGAATTTTCGGAATATTTGCCAGCACATCTTTCTTTTACATTTCATGGACAATGGTTGGATGTTCGGCATTAATAGGTACGCAGATGGCATTATTCGGTATTGTAATGCTGATATTGTCGGCATTATTATATAGGGCGGCAGGTAAAAATGATGTATTTGCATAGAAAGACTACGGTTGTAATTAAAAAACCATTACAATCTCAGTCATGTTGCGGCGAAGACTGGAATCATCTGAATATACAAATCCGTATACCATATATTTAAATAATAGCTCGTATTATGGAGTGTTAACATGATAGATTTAAAAAAGGTGATCATAGCATTGTTTGCTATAACGTGTATATTGACATTAATATCTCCTGTCCGGAGCATAAGATCGGGATGGGATACTGGCAGCATGGTGTCATACTGGACTCTTGATGATGCTAATATTAGCGGATCGATGTATCTTGATGATGCTCCTAATCATTTATGGGACATAACTATTAATGGTGTTACGACAGGCGAGTCATGTGTTGTTGGCGAATGCGCTTATTTTGACGGTGCTAACAACAGATTAAATTTAACATATCTTGCTCAGGATGTTTTCAGCAGTAATGGTTATGTTGCTTTTTGGATGAATGGTAGTGCTGGTATTCCGATCAGCAAAGGAAACTGTGTTGGTTATTATTGGGTTATAATGAAAAACGGTACTGAGCGTGTAGAGATGCAGGTTACAGGTTATATAACTGCTCCAGTACAAGACATTGAAAGTAATTCTAATGTTTACAATCAGGGATGGCATCATGTTGTTTTCAATAAACAAAGTACACAGATGCAGGTATGGGTTGATGGTGTTCTTGATGCTAACGAGTCCACAGAAGCAGTATGGGATGAATCTACAAGCACTATATTTTATATGGGTGGATGTACTGCAACAGGCGGTGATTACACAGGCTGGATTGACGAGGTTATTCTTGGTAATGACAGTCTTACCAAAGATCAGATAGGAATTTTATATAATAACGGCACTGGCTGCAACCCATTAACGAGCTGCGGTATTGATGTTCCTGAAAAACCTGTTATTATAACTCCGTCTAACGGCACTCAGGTATGGGGTAACACAAACATTGACTGGGATGCTGTTACTGATCCAAATGGTGATCCTGTTACATACAGTGTTTATTTATATAATACAAGTGATATAAAAGTCTTGGATATTATAACTGGCACTTCTGATACTAATGCCACATGGGATACTACTTCACCGGTTAATTTTGATGACGGCACATATTATTTGATATTAAATGTAACTGACGGTGTTAATGTTAACACGAGCGATTCAGTTTATGTTATTGTTAACACATCGTTATCTATTATGCAATCAGCACCTTCCGCACCGGCAATAACAACCCCCACGAACAATAGTATTATTGCCGGTGACGTTACTATCAACTGGTCTGTATCGGTTGATCCTGAGAATGACAGCATTGTTTATGATGTTATATTATATTATAGTAATGACACCATAGCTGCATACATATCTTCTGGAATAACAGGTCTTGGCGCAGTATTATCTACGTATGAGCAATGGGGTGATGCTGCATATTATTTAATAGTTAATGTAAGCGACGGTAATTATTCAGTATCTAGCAATGCTACATATGTTACGATAGATAATCAATATCCGATGTCGAAACCAGTTATAACATCACCTTCAAATGCTTCAACGGTCATGGATAATGTAACAATAAACTGGACTGCTGCTGTTGATCCTGACAGTGATCCGATAAATTATCGTGCTGATATTTATTTTGCAAATGGCAGTCATGCTCTGGTTGTATATAATCCTACAACTGATTTAAATGCGACATGGTTCACTAACATTTATCCGTTTAATGAGAGTGCCGGCAACGGATTATATTACATAATAGTTAATGCAACTGACGGTAATTATACCAACAGCAGCGATGCTGTATATGCTTATGTCAACAACACACTTCCTAATCGTGCACCTAACATTACGATAGTATCTCCTCTCAATGGATCAACATATTACAGGAATGAGGATGTATTATTTTCTATAATAGTTAATGATCCTGATAATGATAATGTAACCTGCGTAGCCATTATCCAGCCGGGCAATTATAGTGTACTGGCATCGTGGTACAGTCCGGGCGTGCCGGGTTATGATTACAGGCAGGAGAACGAAACCTTATCATTTAGCGGCACTGGCAGATATTCATGGTACATATTATGCACGGATGGTACGGAAATTGTTTACCTGCCGCTGCGATACCAATATTTTGATATTGAATCGCGTCCGATAGCAACGGCATTGCAGTCATGCAGTGATAGTGTATATAATGCAGAATTAAAGTTTGTTGTCATTATGACGATGATATTATTATTGACGCTGCCGTATGCAAACAAGCATGAATTATTAAGCACTGTATTAAGTGTATATTTGGTTATGATAGCGTTATCATTCATATTGATGGCAATAGTAGGGTGTTAAAGTGCGGTAACGTGCACGTGCAAGGATACGGATAAACACAACACATAACGCAAGGCAGAAAAAAATGAAATGGAAATCAAGCATCCAGAGAAAAGCGGTTATGCGCAAGCTGACAGTTAAGAGATCAGAATATTATAGGAAAGGCGGTACGTATGTTAATCCTGCTGTGTTTAAAATACGTGATGTTGGTGCACCGGGCAGAGGCAGACAGATCATACCGCCGTTAAAAAAAGGCACGTTAAACGTGCATCTGAAAAATCCTGCTGATATACGCAGAGCCAAAGAGATCAAACTGGCAAAGAAGATAGGCGAGAAGCGTGTTGTTGGCAAATTACAGGCATTAGCCGTATTATTCAAACGCACTCATCCTGAATTTAGCAGGAGAGCTGCTGCTGATGCACATTACATAGCAGGCAGTTTTAAAAATAAAAAGCGTGTCAGGTATCCAACAGGATAGAGATATAAAAAATGAAATGGAAATCAGATAGTCAGAGAAAAGCGGTCATGTCTAAATTAAAACAGAAAAAGGCAACAATGATAATATTCAGATACAAAGATTTAGGTTCGGATAAACCTAAATGGAGAAAACCACAGACAGCTACATTTGCACCAATGAAAATATCAAAAATTAAACATATGGCTGAACAACAAAAGAAAAAATGGGCAAAACGAAAATTTGATTTTCAATATAAAATCAAATAATTGAGGTGTTAAAAAATGAGATTCGTATCGGATAAACAGAGAAAAGCCGTAATAGCGCGATTAACATCGAATCAGGCAGTTGCAGATGCTTTTGCGCATGGTGCAACAAAAGGTGGTGTTAGGCATTTATTTATAGAAGGCGACACTATTTATTCATATGGCCATCATTTTCCAATAGCAAGACGGCTTGATAATAATCAGGCTATATTTTACAAAACGCGGATATTCCATGACTACGGCTTATCATAAAGGTCATGTACGCCGTGCTCTTGAAAATGCCGGATATAAGATTATTGAACAGGAAAACTTATGAATACCGCAGGAGAGGTTAATATAATGACAATAAAATCAGACAGGCAGCGCAGAGCATTTTTTGCAAGATTAAAAGGATCAATATCAAAAGCTCAACGTGCATATCATATCTATGGTGAAAAACGCAGGCGTGCTCACATATCAAAACTCAAAAAAGAATCTGCCGAAATTCAGAAAGAAGAAGCTAAATTATTAAAACAATTACGTGCACAGAAAGAGGTTGAAGCAGAGAAAGCTCGTGCACAAAAATTGCGTAATGAATTGGCTGAACTTAAACGCATCAAGTTTCAGCATAGCTTGGCAGGCCGAACATTAAGCGGTGCAAAATCTGCTTACGGCAGTAAAACCGGAAAAAAAATAAGAAAAAATATTTACAAATTTTTACAGGGATAAAAAACGTTTTCCGTTGATCGGGAATGTTTGCAGCAAAGCTGCGAACTTTCCCAGCCATAAGCTAGGATTACGTTGTTCGTTTGATTAAATAAATTTATCATTAATTCCGTATCCGTGCCCGTATCCGTGCACGTTTCAATATCTATCTTATATTACAATAATGTATTTTAACCAGTTATTCTTTTACATTTCTAATGACACAAACCCGACAAACGACAAACGGTAAACGACAAACGCATTCAATTTCTCGTCGTCAAAAAGAATTTTTAAAACGCAGAGGTTTATTACAGCAGTTTAAAAAATGGCAAAAAGAAGTGAAACAGGAAGAAGAAAAAGAGGATTCTATGGATTCCTCAGAGAACGCGGACTCATTGGAAGTTACAGGCGTTATGTAAAATTATCAGGCATACGCAAAACCAGACTGAACGTGATATTCAGGGATTTTGACAGTAGTTTTACGCGCAAGAATATTATAGTTACAAAAGAAAGAGGTTATACTGTATTCAGGGATCAATATACATTAAAACAGTTAGCCCGGTCAAAATTAAGTATTCCAAAAGCTATCAAATCGGCTTTCGATGTAAAACCATCATCACAGCAGGTAACATCTTTCAGGACAAGCAATCAACGCAAAACATTATCATACATAAATGATGTTGAGCGCAGGGGTATTACATTAAAATATCAATACACAAAAATATCTCCAGTCAATTTACGTGGCGGTAATAAGGTATTGCGTAAAACTGTTGCAATAAACAAACCGATTCGCAAAAGCGGCAATATTGTTGTTGATGTTACTTTTATATCGGAAGATGGTATGAAGGTCAGAGGTCAATACAGGAGTCGTGGCGGCTTTTTGCTTGATATAAAAAAAGAGCGTGAAGCCGGGATAGCCAATGCAATCAACAATGGCATGGCTTCTGGAGACATAGCATTCAGTCCAACGAGCATAATTCTTCACAATGTATGGTATGAATACAGGAGTGATAAATTTGTTGAAAAAGCCGAACCGCCGCGCATCACAATCAGAGGAACACTGGTACAATCGTCTGCTTAAGCCGCTGAAATGTGATGCAATTAATAGGTATCCATTATTTGCGTTTGATGTAGAGGTAACACACACAGAATCATACATTGAACGAAAAAACGGCACATCGCAGCCTGTATTATTACCGGAATTTTTATGCGCAAGTGTTGTAGGTACAGCTTCCGACTCCCGGCCTGATTATCGCACATGGTTTTTCAAAGACAGAAATGAATGCGCAGATTTTTTATTAAGCCGCACAACCCGGCAAAGTTTCATAGCTGCCACTAATCTTGAGTTTGATGCTAATCAGGTATTTAATAACAGGATGTCGGACTTTTTCAAGATATACAGGCATTCGCTGCGTGCATTAATACATAAAGACGCTTCAAAAAAATATAAATGGACTTTTATTGATACAATGAATTACGTGCCTGCCAGTGTTGCAAAGTTAGGCGAAATGGTTGGTATACCGAAACTGGCGCATCCTTCTGTATTTATTAATGACGATACTTTTGGTTTAAAAGTACGCAAACCGTCATCGCATGATGAATGGAACGAGCTGCGGTCATATTGCGAGCGTGATGCTATGATCAGTTTAAAATTCATGGAACAGTTTCAGGATTTTTGTTCGCACATGAACATGAAACTTAAACTTACATTAGCATCGACAGGTCAGGATTATTGGCGGCGCAATCATCAGAAGGAATCAATATTCAGAGAGCCTGACTGGATGATTAAAAAACATTTCAGTGGCAGTTTTCGCGGCGGCATGACACAGTTATACAAGCGTGGTTATTTCAGCCAGCCGATATATTGTTATGATGTAAACAGTGCATATCCTTATGTTATGACAAAAGGCATAGACGGCAAAGGCAGTTATCCTGATCCGAGCAGTGGTCAATATCGTGATAATGGTAGTATTGAGCATATTGAACGGTATGAAGGCATATGTCATGCAGAAATTAATATGCCGTATTCATATTCGCCGTGTTTAGCGTTAAAAACAAGCGAGAAATTATTATTTCCGGTTGGCCGATTTTCGGGATGGTTTAATTTTTATGAATTGCGTGAAGCCATGAAACATGGTGCAGAGGTATTGCCTGATGAGATGATATATTATGACAAGACGTTTAAACCGTTTATTGATGCAGTCAACATATTATACAGAAAGCGTCAGGAATACCCCAAAACTCATCCATACAATAAGTTAATTAAGACCTTAATGAATGGCGGTCTTTTTGGCAAATGGGGTTTAAACATTTACAAGCTTGAGGAGTTTATAGACGAGCATAGCATCACATATGATACCAATGGTGAATGTTATTTATTAAAGGATAACAAAAAGATACCTCTCAATAATTACAATGCTCAAAAAACAGGCCTGACAATACAGATTGAAGGCAAACCTAACAATAAGACGATACCTATACTGAGCAGTTTAACCACTGCATTAGCCAGAATACATTTATGGCGTTTATGTCGTCATCATGTCAAGCATTTAATATATCAAGACACGGATTCAGCACATTTATTGCGTTCATGTTTTAATAATAGTGATGCGTTAGGTGATTTAAAACTGGAAAGGGTGGCAGAGAATGCGTTATATGTAGCTCCAAAGAGTTATTCATTAGACAATGATGTTAAGTGGAAAGGTGTAGGCAGGCAGTTAAAAAATCGTGAAATATTAAACTCTGCTATTGAGAAAGGCAGTATTGACATGATTAGGTTCACCAAGATGAAAGAATCGTACCGGTTGGGCATAAAAACCGGATCAGTATTAAGATTAACCAAACAGATAAGATTGATTGACAACAAGCGCAAATGGTTAAAGATTGATTTTCCTGACAATGGCTGGCATGACAGCGAACCGTTGGAATTGATAGACAATCATCATCCTGATGATTACAACCGCATGATGGAAAGAGCGATACGGTCATATGATAATATACGATCAAAATCATGGAACAAACATACAAATTCAGACTTATATGATAAACACGCATTAGGTAAAAAGAATTATGAAGAATTTATTAGAAGTGAAGTACTTTAAAAAAACAACTCCCAACTCCCAACTCGTTTATTATAAAGCCCAATGCGTCACGCCCATTGTTGCATATGTCTATGCAGGTTCTTTCAGCGTTGAGCACAAAAGAGGTGATTAATCCAATAGATAGAACTAATCATGTTATATCAAAAGCTACTATTATTTAAGCCTTACGCCAAAAAGCGACTCATACTCATACTCAAAAGCTGCTCAGAATCCGTGTCGGAATCTCATTTCTTGACCGCCGTTCAAGCCCTGTCGGGCATTAAAGGCCAACAGGAAAGGGAAAAGGAAGGGACTG
>Ga0180438_10006858_pt1 | contig 15213 bp, 9 predicted proteins | sample SS_ome_12_FD_132455 | JGI IMG/M metagenome (GOLD analysis project Ga0180438, IMG submission 132455) | Hypersaline lake sediment archaeal communities from the Salton Sea, California, USA - SS_3_D_2 metaG | ecosystem: Environmental > Aquatic > Non-marine Saline and Alkaline > Hypersaline >...
CCCGTCATGTCGTATACCACATCGGCCATGGCGCCTTTCGTAAGCTCGCGAACCGCGTCCACACACTCGCCGGCCGGTTTGCACAATCCATGCGTAGCCCCGTGTTGCGCGGCCAAGTCGAGGCGCGCCTGCACCGTATCAATAGCGATCAATTCGCGCGGGCCCATCAGGTTGACATATTGGACGGCCAATTGCCCGAGGGGGCCGAGGCCTGCGACCACAACGGCATCCCCAAGCGTGTGCTCGGCCCGGCGGACGCCGTTCTGCACGATCTTGCCGAGCCCCGCCCAACTTGCGCTCTCTGAATCCACCGCGTCGGGGACCCTTACGGCGCCGCCCGCCGGAAACGTCACGTATTGGGCGTGACCGGCCCGCGTGAACACGCGATCGCCCGGCGCAAACGCCACGACGCCCGCGCCAACCTCGACCACGGCGCCGACATTGCTGTAGCCGGGTCGGAACGGATACTTGACCCAGGCGTCCCAGCCGGTGCCTTCCTCGAACCGGCGGTCGAGGCAGGTGGTTTCGGTGCCGGTGCTGATCAGCGTCTTCTCGGTTTCGATAAGCAGCGTGTCCGGCGACGGCGGGCCGACTTCTTCCTCGATGACCTCGACGTGTCCCTTGCCCGCAAAAACGATGGCCGATGATTTCATGGTACAGTTGATCCCTATCGTAGAACGTTCTGCGCACGGGAAACCCGCATACTCTATCACGCGGCTTCCGGGAAGGCCAGCTTGTGCTCAGTGAAGGGGGACGGGGTGGCACGGGCAGCTTGACTGCCCGTAAGGTCGTCCATGTAGCGGGGCTCCGGCGTACAAGCCGCCAGTGGCCCCCGGGCTGGTGGCGCCCACGCGCTACGACCCGGGTACCTCGGCGCTGGCAACGGCCGTTTCCGCCTGTGGTTCCAGACGTTTCTTGATGAAATTCACCAAGACGTCGCCGAACAGGCCGTATTGGGCGATGTTGCCGTCTCGGTCGATAATAACCGTCGAGGGGACCCCGACGACGCGGAACGCCTTACGGATCGGGCTGTCATTCCACGCGCCAGCGTATATCTGCGGATGTCGAATGCCGCTCGACCGGACGTAGTCGCGGCATTCTTCGAGGGATTCGTCGAGGCTGATACCGACCACAGTCACTTGATCCCTCGGGAAGCTCTCGAACAGCCTGTCGATCTCGGGCGTCGTCTTCTTGCAGAACTTGCACCAACCCGCGTGGAAATAGAGGACCACGAGTTTGCCGCGTTGCTCGGCCAAGTCGAACGGCTCGCCCGAGAGCAGTTCTGCCGTGAGCTCGGGCGCAAGCGTGCCGATCTCGAGCGGCATGAAGGGTTCGAGGTCGATTGCCACGTCGAGCCGGTTCTCGCGCGCGTCCGGCCCGGCGTCGGCTGCGGCGGCTGGAATCGCCACGTCGCGTTTCGCCGTAAGGGTGCGGGCGTAGTTATTCAAAGCGAGACGACGGAAGCACCGCATTTCGTAGTCGCCGGGGGGGATATCATAGATTGCGTACGAGCCGTCTCTTTCCGTCACGGTCGACCATACCACATCGCCGGCGCCGCCCGCCTTGGGCAAGAGACGCACCCATACGCCGTGCAGCGGCGTGCCGTCGGGCTCGGCGACGGTTCCGTGCAGATACGGCCAATCCGTGCCGCCTAGTTTCACGGCCGCCGTTTCGCCGGGGCGCACGTCTATGACGGTTTGTTTGGTGACCACGCTGCGGAAGCAACAACCCACCTGCGGCACCTCCTCAATAACCTGCAATTTGTACGTGCCCGGCATCATACCGCAGAACTGGAATGCCCCGTCCGCGTTCGTCCGGGTTTTGGCTGTGTATGACAGGCGCACATCATCCGTGAGCAGACTCGCGTGAATGTCTTGGGCGGAAACGGCTTCTGGTCCGTTGAACAATCCTCCCGTAATGCGCGTAGGTTTCGGGAAAACGATTTCCGCAGGCCGCCCCGGGACAACGCCAGCGACAAAGGCGCATTGGTCTTCCATGTCGCGCGCAAACACGCTGCAAGGGCCGTCGCTTACGCCGGCAACCTCGAACCACCCGAGGCCATCGGTGATCCCCCGTTTGGCGCGCTCGCCGGCCAAAACCTCGTTGTTGCTTACGCGAAACCGATGCCCCGGCGGCAACGCATAGATCACGGCGCCAGCCACGGGGTCCCCGTCCTCATAAACGGCAGTCCCCTCGAGGGTCGCCGCGGATGCCGGGAAAACGCTCAAAAGCCCAAACAACAAACAAACACTGAGCCGCATTTCGCTAGACATAGCAACGTCTCCTTGAGGACCCGCTAGTGCGACAGCGCGTACATGAGGATGTTGACGCCCATCTCGATGCCTTCTTTGTAGCCGGCGGCGCCGCTTCTGCTCGTCCGTCCGAACCAGAGTCCTTGACGGTCCGTCCAAGCGCAGTGCAGGTCGGTAGGGCACAGAAGCACGCCAATCCGCTCGCCGAAGAAAACGCCTTTCGCGCCGTGGTTCTGTCCCTGCCAACAGGGCAAGCCCCTATTGCTGTAGTCATAGACGTTGTGAAAGATCTCGTGATTGTTCCGGATAGACTTGACGCTGCCCGGCCCGAAGGCCTTTTCCAGAATACGCAAGGCGCTTTGATAGAAGAAATCGCCCACCCGGTTGAATACGCAGTCGTCCATCAGCAGAAATCCGCCCTCCTTGACATATTCCCGCATATTGTCCACCTTTTGCTTACTGAGCGCGACCCGTCCTTCGTTTGTCATGAATAGGAACGGGTACTTGCGCAATTCGTCCAGGTTGGTGAAATCCACGACGCCGTTAAACTGGTCGTTTCTTCCCCTCATGGGATTGTAACCGTGGACGCTTGGCTCTAGTTTTACCTTACAGCGCACGGCCGAGCTGAATTCCTCGAGCAAGTGGCGCTCGCCGCCCGGAAATGTATTCCATGGACACGGGACGTCACCGTCGCTGGTCTCGTGTTTGACGCGGGCAATCAAGACGTCATAGTCGTCCGAGGCCCCGCCGGGCGACGGCCCATACGCCCGCTGCGGTTGTTGACCCTGCGCCGCGCCGCCGAACAGCAGGCCTAGGCCGGCGGCATTGAGTCCGCACGCGCGGAGAAAGGCGCGTCGGCCCAGCAGCCTGTCTTGATTGCTCATGTCTTTACGATTCCCGTTTCGGCGCTTCGAGAAAGAACCTTGCGGCATTCCAACCGTCCTCGTCGGGTGTGCTGTACTGCCAAGGCCGTTGGCTCGGCACGCCGTCGCCGTTGTCCTCGAGGATGGGCGTTTCCGTCTTGAGCAGGTCCCGTTCGCGATAGAACGCGTCGACCTGTGCGGCCGTTTGCTGAAACGCCTCCAGCAACGATATTCTACCATCATTATCCGCGTCGCTGGCCGGATCTGTCAACGCCGGGATGAAGTATTTCGAGAACCTGGGACTGTAAACTTGGTCGCTACGTGCGCCGCAGATGACGATGGCCCCGTTTTCGCTTAGCGGCTTTACGGCCAATCCGCCCCCCGGGCAGTCGAGTATGACGACTGTTGTGGCGGCCTTCACCGCGCCGATCCATTCAGCCAACTCGTCTTGTGTGAAATCGGGGCCGGGCACATTCAGCCGCAACGTTCCGGCAACGATGTTGGCCTGCCCGGTGTAGTAGAAAACGAACCGATCTTCCCGGTGCAATTCGGCCGCGACTTCGGCGAGGGTCCTCCGGATGTTGTCGGCGGTAGAAGGCCCCGAAGGATCCCGCACCAGTGAATTCTCCGCGACCAGAACGCGGACACGCTCCTCGAATGCGATCTCATCCCCGATCAAGAACCGTTGGAGTCTCAGCACAGCCCGATCCTTGGCTTGTCGTTCTTCCGGATCCTTGTTTATCCCGCTCACGATGACCACGTACGTCGCCGCCACGTCGGGCTCGGACAAGACCGGGGCAATCTCGACACGTGAATCGGGCCGCGTCTCTTCAGGTTCTTCGGCCGTTATGGGGCGCGCCGCGGCGTGCCCCGCCATGACACATACGCACACGGCCAATCCATATCCGAGCGGCCGTTTCATGACCCTACGCATCTTTCTTCCTCATTTTATATTGCACGGATCGGACCAGTCTGACTGAAAGTACTATCTCCACAAATCTAAGCATGGCCGGCTGTCAATAACATGCATTTCGCCACAACCTATGACGGCCCGCCCTCGTGTGGTTGTCACATGAGGCCAAGCGACCGTCGTATGAACCACAGCGCGGATAACAACGCGCACAACGCCAGCAGCAAAGGCCAGTTCGGCCACACCGGCGTGGCCGCCCCTTTGGTGACGGAACGCACGGCCGCGGCGAACATGCCTGCCGCATCTTCGTCAAGTGCCTCGGCGTCGAAATACTGGGCGCTGATGCGTTCGGCCAGGGAACGCAAGAAAACGCGATCCAGCTCGACGTCGTCCATTTCGCTTCTCGGCAGCGGCAACGTCGCCGCCAAGGTCTTCTGTCCGAGGAAATACCCGTCGACTTCCGCCTCCGCGCGGGCTACAACGGCTTCCTCGACGACGTTGTCAATTTGGACGGTGTACTGTCCTTTCCCGGCCTCATCCATCCGAACGACGTTGCCGCCGATATCGAGGAGCACGTTCGCGTCGGCGACCAAGTCGAACCGGTTATCGTACACGTAGGCGTCGAATCGGACCTTGCGCGGCTCGTCGGCGTCTCGTTTCGCAAACAGTTCGACGCCGGCCTCGAGTTGCCCCGTTCGCCCGACATGAGCGATCAAGCCCGAGAACAGTTTTTGTAAGAAACCGCCGCCGAGGTCCTCGCGATACAATCGGAACAGGTTGCGCGCGTTGAGCAGCGCCACCCGGCCCCGCCCCACACGGTGCACGCACACGAGCGGCGTGTCGCCGGCCATAAGCAGCGTGGTAGCCGCAGGCTTCTTGCGCACCCCGTCGTAGCAAAGTGAGACCTCGAGTTCGTGTTCCTCGAGGTCCCGCTCGCCGACTATCCCGCTGTCGAGTCCCGCTAACGTAAGCTGCGGTTGCCTTGCGCCGCCCATTGCCGACGCGGGACTCGACTCGACGGGCAACAGCGCCCGCACCAGTCGGTTCTTGGCCCACGCCGCGTCGCGACTCGCCCGGCCGGGGACAAGCACCAGGCCGCCGCCCCGTTCGGCAACGAATCCGTATAACCCCTCGAGTTGGGCGATGCTCAAGTTGTCAAATGGACACGAGCCGAGCACGATAACGTCGTACTGGCAGAACCCCGCCTTGTCTTCCGGCAACGGGACATGGCCCGACATAGCGTCGTCTCGGGCCATCGGTCTCGGGTTCATGATAGCGTCGAATCCGAAGTCCAATCGGATTTTCGTGTCCCGCTCGAGCGCCTGCCGGATTTTGCCGATGTCGAAGCTCGCGGTGTCCGAGTAGAACAAGACACGGAGTTTGTCTTCATCGACGACCTCGACCATGGTGCGGCGGACATTGTTCGCCCAATTGATCTCGTTTTCAGCGCCCCGAATGCGGACGGTGACGCAGTGCGAACCGAGTGTGTCCGCCGGCGCCCAGAACTCGAGCGGTTCCTTGGCGTCGAGGGCGCCGGGCGCGAGATCGGTATAGTCGACAATGAGTTCGTCATCGAGCAGTTCGACCCGGATGGGCCCGGCAGATTCGCCCTTCGCCGCCACGAGGGTCTCGACGCAGTACGCCGTGCCGATGACGGTTTTTGCGGGTGCACGAATGGTGCGTACGGCCAGATCGGTGCGCAGTTCTGCGGAGCCGACGCCAACGAATGCCACAGCGAGGTTTTGGCCTTGCATCGGCGAATAGGCCTGAACATTCTTCTCGGCCGCCTGGCCGTCCGTAAACACGAGCGCGCCGACCACGCGGCCCTGATCTGTCTTTTCGCCGTCCGTCGGCGCCGTCCCGGCGACGTCGTATTTTCTCAGTAACGCCAGGACGGGGTGAAGATTGGTCTGATCGCCCCATCGCCGCAGTCCGTCAGGGCCGTCGCTGCGGTAACACCGCCAGTCGAAGCCGTAGTATGCATATTCGGGGCCGTCCGGGTTCGCCGGCGCGAAGCATTGCTTGAACGCTGCAATTGCGTTGTCCAACCGGTTCTCGACGCTCTCGTCGGCGATAGACATGCTCCGGCTGGTGTCAAAGACGACCATAACGGTGTTTTTTGCCGTCGTCTCGGCCGTTTCGGTCCGCGACGGGTTCCACAGAATAACGATCAGCGCGGCGAGTGCACCGTACTGAAGGCCAAACAGTAACCATCGCCACGCTCTGACTTGCCGGACCACGTCGCTCCGGTACGCCCACACGAGCAAGGCCGCGAAGAGTAGGAGGGTCGCACCGGCGATAACGTGTCCTGGATAGTCCGCAAATACCATAGCGTTTTCTTCAGTTAGGCAGCCCTTTGGCGCCCCGGTTTCTATTCTTCATATCTAGCGGCTCTCTCATAGAACCGGTTCTCGAACTTGTAGAATTCCGCGTCCGAGGAGGCGTCCTCGAAGGTTTCTCCTTGGCGTTTCTTGGCTTGAATGGCCATGGACCAGAATTTGCGCGCAAGGAACCGCGCCGCCTCGATCGGGTTCGGGCCGGTGTACTGACCGTATGTCGGCAGGCCCACTGCCCCTCGGCCGCCGCCGCTTCCGCCGCCGCCCATGTCGCTGAACTGGCTGGCGTCGCTGGGCGTCATATCGGCCGTGGCGTCGGGCACGGGAGGCGTCGTGCTGGGTTGCGCGGCCGGATCGCCCGGCCACGCCGACTCGGGCACATCCTCCCATTCATTCAGGGATTCGAGGAGCCGCTTGGCGTCCTCGAGGGCGTCCTTTAGACGCCTCTGCTCCTCGGCCGAAAGCGCGCCGTTGCGTTCCTCGGCCCAATGGGCCATTTCAGACAATTCTTCGGCACGCTCGATGAACTCATCTGCGGCGCGCTCGGCCGCGGCATACGGAGACTGCTCCCGCATGGCCTCGTGGGCAAGGTCGAGTTCGCGGGTAGCGCCCGAAAGCGCCGCCATCGCCTCATCAAGCGTGGCATCCTGTTCATCCCGTTGGAAGAAAGCGTCCGCCAACGCTTCGTCGAACGCTTGCATATACTCGACGGCGTTATCGAGGTGCTCCTTGGTGCGTTTCTCGAGGCTGTCTTTGCCTGTCGCGGCGGCGGCCAGTTGCTGGTAGCGTTGGCTGAGTTGTTCCACCTGTTGCTGCAACGCGCGCTGTTTGGCCTGGAGCATCCGCATCCGTTCCTGAGGGCTCGCGCCACTCCCGCTCTGGCCCTGGCCCCGACCCTTGCTCTGACGCGGCGAAGGTTGTGATTCCTGGCCTTGGCCTTTCCCTTGGCCCTCACCCTGGTTTGGCGTGCCTTGCTCGTCTTGCCGCGGGCTGTCCGGCGAGCGTTGCGTATCCTGCGTGCGGGCGTCTTGTGAGCTTTCCCGATCTTCCGGCTCCTGTTCCGGCCTGTTTAGGTCAAGGGGGAACTGCGGCGAGCGTATGCCCGCCGTGCCGGACGCCATCGCCGGGGGCGTTTCCGGTATGTCCCCCTCCAAACTACCGTGGGTGTCGCCCTGCCGACTCGAACTGGCGGTGCCCTCGTCGAGGTCCGGGGGCTTACGGTGCTCGGCGTAGGGGTCCTCTTCGGGTGCCGCCCGTTCGTCCGTTACCCTTTGGAACTCCCGCTGTTTCTTCTGCTGCTCGAGGAAATGGTCGTAGCTTTCCTGCAACTCCTTCTGTTTTTCTTCCATTTCCTTGAGCTTCTCGGCCAGTTTCTTCATCTCCCATGCAATGCGTTCCATATTAAACCGCTCGAGATGAACGGTCTCCTCCATGGCAAGTTTGTCGCGGTCGTCCGGCTGCATGCCCGGAGCCAGCGTCAATATCTTTTCGAGTTCGATGAGCAACTTCCGCAGTTCCTGGTAGGCCCGCTTCTCTTGCGCCAGAGCGCCGATCGCGTCGTGGCGCGCCAGATACCGGCTCGCCTGTTGATAGTAGTGCAGGATCTCGTTCAGCTTGTCCTTTGCCTCAGCCGTGAAGCCGTAGCGTGGGTCGTCGCGGATCAGCGGGACCTGCTCGGCGCAGTAGTCGACGTCTTTCCGAATCGAGTCGAGCCCCCCGCGATCCGCGTCGCTTAGTCGGGGCTTGCCGGCGATGACCCAGGTCTTCTTCACGAACGCGCGGGTATACTCGAGCAGGTCGAGCAGGGTTACAAGCAGGCTCCCTTCTAATCCCTCTTCCATGCCCGGCATTTTGAGCTCGGGCGGGTGCCAAAGCTGGTTGTAAGGACGGATTTCGATAAAGAACAGGTCGCTGATTCCGGGCCCGGTTTCGGTTCTCATGCCCGTGTCGACATCGGTGGCCGTGGCATGAAACACAATGCTGTCGCTCACCTCGAGGTCGTATTCCTCCAGTTCGAGCATGTGCGTGAACGTGGCGCTTTTCGCGCCGGCCTCGAGCGGAATGGGGATTTCCTGCGGCTCCTGACCGAAAAACTCGAGCACAAGTGCGCCGCGCTCGATGCCGAAATCGTCGGCAATCTCGAACGTAATCGGGACGCTGGCAACGTTCGTTGCGAGGTAGTCACTGGTCGGCGTCACCAGTTTCAAGGCCGCAGGTTGATCTTCCTTTAGCAAGATCCGCAGGGGCGGGATATCGTCGTTCTTGAAGCCTTCGAAGCTCGTCAACGCGAACTCGATCAATCCCTCGGTATCGGCCGCGAATTCAAGGTCGAACGAATCCACGCCATCGACTTCGTGCGTGGTCGGCGTACCGGCCAGATCTTCGTACGTGTATGAACGGAGCGGCTCGGTGGCGTGGACCTTCAGTTTTACCTCGGCACCCTTGAATACCTCGAGGGTGTTCTCTTTTACCTTTTCGGTATGCGTAATCCGCTCGCCCCGTGGCGTGATGGTTACTTCGGCCTCGATGGCCTCGACCTTCGGGAGGTCGGCGAAAACCAGCTTATGCCACGGCGTCACGACCTCATTGGCTTCGAATTGGTACTCATACGCTCCCTCGGGCAGCGCCGCCGGCGTGCGGAGTTCCGCTGTGCCCTCTGCATTTGTAATGGGGGCTACGCGGATGGTGTGACGCAACAAACGCTCATCTTCACGGAGACTCTCGTCCTTCTTCGTTCCGCGCACCGTAAGGTTCCCCGACTCGGGCACACGGCCACGGACCGCTGCGGCGAGTTCCACCGACTCGCCGGTTTCCGCAATGATGTCGCCGGTGATCGCATCGAGTTGGGTGGCCGGCAGCGGCGCGGCCGCCGTAAGCGGGTTGGCGAGCCGGGCCATATAGCGGGAGAAGAAGGCCAAATTGGTGTGCAAGAACAATGCGCCCGCAATCAGCCCCAGAGCAATCAGGAAGGAGCAGACATAGGCCTGCCACTTTGCAACGGACGCCGAGAAGTTGCTGTCCCGAGTAGCACGCGCCGCCTGAAGCACCAGTTGATCGGCCAAGACCCGCGAATAGGGGTAGTCCGCCTTGTTCTCATGGTACTCGACCGCCGCCACAAGCTGTTGCTGAAAGTTGTCATGGGCCTCGATCTGGTTGGCGGCGTTCGCGCAGGAAATGTGGCCCAGCAACGATTTGGCCAGAGGGATCACCAACGCCAGCAGGCCGCCGGCCAAGCCCAGCAATGCCGCCCCGCGCACCCAAACGCCCAGGTGAAACCGATGATCCGCCAAAGCGTACAAGCCCACGTATGCCGCGACGAACAGAAGACACCACGCCGCGACTTTCAGTACGGCCAGCAGAACAAGCCAACGCCGTACCGCCCTCACGCGCGAAACCAGTTCATCGAGCTTTACTTCGACCGTCTCTGCCATGGTTCGCTCCAAGCTGACAGCTGTTAGCTATCAGCCGTCAGCTATCAGTCGTCAGCTATCAGCCGTCAGCTATCAGCCGTCAGCTATCAGTCGTCAGCTATCAGCCGTCAGCTATCAGTCGTCAGCTATTACTGTTCCGTTCCGGTTTCTTAGCTGATTGCTGACAGCTAATCGCTGATAGCTATTACCGTTTCATCCTATTGGCTGCGAACGCTTCTATAAGCAGCAGCATGATCAGACCCCATGCCACGTATTTCCACAGATGCCTGTAGTCCGCGTTATCCATCATCGACGCCGCCGCGACAGTCGTGGTTGTATCGGATTGAAAGGCCTTGGCCATCAAGCTTCCGACCAGATCCGCGGGCGGCGCCGCCATGTCCGTTTCGCCTTCGGCAAGATTCAGGCCTGCGTACCGCACCGGTGTCGCGACCGTGCGCAGGAACCCGAGTTCCGCAGGCGTTTCCATGGCGAGACGGCCTTCGGCCACGGCGGCCTTTAACCGGTTGCCGGCAGGGGTTTCGATGTACACCTCCGGCTGGCGCGCGACGTGCTCGAGTTCGAACTGCGACGCCGGCAAAGTCGCCTGGTCCCCGCAGACAAACGCGAATTCCTTCAACTGCTCGCGCTGGCCGAGCAAGTACGTGCAGAACGCCACCGCCGCAGGCGATTTCATGAGGGCGCCGAGCGAGTCGTCCGCGCTCGTGTTGACCAGCGTCGCAAATCCGTTGCCCAACCGCAACAAATAGAGGAATCCGGTGTCGTTTTCATATTCCCACAAGCACACGCTTTCCGGGTGGGGCTCGAGTTCGTAGAAGCCCGAGAAAAAGAACTGGCGCAGGTCATAATTGGCCAAGGTCCGGAGCGCCGCGCCGTCGGGACTCAACGCGTCGCCCTGCGTACCCCCGGCAGGTCGTGATGCGAGATACACGCGGCCGTTACGGAGTTTCCCGGGGACGGCCGGCAGAAGCCCGCTATCGGCAAGGCCGGACAACGCGTCGCTATTCTGGCGCGCCGACAGGAAAATGATGAGCCTCCCCCCGCGTTCGACGAACGCCTCGAGTTGACTGGCATAGGTTTCGAGTCCCGCCGGCGCCGAAGTCGCCAGGAGAACATCGAGGTTGTCCAGGGCGGAGGCAAAAAACCCATCGTAGGTGACCGTGCGAACGGCCAGGGTCTCGTAGGGCGCCATCATCGACAGCGTCTCGAGGGCGACCTCGAGCAGGAAGCCCTCTCGCTCGTCCGCGGCAAGGATGAGGATGTTGCTGCTGGTGCGTTCGGGCAGTCCGACGGCCAGATAGAACGTGTCGTCTTCGGCCAGTTTGTCGTTCACGGGGGCCGTCAACCGGACGGGAAGCGATCGGCGGTCGTCGCGACCCGTAGGGATCGGAATCTCCAGCGCAACGGTTTTGCGTTGGCTTTGGGACAGCGACGCAACTTGGCTGGCCACCTCGACGCCGTCGACGCTCGCCGCAAACCGAATTTCCTTGGCGTGATCGCTGTAGTTGACAGCGGTGACATTCATTCGTAAGGTCTCGTCCACCAGGCCGTGCACGTGGGCGTTCACGACCGCGACGTTGTGCGTGGCTTCATTGCCGGCAACGGCCGCGTAGCGCACGGAATCGACTTGCGCCGCCGCGTCGAGCGTCTCGAATTGACCGGCAAACTTGGGCGTGAAATCGCTCGCGATAAACACGCCGACTTCCCGCCATCGCTCATCGTTGGGTTTGATTTTACTGACCGCAGCGTGGAACTCGTCCAGCGCAGCGGGCAGCGGAACGATCTCGATCTGTTCGATCCACGCGAGGGTCTGGGTCTTGTCGAGGTCCACTGCGGCTTCGCCCGATGCCAGTGCATGGAGATTGAATACGGCGTCCTCATCTGCGGCGCGGACATACTCGGCGGCGGCGGACCGCATTTGCCCCGCGTAGTCGCCGTACGCCATCGACATCGAGTTGTCCAACCCCAGGAAATGCACGGTGCGGGCCGTTTCGGATTCGGGGCTGGCCAGAAGCCTCGGTCCGGCGAACAGGGCGGCAAGCAGCGCAATGATCGCGCACCGCAACGCCAGAAGCAGTAGGTCGCGCAACCGGCGCCGCGACTGGCTCTCGATCTGCCCGGCCCGCAGAAACCGCAACATCGTAAACGGCACGCGGCGATACTTGGGCTTGGCCAGGACATGGGCCACGATCGGGCCGACCACGGCAAGCGCGCCAAGCAAAAACAACGCCTGTACGAAACTCACATCATCCTCTTTCGTTTGAACAGATAGGCCAAAAGCGCCTTATCCAGCGGCTCGGACGTATTGAGGAGACAATAATCGATCTCGCTTTTTCCTGCGGTCTGTTCGACTTCATGAGTGAAAGCGTCTACTTGTTCCCGATAGGTCTCTTGGAGGGATTGTGGAAAAGCGCGGACCCGCCCGCCGGTCTCGAGGTCCTCGAACTCGACCAGACCCTCGTAGTTAAGGTTAATCTCCTGGTCGTCGAACGTGTGGAAGATGATCACGTCGTGGCGCAGGTATTTCAGATGGGCGAGGCCGCTGTAGATGTCGCCCGCGTCGTCGAGCAGATCGGACACCAGCAGCACAAGGCCCCGCCGATGCGTCGTCTCGGCGACGGCGTGGAGCACCTCTTCGAGCCGGGTTTGGCCGGCGGGCCTGTTGCCCTGAAGCGCAGTCAGAATCGCGTTTAAGTGCGATCGGCGCGACTTCGCGGGAATGTGCGTGCGGATCCGCTCGGCAAAACACGCCAGGCTCACGCTGTCGCCCTGCGTAAGCATCAGATACGCCAAGGCCGCGGCCAGGTACGAGGCGTAATCCAACTTGCTCACCGGCCCGGCCCCCTTGAACGACATGCTCTTGCTGCTATCCAGCAAGATGTACACCGGGACATTGGTTTCCTGAAGGAACTGCTTGACGTAGAGCTTGTCGCTCCGGCCGAACATTTTCCAGTCGAGGAATCGCAACTCGTCCCCGGGTTCATAGGCGCGGTGATCGCTGTATTCGACGCTGAATCCGTGAAACGGACTCGGGTGAAGGCCCGCGTAAAACCCCTCGACGGCGCACCGAGCAATTAGTTCCATGTTGGCCAGCTTGCTCAGGGTGGCCGGATCGAGATACTTCCGCGTACCCGTCATGCGAACAGCTTTACCGATCAAGGCCTGTCAATGTCCTTCTCGCAAAACGGGGACTGACCCAAGCGAAGCGAGTCCGCGAGCGAAGCGCGGGTCTGCCCCTGTTTTGTCCCTCGCTTGCCTATTTAGGAAGTTTCGTGTGCTCGAGAATATCGCCGATTACGTGATCCGGACTGATGCCGTCCGCCTCGGCGTTGAAGTTGGGTATCAAACGATGACGCAGCACCAACCGGCTCACCACCTTTACGTCGTCGAAACTCGGGGTCACCCGACCCGTCATCAAGGCGCGGGCCTTGGCCCCGAGCGTCATGAACTGCCCCGACCGCGGGCCGGCCCCCCATTTGAGGTATTGCTTCACCATGGGCGACGCGAGCGCGTCTGTCGGCCGGCTGGCTCGGGTCAATCGCACCGTGTACTCGACGACGGCGTCGCTGACGGGCGCTTCCCGCACCATCTTTTGGAACAGCAGCATGTCCTCGCCCGCGAGGACCTCGTGTACGTCCGCCTCCCTGCCCGTGGTGGTCTGCTTAACGATTTGGTGTTCGTCGGCCGCCCCCGGATAATCGATATAGACCATGAACATGAAACGATCCAGGGCGGCCTCGGGCAACGGATACGTACCTTCCTGTTCGATGGGGTTCTGGGTGGCGAGAATAAAGAACGGCTTGTCGAGCTTGTACGTCCGCCCCGAAACTGTTACTTCCCGCTCTTGCATGGCCTGCAACAATGCGGCCTGGGTTTTCGGCGGCGTGCGGTTTATCTCGTCGGCCAGAATCACATTGGCGAAAACCGGGCCGCGGATAAACTCATAGCGCCTGCGGTGCGTCTCGGGGTCCTCCTGGATAATGTCCGTGCCGGTGATGTCCGACGGCATGAGGTCCGGCGTGAATTGGATCCGGTTGAACGTCATGTTTAGGGCGTCCGATATCGAGTGGACCAATAACGTCTTGGCCAACCCGGGTACGCCCTGCACGAGAGCGTGTCCGCTGGACAGCATGCAACACAACACCGCGTCGATAACGTTTTCCTGACCGACAATTACCTTGTGAATCTCCTTTTTCAGCTTATGGTAGCCGTTGTGCAGACGCTCGACCAGCTCACCATTCCTCACCGGACTTGTCGCGGTCTCTGTTCTCGCTTCCATGGCAGTTCCTCATCCTCCCGGTTTTCCGTACGTTGTGCCAAGATGTGGGTTCGGCAAGCTGACAAGACCTTTCCTGCCGGGCTCGCAGCAGCCTGCCCCCGCCCCAATCGCGATCCACAATATATTACACGTGTAATCGATTGTCAAGGCCCGCTTCGTCAGCTAAGGCATTGGATCCAAGAACCTGCGCCGAATCACAGAACGGTACGCGCATCACCTGCCGCGAAGCGTGTCAGGTGCATGCGCGGGTTAGCCTACAACACATACAGTCACGTCACGTGTTCGCCACGGATTCTCCGATCAGACAAGGGAGAAAGGTCTTTGCGTCCGCCAAAGGCTACTTGTGCTCACGTTGCTTTTCTGCCTGATTCGCCGCGTTCGATTTCTCTTGCGTTCCGTAGATCGGATAGTCCCGAGCCAGTTGCTGCAGTCTTTCTTCACGTTTCTCGAACCACGAACGTAGTCTGTCGGCTTCGTCTCCCAGGACTACCTTGGTCTTGGCGACCATGTCGTCCCCTATCTCGCGAATCGTTGCGGGCGGAAGCGGGTCTCGCCAGAGAAGCTCCTTTCGGACATCATATGCTTCCTGGCAGACAGGCCGCAGCTTATCTAGTTGAGCCTGAGGCACTTTGACCTCGAATGTCGCGTACCCCCATAGCCCCTCAACGTTGCACAAGTCTATCGCTCTCATCGCTGGTTTACGGCCTGATCTCTCGGGACGTGGACGTTGTGCTATGGCATGCACGCCGACCACAGTGCACACACTCAACAGGACAAGGATCAACAGACGCCTAACATCGTTTCTCACTGCTATTCCTCCCTTGTCAACTTGTATAGGTCTTCAGCCGAGGCTTCCCACTGACTTCCGCATATTCTCTCTCCAATGGCTAACACCATATATATAGACGCTTAGAACCTTGAAAGGGTGACAGAAAAAACTGGCACGCCTTTGCTTAAAGCGGGCGATATGACCATTTCCGTCACCCGCATGGACGCCGATAGGCGCAGTCTCCATCGGCTGTCCTGCATCCCGTCAGTCACGCACAAATGCCATGCCGCGACGTTTGCTTCGCCCTAACGCTTTTTAAAAAAAGGCATTACGCACAGTAAAGGGACTCTGAGACCAGCGTGCGCAGATTGAATCC
>Ga0180438_10006860_pt1 | contig 15212 bp, 12 predicted proteins | sample SS_ome_12_FD_132455 | JGI IMG/M metagenome (GOLD analysis project Ga0180438, IMG submission 132455) | Hypersaline lake sediment archaeal communities from the Salton Sea, California, USA - SS_3_D_2 metaG | ecosystem: Environmental > Aquatic > Non-marine Saline and Alkaline > Hypersaline >...
AAGGCATTTCATCTTTCAATACCCAGGGGTATTACAAGGTGCCATCCTGTCGGGGACGGGAGGAGACCCCGGTGTCTTGGGGCGTGTGGGCGCCGCAATCGCCAAAATCGAGAGCAAAATACGGGGCCGCAAAGCCCGCAGTACTCTGATGACAGCACTCTCCTTCGGCAGCTTCAACAATGCTTTCAAACCCAACCGTACCGAATTCGACTGGTTGAGCAGAGATGAATCAGCGGTCGACAAATACATTGAAGACCCTTTTTGCGGCGATGTCTTTACTGCCGGATTTTTCAACGATCTGCTGGCCGGAATTCGTGAAATAAACAAAGAGGAAAATATTCGAAAAATACCCAAAGACTTCCCGCTCTACCTTTTCGCAGGTGGCAACGATCCGGTGGGAGACAACGGCAAGGGAGTCCAACAGGTATATGAGACATATCGTAAAGCCGGACTATCGGATGTCAGTTGTAAGTTATATCCAGAAGGACGGCATGAGATGTTGAATGAAACCAACAGGGAAGATGTCTTTCAGGATGTAATTGCCTGGCTGGATGACCGCTGTCCGTGAACCTTCACGGGTATTGAGTTCTTGCAGGCTGACCAGATCGGAGCGGAGGGAAGCCCTAATCCTCGAAGGCTCCCGTGTAGATGTCTGCCCGATAGCTGAAACTTGATCGGATCGGTAGGAATTTCGTATAGCGGCTTCGTTCATGGCAGAAATATGCGATTTTGAGAGGGTCGATTCTTGTGACAGTTCTATAAGAAGTATTGATTTCTATAAGGGCAGAAGCGATGGGCGCCACCTGTTACAGTGGCTGGATAACCAGTTAGTATGCATAATGCCGAAATAGGCATCAAGCTGAGTCAGGACTTGAATAATAATATGCCCTGAACGGTATTTGCGTTGACAGATTGTCTTCCGGTTACCCCTCCGTAAGGATACTACGCTGCCGCCATTTCTTCTACAACATTGTCGAAGACGTACTGGTTGTAGATCTCTAGCCCATCGCTAAAGGTCTCCAGGGGTGTCCGTCCCTGGCAGTACCGTCCCTGGTTGGTGCGCTCCTCGTTGTAGTACTCCAGGAAGATGTCCAGATCCACCTGAACCTCCTCCACGGTTCGATAGAGTTTTCTTCGGAAGGCCACGGAATAGAATTCGTCCTGGATGGTCTGGTTCAGTCGCTCCACGGACCCATTGGTCTGTGGTCTCCGGACCTTGGTTCGGGTGTGCTCGATGTCATTGAGGTAGAGAAAAAGCTCGTACGGATGACTTTCCTGGCGACCACAGTATTCGACACCGTTGTCCGTGAGAACTCTGTGTACCCGGATTCCTTGGGCATCATAGAACGGCAGGACCTTGTCGTTGAGGAAATCGGCTGCAGCCAGGCCCGTTTTTTCGAGATACAGCTTGGCGAACCCTACGTTGGCATGCGTGTCGATGGCCGTCTGTTGGTAGATCCGGCCCACGCCCTTGATCGTACCGATGTAGCAGGTGTCATGGGCGAGCAGGAAGCCAGGATGGGGACTCTCGACTTCTCCGTAGGCCTCCTTCTCCTCCTTGGCCTCCTCCAGGGCCTTCACCTGGGATTCGGTGAGGACTTCACCGTTCTCCGCAGCCCATTCCTCCAACCGCTTCAGCCGAAGACCCTTGACCTGAAGATCATGGCGAACCCAGATCGACCGAATACCCCCGGCACTGACCTGAATCCCCTGCTTCCGCAGCTCGTTGGACACCCGTACTTGGCCGTGTGTAGGGAATTCCAGTGAATAATCCAGCACTTTCTGCTCGATCTCCGGAGCCACCCGGTTGCCGATTCGGGGACCCTTCCGGGACTTCTCCAGAAGGCCCTCTAATCCCTCTTCTTCAATGGCTTTCTTGATGTCGTAGTAATGCTGGCGGCTTATACCCAGCTTCCGGCAGGCGTCGCTGATGTTACCCAGCGTCTTTCCCAACTCGAGGATGTTCAACTTCCGGCCTATGATATACTGCGTCTGAGTCATGGCTCTTCCTCCTTTGTTAAGATGTTTTCTTCGTAAATCTCATCTTAACCGGAAGACCATGACTCACCAACTACTTTGAGTCCCTACCTGTCAACGCTTTTCGTGACTATTCCAAATAATAGGGCTTTTACTTTGTGACGAAATTGGCGTGCTTGATCACTCTCTCGAACCACTCCTTCTTTGCTTTCGCATTCCTTCGTGCAAGACAGATTATATCGTAGTCCTCCCCCTGCAATAGCATCACCTCTTTCTCGGTCGTTGTGTCAGTCCAAATGGTTGCACGCTCGTTTTCACTCGTGCTTGTTCGCGGTTCAGTACCAAGTGCCACGGTGATTGCTGCCTTCTGCTTTTCCCGATCTTCCTCGCTGAAGACGATCTCCATCAGCATGCAGTTGAAATCACCAAGTTCCTCCCGAGCCCCCATGCTCTTTGCTCGGAATACTACGTACACGTTTCTGACCCGAACGTCATCCCTTACCTTGTCATACTGGACCGCTCCATACCGCTTCCCTGCATCCTCGATTGGAGCGTATGAGTATTCTCTTCTCTCTTTCTTGAGCGAGGCGATCAGTTGATAGAAGGTTAGCCTGTAGTACCAGTTGATGGTCTGTGCAGCTTGACTGATCTGGACCGTGTCAGCTGCTCCTTCTAGGATGGTGGATTCATTCTGCTGGCACGAGAACATCAGCAGCAGGAAGGGGACACCTATCAGCGCGAGGAGCCGGATCCGGGTTCCCTGATTCATACACATCACCGCGTTAATTCTGCATTTTCGTGCTGGTGTAAGATGAAGAGATGCGGAAGAGCACATGTAGTGCATGCTGATCCCCCTCCTCCAAGAGTGTTGTCTACTTCAGGCTCTCCTCACTCTCCTTGTGATCGGCAAGGCTGAAGTTGGGGATAGGATATCCGTCGTAAGTGAAGAGTTGTTGCTCGCCCTGGCCTTCCGCTCCTTCAGGAGGCACACCGGTAATTATGACTTCGTTGACATTGATCTGGAACTCATTTACTTCCTGAGGTGCCTCTGTCCAGGCAACTCGTGACTTGAAGGCAAAATCAGGCCACATCGTGCCGTCACCAACCAAGATCAGCTTCCTTATGGGGTCTAGGTTCAGGCTGCCAGGATCAACGCCACCAGGGCTGTCCCACCTGCCGAAGCCAGAGATTCCGATCGACAGCACGTCTGTTGCAGATCCGCCAGGTGCTGTGTGATCGAGGTCCCACGTGATATTGGTCATGTCGAAGTAGGGCACGTCCATGTAGAGGCTTTCAAGCTGGAAGCGCGCATACCCCTGCCCGCCACCAAGGTACTCATGGTGGCAGGAATGCACAACTACCTGGCCATTGTCGACCTCCACACGGGTGTCACACGGATTAGTGTTGTACTGCGTGGAATAGAAGTGGGCACCCCACCTGCCGAATGTCCCAGGGATGCTGACAAATCCCTCTAATGTGAGAAAGGGCCATACCTCGATAACGAGCGGGCGGTAGGTTTCTGTAATTCCTCTGAAATCCTCTGTGAAAGGACCATAGTCATCAGGAGGGAATACTTGGATCTCTGCGTCGTACGGCTCGATCTCTATCCCTGACAGAGTCATCTGAGCCATCGAGAAATCAGGGTCCTCTTCGTGGTAGTTGGAATAGAGTATGGCACCGAAGTACATGCTGCCCGCTGCCTCAGGATTGACATTCTTGGGCGGCCTAATAGCCATGAAGTCACTGCCTGCAGGGCTGAGGGCTCCGCCTCCAGTTGCCGCATGCATGTCAGAATACAGCTGTCCGACATAGAAGTATGCATACCCGTCTGGCCCGAACTCTCCACTTGAACTGAAGTTCCAAAACACATGGTTGAGCGGATAGAACGCCTGCGCGCCATGGAAATTGTCCAGCCAGACCCAGACCTTGCCAAACCCGTAGCCGCCGACCTCATGATGGCACTCGTATGCTGTGAGTGTCCCATTATCGACGACAATGCGCCTGTTGCAAGGGTCTGTGGTCATCTGGTCGCCTCTCCACAGGTACTGCCATGTCCCAAGGTCACCTTCTATTGTGCCGTAGTCTCCCGGATATACACCATCAGCAGTGCTCCAGTTCTCAGCAAGAGGCCCTGAGACAATCGTGTAATCCACCTCAGCTCTGAAGAGCCGATCAAAAGCGTACCACGTGAAAATCGGAGACACGCCTGTCTTGCGGACATAGACCTTTATGCCTGCTTCATCCTTCTTCAGTTTCCATCCTTCCCGATCGCCCATCGGCGAACGATCAAAAGCTTCCATCAATGATTCTTCCCGATCACCCAAAGCAGGCTTTCCGGAACCACAAATGCTCTCTGCACAGACGTGAGTGACAATCATGAGGCTCACAACCAAGAGGATGCTTGGTGCCTGCGTATGTTGCAGCATCTCTATGAATTATCCTGTCTTCACTTGGCAGCATGACGGCCGGCAATGTAGCCAAAGGTCATGGCCGGCCCCACTGTGGCCCCACCCCCCCAGTAAGCGGGGCCGCACACGCTCGCCATGACATTGCCGGCAGCATACAAACCCTCAATGACCCCGCCTGAAACATTCAGCACTTGAGCATTGGCATTGGTCCTGGGACCTCCCTTTGTACCCAACGTGCCACAATAGATGGGCACAGCATAGAAGGGGGATTTCTCGAGGGTTCCCATGGTGGCATTCGGCTTGTTCTCCGCATCTCCCCACAAGGCGTCATAAACGCTCAGGCCCCGTTGATAATCAGGATCCTTTCCATCGGACACATACTGATTCCACCGGCCGACGGTCTCGGCCAGACCTTGCGGATCGATGCCCACCTTTCCTGCCAACTCGTCCAACCTATCTGCCCGCTCCACCCATGAGGGGGACTCCTCGCCGGGCATGATGACCACGAGGGCATACTTGTCCTTGTATTGCTGGTCAAAGATCATCCAGCAGGGAAGATTGAGGAGTTCCATGGTGTTCTCATCAGAGAACCACAGTTTCTTGAACATGGTGTTGTAGCTCGCCGCCTCGTTCACGAAACGCTTTCCCTTTTTGTTCACCAGGATCGAGTGGGGCAGCGTTCGTTCGGCCAGGACGTTCCGGTTGAGCGGCCTGTTCTCATATTCCTCTCCGGGAATCGATGTGGAGGTCCATCCCCAGCACTCCGGCATATTTGCCAGATCAGCCCCCACGGCAATGGCCATCCTGAGGCCGTCGCCTTCGCTCTGAGGAACCGTGTTCGGGTGAGTCAAGGGTCCGGGTAGAAACGCCTTTGTGAGTTGCTCGCTCCACTCAAACCCGCCACTTGCGAGGATCACGCCCGCGCGAGCCTGCCCATGCCAGTCCATCCCGTCCTTTTCGGCTCGAAGGCCTATCACATCGGCCCCTTCCGTGATCAGCTCCCGTGCCCGCGTATTCAGAACGAGCTCAATGCCTCGGTCCAGGCAGCCTTTGTACAAGTAGCCCATGAGTGCCGTCCCAAACGCAACGATTCCTTCCACCATGCGCTTCGTCATCAGTTCGAAATCGATCTTCTGCGGCGTGCCCATGGCATTCCACTCTACCATCTCGCTGTTTCTCATCGGAATCGGTTGGTGCGGGCTGCGGCGGAGATATTTTTCCTGTTCACCCAATTCCTTTGTATCGAAAAGATCCGGAATGACCGTACGCGAGTTCGCACCGTTGTGCCCGCCTGGAAGTTCAGGGTGGTAGTCGGGCATGGTGCTGATCTCCACACGTAGCCCAACCTTATCTTCCATGTACCTGAGCATCTCGGGTGCGGTATCGATGTACGTCTCAATCAGCTCATCAGCAGCCCGCCCCCCGGTCAGCATCTTGGCATACCCCAGGGCCTTCTCTCTAGAGTCATGGACTCCCTTCTGCACATTGTGATGATTGTTGGGGATCCACATCCCCCCCCCACCGATCGCCGTGGTCCCTCCCAACAAACCGGACCTCTCCAGGATGGCTACTCTCGCTCCATGGTCATGGGCCAATATGGCTGCCGCGAGCCCGGCGGCACCCGAGCCAACGACAAGGACATCCTTTTCGAAATCCCATTTCTGCACCTTCTTTGCCATCTTCCTCTCCCCATTGCATCTGTCTAATTGCTTCGGCCCATCCCTTTCATGCCGATGGCTTCCCCTATGCCTCTCTTCCGGGAATCTCCTTGATCTTCTGGTTGATGATCTTCCATTGCTCAACGAAGGAATCCGGCTCTTGGGCAGGGTTGAAGATCATGTCCATTTGGATACGCTGGAGTTCGTCGGACAGCCACAGCTTCCGGAGTTTGAGCCATTTGTCCCCATACTTCGTTAGATACATGGAAAGGAACAGAGCCTTTGTCCCCCCGCCAATCACTACCACATCAAAGGTATCGTCCGGCATGATCGCCTCCTACCTCTCGGGCGTCCTTCCCTTGGTCCTCGCGGTACGCTTCACAGCCCTGCATCCTCCAGGATACCTTCCTCTTTCAGCTTTGTTATCTCTTTGTCCGACATTCCGAGCAATTCACGGCATATCTCGTCCGTGTGTTCTCCCAGGAGCGGAGCCCGGATGCTCGGGCGCGGCGGGCTCGCGGGCATTTTGAAGGGCACGTTCGGATACATCCGTCGCCCGCCGACCGGGTGGTCCTGTTCGATGATCGCACCCAACCACTTCAACTGGGGATCCACGATCGTGTCCTGGGCTCTCTGAACGACCCCGGCAGGCACACCCACACCCTGCAATCGGTCCATCACCTCCTGGGCGTCACGGTCTGCGGTCCATTCACCTATCCCCTGGTCGAGTTCGTCGTGGTTTTGCAGTCGTCCGGAGAGGGTTGTGAATCTCGGGTCCGTGATCCACTCCGGATGGTCAATGACCTTACAGAACCGTCTCCATTCTTCATCCGTAGAAACGCTGATGGCACACCAGTTGTCCTGCCCTTTACAGGGGTAGGCGCCGTGAGGAGCCGCTGTCGGACCCCGATTCCCCCTCGGCTGGGGAAGGTGTTGATTGACGAGGTAGTCGAGGTAATGCTCGCCGATAAGGTTGGCAGCCACCTCCGTTTGGGCCATGTCGATGAATTGTCCCTTGCCCGTGCGTCGCCTGTAATCAAGGGCTGCCAATGCAGCCACGACAGCCTGCTTACTGGCGATATGATCCGGAACGGGCGCGTTCGAGCCCGTTGGGTAGGGATCATCCGGATGGGCCCAGATGGAGAGAAAGCCGGAACTGGCGGCAAGCATGGGACCATAGGCTTGATAGTCGCTGTAAGGTCCTCCACGACCGAACCCCTGGCTACTGATGTAGACGATATCCGGTTTGAGGGGCCGCACGGTTTCATAATCCACGCCAAGGTCCTTCACCACACCCCCACGGAAATTCTCTCCCACGATATCACACATCTGGATGAGCCTTCTCGCGATTTCTCTCCCTCTCTCTGTCTTCAGGTTCACTCCAAAGCTCCGTTTATTGCGATTCGCCTCATTGAAGCCTGCAACATTGTTCTTGTCTGCCGACAAGGTCCTCATGAAATCCAGGTTGTCACTCGACTCGATCTTGATGACATCTGCTCCCAGTTGTCCCAGGATCATACCGAAGTCAGGAATCACGGCGCCGGTACCCAGGCTTAATACACGCACCCCTTCCAGGGGTGCGTGTCCGGTCTTGTCTCCTTCCTCACCGCCATCCGCCGGTTCAGGAGCCCTTGGGCCTTCCTGAACAAGCCCGGAGAAGACCTCCTCGTTATGTTCGCTCAGGCTGGGACCGAGACGCTTTATATGAGGCGGAGTCTCTGTCCATCGGTATGGCGGGCCCGGAAAGCATATCTTCCCGGTCACGGGATGCTCCACCTCGACAAAGAATCTCCTTGCCTTGGTGTGGTCGCTATCAATGAAACCCGGTATGCTGAAGATGGGAACGATCGGCACCCCTTCACGGTGTCCCGCTTCAACGAGTTCGGCCATGGAGCATTCTTCCGTAAACTCCTTTACCTGTGCGGTGACTGTATCGAAATTGAGGATTCTGTACATGAAATCCTCGAATTCGGGCTTGAGCAGCGCTTCCGGGCTCCCCAGCACACGCACCAGCGCCTTCCACTGCCTGGGCGACATGGCCAGTACGCGGATCAGGCCATCCTTGCAAGGGAAGCTGGGATAGAGGGAAGCGCTCACCCTGGGTTCCGGACCGGGTGGTTCGCTATCCGGATTGAGGCTGTAGGAATACAGGGTTACAGGCCAGGGGTACAGGGCGAGCCTGGCCGTCTCGTGTACCGAGGTGTCGATATGCTGTCCTTGTCCGGTTCGTCCTCGAGCGTAGAGGGCAGCGAGTATCGATATGGCGGCCACCAAAGAAGCCGCATCATAAGCGGGGGTTCCCGGCAACATGCAGGGTCTTTCAGCAAACCCGCTGCTGATCATCGCTCCGCTCAGGGCGCAGTCCACGATGTTGGAACCCCTGTAATCCCTGTAGGGACCTGATCGGCCGAATTCCGTCATGCTGGCTATGATCAGCCGTGGATTGCTTGCCATGAGCGTAGGATAGTCCAGATCCAGTGCTGGCATGTGGTCTGGGGGGAAGTTCTCCACAAGGACATCGGCAGTCTTTACAAGGCTCCGAAAAGTAGCCTTGCCTTTTTCGGTCTCCAGGTTCAGGGTCACACCCCGCTTGTTGCTGTTGCGATACAGGAAGTAGAGGCTCTTGTTCGGATCAGGTTCATCGTTCACAAAGGGGGGAATGTTGCGCATGGGATCACCGGCCGGCGGTTCGATCTTGATTACGTCCGCGCCGAGATCGGCTAGCAACTTCGTACAATAAGCACCCTGACTATCCGTGAGGTCCAGAATACGGTACTCGCTGAGCGCACCCCCCCGCCCTTCCATCATGGCGACTACCCCTCTCTAGAGGATTCCGTGCGATTCGATCCTGCATCCTTGATCTCCACTTCTATATCCTGATAAATGGCAATATAGCCAGGGTTGGGATGGGACCAAACAGTCCCCGATTTATGGACTGTTCAGTCCAACAAATACAAAAGTTGATGCGGTTTGTCAAGGAAAAACGTCTTGTCGAAAAACCAATCGCTATAGTTGATGTATTCTATTGATTTTTATTGACATTATCTTCTTTTTCCTGTAAGTCTCGTGTTCAAGAAGAAAGGCGTGGGGCATCCGGCGGCCCACGGAATGCGGGGTCGAAAATACCCGTAATTAGATAGTTGGTATTCACCTTATTAGATATTCGAAAGACCGGCTAGGGTCCCACATTTTTCAAGAACCAGAAGAGATTCAGGAGGATCGGATGGCTGAGCAACTCGATATCACCACGAAGAACTGCACGATTGAAAAGGAAGGACACATTCTCATCGTCACGCTGAATCGTCCGGAAGCAAAGAATGCGCTCAGCCCGGCCATGCTGATCGGTATGTACAAGGCCTGGCGTAGACTCGATGAAGACGATGATCTCTACTGTGCCATCCTGACCGGCAAAGGCGACACCTTCTGTGCCGGAATGGACTTGAAGGTGGGCGCGGGAGGCGGTGAAGGTGAGGACGCAGACGAAATTCAGAGGATGATGCAGGAGATACCCGACCTTCACTGGCAGTCCCTGCTCAGGGACAATCGTCCGAGCAAACCGATCATCCTGGCGGTGGAGGGCTATGCCCTGGCCGGCGGCACAGAGATCCTCCAGGGGACCGACCTACGGGTGGGTGCCGAGGATGCCGTCTTCGGTGTAACCGAAGTCATACGGGGACTCTATCCCTTGGGCGGCTCGACCGTTCGACTCCGTCGCCAGATCCCTTACTGCCTGGCGGCCGAGATCTTGCTGTTAGGCCGCCGCATCAGTGCTCAGGAGGCGCTCGAGTGGGGGTTGATCAACCGGGTGGTTCCAAAGGGAAAGGCCCTTGATGAGGCGATGAAAATGGCTGAGCAGCTCTGTGAAAACGCTCCTCTGTCGATCAAGGCGATCACCCGTTCCCTGCGAGAGCTCGAGGAAAGCGTGCCCGAGGGGGAGGCGATGAAGGCGCAGGATGAAATCGGGTGGCCCATCTTCACGACCGCCGATTCCAAAGAGGGCATGAAGGCCTTCAAGGAGAAGCGCAAGCCCGTTTACAAGGGCCGATAAAACAACCTGAGTGACCTGAGATCGTCGTCGTCTCGGCTCTTAGAACCGACTCTTAACGAGATTCCATGTTCGGGAGTGACATGCCGGAAACCAAGTACACGTTTTGCAGAATCTGCGAGGTCGCCTGTGGTCTGAAGGTTACGGTTGAAGCCAACCGCGTCACCAAGATCGAGCCCGACAAGGACCACGTTGTCAGCAAAGGCTACGCCTGTATGAAGGGCATCCGGTTCGACGCGGTGCAGTACAACCCTGACCGAGTGCTCCATCCCATGAAGCGAGAGGAGAGCACGTGGCGCCGGATCCCCTGGGAACAGGCGATCCCCGAGATCGGTGCCAAGATCAGGGAACTCGTGGACCGCCACGGTCCCCAGACCGTCTCCACGATCGTTGGCAATCCGGCCGGATTCTCGATGATCAATCCATTCTTTGGCCAGGCCTTCTTTCAAGGGCTTGGGTCCAAGAATCTCTATTCGGCGGGCTCAATCGACTGCAACAACAAATTCCGTGTGTTTGAAGAGATGTATGGCTCGCCCTTCCGCCTCACCTACCCGGACATCGATCACACAAAGCTTCTCGTCTGCATCGGGGCCAACCCGGCTGTGTCCCAGATGAGCTTCATCCATGCACCCAGGGTGATGAGCAGACTGAGGGCCATCGAGGACCGCGGCGGCCGGGTCATCTTCGTCGATCCCCGTCGCATCGAATCGGCGAGCACCTGCGGTGAGCACATATTCGTCCGTCCCGACACGGACGTATTCTTCCTGGCGGCCTTCCTGCACGAGCTGATCGCCATCGGCGGCACGAACCTTCCCCTTGTGCAGAGGCACATGAGCGGCTACGAAACGCTGGCTAAGGCTGTCGAACCTTGGCCTCCCGAACGAGCAGAGCCTGTAACCGGCATTCCGGCTTCGAAGATCCGTGAACTCGTCGCTGCCTATCATGCGACAGAGGGGGCCGCCTTATACGGTTCCACGGGCCTCAACATGGGTACCAGGGGAACTCTTGCCTTCTGGTTCCTCGAAGCGATCAATGCCGTGGCCGGAAATCTGGATAGCCGCGGTGGCACCCTCGTGGGTCGGGGCATCCTCGACCTGGCTGCGATCGGGAAGAAACAGGGACAGTTCACCCGAACGGACCGGACCCGAGTGGGTAACATCCGGTCCGTTGCGGACACCTTCCCCTTGGGGATTCTGGCTGATGAGATCCTCACCCCAGGCGCGGGCCAGGTCACCGCGCTTATCTTACAGGCGGGCAATCCTGTTCTCTCCTGTCCCAACCCGAGCGGCCATCTCGAAGAGGCCTTCCGAAACCTTGAACTCCTGGTTGCCATTGACCTTTTCCGCAATGAGACGGGTAACCTCGCCCACTACATTTTGCCCGCAACAACCTTCCTCGAAAGAGCAGATGTCCCCATGATCTTCCAAACGTCCCTCGGCACCCAACCACACAGCTACATTCAATACACCGATCCGGTCCTTGAACCGCCCGAGGACGTCCGAGACGAGTGGTGGATCTTCACAAAGATCGCCAGGGCTGCCGGCGTGCCCTTGTTCGGCTCCCGCCTGGCAGACACGATCCTGCAAACCAGTGCCCGGCTCTGGGAGAGTTCGGCGGGCCGCCGGTTCGCGCTTACCCCAGAGCGTTTCCTGAGCCTGCTACTCCTTGGAACGAGAGTTGGCGCACGCACGAAACACCTGACCCGGTACCCACACGGCCGGAAACTCCCGGACAACAGGCCGAATGATTTCCTGGGAACGGGCCGGGTACTCACCGATGATGGTAAGGTTCACCTGGCGCCTCCCGACTTCGTGGCAGCCATGGAGCGGCTCGAAGATGACTACGCCAGGGAAATCCGGGATGGAAACCGGCTCAAAATCATCACAAAACGTGAGCGACGCTCCCACAACACTTGGATGCATAACGCTCAAGCATTCCTCGGTAGCCACCGTACGACCAATCACCTGTACATGCACCCTACCGACGCAGAGGAGCGGGGCATTCAAACCGGAGACCGAGTCGAAGTTCGTTCGGCCCACGGCGCGGTGCGGGTGCCGGTGAAGATCACCGAAGAGCTGATGCCTCGGGCAGTCGCCCTCCCCCACGGGTGGGGCCACGAGAAGGCAGACGGGCTGAGCGTAGCGCAGCGCAATGCGGGCGTGAATGTGAACCTGCTCGCCGGCGATGGCGTCGACAACATCGAGAGGCTCTCCGGAATGTCGCAATTGACGGGCATCTTTGTGGAGGTGCAGAGGATCGAGGAGGCCGAGGGCTGACGTCGTTCACGAACTCCGCTTGAACATATATATCAAAGACGGTCCCTTGGAGAGGATAGTTGAAGTGACCGAAAAACCTTCGGAGGACTCACTGTGGAAGCTGACTTCATTGTTGTGGGAGCGGGTGGAGCCGGCCTGGCTGCGGCCGTAACGGCCGCTGAGGGCGGGGCAACCGTCGTTGTCCTCGAGAGGCTGGGTGCGACAGGTGGGGCAACCGTCTTCGCGACAGGGACATTTGCGGTTGAGAGCAGACTGCAGAAAAATCTCGGTATTCATATCACGACAGACGAGGCATTTCGCCAGCACATGTTCTACACACACTACCTTTCAAATCCTCGACTCGTTCGGGCGGTCATCGACAGGTCTGCAGATACCATCGACTGGCTTGACGAGCGAGGAACGGAGTTCATCGAGCCCGAGGCGTTTTTTCCGGGCGCGCCCAGAACATGGCACACGATGAAACTCGACGGAAGGGGCATCACGAAGGCCCTTGAAGAGACGGCAAGAAATCTGGGGGTCCGGTTCCATTTCCGGACAAGGGCGAAGAAGCTTATCACAGAAAATGGGCGAGCTGCGGGGGTCCGCGCGGAAGATAAAGACCGGAACGTGATAGAATACCATGGCAAAGCTGTGCTGATTGCAGACGGCGGTTTCGCCAACAACGAAGAAATGATGGAGAAGCACACAAAAGCAGGCGCTCATACGATAGAAATGGCCGTCGGCCAAGTAGGCAAAGAAGGGGATGGAGTCAGAATGGCATGGGAAGCCGGAGCTGCCAAGGAAGGGGCGAGTCTGATTCAGCTCGGCCCACCCCGTGTGGTAAAGAAGAAGACGCTGCAGAATGGGGAATCGAAAAAGAGCCGATTCGACAAGTATATCACGGCTATTTTGAGGCAACCCTTTTTGTGGGTGAACACGAACGGAGACCGCTTCTTGGATGAATCCGAATTGTCCTTTCCACATATAGGGAATGCCATGTCCAAGCAGCCCGGACAGATCCTGTTCAATGTGTTTGATGATACCTCGAGGCGACGCATGGAGGAAGAGGGTATCAAGGCAGGCCTCGGGATGTTTTCAGACCGGGGAACGAAGATACCGGATGTCCTCCAGGCCATGCAGTCGACCATCGATGATGACGAGGCCTGGACGGCCGACTCCGTTGTAGAACTCGCCGAGAAGATGCGGGTAGACAGCAGAAGGCTTAAGACCACCGTCGACGAATACAACGGGTTCTGTGATCAGGGCCGAGATGGGCTTTTTGCTAAAGACCCCGCGTACCTGGAGCCTGTGAGAACGTCCCCGTTTTATGCCATAAAGGGACACCCAACGCATGTAGGGACACTTGGAGGGATAAGAATCAACCATAAAACAGAGGTGTTAAAGGAGGGCAGCCAAACGGGCCTTGACGTTATCCCGGGTTTGTATGCAGCGGGCAATGTGGCCGGTGGAATGTACGGTGACACCTACGATGCATCCCACACCATTGGCCTAACGTCGGCCTTTGCCGTCATATCCGGACGGATCGCTGGAGAGAGCGCCCTCGAGTATATGCACGAGTGATCCCTAACGCGCCATTGAAAACCAATAGTCCTTCCAGCACGCGTCCACAATCTGTTCCGTGTAGGGCCACCAGAATCGTTCAAAGACAGCGGGCGAATAGAAGTCTCCGGAAGCGCGCTCTTCGGTCAAGAGCCACAGGTTGATCCCTGATTCCTTGACAAGAGGAAACTGCTTCTCAATGATCTCCGCCGTCATCTTCTTCAGGGCTCTCTCCACCGGCTCCGGATTGGAGTACAGATCCTGAGTGAATGGCACCATGGACCGCATGAGCGACAACATGAAGAAAGGATGCAGCGCATAACCCATGAAGAACGGTTTCGTCTCTCGTTTGGTGCACTCTTCCAAGAAACTCCCAAAACCGATCACCAGATCGTCCATCGTCTTGGGGAGGTCCTTGGGGTTTGAGACTCGAGATTCGCCAGAGAAAGTCTTCGTAGTAAAAACTGTCGCAACCCATTTCGCAAATTCTGTCGTAATCCTCGGCCTTCAGCACCTCTTCCTCTACGAGCTGGAGCATGTAATCATCCGGCAGATCCACACCCGGCATCTTCATCTTCATAGGAAAGATGGCATGGCCTGTAATTGCACAGGTGTGTATCCACCGGGATAGGGATTGTCCCATCCCCCGTATTGATCGAAGACTTTCATCATCGCGTCCACCGCGGTCTTGTTATTGCCGGCAACCTGGGCCCCTGAAAGCCCGGCAAGTACAGCCGCAGGCTCCGCAAGGAGGGTTGGTATCACCGGAACCCGATCGGGCTTTTCTAAACGAATTGCGGACCAGTGCCTCTCATCACATGTCATTGATTCTGCCGCCATCTTCATTGTTCTCCCCATATTCCCATTCAATATGCCACGCCTTCCCTTATATCGCCTTTCCCGCCCTCACCGTAAACCCCCCTATCTCACAGAGAAGAGAAAGGAAACATCCTCATCGATGTATCAGACCGCGGCTGCGGGATACCCAAAGACCAAAAAGCAAACATCTTTGTCCCCTTTTTTCTTCACAAAGAAGCATGGGACTAGGCTGGGCCTTGCTATTGTGAAGAAGATCGTCGAATCCCACGGCGGGCGGTTGGCAGTCCTTGACAACCAGGAAAAGGGCATACCCATGAGGATTGCGTTGCCTTTAAAAGAAATGTATTGATGAAAAACATGATATGCTCATAACATATATCATTCAGAAGCGAGAAAACATGGAGGAAAAGAAGAAGAGGGGACCAGACCTCCTGCCTGCCAGTACAAAGGCATCATCTAAGGGAAAAAACGCGGTCTCCACTTTGGGTGC
>Ga0180438_10006861_pt1 | contig 15211 bp, 10 predicted proteins | sample SS_ome_12_FD_132455 | JGI IMG/M metagenome (GOLD analysis project Ga0180438, IMG submission 132455) | Hypersaline lake sediment archaeal communities from the Salton Sea, California, USA - SS_3_D_2 metaG | ecosystem: Environmental > Aquatic > Non-marine Saline and Alkaline > Hypersaline >...
GCAATGACATATTCTTCTCCCAGGTAAGCCTTGATTGCCCTTTCATCGGATGCCACCTCCTGGGGCGTTCCTTCCATGATTTTCTCCCCGTGGTGGAGGAGGGTCACCCGTTCCGAAAGGGCCATCACCGCCTGCATCACGTGTTCAATAATGAACAGTGTGACCCCCTGACCGCGGATTTTTCTCACAAGGGAAATCATGTCATCCGTCTCCTTGGGGTTCAGGCCCGCCATCACCTCATCAAGCAGGAGGAGCTTGGGCTGGGTGGCCAAGGCCCTTGCCAACTCCAGGCGTTTTCGATCCGCAATGGTGAGATTTTTGGCAAGTATGTCTTTCTTAGGGTAGAGACCGGTGAAATTGAGGACTTCGCGGGCGACCTGCTCAGCCTCGTGACCGGTCGTCACCCGGCAAAAAGCCCCCACCATCACGTTTCGAATCACGCTCTTGGTCGCAAAGGGTTTCACAATCTGAAAGGTCCTTCCGATTCCCTTGAGGCAGAGATCATAGGGCCTCAGGCGGGTGGTTTTTTCACCATTGAAGTGGACATCACCGCGATCCGGAAAATGAAGCCCTGTGATAAGGTTGAAAACCGTCGTCTTGCCGGCCCCGTTGGGGCCGATCATTCCAACGGTCTCGCCTTGGGAAATGGTGAGATCGAGGTTCGCCACAGCCGTCAATCCACCAAAATTCTTCGATATCCCTCTGAGTTCCAAAAGATTCATCACACGCCCCTGTCCGTTTGCATAACTGGCTGAAGAGAGAATTTACGGAGAGCCCATCTGTAGAACGTTTCGAGCGGTTCCACGATGCCTCTGGGTTTGAAGAGCATCACCGCCATCAAGACTGCCCCGTAAAGCATGAGGTGGACCCCTTCGTAACTTCCACCAAGATAGGTCCTCGTCAGCTCAGCAGCAGGGACCAGAAGGACCGCCCCGACTATGGGGCCCAGAAGCGTCCCTCTTCCCCCGATGATGGCGATGAAGGCGATTTCAAAAGAGAGATCGAGGCTCACGATTCCCCGGGGATAAATGTAATGCACAAGCTGCATGTAAAACGTGCCCCCCAGGGCCGTGAAAAAGGTGCTAATGGCCATGGCGATCAGTTTACACTTGGCCACATTGATGCCGAGAGCCTCGGCGGCCTCTTTCTCCTCACCTCCTGCCACGAGGTAGTAGCCCAGTTTGGACCGGGCAATCCGGTAGGTGATGTAAAAGATAATGGCCAGCATGACCAGGATGACATAATAAAAATACCGTTTGTCCAGAAACTGGTAGTTGATTGGAGAGTGCCCTTTCAAAGGGAGGAGAATCCCCCGAGCCCCGTTGATGTCAAATCCCAGAAATTTCTGCATGTTTTCCAGAACAACTCTCAAGCTTTCACAAATAGCGATGGTTGCCAGGGCGAAGTAAGCTCCCCTGAGTCTGAAGGTAGGAGCCCCGATGATAACCCCCACGATCGCCGCCAGCAATGCCCCTGCAAACATGCCGACCCAGGGGGTGAGACCATAATGGATAAAAAGGACAGAAGAAGTATACGCCCCGATCCCAGCAAAGGTAGCATGGCCGAGGGGAAGTACACCAGCAAATCCCCCGACGAGGTTCCAGCTCGTGGTGAGGTATGCGTACCAGAGGATCAGAATCATGAACTGGAGAAATGCCGGACTTTGGATGAAAAAGGGTGCGACAAGCAGGATACCGGCGCCGATTAACGTGATCCAGGTTATGCGGCCTATTTTCAATGTCTTTGCGTGAGTTCTTCCTTTTTCCACATCTTCCCCCTACCACTCGGCTTTGAATCCGAACAGCCCCTCGGGTCTTAGAAACAGGACCGATATGAAGATGGCGTAAATGATGCCCTCGGTCCACGTTGCGGTTATGAACTGGGCCACCAAAGACTCCACCACACCGATGATTATGCCCCCTAATAGTGCGCCTGGGATGCTTCCAAGGCCACCGAGAACGACAATGATGAAGGCGCGGATGTCAAAGACCACCCCCACCACTGGGTGAACGTAGTAAAAGGGCATCAATACGGCCCCGGCAACCCCCACGATCGCGATGCCAATGCCAAAGGCGACATTGTAAATTCGGTCGATATTGATGCCCATCAGTCGTGCGGCATCACGGTCTTGACCGGTGGCCCTGATGGCTCTGCCGAGTCGCGTTTTCTTGAGGAATAAGTAGAAGAGAATGGCTAGAATCACCGTTGTCAGGAAGGCATAGAGCCTTGGGAGACTAATGATTACATCACCAAGGTGAAGAACGGCTCCCTTATAGGGGGTTTTTATCGTTTTGTAAAAGGCGCCGAACAGGGCCAATGCGAAGGCATCCATGAAGATCCAGAGTCCCGCAGTCAACATCAGGACACTGATGGGCTCACGCACGTCCCGTTCGATCTTGAAAACCGGTCGGATCAGCAGCTTTTGTGTGTAATAACCGAAGGCGAAGAGCAAGGGCAGAGTGATGACCAGTCCGAGATAAGGACCGATCCCGGTAAGCTGGAAAAGGTAATAGGTGACAAACATGGCGGCCATCAGGAAGGATCCGTGGGCAAAATTGATCACCTTCATCACCCCGAAGATGAGTGTTAGCCCCAATGCTGTAAGCCCATACACTCCCCCCATCAGAATGCCGTTGATGATGGTGGTTGCCATAATGTCCACAGTGCCCCCTCCTGATTCCTTCCCCCTGGTCAGAAATGAAGAGACCTCTTCGGGCGAGAGGCGAGGGCCCTCAAGCTGAAGAGCCCTCGCGTTCTATTATTCAGCGCGGCCGTTTGCCTTGCGCCACTTCCATGAGGGTATCGGATAGATTGGTTCATACCCCGCTCGTCCGACCGCCCACGGGTATATTGTACATCGTTCGATGCTTCCGTCGGGCATCTGGCGAATCTGAACCACGACGAGCTGGGCTTGAGGATTTTGCCCTGATTCGTCAAAGCTGATCTTTTCATAGGGAACGATCATACCCGGCCCCTTGGCGTAGTTTGCCTTGGCCAATGCGTCGCGGAGCTTCTCCGGATCAGCAGACCCTGCCCTTTCCAGAGCATCCTTGAGCACATACATGGAGGCGTAAACGTTGGCAGCCTCTGGGCTGATATTGTACCCATAGCGTTCCTTGAACTTGGCGTTGGTCTCTTTTAACCCAGGGCGGTTGAGATCCGCTTCCCATTCACAGGCATCGAAGTGGTAAAGGGAGTTCTTGCCCGTGTTCGGAATGAACTTGGGGTCAGAGTGTCCTCCCCCGCTGCTGATCATTCCCATGACATCGACTTCGTGTTCGGCAATTGTGTTCATCAACAGCGTGGCATCGGCGATGTAGGAGACGAACAAAATGAAGTCAGGTTTCGCCCTCTTTATCTTGAGGACCACAGGCGTGAGGTCAGGGGCGTTTGCTGGGTAGGGTTCGTCCAGCACGACTTCGAAGCCCGCCTCTTTGGCAAGAGGCCGCCAGCCCTCCGCAGTGGATGTTCCCCAGTCCGTGTTCTCGAAAACAAAGGCCAATTTCTTGGGCCTGAGCCCGGTTCTCTCCCCCAAGACCTTGATAAAATTGATCTGGTCCCTGGCGTACCAGGAGGCCTTGGCTGCAACCCGGAAGGTGTATTTGAAGCCTCTCTCCGTGATCGCATCCCTGACGGAGACGGGAACGAGGTAGGGAACCTTATAGCGTTCGGCGACCTCGGTGCTCGGATAGGTGACAGCGCTCTGATAGGCACCGGTGATGCAGGCAACCTTGTTCTTGGTGATGAGGCGCTCCGCCTCCGTCATGGCCACCTTGGGATCTCCACGACTGTCGGCGTAGATCATCTTGAGCTTTGCGCCTCCCATGGATTTAATGCCACCCGCAGCATTGATCTCCTCAACGGCCATCTCTCGAATCTCTCGGCCCACCTTTCCAATGGGTGCCACCGGACCGCTTAAGGGGAGGATATTGCCAATCACCACATCGGCGGCAAGGGCGCGTGCGGAAGTTCCCCACATCATCAGCACAAAACCAAATGCCAAAATTAGCATGAAAGATGTCGCTATCTTTTTCATAAGTCACCTCCTTATGTATAGGAAGAAAACGGAAAGGTAATTAAAAACAGTGACTCACCCCCTTTCTCTCGCAGAATCCCTGGTAATCGGATCGACAAAGCCCACCAAATCTTGGGTACTACTGCTTAGTCAGTCCTCAACGGGCCAGACTACCAACCTAGCCGGCCGTATTATAGCAAAACTCAAAATCGTGTCAACAATTTTACAACCGGAGTTTTTGGGGTTTCAATTTTGGCAACTGTCGTGATAGGTGGGATTGACCATTGCCAGGATTTTGGATACAAGAATAGTGTTATGAAGGTACTGCTCATCTCGCCGGAGAGGAAACGGAAAAGGGACGAGGCCTTTCTCTTCAAATTAGGGTTTCTTAACCTCCCTTACATCGCCGCTATTACGCCAAGGGATATAGATGTTAAGATCGTGGACGAGGCCTATGAGGCCATCGATTTCGATGCGAAGGTGGACCTGGTTGGGCTTACCGCCCAAACCCCCGTTGCCTCACGGGCATACGAGATAGCCTCCGAGTTCAAAAGGAGGGGAATCCCTGTGGTTATGGGGGGAGTTCATGCCAGCATGCTTCCCGAAGAGGCCATTCAATATGTGGATGGCGTCGTTATTGGGGAGGGGGAGGCAGCTTGGCCCCACGTGATAGAGGATTTTAGAAGGGGTGAATTGAAGCGCTTCTATCGGCCAACTACAAGGGCCAACATAATGAAGCTTCCCATTCCCAGAAGGGAGTTGCTCAACCAAGCCCACTATTTCCCCCTGAAGCTGCTGGAGACGAGCAGAGGATGCCCCCACAAGTGCGATTTTTGCGGCGTTTCAAAGTTCTTCGGGAATCGGTATCGATGCCGCCCCTTGGAGGAGATCGATAGGGAACTTCGAACCCTTTTTCCCGGGGGATCCGTTATGAATCTTGTGGGCAAAAGGCTTCTCTCCTTGATCAACAAGGATTTACCATATTTCCTGAAACGGAGGCTTCTGTATATCATCGACAGCAATGTTGTTCCGAACCGTCAATTCGCCAAGGAACTCCTTAGCCTGCTCAAGAAGTATGACCTCCTCTGGTGGGGTCATGCCCCCGTTTCCGTGGGATATGATGAGGAGCTCCTAAAGCTGTTCTCCGAAAGCGGCTGTATCGCCGTGAACCTTGGTTTTGAGTCCCTTTCCCCAAAGAACTTAATGGCGATGAAAAAGGGCTTCAATAAGCCGAAAAGATACGAGGAGGCAATAGAGCGAATTCACGAATACGGGATTGGGATCATGGGGACATTCATTGTGGGACTGGATGACGATGACGAAACGGTCTTCGATCGCATCACCGATTTCGTCATTAAGAACAAGCTGGATTGGGCCCTTGCCTTCATTATGGCCCCGTGTCCGGGGACGGATTCCTTCCAGCGATTGGATAAAGAGGGTCGAATTCTGACCAGGAATTGGGAGAAATACGACTCCCTGAACTGCGTTTACAGGCCCTTGTTGATTTCCCCGGAAGCGTTGGAGAGGGGATTGCGAAGGACATGGAAGAGGATCTTCTCCCTTCCCTCCATTTACAGACGGATCATCAAGGGCCCTCGAATTCATCCCCTCTTCTATCTCATTATGAACTGGCAGTTTTACCGATTAACCCGGAACTGGTGAGAAACATTCCGCCTCTTGAGGAGGCGCCCGGAGGATTTGGCGCTTCGCCTTCGTTGACACGTATCAGGAATTCTGATAGGAACGTGATAAGGTGTAACAAACCCATGCGTTACGACACTAAAGGGAGCCCCTTCTTGCGAGGAGGAGCGAGGGGATGGGGTGGATATGAGGGAGGTTAGGATTGGCACGAGGGGATCTCCGCTGGCCCTGTGGCAAGCTAAATGGGTGGAGCAGAGTTTATCCCATGCATATCCACAGCTGAGTATATCCCTGGTGAGGATTAGAACGAAGGGTGATAAGCTCGTTGATGTCAGCTTGGCCAAAGTTGGGGGAAAAGGTCTCTTTGTCAAAGAGATTGAGGAGGGGCTGTTGGCGGGGCGAATTGATCTGGCCATCCACAGCATGAAGGATGTTCCCGTCCACTTGCCGAAAGGTCTGCACATTCAGTGTATTCCTCAGAGGGAGGATCCCGGGGACGTTCTCATCTCGAGGAACCATCTGACCCTGGAGGAACTCCCCCGTGGTGCCAAAATAGGGACGTCGAGCCTCAGAAGAAGGGCTCAGCTCTTATCCCATCGGCCGGATCTTACCATCGTGCCACTGCGGGGGAATGTGGATACCCGGCTGAGAAAATTAAAAACAATGGATTTGGATGCCATTGTTTTGGCTGCCGCCGGAGTAAAGAGGATGAAATTGGAGGAGAGGATTTCCCAATCCATTTCGCCGGAGGTATGCCTTCCCGCCATTGGTCAGGGGGCCCTGGGGATTGAAACCAGAGTCGATAATGGTGAAGTCAACCAGCACCTCAGCATTCTCGATGACGAGCCCTCTCATGTGTCGGTAAGGGCGGAACGGGCCTTTTTGGGGAGGCTTGGGGGGGGATGTCAAGTTCCCATAGCCGCCTTGGGAACCATATCGGCCGGCGGCACGTTGGTGCTGAAAGGACTCGTGGGAACCCTTGATGGAAGGAAGTTGATTAAGGGCGCGATTGAGGGGGAGATGGGAAGAGCTGAGGAGTTAGGAACGGCCTTAGCCGAAAACCTTCTCTCTCGGGGCGCGGATGAGATATTGAGGGAGATTTACGAAGAGGAAATCGCTCGCGCGTTATAACGGAAGGGGAGAATGGAAAAACCCCTGTTGGGAAAGACAGTAGTCATCACAAGGGCTCGGGGGCAGGCAGGGGAATTATCCCAATTGCTTAGGAATTGCGGGGCCCGGGTTATCGAGTTCCCGACCATTGAGATCGTTCCCCCCGATAGCTGGAAGGGTGTAGACAGGGCAATAGACAATCTCGAAACCTACGACTGGCTCATTTTTACGAGCACCAACGGGGTCAAATATTTGTTCGATCGGTTAAGGCTGAAGAAACGGAGATTGGCGGAGTTCAAGGATCTTCGGTTCTGCGCAATAGGGCCCAGGACAGCTCAGGAGATAGAGAAGGCAGGGGTAAAGGTGGACATAGTTCCGGAGCAGTATTATGCGGAGGCCTTGGCTGGGAGATTTCGGGTTGAGCAACTCAAGGGGAGGAGAATACTGCTGGCCAGGGCAAAGAAGGCACGAGACCTCCTCCCAAGGGAATTGCGGAAATTGGGGGCTCGCGTGGATGTAGTTGAGGTCTATCAGACGAAAGCCCCCAATATCAGCGGACAGGAGATAGAGAGGGTATTTCAGGAGAATAAGATTGATGTCATCACGTTCACCAGTTCCTCAACGGTGGAGAATTTCCTCCAACTGTACGAGGAGAATGTGGGATTAACACCCCCCCTCGCCGGAGTGGCCATAGCAGCCATTGGTCCAGTTACTGTAAATACCCTGCAAAAGCGGGGGATAGCCCCACACATCATCCCCAAATCCTTTACCGTTCGGGCTCTCACCGAGGCCATCGTTGACTACTTCACGGTTGAAACCTGATTTCCTTTTCGCCCTGCATCTCTCTTTAGGAATTCCGATGCCTCGTTTTTCCCTGTCTTCATCCCATAATGCTCAGGGTCTTTCCCCTGCGCTGTTGGATTCCTCGTTACGTTTATCCTTACGGCCGTTTGCCGGGTAGCGGGGGGATAGGCTATCTCATTAATTTCACTGGACAATATGGGCAAAATGGGCTATAAATAAACCTAGGCTCTAAATTCGCTTTCGAAGAGGGAGGCAGCATGAATTTCCCCCAGGTTCGTTTAAGGAGATTGAGAAAGAACGAACGCATGAGGAGGCTCGTGAGGGAGACGAGTTTCAGCGTGGACGATTTCATATATCCGTTGTTCGTGCGCCCCGGCAAGAGGGTGAAAGTTCCCATTGCGTCCTTGCCCGGACAATTTCAGCTCTCCATCGATCAGCTCATTGAGGAGGTAAAAGAGACGGAGGGCCTTGGAATACTGGGCGTAGTCCTGTTCGGGATTCCGGAGGGAAAGGACGAGATGGGCTCGGAGGCCTATTCCGATGACGGCATTATCCAAAGGGCAGTCAGGGCGATCAAAGAGGAGTTTCCCGATTTCCTCGTGATTACCGACGTTTGCCTCTGTGGATATACAAGCCATGGGCATTGCGGTGTGGTGGAGGGCGATCAAATCCTGAACGATCCGACGTTGGAATTATTGGCAAAACAGGCGCTCTCGCACGCACGGGCCGGTGTGGATATGGTGGCCCCCTCCGATATGATGGACGGGAGGGTTGGGGTCATCCGAAAGGCACTTGACGAAAATGGGTTTAGCGAAATCCCCATTTTGGCATATTCCGCCAAATTCGCCTCCAGTTTCTACGGCCCCTTCAGGGAAGCGGCGGAATCGGCACCCCAATTCGGGGATCGGAGGTCCTATCAAATGGACTTCGGCAACGCCCGTGAAGCGCTGAGAGAGGTTCGCCTGGATGTCCAGGAGGGTGCTGACGTAATAATGGTTAAGCCTGCCCTTCCTTACCTGGACGTCATCTCCCGCGTGAAGGAGGAATTCGATATCCCGGTGGCGGCCTATAATGTGAGCGGGGAATATGCAATGATCAAGGCAGCCGCTCAGTTGGGATGGATCGATGGGGAGAGGGCGATGATGGAAACCCTCTTGAGCATCAAAAGGGCAGGGGCCGATTTCATCCTTACCTATTTCGCTAAAGAGGCTGCTAAGCTGTTATGAGAGGGTTAGCCCGGGAACAACTCCCTGCGCCTCCATTGAGAATGGTCGCCTGGGAGATTACCCGTGGATGCAATCTCTCCTGTTTGCACTGCAGGGCTCTGTCGGGTGAGGGTCCCTATCCCGGGGAGCTCACCACGGAAGAGTGCCTCCAGGTCGTGGACGACATCGTTTCCTTTTCAAGCCCCATAGTCATCTTAACAGGTGGTGAGCCATTGTTGAGGCAGGACGTGTACCAGATAGCCGAATATGGGACGGGGAAGGGACTGCGGATGGTATTGGCCACCAATGGGACCCTGCTCACTGAGGAAAGTGCCAGAAGGTTGGTAGCAGCGGGCATACGGAGGATTAGCATCAGCCTCGATGGATCTGATGCGGAAAGCCACGATGAGTTCCGAGGCGTAAAGGGGTCCTTCGAAGGCGGGTTAAGGGGGATCCGGTGTGCGAAGAAGGTGGGGTTGGAGTTTCAAATCAACACGACGGTTACCCAACGCAACCTCCATCAGCTCCCCCAAATCCTTGATTTGGCCGTAGATTTGGGGGCAGTCGCTCACCATCTCTTTTTGTTGGTCCCAACGGGTAGGGGCAAGCAGTTGCAGGGCGAGGCCATTTCTCCCCATGATTATGAGGAGACATTAAACTGGTTCTATGATCAGAGGGATCACGTCTCCCTTCACCTGAAGGTGACCTGTGCTCCCCACTACTATCGGATTTTAAGACAGCGGGCTCGGCGGGAAGGGAAGACCATGTCGACTGAGCACTATGGCCTCGATGCCGTCACGCGTGGATGCTTGGGTGGAATCTCCTTCTGTTTCATCTCCAGTACGGGAAGCGTCCAACCCTGTGGTTACCTGGAACTGGAGTGCGGGAATGTCAAGGAGGATTCCCTTGAATCCATATGGACGCAGTGTGAGTATTTCAAGGATCTTCGAGATGAGGACAATTACAGGGGAAAGTGCGGTTATTGTGAATATCGAAAGGTATGTGGGGGATGTCGAGCAAGGGCCTTTGAGACGACGGGGGATTTCCTGGCAGAGGAACCATATTGTATTTATGAGCCGAAGCGCACGGGTTGCTAAATCGATGGAGGAGGATTACCGCAAAACAGAACCGTTTTGGGGCGACGATGAAATGGATAAGAAGGCCACAGCGACTTAGGGGAGGCTCGGTGAACTAGCTGTTGGCAAACGTGAGGGGATTTTTGGGAAGAGGAAAAATACGATTCGGCATCCATTTGAAGTTCATAGTGACCATCGTTCTTCTGATCATGTTAATCTCAATCACCATGAGCTGGTTTTTCATTAAACGGGAAGTCGCATTGATCCAGGGCAACCTGAGACACAAGGGCGAGGCCCTCGTTCGTGCCCTCGCCCATAGCAGCCTTTATCCCGTGCTGACCAAGAACCGAAAGATGCTGAAAACCCTGGTCAGAGGGCCGATAAGTGAAGAGGAGGTGGTGTTCTGTTTAGTGCATGCATGGGGGGTTGCTGGAGGCAAAGCATATTCACCGGATTATGCGGGAGGAAAGAAGGAACTCCACCTGATGGTGTTCTCCATGCCCATTCAAGCTAAGGAATGGCGAGGAGATGAGGTTTTGCAACCGAAATCCCAGCCACCCGTCTCATCGCGGGATTTACGGTTTGAATGGGATAAAATATCCAAACTTTGGGAAGAACTGATAAAGGAGCCTGTTCCCGAGGGTGCTGTCGGAGTCGCTCACTTGGGGCTTTCGCTGTACCAGATGGATAGAGAACTGGCCGAAGTCAAGAAGACCGTCGGGATCCTGATCCTCGCAGTGGTGGGGATTGGAATCCTCGTCACCATTTTCCTTGTGGATATCATCGTCAAGCCTATCGGCCAATTGGTATCGGCGACACATAGTATTGCAAAGGGGGATTTGAGCCATCCCGTGACCATCGGCACGAACGACGAAATCGGGGATTTGGCCAGATCGTTCAACCAGATGTTGAGACAGCTGGAGGATTCGAGGAGGGAGTTGGAGGATTATAGCAGGACCCTGGAGAGGAAGGTTGAGGAGAGGACAGTGGAACTCGAGCGCAATGTGCGGGAATTATCCGAGGCCCGAATCGCCACGCTCAACATCTTGGAGGACATTAATGAGGCCAAAAAGGAGCTGGAGAAGGCCAACAGGGAGTTGATGGAAATGGACGAGATGAAATCCAAGTTTCTCGGCACCGCATCCCATGAGCTCAAGACTCCCTTAACCGCCATCAAGGCCAACGTTGATTTCATCCTCAGCGGAAGAGAAGGACCGATACCGAGGAATTTGCGCCAGTACCTGCAGACCATCCAGAGGAATACCAATCGGATCCAGGAGATCATGGAGAATATGCTGGATATGGCCAGAATTAAGGCTGGAAAGATCGATCTCCTGGTGGAGGAGGTAAACCTCCTGAAGGCCGTCAGGGAATATGTGAAGGAGATCAAGCCCGTCGAGAAACGCATCGACATAAGCATCAAAATTCCCAGGGACATTCACGTCAAGGCTGATAGGAATCGGCTCCACGATATCTACATCAACCTCTTGTCGAACGCCTTCAAATTTACCCCGCCAGGCGGGGAAGTGAGAATTGGGGCCCGGCGAGAAAACGATGTAGTTTTGGCGGAGGTCTCCGACACCGGGGTTGGAATCCCGGAGGATCAATGGGAAAAGGTTTTCGATGAGTTTTACCAGGTTGACCGGAGACGGTATGGTGGGACGGGTTTGGGGTTGACCATCGTAAAGAATATTGTCGAGGAACATGGGGGAAAGATTTGGGTAAATTCCGAAGTCGGAAGGGGGAGTAGTTTCTATTTTACCGTCCCGTTGGCCGAGTAGGAGGGTAAATGGGAAAGCCGAAAAATGATGGGAGAGCCAAGATCCTCGTTATCGACGATATTCCCGATACTGTCGATATCATCCAGAGGTTATTCGAATCGGAGGGGCATAAGGTATTCACGGCATATACGGGAGAGGAAGGTGTTCGGAAAGCGAGCCAGATAAAGCCCGAGGTCATCCTCTTGGATATCAACCTCCCTGGGATCGATGGGAATATGGCGCTCCGGAAGATTAAGAAGGAAAACCCGGATCAATCCGTGGTGATGCTTACGGCATACGCGACCGTGGAGAATGCCATTCAGGCCCTTAAAGAAGGGGCGTCGGATTTTGTCAAGAAGCCGTTTGAGATGGATCACCTGGTTCATATCGTCAACCGATGTATCGAGAAATCTTGGATAGTAAGGGAAAAGGAACGCCTTGAAGAGGAGGTCAGAAGGCTTTCCATTACCGATGATTTGACGGGACTCTATAACCACAGGTATTTCTACAAGAAATTGGAGGAGGAGACGATCCGAGCCAAACGGCAGAAAATCCCCCTCTCCCTCATGATGTTCGACCTGGATAATTTCAAGAATTACAACGATACCCGCGGACACATCGAAGGCGATAAGGTGTTGGAGAAGATCGGGAAGATCGTCGTCCAGTGCATCAGGCAGAAGGTGGATTCGGGATACCGATATGGGGGGGATGAGTTTGCCGTTATTCTCATCGGGGTGAAGGTGGATCGCGCCTCTGAAATAGCCGAAAGGCTTAGGGGGTTAGTTGAGAATGCCAAGCTCGGGAATATTACCGTTAGCATAGGCGTGGCCGAATATGAGACCGATGTCGATATCGAGAGCTTCGTAAAATCGGCTGATGATGCCATGTATATGGCAAAAAGCCACGGTGGCAATCGAATGCACCTATACACTCCTCCTGGGATGAAATGATGGCGTTCCCATAGGAAGGGATTTTTCGCCCTCTATCTTTCCCACATCTCTTCGCCGAACTTACGGGAATAATCTGATATGGCAGAGATACCACAACTTTTCCTCATTGATGGGAGCTCCTACGTATTCAGGGCCTTTTATGCCATCGGGCAGTTATCCACGTCAAAGGGCTTTCCCACCAATGCCATCTTTGGTTTTACCTCCATGTTGCTGAGGGTCCTCAGGGAGATGAACCCGGAGTATGTCGCGGTGATCTTCGATGCCAAGGGCCCGACTTTCAGGGACGAGATCTATTCCGATTATAAGGCCAACCGTCCCGCTATGCCCCAGGGCTTAGAGCCTCAGATTCCTTATATAAAACGGATCATAGAGGCCTATAACATACCGGTCATCGAGAAGGAAGGTTACGAGGCCGACGACGTCATAGGGACCATCGCCACGGAGGTCGCCAAACAGGGAGTAGATGTCATCATCGTGACGGGTGACAAGGACATGTTGCAGCTGGTCGATGAGCATATTCGTACCTTGGACACCGCGAAGAATCGCTCGTGCGGACCACGGGAGGTGGTTGAGCGATATGGCGTGGCACCTGGCGAGATAACGGACGTCATGGCCCTCATGGGGGATTCCATAGATAACATCCCTGGGGTTCCCGGAATAGGGGAGAAGACGGCCGTTGCGTTGATCAGCGAGTATAAGACGCTCGACAATCTCCTCGCCAATAGGGAGAGGCTGCCCAGAAGGAAACTGGTTGAAGCCCTTAGGTGCTTTAGCGAGCAGGCCAGGCTGAGCAAACGCCTGGCCACCATTTCCACGGATGTTCCCCTCGAGTACGACCTACGGGATTTCCTCTTATCCGAGCCCGATGTGGGGAGGCTCAAGGAGATCTTTCGGGAGCTCGAATTCAACAAATTCCTCAAGGAGATAACGAGCGAAACCCTGTCCATCGAAGACTACCACATAGTCACCAAGGAAGATGAGTTCTCGAATCTGGTAGGAGAGTTAAGGGGGTGCCAAGGGTTTTCCTTTGATTTCGAGACCACCTCCAGGGATCCTATGCTGGCCGAGCTCGTAGGTTTCTCCCTCTCCTTCGCCCCTCATCGGGCGTATTATGTGCCCATGGGACATCGATACCCTGGGGTTCCGAGGCAATTGGATAGGGATTTCGTCCTCGGCCGCTTGAAGCCCCTCCTCGAGGATGAGGAGCTCAAGAAATTCGGTCAAAACATCAAATACGAATACGTGCTGCTCAAGAGGAACGGGATCGAGTTAAAGGGAATAGAGTGCGATACCATGGTAGCATCGTATCTCGTGAACCCCACAAAGCATAACCATAACTTGGAGGAAATAGCCCGGGAATATCTCGATCACCGGATGATCAGCTATAAGGACATGGTGGGATCGGGTAAAAAGGAAGTGACCTTCGATCGGGTGGATTTGCAATCGGCCAAGAACTATTCGTGCGAGGACTCCGACGTAACCTTCCTGGTGAGCCACATCCTTCTGTCCAAATTGGAGGAGGAGGGGCTGAAAGATCTCCTCAACGAGGTGGAAATTCCCTTGATCGAAGTCTTAGCTCACATGGAGATGGTTGGAGTTAAGATTGACAGGTCTCTGCTGGAGGAGATGTCCAAGGAATTCGAGAATAAACTCGCTTCCGTAGAGGATCGAATATACCTCGTGGCTGGTGAGCGTTTCAACATCAACTCCTCCAAACAGTTGGCGAAGATTCTCTTCGATAAATTGAAGCTTCCCAGGCTTAAGCGGACGAAGACGGGAACCTCAACGGATACGGAAGTCCTGACCAAGTTGGCTCATCAGCACGATCTCCCTGGGGAGATTTTGGCGTATCGGAGCCTTTCCAAACTGAAATCGACATATATCGATGCCCTTCCCAAGCTGATCAATCCACGGACTGGGAGGGTGCATACGTCCTATAATCAAACGGTTACAGCGACGGGAAGGCTGAGTTCAAGCGATCCAAATCTCCAGAACATCCCCATTCGATCCGAGGAGGGGAAGAGGATCCGCGAGGCGTTTATCCCTGAAGAGGGCTGGTTGATGCTCTCGGCGGATTATTCGCAAATTGAGCTGAGGATTTTGGCGCATCTCGCAAGGGATAACGCGCTTTGTGAGGCCTTTCAGAGAGATGAGGACATCCATACGCGCACGGCATCGAATGTCTTTGAAGTCTCCCTTGATAGTGTTACTTCGGAGATGAGAAGACAGGCCAAGGTCATCAACTTCGGGATCATTTACGGTATGAGCGCCTTTGGCTTGGGAAAGGAGTTGGATATTGACCCCAAGGTCGCCTCGGCATATATCGAGGGATACTTCGAAAAATACAAGGGCGTGAAGGAGTATATCGACTCCTCCCTTCGGGAGTCGCGGGAGAAGGGATACGTAACCACCCTTTTTGGACGGAGGCGTTATCTTCCCGAGATCAATAGCTCGAATCGGATGGCCCGAAATGCCGCCGAGCGAACCGCCATTAATACCCCGATTCAAGGGACAGCGGCCGATTTGATTAAGGTCGCCATGATTCATATCCACGGGCAGCTCAAGGACCTGAAGCTATCCACTAAGATGGTGATCCAAGTGCACGATGAATTGGTCTTCGAATGCCCGGAGGGCGAGCTGGAGCAGGTGA
>Ga0180438_10006862_pt1 | contig 15210 bp, 9 predicted proteins | sample SS_ome_12_FD_132455 | JGI IMG/M metagenome (GOLD analysis project Ga0180438, IMG submission 132455) | Hypersaline lake sediment archaeal communities from the Salton Sea, California, USA - SS_3_D_2 metaG | ecosystem: Environmental > Aquatic > Non-marine Saline and Alkaline > Hypersaline >...
AGGAATACGCCAGGCAATTGGACAAGGCGCCCGACTTCACGGTCCTCTTCCTCCCCGGCGAGCCCTTCTTTAGCGCGGCGGTGCGAAGCGACCCGAATCTGCTCGAGGACGGCCTGAAGCGCGGCGTGATTATCGCCACGCCGACGACGCTCATCGCGCTGCTCTGGGCGGTCGCGTACGGATGGCGACAGGCGCAGGTGGAAGAGAGCGCGCGGAGAATTGCCATAGAGGGAAGGGAACTCTACGACCGAACGCGCATCCTGCTGGAGCACTTCGCGGCTGTCGGCCCGGCCTTGGCGAAGGCCGTTGAAAGGTTCAATGACGCTGCCGCGTCCTTCGAGACGCGCTTCGCTCCGTCGGCGAGAAGACTGAAGGAACTCGCCGCCCCCGAGGCCAACGATCTTCCTGAGTTGAAGCCCGTGGATCAGACCCCTCGCCCGCCCGACGCGACCCGGTTGACGGACGACTGACGCCGTCCGCTGCCCGGTTCGGCAGTTCCATAGTTCAGCGCGATACGCGGCGGCATTCGGCTGGGGCTGTGCAGGCGATTTCCAACTCGCCCTCGTCATGGCGTTTCCACCTGACCTGGATCGGGCCATACGGGGTGGCGACCGCGCCGCGTGCCCATTCCAGGTTGCCCGGACACGGGTCCACCACGAAGGTCCGGTAGCCGGGCTCCAGCGGGCGAATGCCGAGGACATGGCTGGGCAGGTACGCAGCCGGCGCGGCGCTCCACGCATGTGCGGCGCTTCGAATGTCTTCGAACGTCTCGGGGCACGTCCGGAATCCCGCGTCCGCCATCTTGCCCCACTCGCGGCGCATCACCTCAAGCGCCAGTTCGTCTTCGCCAAGCCGAAACAGTGCGCCAAGTGTGAAGAACAGGAAGAACGGCGATCCGACCGCGACGATCCCGCCCGGCGCTTCCTCTTCGGGGGGCGGTCCAATGGTCCGATAAGCCGGTGTGCTGGTGATGAACCGACCGTGTTCGACGCGCCGGACGATTCGCCTGACCGCCTCCAGTCTTTCCGCGGGCACGCAATCGCACAATGCCGCCAGCGTGTTGGTCTGCTCGCTGATGCGGCCGCAGGCGCGGTATTTCTCCCAGGTCAGCGGCGACCAGCCTTTGGCACGGCAGGTTTCCCGGTAGCGTTCATACGCCCATTCGTCGCGCACCGTGTCCACGTAAGCTTTGCGATCATCGTCCCAGCAGAAGCGATTGACGGCGGCCTGCCGCTCCCGAGCCTCGGCGGTGTGCATTCCGACTTCCTCCGACAGCCCGAGCGCCGCTGCCATTTTCGCCGCCAGACGGAGACATTCCACCAGCAGAACATTATTCGCCGTCACCTCGCCGTACGGCGAAACATCGGTGGCGCCCCACTCGATCAGGTTCCATGCGCCGGGGATGTCCAGGAGGCCGCGTTCGTTGGTCAGCAGCCGGCAGTGACGCAACATCTCGGCGACGTAACCGAAGTTCTCCTTCAGGTCGTCGGAGCCGCCGCCGTGCTGCCAGTGGTCCCAGCACTGAATGCCCCACAGCAGGGCCCACATCGGCAAGCCGCCCTCCGGATAGTTGGGGAACGCGCCGATCGGCAGATAGCGGTCCGTTGTGTACCGCTCGTCGTCGGGCCAATACGCTTGGACCCACTCCGGCGACAGGGATTGGCCGACCAGGCGGATGCAGTGTTGGTCGAAGTCGAAGGCGCCGAAGGCGAGTAGACTAATGAGCGCGGTGATGCGGGCATCCCCGACCCAGAAGGTCTGCTCGTGGCCGGGGCAATCCACGTAGGTATCGAGCATGCAGACGGCGGCCGTGTCGATGCTCATGCGATAGGTCTCATTGAGCCGCGGGTCGCTGCATGCGAAGCCACCGACTTCGGATACCGGATAGGCTGCCTGACGACACCGCAAGGCATACCACCGCACCGGCCGCTCGAACGCCCGCACCGTGATCGAGACGTAGCGGAATCCCCGGCGGAAATGCGACGTGAAGGTTTGCACCCCGTCGCGACAGATGTAGCGGAAGCCGTTATGATTCATCCAGGCGACGCCGCCCTCGTCTATCAACTCGAAACACTGTGCGTCAATGACCGTGCCGGCGGGTGCGTCTACGGTGAATTCCACGTAGCCGATCCTCTCGCGGTCGAAGTCCACGATGAAATGAACGTCATATCCCGGCGTCGGGAGCAGCGTTGCCGGGTCGGGCTGGCTGTGAAGCAGGTTTTGTGCGTTCTCCATCGGCGGGACCGCCGGCGTCTCCGCCTTCAGGCGAGGCTGTCCCCGCTCGATTGCCGGGTCGGCGTGGCCGCTGCGAGCGCGGTACACATACTGCGTGCGCACATCGAGAGACACGCTTCCGCTTTCAGCGGCGATAGGCATGAACTCGGAACGCAGCGATTCCGGAATTTGATCGGCGTCGCTTGCCGCCAGTAACGGCTCAAGTTCAGGCGGCGCTTGGAAATGAGCAACGGTCTCATGCCACGGATACTCAACGCTTACGGCGGGGAACGCACACAAAGCCCAGGGCGCCTCTCTCCCGCCTAGAATCTCGCTTGCCGAAAACGAAATCTCCTCTTCTGTTTCCAGCAGCAGTTCGAGTTCCGAATGACCGTGCCCGGCTTGTTGGATACTGAGAAAGTGCTTGCCCGCCGGTACCACGACTTCCTCGGCATCCGGGCCGGAGGCCACCGGACGCCCGTTCAAATATACATCGGCCGCGACCACAAACCGGACCGGGGCGGGTGCGGCACACTCGATTTTCGTGGAGAAAGCCCTGATGGCATTCTCATACTTTGGGGGCGAGACGAAACGAATGCGATAGCCGGGCCGGAGCCGCGCCAACTCGATTGCGGTAACCCGGGAAGGCAGAATCGAATCGTCGGAAAGCAAACCGATCCCGCTCGGTTCGAGGGTCGTCCATGGCGCCATGGTCGCCGCTCCCAACTCCGAAGCGGACTCCCAATCCGAATCGTCGAACCCGACGGCGTTCCACCCTCGCAACTCCCGCCGGGCGTCGAACCATTCCTCGCGCCCGAGCAGCAGTCCGACACCCAGCGACTGTCCCGCGGTTTCGCTCTTGAACGCTTCATGACACTGGACCTTCCATCGGCTGTCCGTGACCAGCGAGAATCGCTCGCCGGCGGCGTCGCGCCAGCGCAGTTCCGCCAGCACGCCGGGTCGGTCCTCTCTCGCGTCCGTCGGCGCCAGGATGGCGAGAACGTTTTCGTGGCCGAGCCGCAGATACGGCTGAACGTCCACCGTGTCATACGCCTTTCGGAAATCGTATGAGCGAGCCGGGCCACGCGTGACCAGCGCGCCGTTGACGTAGAGCAGATAGTGGAAGGCCGCCGTGACGAGGAGTTGCCCGTCCCGGCAGTCCGCCGGCAGCGTCAGCGTTCGGCGGAACATCCACCATGCGTCGGGCTCCGCGGGCGCAGCGGCCCATATCCACCGCGCGTTTGGCGAGAAGCCGATGCTGTTCTCATGTGTGTCCATCTGCGGCCTCTTGTTTTCGCTCTTGCCCGCACAAGTGGGAGCATATCGTTCTGCCGCTCATTGGATATCGCCGCGGCGGGGGATTATAACACGTGCAAGGCGAGCGCGCCGAGGACCGCCGAACGCCTCTTGCTTTGCCGGCGTGATGCGGCTAGCATGCCGGAGTGGTGAGAGACACGTTCGGGCGAGCGCGGAGGGAACTGAGAAATGCTGGAACTCGTTGATCTCGACCGGCAGGTAGCCAAGGACGAGTACGAGCGCGTCTTCCCGCAACTGGAAATCGCGCTCGGCGAGCGCCAGCGCGCGGCGCGCAAGGCGGGCGTTCCGGTTGTCATCGTCTTCGAGGGCTGGGACGCCGCCGGCAAGGGCACCCTCATCAACCGTCTCACCCAGGCCCTCGACCCGCGCGGATTCAAGGTTCATCCGGTCAACGCGCCGGACGAGAACGAGCGTCTGCATCCGTGGCTCTGGCGCTTCTGGAAGGCCCTGCCGCCCGACGGGCAGGTCGCCGTGTTCGACCGCTCATGGTACGGACGGGTGCTCGTCGAGCGGATCGAGAAGATGGCCGAGAAGGACGCCTGGCAGCAGGCGTACGACGACATTGCCACCTTCGAGCGACAACTGGCCGACGCGGGCGCGGTGCTCGTTAAGTTCTGGCTGCACATCGGTCGCAAGGAGCAGCGCCGCCGCTTCAAGCGCATCGAGAAGGACCCGGCCATCGCGTGGAAAGTCGGCAAGGCCGAACGGAAGCAGCAGCGCAAGTATGACGAGTGGCTCGAAGCGGTCGAGGAGATGCTGGACCGCACCTCGACGGCCCGAGCGCCGTGGACGGTGGTCGAAGCGACGCACGGCCGCTTCGCGCGCCTGAAGGTCTTCGAGACGGTTTGCAGCGCGATCGGCGCGGAAATTGAGCGCCACGCGGCGCGCCCCCCCGAAAAGCCCGAACCCATGCCCATGCCCCGCAAATTGTCCGCCGACAAGACCACCATCCTGGACCGCGCGGACCTGAGCCTGTCGCTGGACCGCGAGGTCTATAGACGCCGGCTCGACGCATTTCAGGACGAGTTATTCCGGCTGGAACACGAGTTATACCTCGCTCGTCTGCCGGTGGTCATCGTGTACGAGGGGTGGGACGCGGCCGGCAAAGGCGGCAACATCAAACGTTTGACGCGCGGACTCGACCCGCGCGGGTACGAGGTGATTCCCATCGGCCCGCCGACGGACGTCGAGAAGGCACATCACTATATGTGGCGTTTCTGGAACGCCGTACCCAAGGCGGGGCACATCACCATCTTCGACCGCTCATGGTATGGGAGGTTGCTGGTGGAGCGCGTTGAGGGGTTCTGCACCGAAACGGAGTGGAGGCGCGCCTTCAGGGAAATCCGCGAGTTCGAGCAGCAGCTTGCGCAATTCGGAACGATCATCGTCAAGTTCTGGCTGCACATCAGCCCGGAAGAGCAATTGCGCCGCTTCAAGGCCCGCGAGAAGACGCCGCACAAGGAGTGGAAGATCACCGACGAGGATTGGCGCAATCGCAAGAAACACCGCCACTACGAAGCCGCCGCCGTAGACATGCTCCGCCGCACCAGCACCTCCTACGCGCCGTGGACCATCCTCGAGGCGAACTGCAAGCTCTACGCCCGAATCAAATCCCTCCGCACCGTCGCGGGGCGGATTAAGAAGGCGTTGAAGAAACGCGGGGGCGATTGATTCGGCTCATGCCGCGATGCATCCCCAAGCCGGCTGTGGCGACTTGAGGATGGCACCCCGCATAACTCAAGGGTACTACCCTCTTGCGAAGCAAGGGGGTACATTGACCGAGGGGGCAACGCGTCGTCAAACGAGGACGCCGGAAGAAGGCGTCCCGCCTCGGCGGGACACCCGCCGTTGCCCTTCGACTGCGTTCAGGGCTATGGCCGACAGGCTGCGGACTGATAGTCCGCGCTACACGCACAAGGGCCCTCCCAGTCACAAACCGTGCAGCGCGGGTCAGATGACCCGCGTGTCGGCCCAATGGGGATACAGTTGCTGGGCATGGTCTATCACTCTGGCTCTGCCTCGGCAAGATGGTCACCGTGGTGGGAGCTGTTGAGAAGAGACAGACCACTCTTGTCCAGGTCGAAATACGCGACTTTCCATCCGGTTGGTGCGACAAAGGGATCCCTGGTGAAGACTCCCTTGGCCTTGAGGTTCTCGATGCCCTTCGAAAGTTCGCTCATGGCGAACGCCACATGGTGAAGCCCTGGCCCGTGCTCTTCCAAGAACGTGGCGAGTGGCGGGTGGTCAATTGGACGTATGAGTTCGATCAGAGTCGGACCACAGCGGAAGGTTGTGATCTCAACACTGCGGTCTCCTTCCACCACTCGCCGGTCAGTCAATTCAAGGTTGAGTTTCTGACCGAACGTACATATGGCATCGTCCATGTCACCTACGACGTACGCAATATGGTGAACGTACTCGATCATTCAGGTCGCTCTGCTACTGTTCTTCATCGGTTGCCCAACAAGACCATGTCTCACGCGACTGACACGCGCCCGGGCAATCCTCCGGATTTCTTCCCGGAATTTCGCTTGGCTATCTGAACTGCAACCACCCATGCTGATTCAATACTCCTTCAACCTCACCCCCGGCTTATCCCCGTACTCGATGATCGCCGGGCGGCCGTCGTTCATGATGGAGAGGCGGCCGGCTTCGATGACAAGTTCGTTGTAGGAACTGTTCGCGGGGGTGGCGAGGACGCCCTCGGAGTCAATCTGCTCGATCTCGGCCCGGCGCGCGTCGAGGCTGTCGCCCGCGCCCTCGACGCGCCCAACGGTCTTGATCAGCGCCTCGATGGACCGATACCCGTACCCCACCGGCGTCAGCCCCTTGCCGCCGCGATAGAGCAGCTTCAGGTAATCGGGACTCGGCTCGTGATAGGGCTTGCCGTCGGAAGCGTCGTCGTTAAAGGAGTATTTCACGCCGCGGTACTGGTCCTCGTGGAAGACGAGGCAGGCGTCCTTGTCGCCCTGGCAGAGCATCTTGAGGCCCTGCATGTTGCCGCCGGGCGCGCAGTTCGGATAGCCCATCGCGTCAATCACGTTCAGGCACGCGCCGTTCTCCCAGAGGACGCGCCCGTCTGTCCACAGGAAACCCTCGTTGCCGTTGGGGTATTTGTCTCGGATGCCGTAGACGGACACCTCGACGGGCAGCAGGCCGGTGATGAAATGCACCTGGTCCACGTAATGGCAGCCGACGTAGGTGAACATGTCGCTGTTCTCGCAGATGCACCAGTTCATGAAGTTGCTGTCGCGGTAGTAGTACGGCTCCACCATGGCCGCCTGCGCGAGGCGGAACGTGCCGAAGCGGCCGGCGCGGAACTGGTCGCGCGCCATGAGCGCGCGGTCGTCGAAACGTTTGTGATACTCGATGCCGACGAACAGCCCCTTCTCCAGCGCCAGTTTCTCCACCTCGATCGCCTGCGCGTACTTCAGCACGAGCGGCTTCACCGTCACGACGTGCTGGTTGTTCTGGAGACCAACCTTGATCGCGTTGTAATGAAGCTGGTCCGGCAGAGCAACGAAGAGGATGTTGCGTTCGGGCATCTTTGCCACGACTTCCTCGAACAGCTTCGGGAATTCCTCGTCCGGGTCCACCTTCGTGAAATCCGGATACGGGGTGAACGTCTGGCCGGGGAAGGCCTTCTTGAGCGTTTCGTCCTCGGCCAGCGTCTTCAGCGGCGCGCCGTTCAGGGCGCAGATACTGATCGGGCCGATGACACCCTCACGCTGAAGGCCGTAGAGGGAGGGCAAGACCTGCACCTGCGTAATCATGCCGCCGCCGACAACGGTCACCTGGGGGGGCGTTCCGGGTTCCATGGTCATCTCCTTCGGGCTTGATCTTTGCGCGCCGGGTGACGAAAGCGGTCTATTGTTATACCGGAGAAGGCGTTATCGTGCAAAGGCGATAACCGAACGCCGAATAGACGACATTCCGCAATCCGCATTCCGAAATCCGCAATATTCTTTGTCGCTCTGACATTCATATGCTATATTAATTGTCTGTCGCGGGAGGCGCGGCAGTGCCTGAATGGCTTCATGCGAGCGTGCGAGAACCATGGCAAATCCCGAATCGGACCTCGAGAAACCGCCCCAAGGCGAAATGACGCCGAAGATCGTCGCGGTCATTGACATCGGCTCCAATTCCGTGCGCATGGCCATCGCGGAAGTCCGCCCGGACGCGCAATTCGAGATTATCGAGCGCGCCGTTCGGCCCGTCCGCCTGGGGCATTCCACGTTCGTGACGGGACAACTGACCCGCCAGACCATGAACGCCGCGATCGCGATTCTGCGCGACTATCGCCGCATTCTGGACGGCTATCGCGCCGACCAGGTCTTGGCCGTGGCGACGAGCGCCGTCCGGGAAGCGGAGAACCGCGACGCCTTCGTTGACCGCGTCGCCGCGGCCACCGGCTTCGCCGTGCAGACCATCGAACCGGTCGAGGAAAGCCGCCTGCTCGTCTCCGCCGTCCGCCAGGCATTCGCCGGCGACACGAGCGCGTACGAGGGGCATGCGCTCATCGTCGAGATCGGCGGCGGAAGCGGCCTACTGACGTTTCTTCAGGACGGCGAGATTACCTCCTCCGAAGGCTACAACCTCGGCTCGATCCGGCTTCAGGAACTTCTGGACACGTCGCACGAAACGCCCGAGCGCGCGGCCGACCTGCTGCGGCACCAGATTGACAATGTCGTCGGTGCGATCCGCCGCACGCAGCCGCTTTTCGGCGTGAGTTCCTTCGTGGCCGTCGGCGGCGACGCGCGGTTCGCCGCACGAACCATCGGCGAGGCGGGTCCGGGCGCGCAATCCCGAGTCGTGGCAAAGGATAAGTTCGACGAACTCGTCTCCGAGTGCGAGGGGCAATCCGCCGAAGACCTGGCGAGGCGGTACGGATTGGCCTTCGCCGACGCCGAGACGCTGGTACCCGCGCTGATCGCGTATCGCGCGCTGCTGCACGCCACCAAAGCGCGCCGGATGATCGTCTCGGACGTGTCCATGCGAGACGGGTTGCTGCTCGACCTCGCGCGCGAGGCCACGGGCCGCGACGACCCGGAACTCGCCGCCAGCATCCTCCGCGCAGCCGAATCGCTCGGAGAGAAATACCGTTACGACGCGAGCCATGCCCGTCACGTGGCCGAACTCGCGGTGCGGCTGTTCGACCTCCTCAAGACCGAACATCGTCTCGGCCCCCGGCACAGGCTGTTGCTTCAGGTCGCGTGCATCCTTCACGAGATCGGCGGATACGTCGGCAGTCGCGCACACCACAAACACAGCTACTACCTGCTCATGAATTCGCCCCTTTTCGGTTTGCGCGGACACGAGCCGGAGATCGTCGCGCACGTCGCGCGCTATCATCGGCGCGCTATGCCGAAGCGGTCGCACGCGGAGTTCATGGCCCTTCGCCGCGAGGATCGTCTGGTCGTGGCCAAGCTGGCCGCGTTGCTTCGCGTGGCCGACGCCCTCGACCGCGGCCATGCGCAGCAGGCCAAAGACCTTACGATTGAGAAATCTCCCGAGGAACTGAGAATCACCGTGAAAGGCGCCGCCGATCTCGCGCTCGAGCGGCGCGCGCTGCAAGCGAAAAGCGACCTGTTCCAAGACACGTATGGCATGGAAATCCGGCTGGCGGAAGACCTGACCGCGGTCGAGGGCGCGAGCGATCCGCGAGACGCGGGATAGCGGGCTTCGCACGAACGATTTCAGGAGATGTGCCGTCGCCATGTCCGCCGAGAACCTCGACAACCCGGCGTACTACATCAACCGCGAGTTGAGCTGGCTGGCGTTCAACGAACGCGTCCTGCGCCAGGGGCTCTCGCCGGACGTGCCGCTCCTGGAACGGCTCAAGTTCCTGGCCATTGTCAGTTCCAACCTGGACGAGTTCTTCATGATTCGCGTCGCGGGATTGCGTCGGAAGGCCCGCGCGGAGGTGACAACGCCGGACATCAGCGGGCTTTCGCCCGCCGCTCAACTCGCGAAAGTCTCCGAACGCGTGCGCCAAATGGTCAAGGCCCAATCCGACGGCATCCGGTCAGCGTTCGAGAAGCTCGCAGAGAACGGGATTCGCGTAGCGGGCATGGAGGCGCTCGAACCGGCCCAGAAACGCTACTTGGCGCGGTTCTTCCTGACGGAAGTCCAGCCTTTGCTCACCCCCCTGGCCGCCGGCGAACTTCAACCGTTCCCGAATCTCCCACAGCGCACGCTGAACCTGGCGTTGCTCTTGAAGCCGACCGACGAAAACGAGGCGGAGAAGCTCGCCGTGGTTCCCATCCCGGCCATGCTCCCCCGGTTCGTCACGCTTCCGGCCTCGGAGGGAGTCAGCCTTGCGCGGATCGAGGATGTCGCGGCCGCGAATATGGCGGCCTTGTTCCCGCAATGGACGATCGCCGGACATGCCGTCTTTCGAGTGACGCGGGATGCCGACGTGGCGGTGGACGATGACGAGGCCGAGGACCTCCTGCGCGACATGGCGCAGGCGATCCGGGAACGCGGCCGCCGGGACGTGGTGCGACTCGAGATCGTCTCCGACGCACACCGCGGGATCGTGGACGCACTGAGCGAATTATGCGAGGTGGGAGAAGATGAGATCTATCCCATTGACGGCATGCTCGACGCGACCGGCTTGATGGAAATCGCCGGCCGCTCAGGCCTCGACCGCCTTCGCGATCCGGACGCGCCGCCTCAGCACCCGCGCGACCTGCCGCCGGACGAGAACGTCTGGGAGGTTCTCCAGAACCGCGACGTCCTGCTCGTGCATCCGTACGAGTCCTTCGATCCCGTGCTCGAATTTCTCGAAAAGGCCGCCGACGATCCGGCCGTCATGGCGATCAAGCAGACGCTGTACCGGACCAGCGGCGACTCGCCCGTCATTCGATCCCTGGCCCGCGCAGCGGAGAACGGCAAGCAGGTGACGGTCCTCGTCGAGTTGAAGGCGCGCTTCGACGAATCGCGGAACATTGATTGGGCTCGGCGGCTGGAGGATGCCGGGTGCCACGTCATCTACGGAATCGCCGGGCTGAAGACGCACGCCAAGATGCTGCTCGTCATGCGCCGCGAGGCCAGCGGCATCCGGCGCTACGTGCATATGGCGACGGGCAATTACAATGAGCGGACCGCGCGGCTGTATTCGGACGTCGGCCTCATGACCAGCGATCGCGGAACGGGGCTGGACGCGTCGGCGTTCTTCAATCTTCTCACCGGCTACTCGCAGGAAGTCGGATGGGAAAAACTGACCATCGCGCCCACCGGCTTGCGGCAGCGTTTCATGGAACTCATCGAACGCGAAATCAGCGCCTCGACGCCCGACCAGCCCGGCCTCATCATGGCCAAAGTCAACTCGCTGCACGACGCCGGCATCTGCAAGGCGTTATATCGCGCCTCCGCGGCCGGCGTCAAGGTGCTGCTCAACGTCCGCGGCATCTGCTGCCTGCGTCCCGGCCTGCCGAAAGTTTCCGAGAACATCCGCGTCGTCTCCATCGTGGACCGGTACCTGGAGCACGCGCGCATCTTCTATTTCCGCAATGGCGGACATGAAGAGGTTTATCTCTCCAGCGCCGACTGGATGACGCGCAACATTGACCGCCGGCTGGAGACCTTGTTTCCCGTTACGCAACCGGAACACCGGTCCCGTTTGACGAGCATGCTGCGCGTCTATTTCGCCGACAACGTGAAAGCGATGGAGCTCCGCCCCGACGGGGATTATACCCCCGTCCAAGTGTCCGGCGAACGCATCCGCGCGCAGGAGAAGCTGTACGCCGACGCCGCGGAAGCCGCCGCGGCGGCCGAACACGCTCCCGTCAAGTTCAGGCCCCTTACCCGCCGCTCGGAATGATCCCCGCGAAAAAGAGGAATCCAATGAAATACCGCGCCGTGCTTTTCGACCTCGACGGCACCCTTCTCGACACGCTCGACGACCTCTCCGCCTCGGCCAATCGCGTCCTCCGCGCGAATGGATTCCCCGAGCATCCGCGCGACGCTTACCGATACTTCATAGGCGACGGCGCGCGGAATCTCGCCATACGAATGCTGCCCGAAAACCGCCGCGAGGAGAAAACGATCGAGGCGTGTCTCCAGGCGTTTCGCGATGACTACGGCAAGAACTGGGCCGTTCAGACAAGACCATATGAAGGCGTGCCCGAGATGCTCGACGCCATGACCGCCAGGAACCTGCCGATGGCGGTCTTTTCCAACAAGCCCGACGACGCGACCAAGGCGTGCGTCACCAAGCTCCTGTCGCAGTGGGACTTCCGCGTCGTTCTTGGCCAACGCGACGGGGCGCCCGTCAAGCCCGATCCGGCCGGCGCGCTCGAGATCGCCGAACGCATCGGCATCCCGCCGGGCGATTTCCTCTACCTCGGCGACACGGCCACGGACATGCAGACCGCCGTCCGCGCGGGCATGTTCCCCGTCGGGGCTCTGTGGGGATTTCGGACCGAAGACGAACTCCGCGGCGCCGGTGCGGCCGCACTCGCTGCAAAGCCCTCCGATGTGCCGCCATTGCTCGGGTGACAGTGGGGCTGTTGAAAAAGCGGGTAGCGTGGGTTATCCAACCCGCGAACGGTTTGCACTCGCGTTGGCCTGCAATGAGTTAACAAAGTTGAGCGCCGCAACAAGATGCGTGAAAGTCGCTTTTTCAACAGCCCCCGAATCATACCTTGCCCGCCACCCAAGAAACTCCCTCGCACGTCACGGCTCGGCAACGCTCGATCTGGGCGTCGAATCCGCGGGTTGCGATGGTTCCGTCGGACTTGACTCCGCGCGCGGGGCGGACTGCTTGACCAGGGCCAGGCGACAGCCGATCAGGATGATGGCCGCGGCGAGCAATGACAGAATCCCCTGTCCCGTCACGCGCCTGGAGAGCCGCGTGCCGCAACGCGCGCCGAGATAGGCCCCCACCCCAACCACGACCGCCGAGAGCAGCGGCAGTTGGCCGAGAGTCCCCTCGGCCGTGTGCCGCCCGAGATCGGTGAGCAAAGCCGTCGTTGAACTAAAAGACAACACAAGGATGGACGTCGCGACGGCGACGTGCGCGGGAAAATGAAGCAACTGCGCAAGGACGGGCACGAGTATGGCCCCGCCGCCAATGCCCATGAACGAGCCGATCAGTCCTGTCGCCATCGCCCCGCCGACGGCGATCTTCATATTGTAGGCATACTCGTGGACCTCGCCGTCCGCGTCCACCAGCCTGCGGCGCGACCAATGCGCCGGCGCCGGTTTTTCCGCGACCGTCGAAGATCGTTTCGCATGAAACGCCCGCCAGAGAATGAACACGCCGAGGGCGATCAAGACCGCGCCAAAGACGCGCGTAAACGCGGACCGGTCCATCGTATTCAGAAGAAACCGGGCCGCGATGGCGGCGGGCACCGTGCAGCATCCCAGGATGATGCCCGTCTTCACGTCCACGCGCTTCATGCGCAGGTAATCCCGCGTGGCCGCGACGGCGTTCACGAAGACCGCGAACAGGCTGACGAACGTCAATTCCTCTTGCGATTTCGCCGGGTACATGAACAGTAGAACGGGCATCAACAGGAACGCCCCGCCCAGGCCGACGAGGGCCCCGAACGTTGCCGCGCCGAACGCGACGGCCGCCAGGATGAGCATGTCGAAGAATGCCATGGGCTTGAGATTCCCGCTGAATCGCCGCTCAGAACTATTACCGGCAGGTGCGGATTGAGCCAATACTGTTCGGCAGGCAATTGTAGTGGCCGCGAGGCGATTGAACAAGGGAAGGATGCGGACGACTTGTCGTGAGGCCCTCGAAGGACTTGTCGTGAGGCTCACGCAGTCCGTGAGCATGTCGAACGGTCGAACGACCAGCCGCGACCATGATAGAAGATTCTCGGAACACACCTCGGCCCCATAAAACGGATGCCTGTCCCCCCTACTGGATCCCTGTCCCCCGTACTGCGCGAATTCTTCTCCTGGGCATCGCACCGCAAGGCGGGCAGAATGCACCATCGCACAATATCCGGTTTGGCACGCCGCTTGCCACTGCATCACTGCCGGCCGGCAATACCGGCAGTATTCAGTTGATTTGGCCACACGAATATGTGCGTGAAGGTGACGACGCACACATTCTTGGGCTCTGTCTACGGCGCGCCGCTCATAATCTCGGGGGTGTTGCTCACTCCGAGAGGCGAGGGTACTTCGGCGCGAAAGTCGCATCGGGAAAGGGCGTACCCGAAAGGGGTCGGGTGTGGACGAACTTGTCGAGGCCATATGTACCTGCGAACGGGTGCCTGCGCTGCCGGTCGTGACCGCCAATATTCTGGCGCTTTGCAATGATCCGGATGTCGATTTCGACAAATTGGCGGTTGCGGTTTCCGCTGACCCGACCCTTGAGGCCAAGTTCGTCCAGGTGGCGAACTCTGCCCTTTTCAGCGGCGGACAGAAAGTCGAGACCGCTGACACGGCCATTGTACGAATGGGGCTGAAGGTGACGCGCCTCCTCGTCTTGGGATTCACCCTGGAAAAGGAAGTACGGACCAGGGTTACGCCGGAGTTTGACATCGAGCGATTCTGGCGGCATGCCTTGACGACCGGCGCCGACGCCCGCGCGATTGCCCGCGCCGTCTGGCCCGCCGCGCGCGACGACACACTCTCGGTAGGACTCCTGCAAGATATCGGGATGGTTGCTATGGAGTGTGCCTTGCCAAAAGAATATGCCAAGGTCATGGAGGGACGCCGACGGGACCGCAAAGCCGAGCTCCCCGATTTGGAACTTCGGGTGTTCGGGCTCACACACATGGAGGTGGGCTCTGAATTGGTCCGCCGCTGGATGTTCCCTTCCCAGATCTATCTCCCCATTCTCTATCACCACCGCGCCAAGGGGGACGCCGACCTTGAGAAATTGCCGGCCGATGTCGGGAACCTGACGCGCATCGTTCGACTTGGCGCCACAGTCAGCAGGCTCTTCCATGGACGGGATCAGAGCGTCGCATACAAGGAGCTCACTTGCGCGGCGATCGGTGAGAAGCATGTTGAGACGGAGCAATTGGAAGAGATTCTCGGCAGCGTGGAGACCGACGTGCGAGAAATTTGTGACCTGTTCGGCGTACAGGTGCGCTCGATACGTACCTATGAGGACATCAAAGCCGCGATTGAGCAGGAGCAGGAAACGGAAACGCTGCAAGGCTCGCACGCGTAGAAGGACGCCGTGTCCCTCGCCGGCCTTGCAGCTGGCGATCGCGACGTGAGCCGCGCGCGCTTCGGCTTTCGATAGAGGAGAGGACCGGCCATGGCTGACGTCACAAGCCTGAGCAGCAACTCCCAGTTGTATAGTCTCATCGCGCAGCTCATGACCATCGAGCGGCAGCCGATCTACAAGCTCGAAGCGAAAAAGGACGATCTGGAAACCCTTACCGGCATTTACACCGACCTCAAGACAAAGCTGACCGCGCTTCGCTCCGTCGCGGAGGACATTATTGATCCGCTGGCTTCGGATCTCGACACGCGATCGGTCGCCAGCGCTGACGCAACCGTCGTGACGGCGACGGCGACCACCTCAGCTGCCTTGGGTTCCCATTCCATCTTCGTGACGCAACTCGCCAAGCATCACACCATGGTCACCGATCAAATCACCAGCGCGGGAACGGATCTGCGGACGACGCTGGGGGTGGGGGACCAGTCGTTTTCCATCTCCGTCAACGGCACCGCTACTGAAGTGACGGTCACCATTGATGCGGA
>Ga0180438_10006863_pt1 | contig 15210 bp, 12 predicted proteins | sample SS_ome_12_FD_132455 | JGI IMG/M metagenome (GOLD analysis project Ga0180438, IMG submission 132455) | Hypersaline lake sediment archaeal communities from the Salton Sea, California, USA - SS_3_D_2 metaG | ecosystem: Environmental > Aquatic > Non-marine Saline and Alkaline > Hypersaline >...
GCTGCGATGAACCGGTGTTCGCAATCGGCGCTGTCGGGGCCGGGAGGTCGTTGAAGTGAATCAGGATGATTATCGCAGGTTGATTTCCGGCCGGACCAGGGGCCCGGCTGCGTGGCTGAGCCGCAGGCTCTTAGCTCCGTGCGCCGGGGTCTACCGGCTGGTGGTTGGGCTTCGCAATTATTCGTATTCAGCGGGTCTGCTGAAGGTCTACAGGACGGGCGCCGCGGTTATCTGCGTGGGCAACATAACCACCGGAGGCGCCGGCAAGACACCGCTGGTTATATGGCTCGCAGGACAAATCACCGGGAATCCGAAACTTGGGATTTCAAGTTCCGAGTGTGCGATACTCACTCGAGGTTACAAGACCGGCAACACCGGCCAAGACGAGCCGGCCCTGCTGGCCCAGAGCTGTCCCGGAGTTGCCGTATCGGTCAATCCCGACCGCGCCGCATCCGCCGCCGAGGCCGCGCACAAGCTCGCCGCGAAGGTGCTGATTATGGACGATGGTTTTCAGCATCGCCGGCTGGCCAGGGACCTTGATATCGTGGCCATCGATGCGATGTGCCCGTTCGGGTACGGGCGGATACTCCCAGCCGGGCTGCTGCGAGAACCAATCGCAAGCCTCAAGCGGGCCCATGCCGTCGTTATTACCCGATGCGACCAGGTGGGGGACGGGCAGGTGAGCGCGATTGAGAACAAACTGCGCTGCGTCAATCCGGCCCTGGTAATCGCCCGTTCGATACATGCACCGGTTCACGCCGGAACCGCAGACAACAGGCGAATCGGTCTCGAAGAGCTTAAAGGCCGCAGGATATTCGCCTTTTGCGGAATAGGCAATCCGGACGCCTTTTTCGGCACTATCCGGCGGCTCGGCGCCGAACTTGTCGGCTCGAAAGTCTACGACGACCATTATCACTACACGCAGCGCGATTTGACCGAGATTTACGCCCTCGCCGAGAGCTCAATGGCCGATTTTGTACTCACAACCCAGAAAGACTTCACCAAAACCGTCCACACAAAAGCGCCCGGGCGGATGCCGCTGGCGTACCTGGCGGTCGAAGTGAGGTTTACCGCCGGCCTGGACAAATTAAAGCAGTTGATTGAAGACACATTAGCTGATAAAATCGGCGCCAATTGAACCGGGTCCGGCTTGAAGGCGAAGAATGCACGAGAAGCTTCTGAAAACAGTGACGACGCTGGGTTCGCCGCGGGTGCTTGTTGTCGGCGATTTCATGCTCGATGTTTACATCTACGGCGACGCGCTCAGGATAAGCCCCGAAGCGCCCGTCCCCGTCCTGAAGGTCACCGGAACCGACTATAGCTGCGGCGGCGCCGGTTCGGTGGTTGCCGACCTTGCCGCTTTGGGCGCCAGGTGCGTCTGCCTGGGAGTTGTCGGCGAAGACGCCAACGGCGAAAAGCTCAGGGAAATGCTCGCAACTATCGGGGCTGACGCATCGGGGCTGCTTGCGGTTTGCGACCGGCCAACCATCAGCAAACAAAGGCTGATAGGTCTGGCCCAGCATCGACACCAGCAGCAGTTGTTCAGAATGGACAACGAGTCCGCCGACCCGCTGACCGATGAGCAATACGAGAAAATTTTCCAGGCTTACCAGGACAAGCTCCCGAGCGTCGATATTGCATGCCTTCAGGACTACAACAAAGGTATGCTGCGCGCCGAGCTGTGCAGGCGCATGATTGTCGCGGCAAGCGAGGCGGGCAAAAAGGTCCTCGTCGATCCGGCCCTTGCCGGCGACTATGCGAAATATGCCGGGGCAACACTGATTGCTCCGAACCGGCAGGAGGCTTCGGAGGCGGTCGGCTTCGAGATAAAGACAGCCGACGACGGCGCCCGGGCAGCCGATCAGCTTCTGGAAAAGCTGCAACTCGAAGCGGTGGTAATCACGCTCGATAAGGAAGGCGCCTATCTTAAGACGCCTCAGCTCAGCGAAGTGATTCCTACCAGACCGCGCAAAGTCTATGACGTGACCGGGGCCGGTGACATGGTGCTGGCGATGCTGGCTGTGGCCCTTGCGGCGGGCTGCGATTATAAGACGGCCGTTCAGCTCGCAAACGTTGCCGGCGGAGTCGAAGTGGAGAAATTCGGCGTCGCCACCGTCTCTATCGAGGAAATCATCAATGAAATAATAGGCAGCTATCGCGGCAAGACCGGCAAGGTCCGCCTCCCGGATTATTTGCTTTACGAACTCGACTGGCATCGCAGACGCAAGGCAAAAATAGTCTTCACCAACGGCTGCTTCGACGTCGTCCACAGAGGACACATCGAGTTCCTGAAGTTCTGCAAGGCCCAGGGCGACGTTTTAGTCGTCGGCCTCAACAGTGACAGCTCGGTCAAAACGATAAAAGGCCCCGGCAGACCTATAAACAACCAGTACGATCGCGCATCGGTTCTGGAAGCGCTCGAAACCGTCGATTACATAACGGTCTTCGACGAGCCCGACCCGCAAAACCTGATAAAGGCCGTCAGGCCCGATGTGCTGGTCAAAGGGCGGGACTGGGCCGAAAAAGGCGTCGTCGGACGCGAGCTCGTCGAATCTTACGGCGGAAGGGTCGTCCTCGCGCCGCTGGTCGAAGGCAAAAGCTCGACCTCCATAATCGAAAGAATAAAATCGGTCACCGCAACAATGAAAAAGCGAAAACCGTCGGATGTAAAACCCTGATGAACGATGCAGTAAACGAACAGATCGCAGAAGCGATAGAGACGCACAGCAGGATGACCGCGCAATTGCAGCGCAGCGGCGCCCGGACAATCGCCGCCGCCGCCGAGGCGATACTAAAAGCCTTCGAACGCGGCGGACGGCTGTACATATGCGGCAACGGGGGCTCGGCTGCCGACGCCCAGCACATAGCCAGCGAACTGGTCGGCAGATTCAACCGCGAACGCAGGGCTTTGCCGGCTGTTGCGCTCTCGACCGATACCTCGGCGATTACTTCGATTTCAAACGATTACGGATACGACAACGTGTTCGCAAGGCAGGTCGAAGCGCTCGTTGCAGAAGGCGACATACTCTGGGCCATTTCAACAAGCGGCGCAAGCGCAAATATCCTTGCCGCCGCACAGCAGGCAAAGAAAAAAGGGGCGTTCATTCTGGCGTTCACCGGAAAAAGCGGCAGCAAGCTGGAAAAGATGGCCGATGTCTGCTTCTGCGCAGACAGCAGTTCGACCGCGCGAACCCAGGAAATTCATCAGCTCGGATACCATATAATTTGCGACATTGTTGAACAAAGTGTGTGTGAATAGCCGCCGCGGACGGACCGGATGAAATCCGGTCGGCGAAGCCCGGGACCTTTACTCGGCGGAAAATGACTGAAAGAGGGATTTTATGAATCGTCGAAGTTTCTTAAAGACAATCGGAATCAGCCTCGGTTCACTGATGCTCTCCGAGAGCGCAGGCTGCCGACGCAGACCCGCACGCAAACCGAACATTATCTTTATCCTTGCCGACGACCTCGGCTGGGCCGAACTCGGCTGCTACGGAAACAACTTTAATGAGACGCCAAATCTCGACAAGCTCGCCGCCGACGGAGTAAGGTTCACCCAGGCTTACGCCGCCGCGCCGGTTTGCTCGCCTTATCGGGCGGCACTGCTGACCGGTCAGTACCCGGCAAGGGTGGGAATTACCGATTACCTTCGTCCGGATGACGCCAATCACCTTTCGACCGACCATGTCACGATCGCCGAGATGCTCAAGCGGGCCGGCTACAAGACCGGCATAATCGGAAAGTGGCACCTCACCGGATACGCCAACCACGGCGCCAGGGAGTTTCCACCGGAAGCGCACGGTTTTGACGAGACGATCATTTCCGAGAACCGGGGAATCGACGGGGGAAGTTACTTCTATCCCTACCACTTCAACCGCGAAATCGAAAAACGACTCCCCGGCAAAGAGCATCTGCTCGACAGAAGCAATCTTGAAGCGGTCGAGTTTATCGAGCGGCACAAGGATGAACCTTTCTTTCTTTACCACAGCCGTTATGCCGTCCATACACGGCTGCACGGAAAAGATGAACTGGTTGCGAAATACCAAAGCAAACCCGGCGCCGGAGAAGGTCCCCGCGCCGATCGCAACAACCCCCATCTGGCGGCACAGCTCGAAGTTGTTGACGAAGGTGTCGGTATGATTATCAGGAAACTCGACGAGCTGGGCCTTGCCGACGATACTATCGTGATTTTCACTTCCGACAACGGCGGCCAGTCGGGAAAGAGCCGCTCGGTCACCAGCAACCACCCGCTGCGTGAGGGCAAGTCCACTCTCTATGAGGGCGGTATCCGCGAGCCGTTGATAATCCGCTGGCCGAAGATAATCACACCCGCCACGGTCTGCACGATTCCGACCATCAACATCGATTTCTATCCCACCCTCCTTGAGGCGGCTGGTATTAAGCCCTACCCAAGTCAGCACCTGGACGGTGTTTCTATTATGCCCCTGCTCAAGGATCCATCCGCTGCGCCGAAGCGCGACAAGCTCTATTGGCACTACCCGCTGAGCAAGCCCCATTTTCTGGGCGGTCGTTCAGCCGGCGCCATCCGTGCGGGAGACTGGAAGCTTATTGAGTTCTTCGACACCGACTCCGTCGAAATGTATAATCTTGCCGACGATATCGGCGAACAGCGCGATTTGGCCGGCCAGATGCCCGAAAAATGCGGTCAGCTTCAGAAGCTGCTCGCCGACTGGCGCGAAGAAGTGGGGGCCAAAACGCCCTGAGCAGTTCAAAATCCAAAACACTGAATTATTGAAAAAACGTTAAAGTAGTGTTGGATACAAATGGCTCTAAAAGCAGTATTTCTCGACAGAGATGAAACGCTGATCGAGGACCCGGGTTATATAAACACTCCGGACCAGGTGGTTCTGCTGGATGGTGTCGGCGAGTCGCTCGTGGCGCTTCGCAAGCTCGGGTATAAGCTCGTTATCGTTTCAAACCAGTCCGGCGTTGCCCGTGGAATTGTCACCGAGAAGGTGCTCGGCGAGATTCACGACCGCCTCAGACAATTGCTTGCCGAAAAAGGCGCTTTCCTCGACGGGATTTATTATTGCCCTTATCATCCGGATGGTGTTGTCGACAAGTATCGCAAGGAAAGCGAACTGAGAAAGCCAAATCCCGGAATGCTGCTGGCCGCGGCCAAAGAGATGGACCTGGACCTCGATCTCAGTTGGCTGATCGGCAACAGCGCCCGTGACATCGAGGCCGGTGCGCGGGCCGGCTGTAAAACCATTTTGATCGCCCCGCCGACCCATCGGTTGCCTTCTCAGTTCGGACGCTACAAGCCGGACCACAACGCCGTCAATATGAAGGAGGCCGTCAATATCATAAAGAAGCATCACCGTTCGTCCGACCGTCCTAAACCGAAAACCCAGCCGAGCCCCGAATTGCCGCCAAAGCCGCTTCGGCAGAACTCAAAGCGGCAGCAGTCCGAAAACCATGCCCCTGTCCCACAGGATATCGCCACCGAAGGGACCGAGCAACTCCTCAAGAGTATACTGGAGCAGCTTAGAGTTATGCGGCGCGAGGACATGTTTGCGGAGTTTTCCCTCCTCAGGCTGACGGCCGGGATTGTCCAGGTCATCGTGTTGTTCTGTCTGGGTTTGAGCGCCTGGATTCTCACTAACCCGAAGGCAAACAACAATTCGGCTCTTATTACACTGGCGTTTGCTCTCGTTTTCCAGATGATGGCGCTGACGCTCTATATGATGCAGGGTCGAAAGTAGCTGTTCAACGCTCTAAAACGCCTCTGCGCCGGACGCGAAATACCACATGCACAATACAAAAGACGAGATTTTGGTCTGGCTTCCTTCTCCGATGGGCGACGCGGTTCTCTGCACACCGGCACTGCGGGCCATACGAGAGCACTTCGGCTCGAGCGCAATTTGCTTTCTCGCCCGACCCGCAGTTCGTGAAATCCTCTCGCCTAACCCGTTTAATGATACATGGCTCACTTTCCAGAACGGCAATCCCTTCAAAATCGCACAAATGTTGAGGCCCCGTAAATTCACACAGGCAATACTCTTCAAGAATTCATTTGCTTCGGCGCTGGCGGTATTCCTGGCGCAGATACCGTCCCGCGTCGGCTATGCACGCGAGGGACGGGCCCCGCTGCTGACCAGCCGCCTGCACCCGCCAAAAATATCCCTCGCCGGATTCAAACCGTCTTCGATGATCGATTATTACCTCGCAATAGCATCATGGATTGGTTGTGACACGTTCGACCGAAACCTGGAACTGTGTGTCGACCCGCGGCACGCCGAAACGTTTAAGGCCAGGCTGGCCGAGCTTTTCGAATCACGGGGACCGATTGTCGTAATGGTCCCGGGCGGCGCGTTTGGGCCGAGCAAGTGTTGGCCCCCCGACAGATTCGCCCGAACAGCCGATTGGCTCATCCTCAAATACGGCGCAGAGGTTGTAGTATCGGTCTCACCTGACGCAGCAGAGAAACACATCGCCAACATGATTCAGCAATCAAGCGCCAACAAGCTCATCAACCTGGCCGAAAGACCCTTAACCCTCGGCGAACTAAAGGCCCTTTTTTCGCACGCCGAACTGGTCATAAGCAATGACACCGGCCCGCGACATATAGCCGTTGCGCTCCGGCGCAAAATAGTAACGCTCTTCGGACCGAACGACCCGGCATGGACTAACTCGGGCTGGGAACATGAGATTCAGTTGATCGGCCGTGCCCCGTGTGCCCCGTGTGCAAGGCCCGTTTGCAGAGAAAAACAGCATTTGTGCATGGAAGCCATAACCGTGCAGATGGTCTGCGACGCGGCGAAAAAGTTGATTGAGAACAACACGGAACGGTGCAAACCATGAGCGAACAGAGGTTCGTCCAAATATCGAAAGGATTCTTTGTGGACCCGGCCTATCGCGCAGGCCTCGAGAAATTGAAGCTCACCTCACTCGATGCCGTGTTTTCCTTCGGCGCCGGTAAAACTCTTACAAAAGAAAATCTTGCCTCGCACAGAAACCGCCTCCGTTTCGAACTGGATTCTCCCCCGGCGACGCTGTTTCTGAAACGCTATGACGCGCCCCCTGTCTTGACGCAGCTTGCAAACTGGCTCTCTCGACGAAGGCGGGTGAGCTTCGGATTCCTGGAATTCGAACAGGCGAATAATCTCTCCGCCGCCGCCATCGCCGTCCCCAGGAGCGTCGCCTGCGGTGAGCAATGGGGCTTGCTCTTCGAGAAGAGAAGCTTTGTCATCACCGAGAAGATTCCGGATGCCGAATCGCTCGAACGCAGACTCCCCCACTTCTTCGACGCGGCGGCCTCACCGGAAAATCTCAGGCTTCGAAGGGACTTTATCAGGCGCCTGGCGCGGTTTGTCCGGAAATTTCACGACGCCGGCTTTCGACATCGAGACCTCTACCTGGCCCATATATTCTACGGTGACAGCGGACAATTCCATCTGATAGACCTTGCGCGGGTTTTTCAACCGGCCCTGCTCGCTGAGCGGTTTCGCGTCAAGGACATCGCACAGGTTTATTATTCTGCGCCCGCAACGCGCTTCTCCAAAACGGACAGGCTGCGATTTTATCTCGCCTACAAAAAAAGCGGCGAGTTGGCCCGTAAAGACAGGCTGTTTATCAAAAGAGTCACACGCAGGGCAAGGCGAATGGCCGCCCACGATACCAGGCACGGCAGAAGCGCGCCCTTTGCACGCTGAGACTGTCGCGTTATAATTCGAAGATGAACAGGAAAATCGCGATAATAATAGAACGGCCCGACATCGCCCTGGGTGGCGCCGAGCGCTCCGTGTTCGAGCTGGCCTGGGCCCTTTCCGGACTCGACGCGCATGTTGACATCCTCGCCGCAAAGGGCCATACCAGGGCAAAAAATATCCACATACTCTGTAGACACTGCGCCGGAAAGCGAACACCTTACTCCGTTTTCCGCAGGGCCCTCAAAAAACACCTTTCAAGAAATCACTACGATATAGTCCACAGCGTTTTGCCTTTTGACTTCGCGGATGTTTATCAGCCGCGAAGCGGAACCTTTGCCGAATCCATCCTGCGCAACGCCGCCAGCTACCGCAGTGATCTGATAGCCTCCTACAAACGCGTCACCGCGTTCTTCAACTACCGGCGAACCATGCTCTTGAGAACGGAGAAAAGACTGTGCCGCAATCCCAACGGCCCGATCGTCGCCGCCCTCTCAGGGTACGTGGCCGGTCAGTTCAAAGAACATTACAGCCTCGACGAGAATCGCCTTGTAATTACACGCAACGGCGTCAGAATAACTGAGAGAATCGATCAGGCCGCCGCCGACAGGCTCCGTGGACAGATACTTGCAAACCTCGCCATCAACGAGGCGGATAATCCCCTGCTGCTCTTATTCGTGGCCAATAACTTCAGGCTCAAGGGCCTTGAGGTCCTCCTGGAAGCGATGAGCCTGGTCGCGGCGGACCGCACCCAGCGTCGCGTATGCCTGGTTGTGGCCGGAAGGGGAAGATCATGCAGGTATCGGCGACTTGCAAGGAAGTTGAACGTGCACGACAGGGTGGTGTTCCTCGGAAAGCTCAGACATGTCCAGAATGCGCTCTCTATAACCGACGTAGCCGTGCTTCCCACTTTCAACGACCCTTCAAGCAGGTTCGTTCTCGAGGCGCTGGTGGCCCGCAAACCGGTCATAACCACCAAGTTCAACGGCGCCGCCGATATGTTCGTCCATGACCGACACGGAAAAGTAATAGACACCCCCACAAATACCACGGCCCTCGCACAAGCCATCTGCTATTTCTCCGACCCTTGCAACATTCAAAAGGCTTCCCAGGCAATTGTCGAAGATAATCTAAAGGAAACGATTTCCATCAAGAGAGTAGCCCGCGAATTGATGTCGCTCTATCAGTCGATACTCGAAAAAAAGACGTCGAAATGAAATACCCGATCCTCATTATTGGCGCGTATCTACTGGGTTCAATCCCCTTTGCCCTGATCATCGCAAAAATACACGGAAAGGATTTGAGGACCATCGGCTCAGGCAATATTGGCGCAACAAATCTCTCCCGGGCAATGGGCAGAAGATGGGGGTATTTCTGCTTCTTTCTCGATGCGTCAAAAGGGCTGATACCTGTGCTCGCCACCGTCGGCGCCTTCTCGTCAAGCCCTACCGTAAACGAGCTTTTTCTGGCGCTCGCCGTCGGCTGTGCGGCGATATTGGGCCATGTTTTCCCGTTGTACATCAGGTTCAAAGGCGGTAAAGGCGTCGCCACAAGCTTTGGTGTGGCAATAGGCTTTTGGCCCTACTACACTGTCTGCGCCGCCGCTGCCGGGGTCGTCTGGCTCCTGACTGTTCTGATTTCACGCTACATTTCCCTGGCCTCCATTATTGCTTCTGTCGCTTTTCCGGTGGCGCTGCTTATCGCGATAGCCGTTGCGCCAGCCTGGAATCTTATCGACCTGTGGCCTCTACTCATTGCAGCCGTCGCCATCCCCGTAATGGTAGTATTTCGTCACCGCGAAAACATCAAGCGACTTATCGCCGGTACCGAAAGCAGGGTCTCACGCAGAGAATCCGCCTGATTTTCAATACAAAGCCTGTCCAACCGCGGCAGCCTGCCCCACCTGGCAACCCACATCAACCCGCAAACACGCTCAAATTGCACAACCACCAAAAAAATCAGAAAGTACGCAGAAAAACTGTAACATTTGAACGTTTGAAGGGACTTCTATTTTAGAGTTATTAACAAAAAACACGGATGTGCACGCCAAAGACTGCATTTTAGGCAGCCGAAGTCCGCCCGTCAGATCGGGCTGTATTCATCGAGTTTTTGAAGATCGTCAGGTTTATGGAAAATACAAACCTTCAACTCAAAACAATTTTTTGCAGGAGGATTAAAATGATGCATGTCAAAAGAAAATTAGTGCTTGCCTGTGTGGTTTTTCTCTTTGGCGCCGGATTTGCTTCCGGCGACTGGTTCGAGGGCGACGGCCACAAGATGCACTACCCGCAGATGCCCGACCCCCACGGCTGGGCGGTGTGTTTCTGGCGCCTGGCAATTGCCGATGACTTCCAGTGCGCCCGCAGCGGCCCCATTACGGACATCCACTTCTGGATTTCCTGGAAGGACGACAGAACAAATTACGTACCGCAATGGCTCGTCTCCATTTGTGAGAATCGCGTAACAAGCGACGGCGACAGCCACCCGGGGCGCGTCCTCTGGAAGTTCAAAAACGGAAATGTCACCATTCGTGAAGCCGGACAATCCGCGCAGGGCTGGCTTTGCCCTTTGGAGGCCGCCGAAGGCCAGGACGCCATTCCCGACAACCACGAACGCTACTTCCAGGTTAATATAACACAGATCCAGGAACCCTTCGAGCAGACCGAGGGCCAGGTCTACTGGCTTGTTATTCGTGCGAATATCGCCATACGTGATGCGGCTGAGTACGCGACGATCCAGCCGGAGGCGGGCTGGAAAACGTCCCTCGACCATTGGGGCAGCCCGGCCATGTGGGGGCCCTGGCCGCAAGATTCAAACAGACCCCACTGGACGCCCGTCACCGGCCCCGACACCGCTTCACCATACAACGACATGGCCTTTGTGATTACCGGCGAAGAGCAACCGCCCGAAAAGCTCGACTTCGGCGACGCACCGGAAATTGTCTGCATAACCACGCCCTGCCCGAGTTACCCCACCACGCTTGCAAGAAACGGCGCCCGACACGTAGTCAATAGCGCCGTCTACCTCGGCGACCCCTACACCGACATGGTCCACATCGACGCAGAGCCCGACGGCCTGCCGACCGCCTCGGCAGACGGCGACGACCTCAACCAGTTTGACGACGAAGACGGCGTAACGTTTCTCTCGGCGATTGTACCCGGCGAACAGGCCGAGGTCGAGGTGCTCGCGTCCGTTAAGGGCTATCTGAATGCGTGGATCGACTTTAACGGCGACCACGACTGGGACGATTTCGGCGAGCAGATATTCGCCGCCGAGCCCCTTGTCTCCGGCAGCAACCTGCTGCTGTTCGACGTCCCTCATACCAACGCCGCCCACAACGTCAGACAAACATATGCGCGCTTTCGTTTCAGCCTCGAGCGGCACCTGAACTATTACGGACTGGCCCACAGCGGTGAAGTCGAGGACTACCTTGTCAATATAGAAGAGCCGCCCCAGCCTCGTCTTGACTTCGGTGACGCCCCCGAAATTGAAATATGGTGCCTTGACTTTGCTCCGGGCTGCGGCATGTATCCCACAACGCTGGCCAAAGACGGCGCAAGACATATTGTCAATTCCGCTGTTTACCTCGGAAATCCTTACATCGATATGGTGCAAATCGACGCCGAGCCCGACGGTCAGCCCACAGAACTGGCCGACGGCGACGACATCAACGACTTCGACGACGAAGAAGGCGTCAATTTCGTCTCTCCCGTCGTACCCGGTGAGCCGGCAAAAGTCGAAGTGCTCGCCTCGGTCGACGGCTATCTGAATGCGTGGATCGACTTCAATGCCGACAACGACTGGGACGACGCCGGCGAACAGATATTCAAAGACCAGCCGCTCGCGCTCGGTTTGAATCCCCTCGAATTTCACGTCCCCGACTCCACAACCACCCCCAATGTCGCCACATATGCCAGGTTCCGTTTCAACACCGAGGGCGGCCTTGGATACGCCGGTCCGGCGAAAGACGGCGAGGTGGAGGACTACATTCTCAGGATTGAACATCCCCAGCCGGACTTCGACTTCGGCGATGCGCCGGAGCCTCCGTGCCTTGACAGCCAGGGAACCGACTGCTGGTGCAACAAGTATCCGACCACGCTCGAAAGAAACGGGCCACGGCACATCATCGACCCCGATATTTTCCTCGGTGAGCGTATCGACGCCGAATGGGACGGCCAGCCGGGCAGCTTGGCCGACGGTGACGACACCGACCCGGACGGTGACGACGAGGACGGCGTCATCTTCCTCACCCCCATTACACCCGGATTCAAGGCAAAGGTCGAGGTGACCGCCTCAGCCGAAGGCCTGCTCGACGCGTGGATCGACTTCAACGCCGACGGCGACTGGGACGATTTCAGAGAGCAGATTTTTGCGAGCGAACCGCTCGAGCCCGGCCCCAATTATCTCGAATACAAGATTCCTCCATATCCCTATGCCATGCCCACAAACGCCCGCACCTATGCACGTTTTCGGTTCAGCACTCAGGGCAGGCTCGAATACTTCGGAGCAGCCGCCGACGGCGAGGTCGAGGATTACCTTGTAAAAATCGAGCAGCCTCCGGAAAGAGGCGCCGACCTCGGAGACGCGCCCGACAGCACGAACAACTTCAACACGACCATGACCGCGTATCCGTCGCTCGGCCCGCTTGAGGTCATCGTCAGGGCCAACTTCCCCACCGTCTTTAGAACAGGCTCTCCACCATTCGGACCGATTCACCGCCATCCGGAGAAGGTCGCCCATCTCGGTCCCGAAGTGACCCGCGAGCAGGAGGCCGACTTCGGATACGACGAAGACCCCACCAACAACATCATCCCGAGAAACGACCAGGCCGACCTGGACAAAGCCGACGACGGCGTCCGCGTCCCGCTTGTACTGCCGCACTGCCGCAAGACGCGATTCGAGTACCTCGTCAACGTTATCAACCCCGCAAGAGAGCTTTACGTCAACGTCTGGCTCGACTTCAACCGCGACGGCGACTGGGATGACGCGATGGCCTGCGACTGCGCCAACGAGATGACAGCCGACAGGGGCCCCGCACTCGAATGGGCCGTCAGAAACCAGTTGTTGACGAATTTACCCAAGGGCCTCCACAGCATTATGACCCCGCCGTTTGTCTCCTGGCATCGCCTCATCTCCTCCGACTACAGGGCCGCGCCTATATGGATGCGCATTACGCTTTCCGACAGGCCCTGGCAGCCGCTGCCGACATTCGCGCCCATGGCCGGAATGGCTGGCTGCGGCCCGCCCGACGGATACTGGATCGGCGAAACCGAGGATTACTACTTCACCCCGATAACCAGACGACTCGAACACGCCGACCTCGACGGTGACAAAATAGTCGACGGCAAAGACTTTGCTGTCTTTGCATCGCAGTGGCTCTCCGTCGAACCTTGACTACAGCCCGCAAAGTAGCTGGTTAGTAATATTAACCAACGCCGAGGCTGTGAGTATCCTCCGCTCACAGCCTCTGTCTTTTAACATCCGCATCACCCTTGCACGAAAAATCAAGACAAAAGTTTCTATTGATACTAACAATACTACCCGTTATTATTACAATAATGACGGGACTGTTCCCGAAAGGTCGGGTGCAGCGAAAAATGAAACTGCAATCTACAATAAGACCGGAAGACTGAGAAAATGCACCGTACCCATATTTCGCTCAAGTGAAGCATTCTGTGTGGTGACTTTGCAAGAAGCATGGAAGCTCTGAGATGAGTGAGCGTGATAACTTGGATTCGGCAAAGGCCGTGAAAAAGCCTTTAATCTGGTGCATTCTTCGAAACGGTCTCATTGGTGTCGGCGCTGTTCTCGGATGGTTTCTGATTGGATGCATATTACATAATTGTTTTCGTGAATCGATTTCATACAGGTTGTTGAACTATGTGTTTCGTCCTGTCGCAGACGTACTGACTCCACTTTTTTGGTATCTAATTCGGCTTTTATCGTTTGACAGTGATGCATACATCATCCACGTGGTGGTTCTCCTGATAATATATATTGCTCTTTTCGGTTTCCTATGTGGAGCAGCAGCAACTCTAGCCGCGCGCGGATTCGGATTTGTTTACTGTAGGTGGTTCAAGAAACCTCCGGTCAATAGATGTGAAAACTAAGGGGCTGCCAAAGTTAAGAAACCACAAAAGCCAAGTATTCGGATGCGATTAACCTCATTATAATTTGGGGCCACGCGCTCATCGCTGTGTTTGAAACAGAATGGAGTAGACCTTAGAATGGATAATAAAGAAGAGTCAACCCTGAGCGTCTGGAAGCATCACCCCAGAAGCCCACGTATGCTCCGAAATGGAGTAGTCGGAATCGGTGTCGCAATCGGCTGGCTGGTTGTCAAATGGATAGTCACCTGGAAGTTTTGGATGTGGCTTTTCTATCCTTTGCACTTACTTGTTAGGGCCGGACTCTTGAACATGGAAGATCACCCCACCACATTTCTTCTCAGCGTCATCTGGGTTGCAATTCTTGGTTTCTTTGGAGGGATAGCAGCGTCGCTTATTATATACGCAATCAGGGCCGTGTCGCATGGATACTCTGAAAAGCGCGAAGTTAAGAAAGTACGAAAGCCACGCGATAATCAACCACGATAACAGGGCGGCCCATGAACAATAAAGTACTGGTTGGATTCAAACGACTCAGCGTGATCCAGATATATACTGGAATAATATCATCTTTGGGCCTTCCATTATTAACCATTTCTACTTTGTCTCTGGTAATGTATGGATGGAAAGATAGCCCACTAGATTATGCGTTTCTTTTTCTCGTAGATGCTTCTCTGTTAGCATATGCAGGGTTCATTATTGCTAAACGCACGAATTTAGCACTGCTCTGCTTCGCGTGCTGTGTCGCATTTTGTGTGGCTCCTTATTGGATAAGTGAGTTTTCGCGTGGGATTAAGCACGGCTTCAGATTGTATCAGACTCTTCGCTTTTCTTATTTCCCTTTCAAGAAGTATTTTGTTCTTGTCATACAGGGCTATCTTGGCTTGCTCCTTGCGGAAAAATTGAAACGGATCAAAGCCGACGTCACGTCTAAAGATGAGAATTCACTGAAATGAACGTGGCAAGTCATATGTCTTAGCGTCGTCAGGGGGATATGATAGCCACAGGCGTCCCAATGGAGAAAAAAGATTACGTTGCCCGCGATAATACTACCCGTTATTATTACAACAACGGTGGGACTGCTTCCGAAAGGTCGGGTGCAAGCCAAAAATGAGACTGCAATCTACACTAAAACCGGAAGATGGAGAAAATGTACCGTAACCTTTTATTTCCCTTGGGAAGTACGACCGACGAATTTCGCCGATAGGGTGGCCCCTTACGAAATACGATTGTTACCATGTGAGGGATAGATGGTAAAGAACAAGAATTGGTATAAGTGGATACTTGGACTGGTCATATTTGTATGCTTTGTTCAGTTCGTGCGCATGCTCAAGGTTCCAAGGATCCGCGAAAACGTAAAAAGCTCAGCCCTGATAGTAGAAAATGCAGAGGTAACGCCGGTCGATTTTTGGATACGCGGGCGTGAGAAGATA
>Ga0180438_10006864_pt1 | contig 15206 bp, 11 predicted proteins | sample SS_ome_12_FD_132455 | JGI IMG/M metagenome (GOLD analysis project Ga0180438, IMG submission 132455) | Hypersaline lake sediment archaeal communities from the Salton Sea, California, USA - SS_3_D_2 metaG | ecosystem: Environmental > Aquatic > Non-marine Saline and Alkaline > Hypersaline >...
CCCCCCTTCGCCGCAAAATTGTTTTTTCGGAAAACTCGCACAAAATCCCGGCTGGGCCCCGCGACTTTGCGGCATTTGGATTCGGACCCGGGCCGCCTTTGCGGGGGCCCCGGCCCCCCCCCCCCCCCCACATTTGGGGATTGGCGCCTTGCCGCCGCCGTGCCGGTCGTCCCAAGTCGGCTGCAACCCGGACATAAACAACCCTTTGGTCGCAGTCGTCTCCCCCTAAAGGAGTTATTCTGCCTCGCGCCCCCCAAATTTTTATGAGGGGGTTACCCCCCGATGGATATTCTGCTATCATTGTTGGGTAGTTCCGGATAGGCTATGTCGGGGGCGACGGTCGGGGCATGACCGAAACCCCCGCCAGATGCCGAGAACCCCTGCTGCCCAGGCTTCCGCCACCTGAAGACGGTCACGATCCCCGCCAGCGGATGATCCCCGTGCGGTAATCGCCTTTGGGTATGGTACGGAGGGTCGGATGAGCGCAAGCGACGACGAGAAGAGCCGCGAGCAACTCCTCGTGGAACTGCTCGCGCTGCGTGCTGAAGTCCGGCGTCTGAGGGCCTCCGCGCGGCCGGATGTGTTCGAGCCGAATCGCGCGGAACGGAAACTCCGCTCCAAGCGGCGCCGCATGAAGCGAATGCTCCGGCTCTACGAGCATGAGCACCGTTTGATCGCGTACGAAATCCACGACGGACTGGTGCAGGAAATCACCGGCGCGCACATGGGGCTCGAAGCGCTCTTGCAGGAGGAGGAGCTTCTTTCGCCACGTCTGCGGGCCGAGGTCCGCCGCGCGGCGGAGCTGTGCGGCCGGGCCCTGGCCGAGGCACGGCGCCTGATCGACGGACTCCGGCCGCCGGTCCTCGACGAAAAAGGGGTGGTTGCGGCGGTTCGGCACCTGATCGAGGATCGCGACACCATGGAACCCGCGATCGAGTTCTCGGCCGACCTCGGCGTCGAGCATTTGGATCCACTTCTGGAAGTTGCGCTGTACCGTATCGTGCAAGAGGGCATTGCCAACGCGACGCGGCACAGCGGCTCGGATCGAGTCCGCATCCGGCTGAGCCAGGTGGGTGGGCGGGTGCATCTGGAGATTCGCGACTGGGGCCGGGGATTCGATCCGGAACACGTGGGGGCGAGTCGTTTTGGTTTACAGGGCATCCGAGAGCGGGCCCGGCTGCTGCGCGGCCGGGCGGTGATCGACAGCGCCCCCGCCGAGGGGACTCGGGTCTTCGTCGATCTCCCCGCCGCGGCCGAAGCCCGCGAAGAAGTCGTCAGCACAAGTTGATGGAGAAACCCATGACCAAACCCATTCGAATCCTCGTTGCCGACGACCACGAGGTCGTTCGCAGCGGTTTGCGAACCCTGTTTGCCGGCACTGAGGTGAAGATCGTGGCCGAAGTGACCACGGGAGCCGAAGCCGTCAAGTATGCCCTCGAACACGACGTCGACGTCGTGCTCCTGGACGTCCGCATGCCCGACGGCGACGGACTGACCGGCCTGGGACGGATCAAGCTCGACAAGCCGGACCTGCCCATCTTGATCCTGTCGACCTTCGACAACCCGACGTACATCGCCCGGGCTGTGGCCTTGGGGGCGGCGGGCTACCTGTTGAAGGGCTGCACCAAGGACGAGCTGTTGGACGCCCTGCGCAAAGTGGCCGCCGGCGACAGCGCCTGGACCCGCGACGAGCTGCGGCGCGTGACCGGCGCCCTGGCCACGCCGCGACTGGCCGCCGACGTCGAGGTCCCGCTGACCCAGCGCGAAAGCGAGGTGCTGCGCCAGCTTGCCTACGGGCTGACGAACAAGGAGATCGCCCAGGCCTTGCACATCAGCTACGAGACGGTCAAGGAGCACGTCCAGCACATCCTCCGCAAGATCGGCGTGACCGATCGGACGCAGGCGGCGGTCTGGGCGGTGCGCAAGGAACTCGTCTGAAACGGCGGCCCGGCTCGGCGCGCCGAGGTGGTTCGCGAGGCGCGTCCCGGGGCGCCGCGCGCCTCACCCGCTTGTGCGGCTGGCGGTCCGTCGGCTACCATGGGGTCTGCGCGCAAGCGTGTTGACGGGCGCCTCGGGCCCGCGGTCGGTCCGTGCGGCGTGGTGCCGCGTCGATGGCTCGAAGCCGGGAGGGCCCCGTGTCGAAACCCACCGATATCCGCATCTTGGAGGTCGTCGCGGAGACCCAGGCGTTCGCCTACCGGTCGCCGATCAAGTTCGGCGGCCGCGTGGTCCGCGACGTGGTGCTGCTGCACGTCACCGCCGAAGTGGAAACCCGGGACGGACGCCGGGCCACCGGGCTGGGCTCCATGCCCGTGGGCAACGTCTGGGCCTGGCCCAGCAGCCAAGTCTCGGCCGAAGCCGCGCTCGAGACCATGATCGAGACCGGGCGCCGCATCGCGCTTTCGGCCAACGACTACGAAGGCATCGGCCATCCGCTCGAGATCACCCACGACCTGGCCGGGCTCTACCAGCCGGCGGCCGACGATGTGACCGGCGCGGCGGACCTTCCCGAGCCCATGCCCCGCCTGGCCCAGCTCGTCTCGGCCAGCCCCACCGAGGCCGCCATCCACGACGCCTACGGGAAGGCATTGGGGCAAAACTCCTACAACCTTCTGGGCGAGGAGTACGTGACCCGCGACCTGGCGTCCTATCTGGGCGACGAGTTCGCCGGCGAGCAGCTCGACCGCTACACGCTCCGCGAGCCCAAGCCCCGCATGCCGCTGTATCATCTGGTCGGCGCGCTGGACCCGCTCACCGACGCCGACGTAACAACCCGCGTCGGCGACGGCCTGCCCGAAACGCTCCCCGAGTGGATCGCGGCCGACGGGCTGACGCACTTGAAGATCAAGCTTTCCGGCGACGACCTGGTGTGGGACGTCGACCGGGTCGTGTCGGTCGAGCGGGTGGCGGCCGAGGCCCAGGCGGCCCGGGGTTGCGCCGAGTGGTTCTACTCGGCCGACTTCAACGAGAAGTGCGCCAACGTCGACTACGTGCTCGACTTTCTGGCCCGGGTCGGCGAGCAGTCGCCCGATGCGCTTCGGCGCCTTCAATACATCGAGCAGCCGACCCACCGGGACCTTCGGGCCAACCCGGAGAACCGCATGCACAAGGCGGCCGCGATCAAACCGGTGGTGATCGACGAGTCGCTCGTGGACTTCGAGAGCCTGCTGTTGGCCCGGGAGCAGGGCTACTCGGGCGTGGCGCTTAAGGCGTGCAAAGGTCACACCGAGGCCCTGCTGATGGGGGCCGCGGCGCAGAAGTACGGGATGTTCCTGTGCGTGCAGGACCTGACCTGCCCGGGCGCCTCGTTCCTCCACTCGGCCAGTCTTTCGGCCCGAATCCCCACGGTGGCCGCCATCGAGGGCAACGCCCGCCAATACTGCCCGGCGGCCAACGCCGGCTGGGCCGAGCGCTTCCCCAGCATGTTCCAAATCACCGACGGGACGCTGGGCACGGCGGTATTGAACGGGCCGGGGCTGGGGTTTTGAAGGAGGTGGGCCCGTGGGTGCGCAAGTCGAGGTCCCCAGAGAGCGCCTGGCTGAGTTCTGCAAGCGCCATCACATCCGCAAACTGGCGCTTTTCGGGTCCGTGCTCCGCGGCGAGTTCGATTCCGAGAGCGACGTCGACGTACTCGTCGAGTTTGAGCCGGGCCATACCCCCGGTCTCGCGCTGATCCGCCTGGAGGACGAGCTTGCCGAGATCTTCGGCGGGCGCAAGGTCGACCTCGTCACGCCGAAGTTTCTCAACCGCCGCATCCGCGACCGCGTTCTGGCCGAGGCGGAGGTGCAGTATGCCGAAGGATGACGCGGTCTACTTCGGGCACATGCTGGAAATGGCTCGCAAGGCGTACGCCCGGGCCTCTCAATTGGACAAGACGCAGTTCGACGCCAACGAAGAAGCCCAACTGGCCTTGGCTCACCTCGTCCAGATCATCCGCGAAGCGGCTTCGCGGGTCTCGCAACCGGGGCAAGATGCCCATCCCGAAGTCCCGTGGCGCGAGATCACGGGCATGAGGAACAAGATCGTGCACGACTACATGGGCGTCGACTTCGACGTGGTCTGGCAAGTCGTCACTGAAGACCTGCAGCCGCTGATTTCGGCGCTGGAACGTGTCGTGCCCAACGATACATGATTCGGCGCTTGTTCCCGCGTTTGGGTGCGCCTGGGACATCGGCGTGAAATAGCTACTCTTCGCCGAACACCACCTCCCCACCCCGAATCATCCCTCGCACCCAAAACCCCTCGTCGAGGTCGAACAGAACCAGGTCGGCCGGCTGGCCGGGGTCGAGGGTGCCGGGGTCGAGGCCGAGCAGGTCGGTGGGGTGGTCGAGGGCCATGGCGATGGCTTCGCGGAGCTCGACGCCGGCGAACTGCATCACGTTGGCCACACCGGTGCCCAATGGCGCGGCGGCCCCGGCCATCAGCTCGGTCTGGCCGGCCACGACGAGCCGTCCGCCGGGCAGCACTTCGATGGCACCGCAGGCCGAGGTTTCGTAGCGCCCGGGCGGCAGGCCGGCCTCGGTGGCCATGTCGCTTATGAGGATGCACCGCTCTGGGGTCTTTGCCCGCACGAAGGTCTTGACCACCTCGGGGGGCAGGTGGTGGCCGTCGCAGATGAGGGTGGCCCGCAGCCGGTCCTCGGCAAGCTGGGACCAGAGGTAGTTGCGGTGGCGGTGGATCATGGCATGGGCGCCGTTGCCCAAGTGGGTGCTCAGCCGGGCCCCGGCGTCGACGGCCGCGCGGATCTGCGCACTGTCGGCCGCCGTATGCCCCAGCGCGACGACCACGCCGCTATCCGCCGCGCGCCGGATGAACTCGACGGCCCCTGGCAGCTCGGGCGCCAGCGTGACGAGGCGGATCCGCCCGCCGGCGGCCTCCTGCCACCGCCTAAACTCGTCCCAGTCGGGCTTGCGGCAGTGGGGCCGGGTGTGGGCCCCGCGCGGGCCGTCCTCCGGCGAGATGTACGGCCCTTCGACGTGTACGCCGGCGATTCGATCCGACGCCTCGCGCGACGCTCGGCACGCCTCGTCGATCGTGCGCAGGGCGTGGACGAAGACCTCGAAGCTCGCCGTACACAGAGTGGGCAAGAACCACCGCACGCCGAACGTGTCCATGCGCCGCGCGATCTCGACCACCTTCTCGGGCGTCGAATCGGCCGAGGCGAAATCCTGCCCGGCGTAGCCGTTCACCTGAAGGTCGATCAGCCCGGGCGCCACGAAGGGCAGGGGACCGGCCGGGCGGGTTTCGTCGTCAAGGGGCGTGACCCGACCGATCGTGTCCCGGTCGAAGTCGACGCGTACGGGCGTGGCGTCGTCGTAGCGTCGGGCCAACAGCGGCATGGCGGCACCTCCGCCCCCACTCTAGCCGATGCCCCGCCGGTGCGGAACCCGCGCCGCAGGCGGGTGCCCGCGGCAGCTTGTCTGCCGCTGCTGAATCCCCGGGGCAAGGGCGGACAAGCCGCCCATGGCACCCCTCTTGGGGCTTCTCCGTCTCGTCACAGGGGGCGCGCAAAAAAAGCCGGAGGGCCCACCGCCTTCCCGGTGGGCACCTCCGGCCTTGCCTCACCGCTGTCCGCCACCCGGGTGGACTTGCACAAGGAAAAGGGGTCAGAACCCTTTTGTGCGAAGCACCCTTCGGGCCGTTCCGGCAAAAGGGTCCTGACCCCTTTTCCCGGATCCCCACGAGGACAGCAATGTCAGTAGGTTCCGGCCCCGCTGTTTTCGGTTCGCAAGGTCAACCAGGGCCAGCCTGCCCCGTGCCAACGATAGGGGTAGTGCGAGTTGTTGCCGGCCCAGTAGGGTGAGTAGTCGCCGTGGAAGGGATCGCTGCTGGCCCGCGGCCGCGAGTTCGAGAAACCGAACCACTTCAGGGCCGCCAGCCGGTTGCGGCGCTGTTCGGCCCGGAACTCGGCGCTGCGGCGGGCCATCGTTGCCGGGTCGTGATAGTCGCGTTGGTACTGTTCGTAGAACCACATATCGGGCGTCTGCACGACGTGTCCGCTGGAAAGCCCCCCGCGGAACCCGAGATGCCCGTCGCCGGGATTGGCGGCCAAGGCCGGTGCGGCGGCCAGCAGCACGGCGCCCGCGGCGAGTACGAGAAGCCCCCTGCTCATCTGCGAATCTCCTTTCGGTCCGATACGTTCGGCGCACGACCACCGAGTGGCCCCGTCTACCTTGAGATTCGGTTTGTAACGGTCGACGGGATTAGGCCGATTCTGCGAAATGTGCGGCTGGCGGTGAATCTAGGGAAAAGGCACAGACAGGGAAGGTGTTTCGCGGGACGGATTTCCCAATCCCTCCAATGCTTGGTGTTGCCCGAGACCGGCAGATCGTCGGACGGAGTGGGCAATCCGTCCTACAGGAGGAGGGGCGGGCGAAGACTGGGCGCACGACTACGTCAGCGGCCCGGGCTGGCGGAGAAACTGCTGGTACGTCCGATGGTCGCCCGAGTTGACGACCAGCACGTAGAGCAGCCCGCCCACCTGCCACGCCTCGACCGAGCAGCCGCCCGTGGTGTAGGGCCGCAGCGTGGGGGCGGTCGGCAGCCCGGCCACTCGCCGATTGAGCACGTAGAGCGTGGCCCGGACACCCCGCGGACCCCGGAAATCGTATGCCACGCCGCGGCTCTCCAGCAGCCCGCTGACCCGGCGCCACTCGATCTCGAACTGCCGCGGCCGAGCCACCGCGGAACTGAGGGGGTAGCTTGAGGGCGGGTCGTCCCGGCGCCCCGCTTCGGCCTTCTCATGGTTGAAGAACCCGATGGCGTCCTCCCGCACGTCCTGGGCCGTGTACACGCGCCCGCGGTCGCTGAACACCATCATCGCGCCCACCACCAGGGCCGCGGCCACCGCTGCGCCGCCGCCCACAAGAAGCCAGCCGCGGGCCCGCCGCGCGGGTCGCGGGGCCACCGGCGTCGGCTGGACTCCGGTTTCCGCCTGCGGCTCAGGGGTGGCGGAATCCGCCGCCGTCAAGACGCCCGGGGTTTGCTCCAAGCCCGGCCCAGCCTCTTCGCCCGGGGAAACACCCTGGTCCGACGCGACTCCGAGTCGCTCAAGCAGGCGCCGTTCGAGCCCCTCGGGCACCGGCACGTCGGCAAAGGCCGCGGCCACGCGCCGGTCGACCTCCTGGAGTCGGGCGTAGAGCTGCGCCAGCTCGGGGTCGGCCTCGATCGCCTCGGCCAGCACGCACAGGGCCGGGTCGGCCAAGTCGTCGCTGCCGGGGCGGCAGACCTCGAGCGCCTCGATGATCCGCTGGTCGTAATTGGGCGAGCTTTCCATGGCGTCTCTCGCTTAACGGACGGGCGTGGCTTCCTCCGTGCGCCCCTCCGCCCGGCTCGGCTCGACCAGCTTCGAGCGTAGGTGGCCTTTGGCCCGAGCCAGGCGGCTCATGACGGTTCCGATGGGCAAATCCAGTTTTTCGGCGATTTCGCGGTAAGCGAGCCCTTCGTAGTAGTACATCACCAGCACGACGCGAAACCCCGGCGGCAACTGGCCGATCGCCCGCTGAAGGGCCTCGCGATCGATCTCCTCTTCCGGGGGGGGCTCGGCCGGGATGGTGTCGATGTTCAGCCGCAGGTTGGCCGCGGGCACGGGGCGCTGGCGCTGCTGCGACTTCAGGAAGGTGTTTCGCAGGATCGTGAACAACCAGCTTCGCGCACTGCCTGTCTTGCGCAGTTGGCCCAGCTTCTGCTGGGCGACCAGGAATACCTGCTGGGTGAGGTCCTCCGCTTCCGGGGCCGAGCCGCTTAAGCGGAAGGCGTACGCATATACCGCCTGATGGTGGTCCGAAACCAGCCGGGCGATGTCCATCCTCGCCGCGTCCTCAGCCATGCTCGGCCCTCTCTTTGGAGGCCCACAGAGGGGGTTTTATTCCCCACTTTCTCGTCGGCTGCCCCTGACACCCCCAATTCTATCACCACGGGAATAAATGCGCAAGTGCCGGGATCATACAGAGACAGAGGCGGGAGCGTTTCCCGCCCGGCTTGATATCTGCCCCCCTAATTCAAAGGAGAGGTGGCTCAATGAAGTACGTGGCACTCTTTCTGATGCTGTTGGGCGTTTCGGTGTTCGTCATTGGCTGTGGCGAAGCCAAGAAGACCACCCCCCCGCCAGCCGGCGGTGGCGCTGGGGCCGGCGCTGGTGAGGAGCCCGCTGGTGGTGCCGAAGAGCCCGCTGGTGGTGCCGAGGAGCCCGCTGGTGGTGCCGAGGAGCCCGCCGGTGGTGCCGAGGAGCCCGCCGGTGGTGCCGAGGAGCCCGCCGGCGGTGCTGAGGAGCCCATCGCTCCCCCGCCGGCCGAGCCCGCGGTCGAGTAGACTCCGAGGCCGCCTCGGCGGCCGACCAGTTCACGTGGAACACGAGGGGAGCCGTCCCGAAAGGGGCCGGCTCCCTTTGTTTTGCGCTGCTTGGAGTAGATCGGACGGGGGCTGCGTCTCACCCGCACCGCTACCCCGAACGGCTTGACGCTCGCCCCGAGTCGGTGGTACCCTCGGGCATCGGGATTCGTTGCTCGGAGAACACGGGTTCGGCCCAACACCCGCCGTTCCTTTCCAGGGGCGTTCCTATCATGGCCCCAAGCGGCACACCGTCGGAGGCAACCTGGTCGACCTCGTCCAGCCTGATCGGGCGAGTCAAGGCTCGGGACGGCGCCGCGTGGCAGCGGCTCTGCCGCCTCTACGGCCCTATGGTCTACCGCTGGGCCCGGCAGGCCGGCTTGCAGGACCCCGACGCCGCCGACGTCGGCCAGGAGGTGTTTCGCACCGTGGCCGACCGGATCGCCACGTTCGAGCACCACCGCCCGGGCGATACGTTCCGCGGCTGGCTGTGGACGATCACGCGGCACAAGCTGGGCGACCATTTCCGCCGCCGGGCATCGCAGCCCGAGGCAGCGGGGGGGACCGACGCCTACGAGCGCATGGAGCAGCTCCCCGATGCCCTGGACGACTTCGAGTCGCAGACGACCACCGGCTTCGACGCCCAGGCCAGCCTGCTCCACCGCACCCTGGAAGCGATCCGCGACGAGTTCGAGCCGTCCACGTGGCAGGCGTTCTGGCGGGTCACCGTCGAGAGCCAATCGACGGCCGACGTTGGCGACGACCTGGGAATGACGCCCCAGGCGGTTCGCCAGGCCAAGTACCGCGTGCTCCGCCGGCTCCGCATGGAAATGGACGAAGGAAAAAGGGGACGGGGCTGATTTGTGGAAAGCACCCTTCGGGCCGTTGACGGCAAATTGGCCCCGTCCCCTTTTTTCCAAAGGACCGCCCGTCGTCTTAAACCCATGGCACACAGCCACTTGCGCGCTGCCCGCCCAAGTCGTGTTATGCCCGGGCAATGTTCTCGATAGAGGCGGGTCGCATTCCCGTTCGTAGTGACCGCATTCATGCGGTGACCCCGTTCGTAGTGACCGCATTCATGCAGTGACCCCGTTCGTAGTGACCGCATTTATGCGGTGACCCCGTTCGTAGTGACCGCATTCATGCGGTCCCTCGGGCTAGGCCCCGATGAATCGGGGCACTACGAACCCACAAACCTCCCAGCGAGGGCACCGACCATGCACCCCAGCCGCGAAGAGCTCTCCGGATACGTCCTGGGCACGCTGCCCGAGCCGGCCGCCCGGCAGGTCGAAGAACACCTGGCCGAGTGCCCGGCCTGCGAAGACACGATCGTGCAGCTCGAGGCCGGCGGCGACACGGTGGTCGAGCGGCTCCGCCAGCCCGCGCCGGCCGACCCGCTCGAGCAGGAGCCCGGCTGCCGCGGGATGATCGAGGTCATCGAGGCCATCGGGCGCGAGCCCACCTTCACCACCACGGCCCAGGCCGTCGCGGTCGCCGCCACCGGATCCGAAACGCCCGACCTAGGCTCGATCGGTGTCTACAAGCTGCTGGCCAAGCTCGGCGAAGGGGGCATGGGCACGGTCTACAAGGCCCTGCACACCAAGCTCGACCGGGTCGTGGCCCTGAAGGTCCTGCCCGCCGAGCGGCTCAAGGACGACACGGCCACCGCCCGGTTCCAACGCGAGATGAAGGCCGTCGGGCAGCTCGTCCACCCGAACATCGTCATGGCCCACGACGCCGGCGAGGCCGACGGCACTCACTTTCTTGTCATGGAGTACGTCGAAGGGCTCGACCTCTCCGAGCTGGTCCGCCGCGTGGGCCCGCTGCCGGTCGCCGACGCCTGCGAGATCATCCGCCAGGCCGCCCTCGGCCTGCAATACGCCCACGAGCACGGCCTGGTGCACCGCGACGTGAAGCCGAGCAACCTTATGCTGGGTCCAGGGGTCAGGGGGCAGGGATCAGGGGTCACGGGACAGGGATCAGGGGTCAGGGGACAGGGATCAGGGGTCAGGGGACAGGGATCAGGGGTTAGGGGACAGGGATCAGCGGTCAGCGAAGGAGGCCCGGCCACACGCGGACTGACTCCTGACTCCTGTCTCCTGACCCCTGTCGTCAAGCTCCTCGACCTCGGCCTGGCGTTGTTCAAAGAGCAGCCCACGCCGGCCGGCGAGCTGACCGCCACCGGCCAGGCCATGGGCACGGCCGACTACATGGCCCCGGAGCAGACGTTCGACAGCCACCAGGTCGACATCCGCGCCGACATCTACTCACTCGGCTGCACGCTCTACAAGCTCCTGACCGGCCACGCCCCGTTCAGCGGGCCGAAGTACACCACCAATATGGCCAAGATGCTGGGCCACGTCCAGGAGCCGGTGCCGCCCGTGACCGACCGCCGCGCCGACGTTCCCGTGCCGCTGGTTGAGCTGTTGGATCGCATGTTAGCCAAGGACCCGGCCGAACGGTTCGCCACGCCGGCCGAAGCGGTCGCCGCTCTGGAACCTCTTGCCGTGGGCAGCGACCTCCGGCGCCTGCTCGCCGAAGCCGAAAGGGCGGAGAAGACAGGAGCCGACGCGGACCGCTCCGTTTTCAGCACGGAGGAGTATCACTCCTCGGCCCTGGTCGGGACCAAGCCGAGCCACGAGTCCAAACCGCGGCCAGTGACGGCACCGCATCGAGTCTCTGTGTGGAAGAGGGCCACGGAAATCGTCCGACATTGGCCGAGAAGCGTGGCAATCGCTGCGGGGCTGGTACCCCTAGTTCTCGCCCTGGGCATCGTCATCTGGATCAACCGGACGCGGATGGAGGTACCCGAGGGGAGCGAAATCAAAGTCGGTGAAAGTGGTTCGGTTCGGATCACGACGCCTGGCTTGCAGGGAGTCGCCGGGAAGCAGCCGCCCCCGTTGGCCGTCGCCCCATTCAACGCCGAGCAAGCCAAGCAGCACCAGCAAGCCTGGGCCGACTACCTCGGCCTGCCGGTCGAGTGGGAGAATTCGATCGGCATGAAGTTCGTCCTGATCCCGCCGGGGGAGTTCATGATGGGAAGTGACGAGCGTGAAGATGCAAGACCCGTTCATCGCGTAAGGATCACCCGGCCGTTCTTCTTCGGGGTTTGTGAGGTAACGCAAGGCCAGTACGAGGAGTTGACTCGCGCCAATCCCAGCCATTTCTCGCCCAACGGAAGTGGCAACGACCAGTTGCAGGACCAGGATACAAGCGACCTGCCCGTCGAAGACGTAACGTGGCGCGACGTCCAGCAGTTCCTTGCTCGGCTGTCGGGTGCGCATGACGAGAAAGTGTCGGGCCGCACTTATCGGTTGCCTACGGAGGCCGAGTGGGAGTATGCTTGTCGTGGGGGTGGTACAACGACGTGGTGTTTCGGAAACACAGATGCTGACGTTGGAGACTATGCCTGGCACGTTCGCAACTCGGGTAGCACGACGCACCCGGTCGGGGAGAAGAAGCCAAACTCCTGGGGCCTGTACGACGTGCACGGAAATGTGTTCGAGTGGTGTTTTGACCGGTACGACAAAGACTATTATGCGAAGTCGCCAACCGACGATCCAACGGGGCCTGAGGTCGGCTCGGCTCGCGTGTACCGCGGCGGCTGCTGGTACAGCCACCACAGGTCCTGCCGGTCAGCGTGCCGCCTGAGCACCACGCCGGATGCCGGCACCCTATACCTCGGCTTCCGCGTCGTCTGTGAGATCCCCGACGACCCGGCCGAGCGGGAGCGGTTTGCGGCGCCGATCAAGGGCGAGAAGCAGCCGCCCCCGTTGGCCGTCGCGCCGTTCCATGCGGAGCAGGCGAAGCAGCATCAGCGAGCCTGGGCCGACTACCTTGGCCTGCCGGTCGAGTGGGAGAACTCGGTCGGGATGAAGTTCGTCCTGATTCCGCCGGGGGAGTTCATGATGGGAGAGCGCGCCAACGAGGAGCCTCCGCAAGACGAGACTGAGGCCGACAATCCTTTACACCGTGTTCGCATCACCAGGCCCTTCTACTGTTCTGCCACCGAGGTGACCCAGGGCGCGTACAAGCGGGTTACGAACACGAATCCAAGCCAGTTCAGTTCCACGAAGAACCATGAGAACCTCCCTGTTGAAAGGGTTTCGCGAACAGACGCGGTGGAGTACGCTGGAGACCTGTCGTCCCTTTCCCAAGAAGCCAGCTCACTGCGGGTTTACCGCCTTCCTACCGAAGCGGAGTGGGAATATGCGTGCCGCGCGGGCACCACAACCAAGTTTCACGTCGGCGAGCGCATAACAATGGATTTAGCGAATTTCGGGCAACCGGAGGGTCGCACTGCGCCTGTCGCGTCGTACAAGGCCAATGCTTGGGGTTTGTACGACATGCACGGCAACGTCTTTGAATGGTGCTCGGACTGGTACACCGAGGCTTACTACACGGTATCAGCGTTAGAGGATCCTCGCGGACCAACAGCAGGTAATTGGGCCCTGCGTCGTGGGGGTGGCTTCAAATCATTGCCCCAGGGGTGCGCTTCCGCCGTAAGAGCCAAAGATTGGCCCTCGAACAACAAGAACGGGGAAGTCGGTTTCCGGCTCCTCTGCGAGATCCCCGACGACCCGGCCGAGCGGGAGCGGTTTGCGGCGGCGCTGCGGCACGAGCAAACGCCGGGCGACGAAGCCGGCCCCGAATCAACCGCACTGGAACCGATCGAGATCGGCCCGCCGGTGAAGGTCCAATTGGCCAAGATCGAGGTCCGGCCGGATCCAGAAGTGGCAGCGGCGATCAAGCCGGGCCAGCCACTAGGTGACTTGGCCCTGGTGACCAACCCCGCTTCCATCAAGGGGGTCCAATCGTGGACCATCGAGACACTCGGGCATCGGGGCCGAGTGCTTGCCGTTGCCTATAGTCCCGACGCCCGGTTGGCAGCCAGTGGAGGAGACGACGGTGCGGTCCGCATTTGGGAGTCTCACACTGGGCGATTGACAAAGGTGCTGCCTTGGGCCCGAGACAGGGTCTGGTCTCTCGACTGGTCGCCCGATGGAAACCGCTTGGCGGTGGGCAATCATCGGGGTGTATACGTGTGCAATGCCCGGTCCGGCCTCATACACCACAGGTTTGAGGCACCGGATAACAGAGGTCGTATCCTGGCCGTTGCCTGGTCGCCCGATGGGGCGACGCTGGCCACTGGTGGTTGTGATCGCGTAACGCTACGGTCCGCGGTGTCGGGCGAGTTGCTTGCTGAAGGAAGCGTCAACGGCGATGTTGACTCGGTAGCCTGGTCCCCTGACGGAAGGATCCTGGCGACCGGCGGCCACGACAAGATCGTTCGACTTTGGGAGGTATCTTCATCAGGCTTACGTCAGCTTCGAGCCCTGGAGGGGCATGACTTCATCGTCAAGTCCATCGAGTGGTCACCCGATGGTCGTTACATCGCATCCTGCGGGATAGGCGAATTTCTAGCACGGTTGTGGAACGTCCAGACCGGCGAAACGGTGCAGACCTACCGAGTCCTGGACTCCGCCGGTGCCGTTTCCTCAATAAGATGGTCGCCCGACGGAAAACGGCTGGCGATAGGGTCACACGCAAGAGTGGCCATCTTCGAGGTCGTGTCCGGCGACCTGGTACGGCGAATCGGCCCGGAGAGTGTGCTCAGCGTCGCATGGTCACCGGACGGCGGTTCGCTCGTGTTAGGTTGCAGCCACTCGCTGGTGTCCATGTACGACGTGAATACGGGTCAGCCGAAGATGAACGTTTCCGGATACAGCACGCTGACGTCCGGCGGTCGCGACGTATCGTTCTATGCCTGGTCGCCCGACGGCAAGCTGCTCGCCACGCATCCGGCGATCGACGTCCGCCCTTTGCGAGTGTTCGATGCCGACACCGGAGCACTCTTGGCCACCTATCTTCAGGAACCGGCCGATGACAGTCTGAAGCGAGCGGTTGCCTGGTCTCCAGACGGTCGAATCGTCGCCTTCAGCGTCGGCGATAACGAAGTACGCCTGTGGGACAGGACGTCGGGCGAGCTGGTGGGAAAGATCGCTCTGCGTGCTGCGCCGGCAAGTGTGCTGGCCTGGTCGCCCGATGGCAAGATCCTCGCGTCCGGCGAATCCGACAATACAGTCCGCGTCTGGGACGTCCAAACAAAACGCATGACTTGCAGTCTGTCCGGGCACACCCAACCGATCCGCTGTGTTGCCTGGAGTGCTGACAACAAGACGCTGGCAACTGCCGACGATCAAGGGACAGTATCCGTGTGGAATGCGTCTGACGGCACGCGACTCGCTACGTGGCCGACAACGCAAGAGTTGTCGTCTCTGCAATGGTCATCCGACGGCAAGACCCTGATGTCGGGCAAAGGGTCAAGGCTGACACACGTGTGGGATGCGGCGTCCGGAAAACTCCTCCGAGAAATCGACGAACCCATCCCCGGCCCGGCCGGATCACTAAAACTCGATCTCTACGGCAGGCGGGTCGCGTTGAGGGGACTGGACACGAATGAGCTGCTTTGGACAACGTGGCTGTTGGGAGACAACGGGTACGTCACGATCAGTCCTGAGGGCCACTGGCATGGGTCGTCGGGCGTGGAAGAGGAGTTGGTCTACGCCGTCCTGACGGACAAGGGGGAAATGGCAGCACTCACGCCCGAGGAGTTCTCCAAGGAATACGGCTGGAAGAACGATCCGTCGAAGGTGGGTTTGGTCCCAGATGTCCGCACGGACGAACCCGCCGGCGCGGAAGCGGCCGAAGAAACCTACCGCCCCCCGGTGGTCGAGACGGAGAAAGTACGGTTCTTCGAGCACCAGGACCTCTACAAGTTCCTCACCGATGTGGTCGACGACAGCCGCAGCGACTTCATGCAGCGGCTGTTGTATACCGAGATCGCGGCCACCATGGAGCGCGAGCACGTCGGCTCG
>Ga0180438_10006865_pt1 | contig 15204 bp, 10 predicted proteins | sample SS_ome_12_FD_132455 | JGI IMG/M metagenome (GOLD analysis project Ga0180438, IMG submission 132455) | Hypersaline lake sediment archaeal communities from the Salton Sea, California, USA - SS_3_D_2 metaG | ecosystem: Environmental > Aquatic > Non-marine Saline and Alkaline > Hypersaline >...
GAGTTGAACTCCTGCTCCAGTCCGTCCTCGTGGCTCTTGCGCGTGTAGATGGCACAGCGGACCGCCGGGGCCACCACCTTGGTCGTCTTTGCGGCAATCATCGCTTGCCCCCCAGGCCGAAGAACCGGAAGCCGTTGATGTGCGAGCCTGTGATCGCCTTGGCCACCGCCGAGATCGTCCTGAACCGGTGGCCCTCGTACTCGAAGCCGTCGGCCAGAACCACGACCTCGAGCATCCGCCCTTTGTACCGCTTCGTGATGGCCGCGCCCGGTGCCGGTAGCCGCGGGTCGCGGTCGCCGATCGGAGCGGTGCCAGTCTTCGGGCAGGGCGCGGCGTCTGGCGCCCGCCTGGGCGACATCAGCCGGATGTCCGCGTCGTCGGCCAGTTCCGTCGCCCGCCGGCGCGCCCGCTCGGACAGGTCGCCCTCCGCGTGGGCCTGGAGCCTCCAGGCAATCTTGCGGATCAGGTACGCCCGGTGCCGCGTTCGGACCGGTTGGCCGGTCAGCGCGGCGTACCGCTCGACCAACTCGCCCGTCGTAAGTCTCTCCATCGCCCCCAGTTCCGCCTTGATGTTCATGCCCGCCGTCCTTTCTCTGGGTCTCTCGGGCCATAACCGCCCGAACCAGCGGGCACACAGGGCCTCGAACCGGCGCCGGGGCCAAGGCAATTCCCGGCAGAAGGGGTATATTCCTGCGGGGCGGAACATGCGACCGTGCTGCGGTAGCGAAGGAGCCCCCTGGCAAGGATGGCCGCGACCGCCCGCCGGCGGCGCACCGGCGTTAGGTCTGCAACGAAGCTGCTCTTGCTCATCGGCATCATCTCCCAACGCACGCCGAACGTGCGTGCGATGGGTTATGTATGCCGGGGCGCGACAGCTTGTCCGCTCCGCACCCCGCGCAGGGCCTTGACCTGGGCGCATCAGGTCGGCCGTGGCTGTGCGTCCGAACGGAGCAGCCTTACCCCCTCTTTGCCTCGCGGAAGACGGGGGCCTCGGCGAGCGTGAAGAGCACGACCTCTTCCCCGGTCAACGTGCTAATATCGTGGTGCAGGCTAACCACTTTCGTGCCGGTGATGTCCTGCACCATCGCCTCCAGGGCCGACCGGGCCGTCTCCATCAACTGTGTCCGAACCTGTTTGAGCAGGCCCCGGCCTTTCTCAGCTGGGAGCGTCTTGACCAGTTGCTGTTCGGCCGCGGTCAGCACGCCCTTCAGGCGGACGACGAGCAGGTCGCCGATCAGGTGGGTGCGAATGTCCTTGGGTCCTCGGCCCATATAATCCTGCTCGAAGCGGCCGACCCCTTCGCAGATGGCGGCTTCGATTTCGCCCTTTGTCTTCATGGCGACCTCCAGTGCGCCGCGACCCGAAAGCCGGCGGGACAATTTCCGGGATCTCGTGACAGAGCAGAGGCCAAAGGCTGCCCGGCAACTCGGCCATTCAGGATATCGCGGGTAAGGCGGCGTTTCCAGAATTGCCTTGCCTCGCAGGCCCGTTTCGCTATGATTAAAGTGTTGCGGAGGATCAGAAACCTCCGCGTCGGATGACTAGATGAAGGGCAGCCCGGCCGTGCCGGGAGGTCCGTTGACGAGTAAGCCGACGTGGTCGAGCACCCCTTGGGTGTTCGATCTCGTCGGCTTTTTTTGTTCTCGGAACCGCCGGACACGATCGCCGGCCCCCGTGCACAGGGCGGCCGCAGACAGGAGCGCACTGATGGGCGAGTCCCGGCCAGACATGGCAGAACAGATCGCAGAGGCGGTGATCGCTTACCAGCAGCAGACGACCGGCTACGCGCCCAAGGCGGTCACGGTGGTTCTGAGTCGGGACACGCTGGTCATCACGCTACATGAAGCCCTCTCGCCGGCCGAGAGGGACCTGGCCAGGAGCCCGGAAGGCGCTGCGCAGGTGGAGGAATTCCATCGACAGCTCTTCAGCAACTCCTCCCAGTCGCTACGGGAGCAGATCCAGAAGATCACCGGCGTGGAAGTGCGTGAAGCCGTCGCGGAGATCGAGCCGACCAGCGGGGCCGTCGTGCAGGCGTTCACCAGCAGCGCCACGGTGCAGGTGTTTCGGCTGGCCCATGGCGTGCCGGCGAGCAGTTGGAGCGGGGGCGGGTAATCCTGAAATAGGAGATCGGAGTCTTTGATGACCATCGCAGCGCATCTACGACCGCCCGTTGCCCGATGGGCACGCCCATCCTCCCCCGGCCTTGTGCATCCGCTTGGCGCCAGAGCCAAGGTGTTGCTCAGCAGCGTCTTCGGACCGTACGCACAGGACGACGAATACGGCAGCCGGGCCATCAACCCCATGGAGTTGTGGCACAACCAGGTGACGCGTGTTCAAGGGCCCTTTTCCTTGCGGATGTTCCACCGCAGTTGGGGGCTGATGCTGATCCAGGCCAACCTCGACGCACGGTGCCGCTGTCTTGACTTCCCGAGCTTGGAGCGGTTCGTCGAGGAGGTCCGCACGCACCGCTATGACGTAATCGGCATCGGCGCGATCATCCCGAACGTGCTGAAGGTCAGGAAGATGTGCGAGTTGATTCGCGAGCACTCGCCAGGCTCGCAGATCGTGATCGGGGGGCACGTGGCGAACATCCCGGACTTGGCGGAGCGAATCCAGGCAGATCACATTGTCCGCGGCGACGGGGTGCGGTGGTTCCGGGAGTACCTCGGGCAGCCAACCGACGCCTCCATCCGCCACCCGCTGATCCCGTCAGGTTTCGGTCATCGGGCCATGGGCATCCAACTGGGCGGCGCTCCGAACCGGGTGGCGGCAGCGCTGATCCCATCCGTTGGCTGTCCCGTCGGGTGCAACTTCTGCGCGACCTCGGCCATGTTCGGCGGCAAGGGCAGGTTCGTCCATTTCTATGAGACCGGCGACGAGTTGTTCGATGTCATGTGCCAGATCGAGGCCGAGATGGGAGTGAACTCCTTCTTTGTGATGGACGAGAACTTCCTGCTGCACCGGCGGCGTGCGCTGCGGCTGCTGGAGTTGATCGAACAGCGCGGCAAGCCCTGGGCCCTGTATGTCTTCAGCTCTGCCAACGCGCTACGAAGCTACACGATGGAACAGTTGGTGAGCCTGGGAATCTCGTGGGTCTGGCTGGGGCTTGAGGGAGAAAACAGCCAGTACGGCAAGCTCAAGGGGACCGACACTCGGGCGCTCGTGCGCGAGCTGCAATCGCACGGGATCCGCGTGCAGGGCTCCACGATCATCGGCCTGGAGGAGCATCGGCCGGAGAACATCGACCAGGCCATCGACTACGCCGTCTCTCACGACACGGATTTCCATCAGTTCATGCTCTACACGCCGTCGCCCGGCACCCCGTTGCACGAGGAGCTGAAGGCCCGAGGCGGGCTTCTGGGACCTGACGAGATCACCGAGGCTGACTCCCATGGGCAGTTCCGCTTCGCTCACCGTCACCCGCACATTCGGGACGGCCAGGAGACGGAGTATCTGCTCCGCGCCTTCCGGCGAGACTTCGAGATCAACGGGCCGAGCATTCTCCGGGCGGCTCGGACCACGCTGGCCGGGTGGGAGCGATACCACGATCACCCCAGTGCACACATCCGGAGACGCTTCGCGTGGGAGCTGATGGAGATCAACCTGAGCATGCTGGCCAGCCTTTGGGCGGGTCGCCGATGGTTCAGGGGCAACCGGCGTGTCCATCACCGTCTGCATTGCCTGCTGAAGGCGGCCCGGCGCAAGCTCGGCTGGGGGGCGCGATTGGTGGCGCCCCTCGTGGGTCAAGTGGTCTACTGGCTGGCCCGGCTGGAGCAGCGGCGGCTGCGCCGGGGCTGGACCATCGAGCCGCGGACCTTCTACGAGACGAACACCGTTGCCGACCAGACGTCCGCTGAGGGGGGATCGGCGCCGACGCTGTTGCGGTACGTGGTCCCGCGGGCTGCGGGAGCGCACGAGCGCGTCCACAGCCGCGAAGCCGTCGCGACGGGCTAGCGAACAGGTCGCGCCCGCTGGCGGCGGCATTGTTCCTCACGACAGAGACGAGAGATGGAGACGATGAGTTTCGCAGCCGAAATCGTCCGCCGCCCTGAAGGCACCTATGAAGCCGTCTGCGCAGCCACGCCGGGATGCCGGGGCATGGGCCCGACCCCAGGATCGGCGCTGGAAGACCTGCGCGGAGCGGTGCGGAGTTTCCTGGAGGCGGCGATCAGGCATGCCCCCCAGGTGGAGGATTTCGCTCTGGATGTTGTTAGCCGCGCCCATGCTTCTTTGCCCTCGGAGCGGCAATCCGGCCAAAGGCCATCGGGGGGATGGAAAGGGCGCAACAGCAATGAAGATCGTCATCATCATCACGATGGTTGAGCCTGGCTACTGGGCTTCGTACTGCCCATCGTTGCCAGGTTGCAGGGCTGCTGGGCAATCGCGGGAAGAAGCGGCCGATAAGATCGAGGAGGCAGTACAGGGGTGCCTGGCCAGTCATGGCGTTGGCCTCCCACTGGAAAGGCTGGTGATTTCACCAGGGCAAGACACAGGCAGCCTATGCGCCTCTATCTGATCAATCCGAACAACCCGCTGGTGAGCCTGGCCAACGTCAAGGAAAGCCGGTGGAACCGCTATCGCGTCTGGAAGCCTTTGGGTCTTCTGGTCCTGGCCGGCCTGACGCCGCCGGAATGGGACGTCACCGTCATCGACGAGAACCTGCGCGTCGCGGATTACTCGGCCATGCCCCTGCCGGACCTCGTCGGGATCACCGCCTTCACCTCCCAGGCCAGCCGGGCGTACGAGGTGGCCAGGCAGTTCCGCAGCCGAGGCGTGCGCGTCGTCATGGGCGGGATCCACGCCACCATGTGCACGGAGGAGGCCCTGGGGCACGTCGATTCCGTCGTCGCCGGGGAGGCTGAGAGCGTCTGGGCGACCGTCCTGGAAGATGCGCGCCGAGGCCGGCTTAAGAGAACGTATGCCGGCGAGCACGTGGATCTCGCGCAGGTCCCGCCGGCCAGGCACGACCTCCTGGCCGAGGGCTATGCCTTCGGCTCCATCCAGACCACGCGGGGCTGCCCCCTGAGTTGCAGCTTCTGTAGCGTGTCGGCCTTCAACGGCACGCGGTACCGCCACCGGCCCGTCGGCAGCGTGATCGAGGAGTTCAAGTCGATCCGGGAGAAGTGGGTCCTGGTCGTGGACGATAATCTCATCGGCATCAACGCGGCACACATCGCGCGGGCCAAGGAGCTCTTCCGCGCAATGATCCGGGCCGATCTTCGCAAGAAGTGGATCGGCCAGGTCACCGTCAACATGGCCGATGATGAAGAGCTCCTGACGCTGGCGGCGCAAGCCGGATGCCAGGGCGTGTTCATCGGCTTCGAGTCCCCTACCCCCGAGGGGTTGAGGGAAGTGGGCAAGAAGTTCCACCTGACTAAGGGCCGGGATTTCCGGCAGTCCGTCCAGCGAATCCAGCGGCACAACATGCTGGTGGTCGGGTCATTCATCATGGGCCTGGACACAGACGAGCCGGGCATTGGCCGGCGGATCGCCCGGGCGGCCAGCAGTTACGGCGTGGACCTCCTCAACGCCCTGTTCCTGACCCCGCTGCCGGGCACGCGCCTGTGGGACCAGATGAAGTCTCAGGACCGCATCGCCGCCAACGACTTCCCGCGAGACTGGCAGTACTACACACTGGGCTTCCCCACGGCGCGCTACAAGCACTTCTCCTGGCCCGAGATCCTCAAGGAGATGAATGCCTGTGACCGCAGCTTCTATTCGTGGCGGCGCATTCTGTGGCGCGTGGCCGGGAGTGCCCTCGGGCGGCGGCACGCAATTCTCTCGCTGGTGAGCAACCTGTCGTACCGGAACAACGGCCAGTTGGACCGTGGGAGCTACAGCCAACTTGGTGTCCGGGACGGCCGATGCGGACGAGGCAGCATCATCGACAAGGCCCGCGGAGGCCGCGCGGACGCCTTCGACCTGTCTCGGGCAGATTGCCGGTCACGGCGCGAAGGCAAGGCGCTGCCCTGCGGTCAGGCGGATCAGTTGCTTGCCGGAGGCTGGAGTGCACCCGAGTGACCCCGGCCGACTGCGACACAACTCGTCGAAGAGGGCGCCGAGATGTCCGGATCAGAGAAATGCCATGTTCGAGATATCTATGTGGCCTTGCTCGACAAGGGCAACGACGCTTGGCGACGCGTCGAGGCTGTCTACGAGGGCGAAGACTCCTACCGGATCATCTCGGAGAACGACGATGCGGCGGAGCGATGGGAGTACACCACGGGAGACCGTGTCCGCTGTCGTTCAACGACGCTGCCCAGCGGCGAGCGCGTGCTGGTCGCAACCGAGCGCCTGCATCCGCGGAATGACTCAGGCGGCGACTGAGACGACGGAACAACCGGTGACGGACTGCCGCGCGCAATGCGGACAGTAGCCAATCCCTGGTCCCCTGAGCGGAGAACATGCATGAGGCTGGTTCTGGTGATGCCCACGGGAGTGCGGGTCGGGTATGACGATTACTTCTCGGCCTCTCCGCTGGGCATCGAGACGCTGGCAACCCACGCCCGGGCTCATGCCGACGTGTCGCTGGTCGACATGCGCGGCAAGGGACACGACGTCGAGGACCACGCCGAGCAGTTGCTGGCTCTGCGGCCGGAGGTCCTCGGCCTCAGCGTGAACAGCGCGCCTCACACCAAGTATTCGCTGGCCCTCGCCGAGCTGCTCAAGCAGCGCCGCCCGGACCTGGTCATCCTCGCCGGCGGCCAGCAAGCCACGTTTCTCACCGAGGAGATGCTGAGTCCCGGCCACATCGACGCCGTGGTCCGGGGAGAGGGGGAGTTTGCGCTTTGCGAGATCCTCGCCGCCGGAGACTACCGCGGCGTCGCCGGCGTCTCGTGGCACGACGGCCGGACCGTGCGCAACGAACCGGATCGGCCGCTGATCGAGGATATGGACACGATCCTGCCCCCGGCCCGCGATCTGCTGCCCGATCGTTCGCGGTATCGCATGGGCGCCTACCGGGTCGAGGGGATCGAGTCCAGCCGCGGCTGTCCGTTCGCCTGCTCGTTCTGCTCGATACGGAACTTCCATCGCGGGAAGTGGCGGCCCAAGAGCGTCGGGCGCGTGATGCAGGAGGTCGACGACATCCTCCAGCGCTATCCCGAGCCAAAGGTCATCTACTTCGCCGACGACAACTTCTGCCACGACATCCGGCGCGTGGAGGCGATCTGCCGGGCCATCGCCGAGCGCCGGACCGACGCCTACTTCTGGTGTCAGGGGCGCGTGGACGTGCTGGCCCGGCACCCCGAGGTGGTCGAATGGATGGGCAGGGCACACTTCTCGGCTGTCCTAACGGGCCTGGAGACGCCCAACCCGCGGCAACTCAAGACGTCGAGAAAGGGGATCTCGGTCGAGCAGATGGAGCGGGCCGTCGAGCTGCTTCACGCCCACGATATCGGCGTGTGGGGCACGTTCGTGTTGGGCCTGCCCGGCGAGACACGCGAAGAGACCGAGGCGACGGCCCGGTTCGTCGCCGCCGCCAACGTGGACGTCGTCCAGATCACCGTCGCCACGCCGGTCCCCGGGTCCGACCTCTACGACGAGGCCAGCTCTTCTGGTCGGATCATCGAGGACGACTGGGACTGCTACGACTTCGTCACGCCCACCATGGCCGACCAGCTTCCCCGCAAGGAGATGGACACCATCCTCCGCCGCGCCTACTCGCAGGTGTATCTCCGTTGGCGTTTCCTCCGCAGCCTGTTCACCAAGCGGACGAACCTCGCCCGCCTGCGGCGGACGGCGCTGCGTGTGTTCGCGTCGTGGATCTGGATCCTGGTGAAAGAGAGGCTGGCTGTTCTGTTGCGCCGACGCCGCGTCGTGCGGCCGCCCACGCCCACCTGCGAGCGTCCCGAGATGGACCTGCCGGGAGTACGCGCACGTGAGAGATCGCGAGCTTAACATCCGGATCGTGAGCACGTATCCGCCGAGGCGATGTGGGGTCGCCACATTCTCGCGCGACCTGGCCTGTGCGCTGGAGCACTTCACAGAGGAAGTCTGCCGAGTGGACGTGGCGGCGATCGATGACAACAGCGGTCCGTACACCTCACCGGTGGATCTTGTCGTTGACCAATACGGCGGGGGATCCTGGCGGCAGGCCGCGGAGGAGGTCATTGGCAGGGCCAAGGCCCGCGCAAATCCCACCGTCGTCGTACTCCAGCATGAGTATGGCCTGGACCCGGACCGGGATGGACGAGATGGCAGAGGCACCAACTTCGTGGACATGGCCAGGGCATTCGCTCAGGAAGGGCTGAGCACCTTCGTCTACCTTCACACGGTGCTTGATCAGCCTGATTCGCACCAACGAAGAGCCTTGCAGCAACTGGCCGGCCTCAGCGATGGCCTGATCGTCACGACCGAGAGCGCCATGGAGATACTGGAATCCCCCGTATACCAGATCGACCATTCGAAGCTTACCCACATCGATCATGGCATCAGGATGCACCACCCGTCCGAGTACGACCGGTTGGCCATCAAGAAGAAGTACGGCCTCGAAGATCGCTTCGTCGTCGCCACGTTGGGGATGGTCTCCCCGGGCAAGGGAATCCAGTACGGCATCCGGGCCTACGGCCGGTTCCTGAAGGAGTCCTGCTCGCAGAGGCAGAGGCAGAGGATCGTGTACCTGATCGCGGGGGAGGCCCATCCGGGATTCGTACGCGCAGAAGGGGGGCGAATGTACCGGGAGTACCAGGCGGAGCTGACCGAGGCGCTTCGGCAGTCCGAATTGCGGTGGTGCAAGGTCGAGCATCTCGCGGGCATTGATTTTGAGGAGCACGATGTTGTTTTCCTTGGCAAGTTCCTGGATGAAGTGAGTTTCCTGGAAATCTACGGCGCCGCCAACGCCGTCGTGCTTCCCTACCTCGACCCGTCGCAGATCTCCAGCGGCATACTGGCCGAGGCGCTGGGCTCCGGCAGGATTGCGATCACCACGAAGTTCCGTTGCGCGCTGGAACTGATCCACTCCAATAAGCCCTGTCCGAGCGGCCTGGTCATGGGCAGATATGCCAGAGGCATCCTGGTGGACCCCGGAGAAGACTCGGTCGAGCAGATCGCGCGGGCCCTTGACCTCGTGGTCTTCAACGAGGAGATGCGCCTGAGAATGGAGAGGGAGGCGCACCAAAGGGGTCACCAGATGGGGTGGCACAACAGCGCTTGGTCGCTACTTCAGCAGGTGGGGCTCGTCAGTGACAAGAAGGAAATGGCTGCGGGTAGAGGGCCGCAGTTCCTGAGGGAGAAGACGTCCATCTTGAGCGAACCAATCCGTGGAGGCCCGGAAAGACCATGGCGGGCGCCATGAAAGCCGATTGCGGAGCACCAAGTCATTCTCGCTCTGTCCAGAGATTCTCCGTGATTCTCCTTGATTCTGCCAGGCACGCCGTCTATGCTGCTATTCGTATGGGCCGGCGGCCGTGGAAGGAAAGGCTTCTTCCCCCGTCGGCGAATCGGGATTGCATCCGCTTTCGTTTGCAGCTTGCTCCTCGCTGTCCCCCTCCCCTCGTGAATGAGCGCTCTTCACCTTGGGCTCGAGTCAGCTCGGAATGATCCACGCTTGCGAATCCAACGTGCTGACAGTCTAAGGAGCCATGCACATGGCAACAGGTAAGGTAAAGTGGTTCAATGCTTCCAAGGGTTTCGGTTTCATCGAGACCGACGATGGCGGCGACGTGTTCGTCCACCACAACGACATCCAGGGCGAGGGCTACAAGTCGCTGGATGAAGGCGAGCCGGTCTCGTTCGAGGTCGTCCAGGGCGACAAAGGCCCGCGGGCCGCGAACGTGCTCAAGGGCTAGCGCCGCCCCGACACTCTGGAACGAACAGCGCCGTCCTTCGGGGCGGCGCTGTTGCATTGCGCCCCGCCGCGCCCACGTCGTGACGCGGCCCCCGGCCGAGCATGGCCGAACGGCCGTGCCGACGGAGGTTCAGGATCTCACTACCCGACCGTCCTGTCGCCGCCGATTGGCAAGCACCTGCTGGATGTGCACCTCGACCTGGCGCAGGAAAGCCGGGCAAACGGAGAAGCCGTCGCTCTCATAGGCCAGGATCGGCATGCCCTTCTGCATGCTGTACGGCTTGAGTATGGCCTCGGAGATCCGGAACGGCAGGCAGTTGAACGGGCCGATGGCGATGACCCCGTCGTATCCCTCGTCGCCGGCGGCCACGCCCTTGCCCACGGTCGGGATGGCCTCTCCGATGATGACTGGCGAGATATGCTCGGAGGCTTGCTGGAGCAGGCGCGAGATGTCATGGGCCTTGCCGATCAGCAGGCCGGTGCGCTGGAATAGCCTGCGGTAGCGTTCATCGTAGCGCCTCAACTGGCGGTATTCGGCCCAGCTCTCCAGGTAGTTCTTCCCTTCGCGCTGGAAGACCCGCACGCAGGCGAGAGCGGCTGCTCGGCCGGAGTCCGGCGGCAGGCCCCAGTCCCTCGCTGCGCTGGCCATGCCGGCATACGCCCCGTAGAGAAGCAACTCGTTGAGCCCCACCGGAACCACGATGATCCCGCGCCGGGCGTACAGATCGTGCACCTCACCCATGAAGGAGGGATTGAAGCGAAGGAAGAAATCCCCGGTGACCACCACTTTGGGACGCGGTGTCGGATCAGTGTGCCGGATCGCCGCGACTCGGTCGATCGAGGCCTCGAGGGTCCCCTTCAGCGCCCCCAGGGACGGCTGACAGCCGATGCAGTCGTCCCAGCAGGACTGAAGATGCTCCCGGGCACCCGCTTCGCCCACGACGCGAAGGACTTGCTCCATCTCAACAAACAGGTCTGCCAGCGTGAGAGCTGGCGCCAGACACTGTGCGATCTTGCGAACCCTCAGGCCGTAGTAGCCGTTGGCCTCTTGCGGATCCACAATGAACAGATCCGCCAGCTTGTTCTCCCGAATGAAACGATGGAAGTAGTCGGCGTAGCAGTCCACCACGCACGGGGCCCCGCCGCGCACCATGTAGAAGCCTACGACCTCGCCCGGCTTTCGCCGATCGTGGACCTCGAGCATCTGCCCGAGACAGATGGGAAGTGGCAGGCACTCCCGTCCGGAGGTGTGCTGGAGGCCTCGTTCCAGTTGGCGCCTGCCAAGTTCGATCGGCGACCCCACGTTCAGGCCCAGCCATCTCGCCGCCAGGGACACCGCCCGGGAATGGTACCGCGAGAACGTGGGGAAGTAGAGCCTCACCCGTGGGTCGGCCAAGGAGACCCGCTGCCCCGCAGAGATGGTGACGACGGCGTCGGCGCCCACGGTGGCCGCTTGGAAGGGCCTCTCGGGAGCCGGGTGGGCCCGATAGTTCTCGATGATGTCGAGGAAGGCTTCCAGCCGGGTCTGGACACCGGCGTCGGCTGTGTGGGAGTCGATCTCCAACACGAGGAAGGGCTTGGAGCCCAGCTCGGACGAGAGAAGTGAGTACGTGAAGGCATCGATCGTGCAACTGAAGTTGCTGATGTGCAACAGGAACAGGTTGGCGTGCTGCCTGGCCAGCGCTACGGCGTTCATGATGATGTTGGGATAGTGCCACGCCGTCGGCCCGGTCCGCTGCTGGGGGAGACAGTCGCCAGGGATGACCCGCACGTTCATGCTGGCGAGCTTCCTTGCGACCGACTGGCTAGCCTCCGCGGGGAAGGCGTTGTAGCTTCGCCCCACCAAGATGATGGTGCACTCGCCGTCCTCGAGGGCCTCCGTCAATGGCCGTCTGCCAAGGGCGCACATGTCTGCCTCGACCTGGCGTTGGGCGCCGACTGCCTGGCCGTATGCTTCCTCGGCCTCGCCGTGGCCGATACCCAGGCGGGACACAGCTAACTCCACCAGACCCGTGCACGCCTCGTATCCACGGGCGAAGTCCAGGAGGGGCGATAGGATCGTCGTGCTCGGGAACGCTTTGGCGAGGAAGTAGGGGCTGGCCTGGGTGACGGGGCAGAGGTAGGAGTCCCGGCCGGCGTGTGGGTTGGGCATCCGGCTGACGTGGGGCAGGAAGACCAGATTCACCCCACGTTTGGTCAGGTCCAGCACGGCGCCGTGAGCAATCTGCACGGGGAAACAGAACCCGGAGTACGACGTGAGCCCGCCCGCCGGATCCACCTCGGAAAGCACGATCTCGAAGCCCAACCCCGCAAAGAAGGTGGCATACAGCGAGTAGAGCGAGTGAGCCGTCAGGGCCCGGGGGATGCCGATTGGTCCGCGAGTCGCCCGCACCGGACCCTCCGGCACGACCGGCGCCAACACAAGACCGTTCCTGGCTTCCACAAGGTCGACAACGTCCGCCGGCTTTCCCCGGCGCTTCCAGCCACTCTCAAAGCGGCTGCACCGCCCGCCGAAGGGGAATCGACGTCCGGCGACTTCGAACCGATCGATCGTGCAGAGGTTCTCGCACCCCCGGCAGGCAAACTGCCCCAGCTTGCCCATACGGGGCACGGTCAGATCCGCCAGGTCGACCGCCTCGTCGGTGGTGTGCTCCGACCGATCCAGCGCCAGCAGGGCCACGCCAGAGGCTCCCAGCAGCTCTGGCCGGGGTGGGATGATCACCTGCTTGCCCACACACTGCGCGAACGCGCAACCAACAGCTCGGTTCAACGCTACGCCGCCTTGGAGGAAGACCCGTGTGCCCACCGGCCGGGGGCCTTTGACCTTGCGGAGGTAGTTGCGCACCACGGCGTACACCAGGCCGGCGGCCACGTCGTCGCGAGAACGCCCTTCCTGCAAGGCCGTGCGGATGTCGGAGTTGATGAACGCGGCGCAGGTCGCCGTGAACTCGACCGGCGCCGCCGCGCGCAAGGCGCCCTCGGCAATCTCGGCCAACGACAGACCAAGATCGCCCTGCGCGCACTCTTCCAGGAACGAGCCCGTGCCGGCAGAGCAGGAGGCGTTCATCGCGTAGCCGACCGGCACACCATTGCGGAGGTAGATGTACTTGGCGTCCTGGCCGCCGATCTCGAAGATCGTCTCGACCTCCGGGTCGATCTCGGCCGCTCCGACCGCGTGAGCCGAGATCTCGTTGTAGACGTTCGGTGTGCCGAGGTATGCCCCGATTAGTTCGCGCGCGGAGCCGGTGGCCGCCACCAGAGCGACGGAGCGGTCCCCGGCTTGCGCCACCAGCGCCCGGATGCATCGGCGAGTCGCCTCCACCGGATCCCCGAGGGTCTGCCCGTAGTGCCAAGCCGCCAGCCTCTTCGTCCGAGCGTCCATCAGCACCGCCTTGGTCGTGGTGGACCCGGCGTCCACGCCCAGGACGAACGGCCCGGCCTCAGAGCGGTCGGGGGTGGCGGCGGGCATCAGGGCTGCCCTGTCCTCGTATTGCGCCAACGCAGGCAGCACGCCCAGCGCCGGCTTCACGCCCAGGTTCGGGTGATCGTGAATCGGTTTGGATCGCGTTAGGACCGCTGTGCCGAGAGCCTCAAAGTACGGACTCTCCGGCAACACCATGACCTCTGTGTCCGAGAGCTTCCGGGTGAGTGCATCCAGGAAGGCACGGTTCTGGCATAGCCCGCCGGCAAGCAGCAGCCTGCCGACCCGAGGCCGCGCTTTCGCCAACAAGGAGACGACCTTGTCCGCCATGCTCTCGTGGAGGCTGCGCAGGATATCCTCTACGCTCGCCTCCTTGCGGTTGAGCTTGTGAATGATGTCGGACTTGCAGTGCACGCTGCAACGGGAAGCCAACCGCACCGGCTTGCCATCGAATGAGCGCTCGATGGCCTCCTCTATGTTCAGCCCGAGGCGACCGGCCTGCTGGACCAGGAACTCGCCACTGCCCGCGGCGCACCGGTTGTGCGACAACGCCGTCCGGATCCGTCGGCCCTCCAGCAGGTAGACCGTGAACGCCTCTCCTCCGAGCGAGGCCACCGCGTCGAAGCTGCCCCCGACATACTCTAGCGCCGCCTGAGTGGCGGCGACTTCAGAGATGTGGCCCAGGTGGCCGGAGACGCCGAAGAACTCCCCCGCCGGAAGGCCATCCAGAACGCCTTGGAGCACCTGTGCCGGCCGTCCACGATGGCACACGACCCGAGCGCGCACTCGACCCCCGTCAAGGAACACCGCCTTCACGGTTACCGCACCGACGTTGATCCCGACGTATGGCATAGCGCGCTGTCCAGCGGAATCAGTCTTGGTAGGTGCACGGGTCCGGCGGGAGATGCCAAGCCGCAGTGTAGCACGACGGCCAGGAGATTCCCAGGAGAAATGCGCAACCTGATCAGGCCCAGAGACGGGGATGGTCCAGAATGCCGTTCCGCCTGCGATTCTACGGGGAGTCACGCCGCCTGGCGGTAGTAGTGCTTGAGCAGCCCGCCAAGCCAGTGCTGGCATTGCACCGCCTTCCCCGCAAGCTCACCTGTGCGAATTGGTGGGTCTCCGTCGGCGCCCAGCGGCCTGTTACCCAACCCTTGGTGCGGCCGGAACTCGTTGTGATAGGCGCCATATGTCTGCACGATGTGGTCCAAGTGCCTCAAGGCAAAGCAAAGGAAGGCATTCAGGCATTCTCGCTTTAGGCTGCCGATCCAGGACTCGACGAAGCAGTTCGCGATGGGAGCACCTGGCGGCGTCAGCACCGGCCCGCCGTCGGCCCGGCGGAAGTGCTCGTCGAAGGCATCGGTGAACTTGCTGTCGCGGTCGTGGAGCAGAAAGCGTACGTCGATGCCCTCGTCCTCGGCCCACATCCTGGCGTTCCTGGCCTGTTGCCGCATCCACTCATCTGTCGGATTGCAGGTGCTCGGCGTGAGGAAGACTCTCCGGCTGGCCAGGTGGATGAAGGCCAAGACGTACGCCGTCTTCCTGCCCAGCGGTGTCCAGACCGTCTTGCAGAAGAAGTCGCACGCGACCATCACGTTCATGTGGATCGCAATGAACTTCCGCCACGGCGTCTGGACGCCCTTCGGAGCGTGGCGGTCCGGGTCAGGCAGGATGTCCTCCTCGACGAGGACGCGACGCACGGTGCTCCGACTCGCCTTCAGCGCCAGCTTCTTGAGCTCGCCCACGATGCGCCGCACGCCCCAGCCCGCATTCTCCCGGGCAAGCCGGACGATCAGGTCGCGCAGCGACTTGGTCAGCCGTGGTCGGCCCACCTTGCCCGGCTCACGACCGCCTCTCTCTTCCCGCAGCCAGCGACGATAGGTCTTGATGCTCACGACGCCCAAGGTATCCTCGACGGCATGGTCGATCTCCGCGCCAGCCTTCAGCAGCCGTCGCCGCTCGACCGGGTCCGGGATTACTCGGTTGCCCGGCAGCC
>Ga0180438_10006866_pt1 | contig 15201 bp, 17 predicted proteins | sample SS_ome_12_FD_132455 | JGI IMG/M metagenome (GOLD analysis project Ga0180438, IMG submission 132455) | Hypersaline lake sediment archaeal communities from the Salton Sea, California, USA - SS_3_D_2 metaG | ecosystem: Environmental > Aquatic > Non-marine Saline and Alkaline > Hypersaline >...
AATGTTCAAGGCGTTTGATCGCGTTGTTTGTTCGAGATGAATCTGTGGAGAAAGCTTAACCGCTGACATCTCAAAAGCTTGACAAGCTTTTCCCCATGTGGTATGAATTTTTTGTTCTGAAATACGGAGGTGGTTTGCATGAAGATCTCTGAAAGGGGCCAGATCACGATTCCAAAAGGCCTCCGGGATCGGTTCGGACTCCAAAAAGATGTGGAAGTCGAGCTTACCCCCACAAATGACGGCGTGCTGATTCAAAAGCGCAGTCGAAGCAAACATCCAGTAGACAAAGTTTATGGGATTCTCAATCGCCCATCCGACACCGACAGTTACATTGAAGAGGTCAGGGGAAGATGATCACTGCCCTCGACACCAACGTCTTGCTGGACGTCTTCCTGCCAGACAGCAGGTTCGCTGCGGAGTCAGCCGAGCGGCTCAAAAACGCATATGACGAAGGGGCTTTGCTTCTTTGTGACATTGTTTACGCGGAGCTCGTTCCTCAGTTCGGAAATAGATCGAAGTTGGACAGTGCTCTGGCCACCATAAATGCCTCAATCTCATCTTTGGATGCGGATATCGCCTTCCTTGCTGGTGAACGATGGGGATTGTACAGAAAATCAGGTGGTGAAAGGAAACGAATCATTACCGACTTCCTCATCGGCGCCCATGCGGCAACCAAGGCTCAACGTTTTCTCACCCGAGACCGCGGTTTCTACAAGTCCTATTTCCCAGAACTCAAGATTCCTTGATTGCCCGTCGAACGGGGCGTCCCAGATGTTCAAGGCGTTGGATCGCTCTGCTTGTTCGATCGGCTTCGCCTCGAAAGAGATGTTTAAATCAAAGACTCGTTCAATTGGTTTGATTGGTTCCATTGGTTCGAGAAAATGTTCAAAGCGTTCGATCGCTTCGTTTGTTGACAAATGCTGTGTGGCGTGCTCATGGTTCGTGTTCGCACAGTGCATAAGACCCCCTGGGCCTTTGGGGAAACTAGGCCTGTTTGGGTTTTTCGCGGGGGAGGATGGCGAGGACCGGGAGGCCGAGGAACTGGTCCACGTCCTCGCGAGTACGGAAAACCGGGTGGATGAATTCGAGAAGAAAGGCCATGCCGATTGCGGCCACAAGGCCGAGAAATCCACCGATAAGGACGTTGAGCCGTTTCTTGGGCTTCACGGGTTTCATGATGGGGACCGCGGGCTCGATGACCCTGACATTGGAGATCCTTTGCTTGTCCATGCTTTCCGAGATCTTTGCTTCCTCGAACTTGGTCAAATACAACTTGTAATTCGCGTCGTTGATCGAGGCCTCTCTCTCAAGCTCGTTGAGTTTATTCTCATAACTGTCTATGGTCTTCAACTGCTCTTCATAGTCGGCTATCTGCATCTTCTCGCTCTTTTCCCTGGCATTCAATCCTTTGAGCCGGGCTCTCGCGGAGAGCAGATCGCTTTCGAGCTTTTGGCGGACAGGACTCTCGCCTGAGACAACGACCTTTTGCTCTTTCTTCTCCTCCTCGGCAATCATTTGTTTCACGTGCTCGATCTCTTCTTTGAGGCCCTGGAGTTCCAGATCGACCAGTTTGGCCTTGAGGGCTGCGAGGGTCGAAGAAGTCGGGTTGACGGTTTCCTGAAGCTGGACCCTCTGGTCCAGATTGGAGAGCTGGCCCTCCAGGGACGCGACCAACTCCATTGTCTCTTGGGTCTCACTGTCGGTCTTTGCTCTCTGTGACTTCGCCTCGGAGAGCCGTCCAAGAAGAATGGTTCTTTGCTGAGCGAGTGAAGTGATGCCATGCCGCCGTTTGAAGGTTTCAAGTTCCCGCTCAGATTCTTTGAGATCCGCTTCCCATTTCTGGGCCTGCTTCTCCAGGAGGTCGTAGGTCTGGGGGTTCCTATGGACCTCAACATGCTTCTCCAGGTAAAGATCCACCATGGTGTTGACGACCCGGGCGGCAATGACAGGATCCGGCCACTCGAAGGCGATGTCGATCACACTGCTTCTGGGTACGGCAGAGACATCGAGACTCTGCACTACCGCCTTGTAGGCTTCTTCGACAGTGGGCATTTCCTTCGCTTCTTTTTTCCCAAACAGCCGGCCTTTGAGCGTGCGATCAGGATAGTTGAAGAAACTGTTCACTCCGATCCGGTCAACAAGATCAACAACCAGGCCGATGCTTTTGAGGATTGCCACCTCAGCGTTGACCTTTTCACCCTCTCTGGAATAGTCGATCACCGATGGTGAGCCCCCTGTCGGTGAGACATAGATGTCTTCGCGACCTGGTTTGACAAGAAGCTGAGCAGAGGAGCGGAAGATGGGGGTTGCCATCATGGATCCCACGGCCACGGTGATGACTGTGGAGAAGAAGAGGGTGAGGATCTTCCACTTGTGTTTTTTGACGACGTAGAGGACGGTGCGGATTTGGGCGGGGGTGACGGTTTGGTCAGGCATGGTGGCTCCTTCGGAGCGTTCAAGGCGTTCTAGTTGTTCGATCGCTACGCTTGTTCGATCGGCTTTGCCTCGAGTGCTTTTGTTAAATGAGTCAATTTAGTCAATTGAGTCAATTAAGTCAAATGGTTAACTTAATGACTGGTTCTAAAGGTCGATATCTTTCTATTTCTTCGCGGACCGCATTGGAGAGGAGGATCTCTCGAAAATCGCTGAGCAAATCAAGGCAGTTGAGTTCATCGAGATGTATGAGGGGACCAGCATCGCATATTACATTCGTCGTCAACTCATTCGTCACGGTTATTCGTTGCCCCGGAGGCCCCATTCGACGTCGTCGCGAACAAACTTCTCCATAAGTTCAGAGTGATGGGTGTCCAGGAATCGCCGTATCGCCTCGGAAAAGACATCCTGCTCGTCGAGGAACCAACCTTCCCGAACCAAGGCTTTGGCCCTATTGAAAAGCTGTTCTGGTATTTCTGTTTGAATTTTCATCCACTATGCTCCAAATCAAGTGCGGGATCGTCTTTTGTTAGTTTAGCCACTTGAGCCAATTGAGTCAATTAGGTTAGAGCAAAAGCCAAGTAAATGACTCGTTTGATTGGTTCTATTGGTTCGATTGGTTTCATTGGTTTGAGAAAACGCCCGAGGCTCAAAATCGTTCGATCGCTATGCTTGTTGATAATTGCCGTGCAGCGTGGTCGTGGTTCGGTCTCAACGGCTCACCATTCTTCCCAGCCTTCCAAATCGACAATCTCAAAATCCTTGAAAATGGACATGCTCTCCTGTTTTCCGGCCCGGTAACCCTCGGCCAAACTCTCACTGAGCTCTTTGTCTTTGATTTCTTGTGTGCCTTGTTCGAGTTCTTGGTTCATTATTAGCAAACCGAACTTCGGTTTCGTGTTATTGGTAGTGTTCGGCGAGGTCGTATTGGGCAGTGAGGCGGCCGAAGTAGCGGTTGTCGGTGTAGCTCTCGAAGGGGATGTTCGAGTCTCTTTTGTTGTACTCATAGTCAAAGGAGAGGAACAGCCATTTGAGGAGCTGATAGCTGAGTTTACCTCGAACATTCCAATATTCGTCGCGGCGTCTCGTGTCTGTGTACCGATCTTTCTCGTAGTAGGCGTAGCCGTCTGCCCAAAGCCTCTCAAGCACTTGATATCTGCTATTGAAACCTAACCGCCAGAACTCATAAAAGCCAAGGGATTCGGAAGTGTAGAAGTCTTCTTCAAATCCTGTGTCCCCATAAAGATCAAGGGTCAGGCGTTTGTACCGGGCCACGAGATCGCCCCGTCCGGAAAAGGTGGTTTCGTCATCCCGGTCGTCCGCCTCCCTGAAGGCGTAGCCGGCCCTGGCTACCAGGGTAACATCCTCTCTGATCCTTCGCGAGAAGCCAAGGCTTGGTGTATGCACTTCGTAATCGAAAAAGCGAAACGTCTCGCGATCGAAGTCCCTAACGTAGTATCGGTACTCGAGGAAGGCCGACGTAATCGGGTCGAAATAGTAGGTGTACCTCCCTCGGATCTCATCCCCGTCAAAGTCCCTCGGCAATTCAGGAGGCGTGGTTGTACCGTACTCCTGATCGACGTGTTCGTAGAAAATTTCCGCCCCGTTGCGAACATCGAAACGATAGGCCAAGGTTGCGTTGATCGCGTTTTTGTCTTGATCGGCGATATCCTCTCGATCGTCGTTTCGCAGTATGCTGTTGAGGTATCCAAGGCGGATCGAGCGATTTTCGCCAAAGCGGAACGTCAGATCGGGCTCGACGATGTTTCGAGTGTACCGGTTCCTCCTGCCCTGGACAATCGAAGGGCGCTCGAAGGTTGGGATACCGGTGAGCTCAATCGGGTCTTCTGACCGGATGAAGACCTCTCTGATCCCCACGCTGAATCTGGGGCTGAAATCCTTTCTCGCCTCGGCTCGTCCGTGGTGACCAGCGAAGTCAAGCTCGGAGAAGTCGCTGTAATAGGATCTGCGGAATTCATAGTCGAGATCGATGAGCTCGGTGGGTGTTTCGTATTTCAGATCGACGCCTGGTGAGATGGTGGTGATGAAGTCGTCCTCCTCGTTTCTCTCGGTCAGGAAGAGGTTGTCGTCGTAGAGTTCTTCGAGGTACAACCTGGGCGTCAGAGACCACTTTGATTTACCGACACAGTTGATCGGGAGTAAAAGGACAAAGAATATCAGAACGATCACCAGAGATCTGAGTGTCAACATCAGCTCCTGTAAGTTCAAATTTCAAAGCTCAAATGCCAAATGAAATCCCAATGCCAAAATCCAAAACCCATAATCTAGTCCTGTGAAATCCCTCTCAGTTTGCCAGGTACCCCAGTACTTCTGGCTAGTGCCTTCTCGGGACTCTTCGTCGAAGACAGAATGGAAGAAAAAATCAGAGTCAGTTCCTGAACCTCGCTCCAGAGTTTTTTGCATTCGTTTTTTTTCTCAGGATTGGCTCTCGCAATCATTCTTAACCAATGCTTCGTTTCTTTTGATTCCTTCTTGCAAATCGAAATCTTGTGTCGGAAATCCCGTTTGGATTCTGCTGCGTCGGCTTCCATATAGTTAGCGCCTATGCTCGTACCTGAACGAACCATTTGACTGATCAAACCGTTGTTGACCACGTTGCGCGGCAGCGTTCCGGCAAAATCGATGATGCTCTCTCCGAACCGAGCGGTTCTTTCCTCGAGATCGTAAACCTTGTCGCCACTCATGGATCGCTGTTTGGAGGTTTGCACTCGATCCACCCTCGCGGGTAATATCAACTACCAGTATTTCTCGAATCAGTCCAGAGAAAAAGACGTCTTGACAAGATCGCATTTTTTGTGTACGAATTATTCAAAACGTGTACATCGGATATTACCATCATGTTTCAAATTGTTGCTGACAGCAGTTCGTTGATACTACTGGCGAAATGTAGTCTAATCACGAATTTCTGTGATCAATTCCAGGTGATCGTTCCCTCTTCTGTCATCGTCGAGGTAGCATCCGATGAGCTTATTCGGCGATATCCAGATGCCTCGCTTATCTCTGAACTTGTTTCGAGAGGAAACTTAACTGTGCGCAGCCCGGAATATGGAGAATTCGCCTTACCGATCACACTCCATAGAGGAGAACACGACGCACTGCGCATCGCATCTAGTTTGCCAGATTGCTTACTTGCCACCGACGACGGGAAGGCTATCAAGGCTGCAAGGTTTTTGAAAATTCCGTTTGTCATCACACCAAAGATCGTCATTGAATTGTATAAATCAGAACGGATAACCTTTCAGAAGGCCCGGGATGCATTAGAAAAGCTTAGTAAGATCGGACGATATTCACCTGAAATAATCGGAGATGCGTTGTTAAGGTTAGTGGAGGAAAATAATGCCAAAGCCAACAACCGTTAGAATACCTGATGATCTTTTGGACGAAATAAACAAATTCGTCGAGGAGCTAAAGTTGGATCGCTCGGCCTACCTCAGAGAGGTCATCAAAAAGGGATTCTCCGCGGACAAGCAGGATCGAATCCTGCAGAAGTACACCCGTGGTGAACTGAGCCACCTAGAGGTCTGCCAAACCCTAGGCTGGAATCCCTGGGAATTTCTTTCCCAATTGAAAGCAAGAAATCTCCGTTTGAATGTTGAACTGGAGGATTGGCTCGACTCAGCAAAGCTTGCATAACTCTCTTTCTTCAATCGAAATTCCCAAACAGATCAGGGTTCATTAGGGGACGATGATGGTGTCGCCGCGTTTGAGGACGATATTCTGGCTTGGGTCCTTGCCCGAGGCGATCTTCTTGTAGTTGACGGTGAGTTTTGTCTCCTCCCCGCCCTCAGTGGTGATAACCGTGATCTTTCGTTTGTTGGCCCATTCGGTGAATCCGCCCGCCATGGAGATGGCCTCGACAAGGGTTGTCTCTCCTGTGATCGGGTAGACCCCGGGTCTCATGACCCGGCCGAGAACGCTCACCCGGTAACTGCCGATCTGCTTCACGATGACCGTGACGCGGGGGTTTTCGAGATATTCGCCAAACCGCCGGGTGATCTCTTCTTTGAGCCAGGGCACGGTCAGCCCCTCGGCCTGGGCATCCTGGAGCAGGGGGAGGGAGATTTTGCCGTCAGGCCGGACCACGACCTCACGGGAGAGCTGTTCATTGCGCCAGACAAAGATCTCGAGGACATCGCCCGAGCCGATGACGTAGTTTTTGGGGAGGTTTGTACCTGTCGGCGTGTCCTCTTCTTGGGAAGATTGGGACCAAGCGGTGTTTTGGTTGATTGAGTTAATTAGGTTAATTAAGTTAATTGGGGAAAAACGGCTAAATGGGTCAATTCGTTTTCTTGCCTCAGGCCCTGCGGGAGATTCTTCGCTTCGCTCAGAATGACATTGGGTAGTTTCGGGATGGACACTAATTGGGTCAACCAAGTTGATCAAGTCAAGGGGGAGGAGGAATTGTTTAAGACGTCCAAATCGTTCGACCACTTCGTTTCGTTCGAATCGAAAAAGACTGACAGAGGAGAAGAATTGTTCAAGACGTTCAAATCGTTCGACCGTTTCGCTATGTTCGAAAAAGCATTCGTCAAATGGGTTGATTAGGTCAATTGAGTCAATTGGGGCAGATAGATGTTCAAAGTGTTCAAGTTGTTCGATCACTTCGTTTCGTTCAAATTGCAAATTGAACGGAAAAAGGAGAAGGGCGATTATCAGGAGCTGGAGAATTTTTTTCATGATCACCACCTGGACTGGAGTTGGGATGTAGTATTGCGAATCAGAGTCTTTATGTCAAGGAGGAAATGGCATGCTAGGAATCTCAAAAATGCTGAGATTCTTCGCGACGCTCTCGCGTAGCTCAGAATGACATCGTCTCCCATCTGAGAAAAACGGAACGACTGATTTCAAAAGTTTGAACGTTATTCATATTTTTCGACGTAGTTGAAGGGGAGTTCGATTTTGGCGCCGGCGTGGAGGATGTCCATGAGAACTTTGACCCTGCCCTTGCCGTCAATTTCACCTTGGACGGTGCCCCACAATCCTTCAAGAGGACCCTGTTTGACCCTGACCTTGTCGCCCTGCCGGATTTGTGGCTGGGGCTGGATGAGTCCCTCGTGATCGGCCTGGTCCCTGAGAAAGACGACGATGGAATCGTCCAGGGGGGTGGGCATGTCGCCGCTTCCCACGATTCGCTTGACCCCACGGGCCCACTTGACGTCGTAGTACTCGTCCGGGATTGTGAACTGTGCGAAGATGTAGCTCGGAAAAAGGGGTTGAACCGCCTCCCGCAGTTTGTCGTTTCGGAATCGAACCTCGCGAATCTTGGGGAGGAAGACAAAGATGTTCTTGTTTTCGAGTTGCTCGCGGGCAAGGTCTTCAGCGCGAGATTTTGTATAGATGACATACCATTGTTTGGTGGATTCGTTGACTAGGTCATCTGAGTTAGTTGGGAACTCGCTTTTGGTTGAATGGTCAATTGAGTCAACTGAGGAAACACCTCTGGTTGGATGGTTAACTGAGTCAATTGTGGGAACTGACTTGGTTGAATGGTCAATTGAGTCAGACAGTAATTTCATGAAGTCAAACCCCTATTTGGTTGATCCGCTTCTTTCCGGCGTCTCAGATAGGCGATATAGCCATTGAGCAATTTGTGGACATGCGAGGCTTCCGATTTCAACTGATCCATGGCATCCTCGGCGAAATATCGTTCGTCGTTGCAGATGTTCAAATCGTCAATCAGCTCGCATAGAGAACCTCTGGCTTGTCTGCAAAACTGGATATTCTCTTTGTAATGGTACCTGCCGTATCCTTCCGCTATGTTGTTCGTTAATGAAATGGCTGCCCGTCTCATCTGTTCCCTTAAGGAGTACTTCTCTTCAGCTGGTAATTGACCAATCAGTTTGTAGATCTTCCGCCGAAATTCCCTGGCTACCCGGTATACTTCCAAATCCTCAAATGTCTTGAACTCTTTCCGTTTGTCCAATTTAACCCAATTGACTCACTCGACCATTCGACTTGTTTTCAAAACACATGGCTCCGCCGGTCAAGAGAAGTTGGGCTCTCCCGTCAAAAAAATGTCAGGGTTTGTAAAGGTTGTCACCAACTGTTCAAATCGTTCACGTTATTCAAATCGTTCGATCAAGCCCACTTAATACAAGTGCTGTAATACAACGTATGTAATACAAATCATTTTTTTCAAGTACTCTCATGAAAATCTAACATCTTACCGGCCCTATCCCTCATTCTTGTTCGTGGCCCCCTTCAGGGCTGGGAGCTTGATGGGTTTGGCGTAGGTGAAATAGCCGTTCCGGACGAGTCTGTCGGTTTCCGCCGACGCCTCGGCCAGGGTCTTGTATTCACCGATCGTCACCCGATACCAGGGCCCGGTGTTGTGGACCTTTGCGGCCACGATGGTTGAGTTTTCGCCGGACCGGATGAATTCCTCACAAAGCCTTCGGGCTTCGTCAAAATTCCTGAAGGAGGCCACGTGGCTCGAAAAACAGCCTGGGTTTCCCGGGTTCTTATAGGCTTCCTCGGGGGTCACCGGGAGGCGGACCTCCTGACCGGCCAGGATCTCGTCGATGTCATCGATCTCGGGGTTCAGCTTCTGCACCACGTCCAGAAGATGGGCATCGACCCGGCCAAACTCCCTGAAGACGATGTGACTGATCGTGTCCCCCTCCCCGGCGATAACCGTGCGGGTCGTGAGATCCGCGATCGGGTCGGTGCCTTCGGGATCCTCGTTGGTTCGTGTCTCTGTGTGTGACGCGATCGGTTTCTCATTTTCGGGGGCTGTTTCCTCGATGTAGGCGCCCACAGCAGGAACGTCCTCTTCGGGGGCGAGCGATGGGGCCCGTGTGTCTTGGCTCTGGTCAGTGTTTTGCTCTGAAAAGGCCATTGTATCCGCGGCACCGTATTCTTCAGGTTTCTCGGAACCGGGTTGAATGATCGCCAGAGGCTTGGAGATGATCCCATGGACACTCGAGTGGTTGAAGAACAAGAGGGCCAGTCCCACGGCCACGAGGGCGACGATCGTGACCAGCACAGCGTAACGGAACGGGCGGATCCCGAACCCTGATTCTCCCGCTCGTTCCCTCTTGGCTTTGCTTTTTCTCTTCCGGCTTTTTGGCATCTCGTCCAGCTTCAGGTCGGCCACGCATTCCCGGACGGTCTTCTCGTTGATGATGGGGGAGTCGTTGGCGAAACCGAGCAGGAGCGCGTTGTCGCAGATATTGTTGATCAACCGGGGGATACCTTGAGAATACTCATAGATCTTCTGGATCGCCCCTTCGGTGAAACAATTGAGCCGCTTCGCCCCGGCGATCCTCATCCGTGTGTGGATGTAGCCCTTGGTCTCATCCCGGTCCAGGGGGAGAAGGTGGTACCGGCTGCTGATTCGCTGCTTGAGCTGCCAGAGGTCGGGCTGGTCGAGCAGTTCGTTCAACTCGGGCTGTCCCACCAGGAATATCTGGAAGAGCTTGTGGTTTGACGTTTCGAGATTTGTGAGCATCCGGATCTCTTCGAACAGGGAGGCGTCCAGGTTCTGGGCCTCGTCGACGATCAGGGTGGTGGTCTTGCCGTCGTTGTGGGATTCGATCAGGAAATCGTGGAGTTTGATGAGGTAGTCGATCTTGGAGTCGCTCGTGACCTCGAGACCGAAATCGTGACACACGTACTTGAGAAAATCGACGATCGAGAGCCGTGTGTTAAAGATATAGGCGACCTGGCAATTCTCGTCCAACCGCTCGAGCAGGGCCCGGACGATCGTGGTCTTGCCTGTACCCACATCACCCGAGAGAACAACAAAGCCCTTTCTCTCCTTGACCCCGTAGATCAGCTGAGCAAGAGCTTCCCGGTGTTTCTCGCTCAGGTACAGAAACCTGGGATCGGGGGTGATGTTGAAGGGCTTTTCTGCAAATCCGAAAAATGACTCATACATGGGGTTATCCGCCTTGGTTAATTGGTTAATTAAGTTAATTAAGTCAATTCGTTAAATAGTCACCTAAAAGACTTGTCAAATAGTCAAATGGGTCAATTAAGTGAATTGGGTAAATACTGCATTGGTTCATTGGTTAATGCCCGTCCGGAAAGCCCACTTTCGAGTGTTATTCTGAGGAACGCAGTGACGAAGAATCTCGTTGTTTCAGGCTCTGCCGGAGATTCTTCGCTTCGCTCAGAATGACGTTGGATAGTTTCCGGATGAACACTAATTAATTGGTGAATTCGGTTAATCTCCTCATTAGTACAGTCACAAAACCTAAAACCGTGAGATTCTTCGCTTCGCTCAGACCTGTCCTTGAGCCGAGCGAAGGAATGACATGAAGGTGGTTTCGGCTGTTCAAACTTGTCCTCGAGCAGAGCGAAGGAATGACATAGTTTGTCACTCTGAATCCCGCCGCAGGCGGGGATGAAGAGTCTCAAGAAATGCACAGCTTTCATTACGAATGACCTTGGTCAGTCAATTGGTTCATTGGGTTAGTTCATCCCCATGAGTAGGCTGTCGGTGTTGTGGGCCGAGACTTTTTTCAGGATCTCCGGCATGTCCGTCCCTTCCCCGGGAAAACAGACCCTGTCCGAGTTGATCTTGAAATCGTTGTTGCCGAAGTGGAAGTCCTTGATCACACCGTTCAACCTCGTCTGGACCACATTGGCACCCGACTGATCGCAGTGGGGCAGAATGATCATGATCTCGTTGTCCCATGTCTGTCCGATCACATCGGCGTCCCGGATTTCTTCGCGCAAGAGATTCGCCAGGGACTTGAAACGCTTCTCCTGCTTTTGGGTCCATTGTTTGCCCTCGGCCAGCATCTCAAACCGGATGACAGTGAAAAAATTCTGGTACCGCCGGGCTCGTTTGATCTCAAGATCGAGAAAACGATAAAAATCATCTCTCAAACAAATCAGGCTCCCATAGAACATGAGTCCACCCCGCCTTTTGAATCCGGTTCATCACGGTTACAGTCCGTTTTCCATCGACTATCGCTTCTTCCGTTTTGTACAAACCCTTCACTGATCCAACCCGTACTCTCTGATTTTGTACAGGAGCGCCTTGTAGCTGATTTGTAAACGCCCGGCGGCTTTTCGCCGGTTCCAGCGGGTCTCGCCGAGCATCTTCTGAATGACGGCTCGCTCCGCCTCCCGGGCCGCTTTTCGACCAACGGCTCTGAGTGTCGCCCCGCCTGGTTCCGGGGACGGTCTGTCACGCCCGACCTCCACTGTCCCGGTCGGCGGTGCGCCCTGCTCAGCAATCTCCCGGACCACCGCCGCCTCATTCTGTGAAACAACGATCTGTTTGACGGCTCGCTGCAGTTCTGTCACATTCCCGGGCCAGTGGTAACCCAGAAAAACCTTCTCTGTTTCCTCTGAGAAGCCCGGATAAGATCGTCCGTAGCGGGCATTGTAGCGATCGAAAAAACAAGCCGCCACGGAAGGAATCTCTTCCTTACGCTCCCTGAGCGGAGGAACCACGATGCGAACCACATGGAGATAGTGGTAGAGATCCTCCCTGAAAAGTCCGGACTTCATGGCGTTTTCGAGATCCGAGGTCGTGGCCGCGATGACCCTGGCGGTCACCGGTATGTCCCCTTCCCCGCCCTGGCGCGAGAAGGTTTTGTCCTGGAGGACCCGGAACAATTTTTCCTGAAGGGCCATGTCCATGTCCCCGATCTCGTCGAGAAAGACGGTCCCCCCGCTGGCAAGCTCGATCTTTCCGGGCATCCGGGTATAGGCACCGGCCGTCACCACCCCATCAAAGCCGAAAAGCTCCCCCTCGAGGAGCTCCCCCGGGATGGATGCGCAGTTCACACTGAGGAAAGGTCTGTCCCGGCGCAAAGATTGAGAATGGATCGCCTGGGCGAGAAGTTTCTTTCCGGTTCCGGTTTCCCCCTGGATGAGGGGTGTGATATCCGTTGGGGCGATCTGATCGACGACGGCCCGTATCGCCTCCATTTTGGGGCCGTGAGAAAAGAACAGATGGTAAGGGTTGCTCAGAATGCAATTTCTCTGGAAGCAGTCCCAGCCGTCCGTCAGAATCCGGCTCAGCGCCGCTGAAAAGACCGAGGCATCAAGAAGGTCCTGAAAATAGACAATCCCCTTTACCGGCTTCCTGGCTCCGGTGTGTGGATGGTTGTCCGCGCCAAAAACGATGGCTTTGCACTCGTTGAGACAGGTTTCGATCTCTCCCAGCATTGTCGGACGGCTTTCTCCTATCCTGGGCAGGTCCATGACGAGCAAAAAGGGTGATCTGGACCTCAGCCGGTTCGAGAGTGTCTGGTGGTCATCCCACCAGGTGAACCGGACGCCTTTGTCCCGGAAGTGTGATTCTGTGCGTGCCACCGTGTCTTCAGGTTTGGGAACAAACAGGATTTCTTTGCCTTCCAAGCCTTCCAAAGCACGTCCCCTCTCAAGCCCTAAAAATCGCTAATGAATGGTTAATCAAGTCAATTGGTCAATTTGGTTAATTGAGTCAATTAGTTAAATGGTCAATTCGTGTCCCGATGAGAAATCTGATTGCTGCTACATTCACTGGAGATTCTTCGCTTCGCTCAGAATGACACCGATTTCAATCGGCTTTGCCTTGCAAAATTGGTGGGGGATGGGCAATCGGGTTGATTGCGTTGATTGATCTGGATGGCCATCCCCCGTGTTGAATCGACTCATCGAGTCTGTGAAACGTGATTCATATATGAAAACTTGGTATTGAGGAGGTACATATCCCTAGAGCAAGGGTGGTGCCAGGTGGGGTAGTAAGCAATTTGACGTTGAGTTTCAATAGCTTATGTATTTTGTGGCTGTCAGGAAGGATGTTAAAGTGAGAAGGGGTTGAAGACTAAAGGTCAAGGAGTTGGGAAAAAGTGGAAAAAGTTTTCCTACAGAAAATTAGTTGAATGGTTAAATATGTCAATTAGGTCAATTGGGGATTGGTTAAATGGTTGACTGAGTCAATTGGTTAAATGGGCGAATAACTGTTCAAGTCGTTCTATCGCTGCGCTTGTTCGATCGCGTTGCTTGTTCGATCGGCTTCGCCTCGGGGGGATTGGTTGATTGGACGGGGACGTTCAAGACGTTCGAGTTGTTGAAATCGTTCAAGGCGTTTGAAACGTTTTTGGTTTGTTGGTTTTATTGGTTCGATTGGTTAGCCAACTAAGTCAAATAGGGAAGGAGTGTTCAAATCGTTCTATTACAGCTGTGTCAGATCCTCAAGTTTGGAAGCCTTTTGAAGCCTGCGATCGGAGCTTGAAAAAATAACAGTTGTCGATACCTCTTGCCTTAAGGTAAGGGCAGAGGATAGATGAATAGCGTCAAAAGCTCTCAAGCCATGTTTTTCCGCTAACTCTCCGGCGATTCGAACAAGCTTCCTCGTCACCCGGACAATCAGATAATTGTCCCAGTCTCTGTTCAAGGCCGATACGAGCTGTTCATACTCACCAGATGTAAATGCCTTTTCTCTAAATCTACGAGCGAACGCCGCCCTTGCCTCAGTGTAGGCAATGAGTGAAGTCGCTGCCGCCTTGGAGGCCCTCACCAAATCTGCAACCTTAGGTGAATCCTCTTCTCGAACGTACAACTTTACCAGGCTACTCGTATCTAAATACACGACCATGATCCGGCCTTACGTAGTTACATTCGAAAGATGAAAGGCTGCGCTCATGACGCGCTCCTATCTTCCAGAACAGCATCAGAGACTCTCTTGCCCTTCGATACAATCGGAGACGCCGTACCCTCTGGCTTTCCTCCAGTCCAGTAAGCGACACCCCGCTCCACTGACCGAAGAATTTTCTCTTCATCCGTTTCCGCTGCGTAGGGTATCAAGATGGCCACTTCCTTATTCCTGTCTGTCACAACGACCCGTTCCCCTGACCTTACGCTCCTTAAGTAACGGCTGAGATTCTCTTTCAGATCTCTTATTCCCACGGTTATCATGTTCATCCTCCAGCCGGAAGTAACTACATCATATTCTATGTGACCTCATTTGTCAAGGATTGAAATAACATGAAAACGTAGAACTACTAAAGGCGTCTCCAACCCACACCCGGAGGGGCCGATCAGAGAACGGGGTGATCGAAGAGATTGAACGTTTTGAACGTTTTGAACGCCTGGCCTTAGAGTCCCGCGGAAGCGGCGGGCCGGGTGTCGAGACCACATTCCTTGATTTTATACAGGAGGGCCTTGTAGCTGATGGAAAGAAGCTTTGCCGCCATCTTGCGATTCCAGTGGGTCTGCTCCAGTGTCTTCTGAATCACCTCCCGCTCGGCCTGCATGGCGGCTCTCCGGCTGATCTCTTTGAGTGAGATGGTCTTTGCACCGGCGACGGGCTGGGACACGGCCTTTGTCTCTGCCGGCTCCGGCACCGTCGGTTGCCCGGTCAGCGCCTTCCTGATGGCCTCTTCGTCGCCGAGGACCACCAGCCGTTTCATCATGTTCTCGAGCTCCCGGACATTGCCGGGCCATTCATGGCCGAGGAGAAACGTGTTTGTCTCCGGAGCCAGAGCAGGAGAAGACTTTCCGTATTTGCGGCCGTAGTGTTCCAGAAAATAACGCGCCAGGGCAGGTATTTCATTCCGCCTCTCCCTGAGAGGCGGGACGTGAATGTTCAATACGTTGAGCCGGTAATAGAGATCCTCCCTAAAACGGCCGTTTCTCACATAGTCTTCGAGGTTCTTGTTTGTTGCGACCAGAACCCGCACATTGACCTGAATATCCCGCTTCCCCCCGAGCCGCGCGAACTCCCCATCCTGGAGCACCTGGAGCAACTTTGCCTGAAGGGAGGGACTGATTTCGGCAATCTCGTCAAGGAATATCGTGCCG
>Ga0180438_10006867_pt1 | contig 15197 bp, 12 predicted proteins | sample SS_ome_12_FD_132455 | JGI IMG/M metagenome (GOLD analysis project Ga0180438, IMG submission 132455) | Hypersaline lake sediment archaeal communities from the Salton Sea, California, USA - SS_3_D_2 metaG | ecosystem: Environmental > Aquatic > Non-marine Saline and Alkaline > Hypersaline >...
ACCACGATTTTAATCTTTTTTGAAAAGGGAATCATTGACAAACGCTCGGGGTTATTTAAAAAATTAATTAAGATCGCTAAATCTAAAGAATTCATAAAATTAGAAATTCCTCAGGTTAAAAATTGGATTAGAAAAACCGTTGAAGGGCAGGGAGGAAAAATCGATCAGGAAGCCGTAGATAAATTGATTGTTGCTTGCGGCCAAGATTTATGGCGGCTCGATAATGAGATCGAAAAGCTTATTTCTTATGATAAAAATATCAAGCCAAAAAATATTGATAAATTGGTTCACGCCCAAATTAATCCCAATATTTTTGATTTAGTTGATGCTGTTGGCAGCAAAAATCTCAAAAAATGTACAAAAACACTAAAAGACCTTATTGATGCAGGCACCAATGAAATTTACATTCACTCAATGATTGTCTATCAATTACGCAACTTGATTACTGTAAAAAGCCTTCAAAATAAGGGTTTATCACAATTAGAAATCATAAAAAAAACTAGACTCCACCCATTTGTTGTCAGAAAGACCATTATCCAAGTTGCCAATTTTGATCTCGCAGCTTTAAAGAAAATCTATCGCAGGTTGCTTGATGCTGATTTTTCCATTAAAACTGGCAAAACCGAACCGCGCTTATCCCTAGACCTTCTTTTGATAGGATTGTGTCAGCGAATTTGATAAGATATCTTTAGGGCTTATAGCACTATAGCAATATGGAGCAATATGGCATTATTGATCAGATATTCTAAAATCTATATTGCCATGATGCTATAAATCTATAATCTCCATTTGAGGAGGGGAATTGATTTTTGTGTGCTTAAAGAAAGTTTTCTGGATTTTGGGGGCCGTATTCTTTCTTTTGTCGGTTCGGCCAGACTTTGCCAAAGCTCAATACGAAATAATGGAATTTTTTCCAGTAACTTTTGATAATTTACAAGTTAATATTAAAATTGGCGAAAAAGCAACCGCTGAAGTTACAGAGGGTTTTCGCGTAATTCAGTTTGGGAGCGAAAAATTTTCTTTTGTTATTCCCAAAGAGGGCGTTTCCGATATTAAAGTTTATCGAGGTAGAAAACGTTATCTGGATTTTGATATTAATAAAACCAGTGATTCAATTGTTTTAGAAAATTTGGGACCTTCAAGTTCAACCTGGCAGATTAAATATCAAATTAAAAAAGCTGTTAAGGCCAAGAAAGAGTTTGATGAATTTAGATTTGAAGTGACCCCTTCGGGGAATTATATTAATAATTTAAATATTATTATTAATCTGCCCAAGGGTGTTAAAAATATTAATGATCTCGAAGCGATCAATTATGCTATTCATGGTGTTGATTACCCACAAAGCCAGGCTTTAAACCAAACCACTTTATCTTATTCAGGAAAAAATCTTGGCCCTTATTCTTCTTTTACTGCTGTTGCCAACATCCCCAAAGGAATAATTTCTTTTTCTCTTGGTCAAAAATTGGAGAATATTTTATCTAATCTCTCGGGTTTTTCTTGGATTATTTTTAGCATCTTTTTGCCGATTCTTACATTTTTCGTTATGTTGGTGATGATTTTTAAAAAAAGATCAGAGGAAAATATCAAACCTGTTGATGAGGTAATTTCCCAACCTCCAGACAATATCAGCCCGGCGGCGGCTGGCGTTCTTTATGGTGGGGCGCTTGGACCTCGAGAAATTGCCGCCACCGTTATTGATATGGCTGCCAGGGGATTTTTGTTTATTGTCTATGGCGGTGCTCGCGAAGGATATCGATTTGGCGAAAGAAGATCTTTTTTATCACTGGCTCCTCACGAACGCGATTTAGGCAAAGAATTATTGCGCGGTGGTTTAAGGCGGTCGGTTAAAGAAATTGAAGAGGAGCCCCAGGCAGAGATTTTTTCCGCCACCGTTTCATTAATATATCAAGATATTTATAAAGATATTGCTCGTCTTGGCTATTTTGTGGAAAATCCGGAAATTGTTCATCGGCGATATTATTTTGCTGGAATTGGGATATTTTTAGTCTCAATTCTTGGTTTTATTGTGGCGGCTTTTTCTCTCCCATATCCTCCGTATTTGCTTTTTGGTTTTGTGGCGATGGCAATATCTTCGCTCGTAGTTATGAGGATGTCAGATCAGATGCCTGCAAGAACAGCTAAAGGACAGAAAGCTCTATCTGAATGGTTGGCTTTTAGACAATATCTAATTAGTTATAAAAAACCAGGTTATAGTGAGATTGTTCAAGAAACATATTTTAAATGGTTGCCTTATGCAGTTGTTCTTGGGGTTGAAAAACAATGGGCCAGGCATTTTGTTAATATTCCTTTTCAAAATCCTGAATGGTATGCTGCTTTCCAAGAGTTTAATTCAGTCCCCCAGTTTACTGCTAATTTCTATCCCATGATTGACTATATCGCTGATATTATGGAATCATTGAGGGAGCCGACTTTAAAATAATAATCTTTGGCCCCGGCCAATCAAAACATTGACTTTTTTATGATTTTAAGTCAATCTAAAATTAAGAGGCACTATGAATAATCGAATAAAATTAATTGTCTTTTTTGTGATTTGCGCCGTTGTGATTTTTATTTTAGGAATTGTTTGGATTCGTCAAGGTGGCGGCAAGATTGAAGCCTCCCCGAGTGAAATAAGTGTTGTTGAGAAAAATGAGATCAGTCTTATTCTCGATGATTATTTAGAAAAAGTTAGCCCAGAAAGTACGTCAATTTACCATTTAAAGATAACCAATCGGAGTTCTCAAAATTTAGAAAATTTAAGAATTTTTGGCTATGTTGGCTTGCCCTCAGGAGATGGTCCGATCGATCAAATATTTCCCGAATGGTTGATTTTCAAAAAAACTTACTCAGAAAAATATTATTTTGATTATGTTATTGATTTAGTTAAAGATTCAAGCGCAAGTGCCAAAATTCATGTTAAAATAAAAAAGTTCACTGAAGATCAAGATAAAGTTTATGCTATTGCTCATATCCAAGCGTTAACTGCTAATGATCCCTGGTGGAATATTTTTTCTTTAGGAGGAGGGTATAAAGGACCTATTATTGCTTCAGTTGAGGATATAAATATTTTGGAATAATTTTTAAAATTGAAAATCAAAAAAACGCTCTTCGGAGCATTTTTTGATAAAAATGATCTTATTAATAAAAATATCTCGGCGTCTTAACAAGAGAAAAGGCGTCTAAGGGCCAGAGAGTTAAAAAAGCTTTGCCAATAATATTTTCTTTGGGTAATAATCCCCAAATTCTTGAATCAGAAGAGTTGAGCCGATTATCTCCCAAGACAAAGTATTTGTCGCTCTCGATCTTTTTTGTTAAGCTTTTTTGATTAGTTTCAGTGGGGGTTGGCATTGCTTGAGGGATGTAAGATTCTTTTAAGTTCCCCGAGTGATCTTTATTATATAGGTATACTTGGTCGTTTTTAATTTCAATCGTATCGCCAGGAATACCAATAATTCGTTTAATAAATTTTTTATCAGGCTCCCCCGGATAAAAGAAAACTACCACATCGCCGCGTTTAGGTTCTGAGAAATTATAAGAAATTTTATTAACCAGCATATATTCTTTATCGAAAAAATTCGGTTCCATGCTGGCGCCATCAACTACAAAAAGAGTTATCACAAATACATGAACTAAATAACCAATCATAGTTAAAATAACAACTACTTTTACAAGCTCAAAAATTCTTGCCAACCATCTTTGCCAGGGAGCAATTTTTTGAGTAATTAATCTTTCCATTTTATCTCAGCCTTTGTTTTTTATATCTGATAGATAATAAAACAAAACCCCCTCCACTATCTTAAATATTCGCATTTTTGGGAGAGGGTGTCAATTTAAATTAAAAATTGAATAAATCTATTTAGAGCTTTTATTATTAGATTTTGCTTTTTTCTTCTCCGGAGTAGTTTTTTTCAATTTAGCTTTCTCTTTTTTTGCCGGAGATTTTTTCGCTTTGATCACTGGTTTTACAATTTCTCTTTTTTCTGGTTTTAATTTGGCGCGAGAAAGTAATTTGCTCAACCGAGATTTTATGCGAGCAGCTCTTTGTTTTGAGATAATTTTCTTTTTAGCGGCTTTGTCAAAAAGACTCACGGCCCGCGAAACAGCCTTACCAGCATTCTTGTCTTTTTTCTTAATCAAAACATAGGCATCTTTTAATCCTTTTTTGAGTTGATTTTTGATTGCCAAGTTATGAATTCTATTTTTTTCTGCCTTACGAAGGGCTCTTTTGGCTGATTTTGTAATCGGCATGTTCCTCCAGAAATTTTCAAACTAATCTCGAAAATTAAAATTTTATAATCTTTCAGTATTATATCACACTCGTTTTAGCGATTCAAGTATCCAAATTGTCAATTGCCCCGACGTAGTCGAGGATCCCGAGGCTTCGCCTCGGGACTATTTGCGATTTCCTAAAGCCCATTTGACAAAAAATTTTAATCCTCTACAATGAAATATCGCCGATACCATGATATTGAATCGGACTCCAGATGAAATATCTAAAATATTTTAGGGGATCAAGGAGTATCAAAAAATGGAGTTAACCCCAAGACAGCAAGCAACCGAATTAATTTCTCGATCTCAAAAAATCGTTATCATAATTTCCGATCCAGACGGAGATGCGATCGGTGCTGCCCTGGCTTTGCACTTAGCCTTAAAAAAATTAGACAAAGAGACAATCGTTGTCAGCAAAGAAGCGCCTCCGGCAAATTTAAAATTTATGCCCAGTCTTAAAATTATTTCCACTAAATTTTCCGGAGCCCGGGATTTTATCATTACTTTTGATACTGCCTCAACCCAGATTAATAAATTAGGCTATCGAAAAGAGCGGGATAAGGTTCATCTGATTATTACGCCAAAATCTGGTTCTTTCACAGAAAAAGATCTTCAAATGGCACAAGGAAATTATAAATATGATTTAATCATAGTTCTTGATTGCGCCGATTTAGAGCTTTTGGGTGATCTTTTTGATAACAACGCCGAGATGTTTTATCAAACCCCGGTAGTTAATATTGATCATCATGCCAGCAACAACCAATTTGGCAAAATAAATTTAGTTGATATGACTGCCACTTCAACCTGTGAAGTCCTGGTTTCTTTGATTGAATCACTGCAAAAAGAAATAAATTTAATCGATGAAGATGTCGCTACCGCACTTTTAGCCGGCATCACTGCCGATACTGGCAGCTTTCAAAATTCAAATACAACTCCCAAATCTCTGACAGTCGCGGCTCAACTAATCGCTGCTGGTGCCCGCCAGCAGGAGATTGTTAAAAATCTTTATAAAACAAAACCACTATCAACTTTGCGGCTTTGGGGCAGAATCTTAGCTGGCGTTCGGGAAGATAAAGAATATCGCCTGGTTTGGTCTTATGCTTTGGCTCGCGACCTGGAACAGACTGGTGCCGGCGAGACAGAAATTTCCGGAGCCATCGATGAGCTTTTATCTTCAGCGCCAGGAGCAGAAATTGTTTTTTTGGTCTCTGAATGTAATGATGGAATACATTTATCAATAAGAACAGGTAAAGGCGTTGACGCTTCACAAATAGCTGGTCTTTTTGGCGGCGGCGGCCATTTGGGAGCTGCTGGGGCGATTATTAATAAAAGAACTATCGCTGAGGCAGAAAAAGAAATCCTTACTAAAATACGCGATTTTCAAGCAGAGCGCTTAAGTCTTCCAAAAAGAGAGCATTTTGTTTCTCAATATCCAGAAAAAACCGGCGAACCAGAATATTTACCGCCAGAGGTTCGCAAAGATAAGGATCAAAAAAATAAGTGGGATATTCCGCCGCAAAAATAGTTCTCAAAAATCGAAAAGACAGAATAAAAATAACATTTACGAAATGTTACTTTTTAGGTTAAGGATTGATTTATTATTAAAGATCTGATAATATCAAGTCAACAAGGGGTCTCGTTCCTTGTATTTTGATTGAGGAGGAAATGCCAAAATGGCAAGAGTCTCAGATCAGTTGGGGATTCACTGGCTCATCTTTGGGCTCTTTGCCCAATTCCCAGTTGGTTCGACTCCGCCGATCGCCCTAAGCCGTTTGCATGCTGCCATCAAAGAGATTAGGGATCGTCATCCAAACCTGTTTCGTGGTCTGGCATTCTCAACTGACCCCACGCCCTGGTCAAAGACTCTTGAAACAACCCTTTTTGTATTAGGGCATTCAAGAGAGGTTCCCCAATCTATCAGAGGAGAGTTAACGATCAGACAAGAATTGGCAGAGGAATTCCAGAAACTCCATGCCACCAAATTCACACCAGAAGAGCTGGCCATTATCCAAAAGGAAGGCCGGGCTCTCGGAAGGAGAGTCATGGCAGGTGAGCTCTCGCCTGATTGGGCGAAAAGATGAACCTGCCGCTACAGGCCCTAATCGAATGCCCGTTGGCCGGGTTCAATTCCCCCTTCGGGCTTTTTTATTGCAAAAATTTCTAAAATATGTTAATATACAATTGCTACTATGTCTATGATAGTATAATTCATTTCATAGGATTCTATGCCAAAAGTTGATTTAATGAAAAAATACAGAGTTCATCCAGATGATACTGGATCGGTCGAGGTCCAGGTGATTTTATTAACTGAAAAAATCAATGATTTGGCAAAGCATCTAAAAGAGCATGGCAAAGATCAGGATTCAAGATTGGGTTTGGTGAAATTAGTAGGAAAGCGCAGAAGGCTTCTTGATTACCTTAAAAAACAAGATTCAGCCAAATATGATAAATTAATTGCTGATCTAAAGTTAAGAAAATAGTCCAGCTCTCCACGGATTTCTTTACTGATTTAGCACAGATAATATGAAAATATCTATTTGTGAATATCCGTGTAGAGATTAGTGGAAAGCTGAACATTTAATAATTTAATGCCCGAAGGCAAGAAAAAGAAGTTGGAGCTGAGAGAAAATTTACCAAATTTTTTCTCACTTCCCACTTCTCAAGACTTCCTTCGAGCGATGAAGGGAGTTTTTTCATGAAAGAGCTAAATCAATCTCAAAAATTTATTAAAAAATTCGGTCATCATGACCTCGAAATTGAGGTAGGAAAGTTAGCCAAACAAGCCCACGGAGCCGTCACTGTTCGTTATGGCGATACCGTGATTTTAGCAACTGTTGTTACCGCCGAAGAGCCAGCAGAAGGAAATGTTTATTTTCCTATGCTTGTTGATTATGAAGAAAAACTTTATGCTGCCGGAAAAATCTCTGGATCACGCTTTATTAAGCGCGAAGGCCGGCCTTCAGACGAAGCCTTTTTAAAAGCTCGTTTGGTTGACCGATCTTTGCGGCCCCTTTTCCCCAAAAATTATCGCAACGACCTTCAGATTATCGTCACGGTTTTATCGTTAGATCGGCAAACTGATCCGGGATTTTTAGCTATTATTGCGGCATCGACCGCACTATCGCTTACCAGTTCTCCGTTCGCAGGGCCAGTTGGCGCTGCCCGGGTGGGGATAATTGACGGAAAAGTAGTAGTTAATCCTTTGGAAGACGAGATGGAAAAATCCGATCTCGATTTTGTGGTTGCAGGAACTAAGAATAAGGTCGTGATGGTTGAGGGTGATGCCCAAGAAGTTGCCGAAGACAAGGTTTTGGAAGCAATTGAATTTGCTCAAAAGAATTTACAAGTTGCTTGTGAAATCCAAAATGAAATTAAGAGTAAACTCGGAGCAAAAGAAATCGAAAAAGTTGATGAGGAACCAGAAGTATTTAAAGCTGTTAGAGATAAGATTGGGAAAGATTTAGAAAAAATCATTAAAACTTCTAAAAAAGAGGATCGGGAAGAAAAACTCTCTGAAATAAAAGAAAAATTATTGCTTGAAATGGAAGGTGATTTCAAGCAAGCTGATCTTTCTGAGGCTTTTGATAAATTGATCGAAAAAGAAGTTAGGCGCGAAATACTAGATGAAAACTCAAGACCTGATGGTAGGGGAGAAAATGAAATCAGACCAATCTCTTCTGAAGTCGGGGTTCTTCCTCGTGTTCACGGATCAGGCTTATTTACTCGCGGGCAAACCCAAGTTTTGACTGCAACCACTTTAGGCGCGCCCGGTCAAGAACAAGTGATCGAAACAATGGAAATCGAAACCACTAAAAGATATATGCATCATTATAATTTTCCACCCTATTCGGTTGGAGAAATTAGTCCAATGCGAGGACCAGGTAGGCGCGATATTGGTCATGGAGCACTTGCCGAGCGAGCCCTTGAGCCAGTTATTCCGGGAAAAGAAGATTTTCCTTACACCATTCGAGTTGTCTCCGAAGTTTTGGAATCAAACGGTTCTTCTTCAATGGCAGCGGTTTGCGGTAGCACCCTTTCTTTAATGGATGCCGGTGTTCCCGTCACTGCCCCAGTTGCTGGCATAGCCATTGGTTTAATTACGGAAAATGCTGATGGTTCAACCAAAGGAAAATATCGCATTCTCACCGATATTCAAGGAATCGAGGATTTTGCCGGTGAGATGGATTTTAAGATCGCTGGGACATCAAAAGGAATCACGGCTGTCCAGCTTGATATTAAGACTTACGGCGTTGATCATAAGATTCTAAAAGAGGCTTTGAAAAAAGCCAAAACCGCTCGTTTAGAAATTTTAAAGGCTATGGCTAAAACAATCGCCGAACCACGAAGAGAACTTTCGCGTTATGCCCCGAGAATTACAGTTATGCACATCAATCCGGAAAAGATTAAAGATGTCATTGGCCCGGGCGGCAAAGTGATTAATAAAATTATCGCTGAAACTAATGTTGAGATCGATATTGAAGATGACGGTACAGTTTTTATCTCAGCCGAGAACGGTGGAGACGGGGCGAAAAAAGCAACCGAATGGATCCAAAATCTTACCCGGGAAGTCAAAATCGGCGAGATCTTTCAGGGTCGAGTCACCCGAATAATGGATTTTGGGGCTTTTGTCGAGATTTTGCCCAATCAGGAAGGTTTAGTTCATATCTCGCAGCTTGATGATCGTCACGTCAAAAAAGTAACCGATGTAGTTAAAGTCGGTGATATAATCCCAGTAATGGTGATTGAAATTGATCCCCAGGGTCGGATAAATCTTTCTTATAAGGCCGCCAAAGGCAAAGATCGCAAAGACGGAATAAAAAAAGATCGCTTTTTTCAAAAAAGGCATTTTTAATTCTTGGCACCTGATATAATTGTGAAGAACCCGGCGGATAAAATGGATAAATTAGAGCCAAAATGTATTGACATCGATTTCTTTGTTTGCTATAATAAGATTAATTTCACAATGAACTCAAAACCCTAAAAAATTTAGGTTTGGGGTAAAAGAACTAAATAAACGTGATTTTAGAAGGAAAGTTAATTTTGAATGTCTAAATTGCAGGAATTGGAATTAGAGGTTAGAAATTGTCAAAAATGCCCTCTATACAAGACAAAAATTCAAGCTGTCCCAGGTGAAGGGAATTCTCATCCTGATATTATATTTATTGGTGAAGCTCCTGGCGCTTCTGAAGATCGGCAAGGCAAGCCATTTTGTGGCGCAGCCGGCAAGTTTTTGGATCAATTGCTCGTCCATATCAATTTAAAACGCAAAAATGTTTATATTACCAATGTGATAAAGTGCCGGCCGCCAGGTAATCGCGATCCAGAACCAAAAGAAATCAGGATGTGTCTTCCATATCTTGAACGTCAAATAGAAATTATCCACCCAAAAATAATCATAACTTTGGGCCGTCATTCCTTAAGTCAGTTTTTCCCCGAGAGACGAATATCAAATGATCATGGGAAAGCTGTCCGGCGCCAAGGTCAAATCTACTTTTTCTCATATCATCCAGCAGCGGCTTTATATAATAATTCAATGAAAAAAGAACTCATGGTCTATTTTAAAATATTGGAAAAACTGATCATCATGCAAGCAGCAGGGCGCAGCAAACAGAAAGATTAAAGCTTGCTCACTGATTCGTGCAACCCCTGCCCTATAATCAAAATATCAAAAGGAGTTAAATTATGTTTACAAAAAATGGAAGAAAAGATCAACGATCTCACAGAGATCGCAGAAGAGACGGAGGACGAAGAACTAGTTCAGTCCCAGTTGTTTTGAATTCAGAACATCTGCCTTCCCCCAAATTGCCAAAACTCAGAAACACCCTTAGAATCATTCCTCTCGGAGGCTTGGGAGAGATTGGTAAAAATATTGCTGCCTACGAATTCGGCGAAGATATTTTAATTGTTGATTGCGGAATTATGTTTCCTCACGAAGAGATGCTGGGAATTGATTTTGTTATTCCCGATATCCGCTATTTAGAGGCAAATAAAAATCGTATCCGGGGAATTATTTTAACTCATGGCCATGAAGATCATATCGGCGCTGTCCCTTATTTGCAGCCAAGGCTGGGTTGTCCAGTTTATGGAAGCTCGCTTACTATAGGTTTAGTTAAAGTAAAATTTGAAGAATTTAGTTTGCCGGAAAATCAGCTCCACAGCATTAAACCGGGCGATTCAATCAAATTAGGTAATTTTAAAATTGATACTTTTCCCATGGTCCACTCAATGCCTGGCGATTTAGGTTTAGTCATTCATACGTCCCTTGGTCGGGTTTTGCACCTGGCGGATTTTAAATTTGACGAAACTGCCCAATATAATCGAGAATCAAAAGATCGACTCGCACGCTTAGGCAGAGAAGGAGTCTTTTTACTAACAATGGATAGTACTAACGTTGAAGAGGAAGGAAAGTCTTTGACCGAAACCGTGGTTGAAGAAGAAATTGGCGAAATTTTTAAAAAAACAAAGGGTCGGCTAATTATCACCTCTTTTGCTTCGGCTATCCCAAGAATCCAATCAGTTATCCGTTCAGCGGAAAAATCCCGAAGAAAAGTTTTTATCTCTGGCCGGAGCATGGAAAGAAATATCGAAATGGCCGAGAGATTAAATTATCTAGCTGTTCCAAAAGGCATAATTCAGGATATCCGTCAACTCAAAAATATTCCTGATGATCAAATAGCGATAATTTGTACTGGAAGCCAGGGCGAGGAGTTTTCCGCTCTTTCACGAATTGCCGCTGGTGAACATCGACAGATTCGATTGAAGCCAGGCGATACGATTGTCCTTTCCGGCTCAGTAATCCCTGGCAATGAACGCTCGATCGCTGATGTTGTTAATAATTTATTTAAACTTGGCGCTAATGTGATTTATGGTGGAGAAGCAGCTGAGATTCATACCTCAGGTCATGCCCGCAGAGGGGATTTAGCTGAGGTGATGAGATTAGTTCACCCTAAATATTTTCTTCCCATGCACGGAGAATATCGCCATTTGGTCTTACATGCCCGTCTTGGGGCTGAAAATGGCATTAGTCCTAAAAATATCTTTGTCATGGAGAACGGCCAAGTTCTTGATTTTGATCAAAATGGCGGCCGGCTTCAAAGAATGCGGGTTCCTTCAGGATATGTTCTCATCGATGGCCTTGGGGTCGGCGATGTCGGAAATATAGTTCTTCGCGATCGCCAAGCAATGGCAAAAGATGGGATATTGGTTGCGATTGCCACCATTGATCGTCAAAATAAAAAATTGCTTTCTTCGCCAGACATCATTTCCCGCGGATTTATCTACATGCGGGAAAATGAAGAACTGGTTTTTAATATCAGGCAGAAAGTTAAGAAATTAGTCACCCAGAATCTTCAAGAGCACCCCAATGATATTAATTTAGTCAAATCAAAAATCCGCGATAAAATCTCAGATTACATAGAAGATACCACCCAACGTCGGCCAATGGTAATACCGGTTATAATTGAGGTATAGGAAATGGATTTAAAAAAATTTTTCTTAGTGTATAATAATAGTAGTCGATCTTATTCGAAATTTTTTACTATTTGAGATATCTATCCTCGAAGGAGGGCATTTGCCAAGACGCAGGCCAGGAAGGCCCAGAAAAAGAACTACCGGTCAAAAAGCCGTTGAGCTTTCACCCGAAGCCTATCGGGGTTTAATCGGGGTAATTTTGATTATTTTGGGAGGCCTTATCTTTCTTTCTTTTATTGGCATTGCTGGAAGGTTTGGCGAATTTATTCATCAAACTATGAGATTAATTTTTGGCTGGCCTGCATATCTCTTGCCAATCTTTTTTATCGGTTTTGGCTGGGCACTCCTTAAACCCCCCCCAGAAGATGCCGACAGCAATGTTCGCTGGTCAACTCTTACGGGCGCATTTTTATTTTTCTTATCCCTCCCGGCCCTAATTCATCTTTTTATGCCAGAAACAAAAGCAGTTGAAATTGCCGAAAATGGTATGGGTGGAGGCATGGTTGGTTATGGCGTTTCTCATGTTTTTATGAATTTGGTTGATTTTTGGGCATCACTTTTTATATTGCTCGGCCTGGTAATCGTTTCTGTGATTCTTGTTACTAATGCCTCACTTTCTCAAATCAGCCAGGCAATCTCAGTTTTTGTTAAAGGAAAAGAAGAGGAAGGCGAAAGAGTTAAGATTTCTGGCGAAGAAAAACCTTCTTGGTGGGAAAAGTTTATTGGCTTATTTCGCCAGAAAAAAGAAGCTCCTGAAGAACCAAGCATTAAAACTTCTTCCTCTGATTCTGCCTGGAAATTTCCCTCGATAGATTTACTAGATGATAAATTCTCCAAACCTTCTTCGGGAAATATTGAAAAAAATGTCAGAGTTATCAGAAAAACTCTCGAAGATTTCAATATTCAGGTAGGCATGGGCGAAGTTAATATTGGGCCGACCGTCACCCAATATACTCTTAAGCCAGCGACAGGTGTTAAATTAAATCAGATTACAGCCCGGGCAAATGATTTAGCTTTGGCTCTAGCTGCTCATCCAATTAGGATCGAAGCACCAATTCCTGGAAGGTCGGCCGCTGGTATCGAAGTTCCCAATAAAGTTCCCGCCCTTGTCCGTCTGCGAGAAATGATGGAGACAAGAGAATATGGTCAATTGAAATCAAAACTTGCCTTTGTCCTCGGGAGAGATGTTTCTGGAAAGGCAATTACAACTGATTTAGAAAGAATGCCCCACCTTCTTATTGCTGGTTCAACCGGTTCTGGTAAAAGTATTTGTATCAATAATATGATCATGACCTATCTTTTTCGTAATTCTCCCGCAGAGCTTAAAATGATTTTAATTGATCCTAAACGAGTTGAGTTGGTTTCTTATAACGGTATTCCTCATTTGCTGACGCCGGTAATTACCGAAGTTGATAAGACAATCTCAGCTCTTAAGTGGACAATTGCAGAAATGGAGAGAAGATATAAAGTCTTGCAGGAAACAGGCAAAAGAAATATCGAAGTTTATAATAAATCTGTCAAAGAAAAAATGCCCTATATTGTAGTTATTATTGATGAATTGGCTGATTTGATGGCGGCTGCTGGTAGAGAAATCGAAGGTTCAATTGTCCGTCTGGCTCAGCTTGCTCGCGCCACTGGGATTCATTTAGTTGTTGCCACCCAGCGGCCTTCAGTTGATGTTATCACCGGCCTTATTAAAGCTAATATTACTTCAAGAATTGCTTTTGCCGTTGCTTCCCAAGTTGATTCGCGAACAATTCTTGATACTGGCGGGGCGGAAAAACTTCTTGGTAATGGTGATATGTTGTTTATCGCATCTGATGCCGGGAAGCCTCGTCGAATTCAGGGTATTTTTGTTGATGATGGTGAGATTAGAAAGGTAAGCGGTTTTGTGAAAAAGGCCGGAGTTCCTGATTACGATGAAGAAATTCTTACCTATAAACCAACTTCAACAATGGTTGGCGGCGAAGGAAGTACGCCTGATGACGAAATGTTTGATGATGCCGTCGAGGTGGTTACTCAAGCTAAAAAAGCCTCGGCATCGCTACTTCAAAGGCGCCTTCGAATCGGCTATGCCAGAGCCGCAAGACTTCTTGATTTGCTTGAAGAAAAAGGCATTGTCGGTCCGGCTGAAGGAGCAAAACCAAGAGATGTTTTAATTGATAGGGGCGGTAAATATGACTTTGAAGATCATTAAAATTTATCTCGATATAGTCTAGGAGCAAGATGGGATTTCGCCGAAAGAATATCCGGAAAGCGCAAACTTTGGGGGAAAGAATTAAGCGCGTTCGGCACAAAAAAAGAATTTCATTATCTAAAATGGAAGGGCTGACCAAAATAAGATCTCGATATATTGAAGCAATCGAAAGAGGGGAATATCAATCTTTGCCCGGTGAAATTTATATTAAAGGTTTTTTGAAAAACATTGCCAAAGTTTTAAATATGGACGGAGATAATTTAATCGGGTTATATAAAGAAGAAACAAGGGGGAAGAAGCAGAAAGATACTATTTTTGATCGAATGAAGGATGTTACTGAAGCTAAATTTATTATTACTCCAAGATTAATTTTTATCTTTTTTGGAATTATGATTATTTTTTTGATCGGAGGATATTTCTGGTACCAAGTTTCTGGTTTTGCCGCCGCTCCCAATCTTAGTTTAACCAAACCCACAGAAGAAGATATTACTACTAAATCAAACGAAATAGTCATCTCAGGAACCACCGATCCGGGCACAATCCTAACTATTAATGATCAGGCAATCACAATCGATTTAGAAGGTAATTTTAATGAAGTTATTAAATTGAAATCAGGAGTTAATCAAATCGTTGTTTCTGCGACTAATAAAATTGGCAAAGAAGTTGTTAAAACTATCAAAGTTTTATCTAAGGCAGAGACACCCAAAAAGCATATCTTGGGAGAAAAAGATTCAACATCCATTGTTCTGATTTTAGAAATTGCCCCTAATCCTGCCTGGATTTCAATTGATATTGATGACAAAAATATTTATAAGGGCATAATCCTCGCCAAAAGTTCCCAGGAATTTATTGCCAAAAAAGAGATAGTTCTTACTTCTGGTAATGCCGGCAGCACCCATGTATATTTAAATGGAAATGATTTAGGTTTTTTGGGTGAGGAGGGAGAATTAATAAAAGATATTAAATATGATTTATCAACTTTGAATAAAATTAAGAAAGCCCCGTGAAATAGTTAGGCATCTCGCGGGAGTCAGTTGGATATTTATTTATCCAACAAGGAGAGAAAATGAGTAAAAATAAAAAAGATGAAGCCCCGATTAAATCGGGGCGAAATTCTTCGAAGCATCGACGATCAGGTGGGACAAAAGAGGATAAGTCTAAACTCAAAGCGGTGGATCTGGCAGTTTCTCAGATTGAAAAACAATTTGGCGCCGGATCGATTATGCGTTTTTCTCAAGATAAAAGAGTCAAAATTGCCTCA
>Ga0180438_10006869_pt1 | contig 15186 bp, 10 predicted proteins | sample SS_ome_12_FD_132455 | JGI IMG/M metagenome (GOLD analysis project Ga0180438, IMG submission 132455) | Hypersaline lake sediment archaeal communities from the Salton Sea, California, USA - SS_3_D_2 metaG | ecosystem: Environmental > Aquatic > Non-marine Saline and Alkaline > Hypersaline >...
CACCCTGATTAGAAGGGACAAGCCACTTCGCTGGCAGCGAAGACATGTCTTGTTCCGCAAAAGGGGCAGCCAGTGATGAGTTCGACCTTGGCATCCCAGAGCTTGTTTCCGGACTTGTCCGTCTTGATGCCCTTGTCTTCAATGATCCGATAGGCATCGGTTTCAAAACTCTGGTGCTTCTCTGGGCAGGAGAATGTGAATTTCATTTGGCCTCGCGAAGTATTGACTTGCCACGATGAGCCCAAAAACATTTCGCCTGTGCCGTTAGGTTGTCTGAGTATTGCCGGAGGATTGAAGACGCCAAGCGCTTGGCTGTATTCAACTGCACAGGTCAAAAAACATTTGGCCTTGCAGGCCCCTGGGCCCACAAGGCCAAATCGATCAGAAGCTAGAACTATCCTGCACTAGAATCCAACAGCAAGTTGGAAGGTGATAATATCCTGATCGTCTCTGTTGTCACTGCCTTGGTCAACGCTTGTATAGTCTGCGCTCAACTTGCAGTCGTGGCCTTTGATGAAGTAGTTCAGACCAAGACTCAAGAAGTCGGTTTCGTCCTCGCCATCAACATCAACTGTCTCGTAACGCACATAGGGCTGCAGCTGCCCAGGGCCAAAGGAGCCAGGCAGCAGATACCCTACATTGACATACCAGTTTTCTGCATCGTCACCCTTGCTCAGGTCGGTGAAGTTGTGGTCTTGTGTGCAGTGTTCGATGTCGATGTAGGCAGCTTCTGCCGTGATGGCCCCTTCTCCCAGAGGATGGTCATAGAAGACATCGGCTGTCCAGACCTGATTATCGTCCTCAGTACCACCAAGCATGAGATCGCACTGACTGTCAAGGCCCAAGCCAAGGCTTAAGACGTTTTTCTTCCCAATGTAAGTCCCCTTGTTGAACCAACCTGTCTCCGGCTCCAATAGACTTAATGAAAGCCGGCCTACATAGCGGAGGCTATCCTCGGGATTTTCAGCGCTGCTTTCAACGCCTTCTGAAATCATGAAGCGGTATTGGAGCATGCCGTCCATAGGATTACCCCATATGGTCACCCCATCGTCTCGGCCCACCTTGCTAGCATAGAAGATACTTCCCCGCACGCCCCCCTGCATGAATGGAAGGTCGGTGGTCAACATGCACTTTGTGGAAGTTGTGCCATAGTTGCGGGTCAATGGAACATACATGCGGCCGGCCTGAACTTTGAGGGCCGGCGACAGCGCTACAGTAATCCACAAGTCTCGCCAGGCCACGCCACTTCCGAGGCCCATGCCGGAGTTGTTCAACCCGTCTTGACCGACTCGGTCCGAAGCAACATGGGTGAAAAAGCTAACATGTTTTGTAACGTCGGCTTTCAGATACATATAGGCCCGTCGTATCATGAAATCGTTTAGATCTTCGTCACCTCTGCCGTCCTCAACAAACTGATACCAAGCCTGCGTCCAGAGGCCTATCTCTCCTCTTGTCTGATCATCAAGCTCCATTTTGATTCCCGCCCAAGATGGATTTGCCATCACCACAACACAGCACAATACCAACATCATCTTGGCCAACAGCGCTACATTCTTCATGCTAATTCCTCCTGTAGTTGTCATCCGGCTGATCTGAAAAATCAGTAAAGTCTCAGTAACTGGCTCAGGTCAAAATCCGCATCACCCCCTTTAGGATGCCTGAAGAGGCCTCAGAAGTCTTAGTGCTTTTATTGATGGTTTCGTTAAACATGCCAGAATCTGTAATGATTGCGAAGCGTTCCCTACCAAAAATGCCGGGAATTGTCAAGTCTCAGTTTGGTGGAGACAGGAATCCGCCGTCTGGGGCAAACTTAGGAACTCAATTTTCGCACCCCTCGTTTCCACTAATAGCAGGTGTCTCAAGACTTGTACCCCCCAGATGTGGCAACAGAGGGATGGAAAAATTCGCTGAACGAAGGCCTACAGCCATTGCCACCCATAGTCTTTGCACAGCGACTTAAGGCATTGGAGGCCGAAGAGAAGCGGATTTTCCCATCCCGAGGCTTCCATTGCATAGAAAAGGCCCAAAGCAGAGCCCTGCCGTTTTCTAGAAACCCCTGTACGTTTGCAGCTATTATTTCAAATGGTTGATAAGGGTACTCTCTTTTCAAGCCGTGAAGCGCTAACTTGAGTTAGGAAGAGGAATTCACGGTCTCAGTCGATTGCACAGGGAGAGGTGGCCTCTGATTCCGCGTACACAATGGATCCTGGGATTCTCAAGCCAATCATAGGCTGATCACTTTGTCCGCAACCTGAAGGCTTGTCACAATGTCCAGCATATTAGTCGTTTCCCCCACCCTTTTTTGTTCTAAAAGCTTGAAATGATTCAAACAGGTGCCGCAGACCAAGACGCTTACGCCGTGGGCCTCCAAGTGTTGTATGGCCGGCAGGGTTTCGGCCCCGTCCACGGTAAGCTTGACCCCGCTGTTGAGGAAAACCAGTCTCCAAAGAGCCTCTCCCATCTCATTCAGGGTGTCTAAGTAATTCCGCATGAGCCCTACGCCCAGGACATCGTCTCCAGATCCCATGGTGTTCTTGGTGATCAGCACGAGTGTCTTTTGGGTTGAACGGGCCGCCTCTGTCGCAGCAGGCAAGTCAACGGGCTCTTCGGACCTTGCCGCCTTGATCTCAAAGTCATGTCCCTCTTGATGAAGCGACGCATCAAAGCCTTGGCTTTCAAAAAACCTGACCACGTTCTGTGCCGAGGCAGCATTGTCAACCACCACCGTGAATTCCAAAATCTGGGGATTGGATTCAACAAGGTGTTTGGTTCTGAGTACCGGCTGGGGACAGGCGAGCCCCCGGCAATTCAATGTCTCCATCAAACCCTCTCCTTCTTGCGGTTGGCCTTCAACTCTTGTGAGACAGGCATTGCACCACTCGGCCGTCGGGCTTCCTATGAAAGAATACCGAAGCATTCCTCTATCATTTCTGCCCAAGTGTCAAATAGGTAATATCCATCATGGCAGCTGACACACATTAAAAATCTCAATGGCTATTTGTGGCGATCAGCGACCGTTTTTCAGTCCGCTTGCCCACCACCGAGGAACCCGGGAATTCCGCCTCAACCACCTTGAGGTCCCTTCCAGGTCGTGTCGTTGCTCCTTTTTTTTGGGGCAGAGCAGGGCAGCGGGTTCAGCCATCATCCCTATTCGCCCTATCCCCTTTAAGGCCGGCCAAGGGGTTTGCCTGGGCTCTTTGACACTACCAACTCAAGTTTCGCACCCCCGGATTTGCCCATCCCGAGGCTTCAATGGCATAGAAAAGACCCAAAGCAGAGCCGTGCCGTTTTCAGAAATCTTGGCAGGTTTTCACGTCTTATTTCAAATGGTTGGCAAGGGTGCGAAACTTAAGTTCCCAATTGTTTGTGTTGACAAGCAATTAGTTCATGATAAGAAAGAGCGCCAAAAAGCCGGGCTCGTTAGCAAGAAAACTCGAGCGGCCCGCCTGGCATTGTCCAGACAATGGGAGAAAGACATGGACATATCCTTACAAAAGAGGCGTGTTGAGACATACGTTGCAGGACTTATGGGACAATCTGAGAAGCTGATCTACTATGGGCAATCCAGAGGTTGGGGATTTGTCATGACATGGGCCCACAAGGTCACAGGCCTGATGCTGGTTCTTTACATGTTTTTTCATATCTTCACCCTCTCCGGCCTCTATGATCCTGCCGGCTTTGCCTCCAAGATGAGGTTTTTCGATAATTTTCTCTTCGGCTTTTTGGAGTGGACTCTCGCAGTGCCCGTCATATTCCATGCCCTCAACGGAACTAGGCTCATACTTTACGAGATCTTCCGCGTGAGGGACGACGCTCTTATGATCCGTTGGGTCCTCTTGCTAAGCGCCTTATACGTGCTCACCTTGGGCCTTTTCATGTTGATGGGCAATCAACAGGTTTCCGTGGGGGTTTTTTGGCTCACCGCCGCAATCGCCAGTACCATCACTGCTGTGATTGTGTATCAGAAAGTCTGGCCCACAAAAAACATGGTGTGGTGGAAGCTTCAGAGGGTCTCGGGGGCATTTCTTCTTCCCATGGTCTCAGGACACATGTTCTTCATGCACTTGAGCTACAAGATGGGACACGATGTAGACACCATCATGGCCCGGATGTCCGGTATAGGCATGAAGCTTGTGGACATTGTCTTTGTCATCACTGTCTTTTTCCATGCCGGCTTCGGGGTGCACACCATCATTGTTGACTACATAGAAGATCGCCACGCAAGGCTCGGACTCTCGGCATTGACGGCCCTCATCATGACGGTTTTTGCATATGCGGGAGTCAAGCTTGTTTTCAGCATCTAGGGGGGCGCCGAGCCGTTTCAAGAAGCACGGCACCCCGTGATCGGTTACTACAAAGGAGCACGAAGGTGGAGAATAAACTGAAAATCGATTCCGTTCTGAGGCCCGAAGTCCTGGTCATTGGGGCTGGAGGGGCAGGCCTCAGATGCGCTGCGGAAATATGCCATCGCCGTCCGGGCACCAGTGTGATGGCTGTGACCAAGGTCCATAGCCCCCAAAAATCTCATACCTCCACGGCACAGGGCGGCATGGCGGCCGTGGACCCCGAAGACCCGATCGACAAGATAGTCTATCACATGTTCGATACCTGGAAAGGATCGGACTGCTCTTCAGATCAGAATATCATCAAGAAGGTGTGTGAGTGTGCCTGGGAGCAAATCGTTTGGCTCGAACGACACGGCATGCACTTCAGCCGAACGGAAAACGGCCGGATTGCCAAGAGGCCCTTTGGCGGCCACATGCTCAATTTTGGAGAGGTCATAGCCTTTCGGTCCTGCTATGAAGCAGACCGGACCGGCAAGGGGATCATGGACACCGTATGGGCCGAATCTCTGAAACACGGGGTTGTTTTCCTGAACCAGAGCGTGGCCACGGAGCTGCTTTTTAGAAACGGGCGATGTGTGGGGGCCGTTGTGTTCATGGAGCAAAATGGCAAGTTCGCCGCCATCCTTGCCAAGGCCACTGTCATGGCCACAGGCGGCAAAACCCGGATGTACCAAGTGAGCACGAATTGCAGACAGAATACGGGCGACGGCCTCGCCTTGGTCTTGCAGGCAGGGCTCCCGGTCATGGACCTGGAGGCCGTACAGTTTCACCCCACCGGCATTGTGGGCCCCGGCATCCTGGCCAGCGAGGCGCTACGAGGTGAAGGCGCCATCTTGCGCAACAAGGATGAGGAACCCTTTATGGAGCGCTATGCCCCGACGGCCAAGGATCTTGCACCCCGAGATCTTGTGTCGCGGTGCATATTGACGGAAATCCGCGAAGGACGGGGACTCATCCACCCGGATCACAAGCTCCCCCACGTGTGGCTTGATCTCAGACACCTCCCAGAGCACGTACACAAGACAAAAATCCAGGAGGTGAGTGGGTTCTTTCGTAAATATGTGGGCGTGGACCCTCAATACGAGCTGTGCCCAGTCACCCCAACGGCCCACTATCAGATGGGCGGGGCTCCGACAAACGAATTCGGCGAAGTCTGTAAGGACTCTCAGCAAATTGTCCCCGGACTGTATGCCTGCGGGGAGTTTGCAGCAGCCAGCCTCCATGGGCACAATCGCCTTGGCACGAATTCGCTCCTCGAGCTCATTACCATGGGCAAAGTCGTGGGAGAACGGGTGGCGGCCTACATCGAGGAGGCTGATGAGCCGGGCGATCTTCCCGACGATACGGGGAGCCATGTTTTTGCCCAGTTCTCTCGATATTTGGAAGCCCGAGGGGAAGAGCGCTACGCCGAGGTCCGTGATGCCCTACGGGTGCTCATGATGGACAAAGTGGGGGTCTTTAGAGACGAAAAAGGGCTCACCGAGGCTATTGAGGAACTTAAGACCCTCAAGGAGCGTGCAAAAAACGTCAGGTCGTCCAGCAGCTCTCTGGTCATGAACCAGGACCTCTTACAACTGTGGGAGTTGGATCACCTCCTGGACGTTTCCGTGGTCATTGCCCAATCTGCCCTGGCCAGAAAGGAATCTCGCGGGGGGCACTGTCGTGAAGACTATCCCGAAAGAAGCCCTGATTTTCACTACCACACCCTTGCTTACATGAGGGCGTTCGGCGATGTAAAGCTCGACCAGCGTCCTGTTGACATGAGCATTTTTGAAGCCAAAGGAGAGCATTACGAGAAGTTTGGGATAATCGAAAGGAAATACTGACGGCTTCGCAAGAGATACATCTGCGGCGTTGTGCTTCATCTTTCGTCATTGCGATCCGCCTAGGCGGACCTCATTCCTCAAGACTCGCACGCCTTGCATATAAACCTTTTGCGTAGGCGTCTATTTCCTGAGTCTGTGGAGAACTATCAAAACCGATTTTCTTGCTCGGGAGAGAGCCCATGTTACAACAGTACGACATTACATTGAAAATTAGCCGCTATGACCCGGATACGGAACGCTCCTGGGTTCAGGATTACGACTTAAAGGCCGGCCGCATACTCCGTTTTGTGGACCTATTTAGAAAGATCAACGACGAGCAGGACCCCACCTTGGCATGGAGTTCTTCCTGCGAGCACGGGCAGTGCGGCTCATGCGGTATGAGGGTCAACGGCAAGCCGGTGCTCACCTGTGAGTTGCTCGTATACCAGGCAGTGGAGCTGTTCCAAACCCATGTCTTTACGGTGGAACCCCTGACAGTGGCCCCGGTGATACGTGACCTTGTGGTGGACCTGGAAAAGGCCTATGAACGTGTCCATTCAGTAAAGCCCTACCTTATAGCCCCTGCCCCGCCACACCCCGAGGGAGGCGAATACCGGATCTTTCCCCGTGTGCTCGAAACCTATGTGGAGGCCACCCGGTGTATTAATTGCTTCTGTTGCGCCACGGCTTGCGTGACGCAAAAAAACTACCTTGGGCCAAACGCCTTGCTTGCCAATATTGAGCGCAACATCGACCCCCGAGAAACGGCCAAACAGGAAAGACTGGAGATTCTCTATGGTGAAGGGGGCGCGCCCAGGTGCAGAACAGCCCAGGCGTGCAGCTTTGTCTGTCCCAAGGAGATCGACATCGCCCATTTCATTGCACTGGCCAAGGAAGGCGCCATTGCCAAAACCTCCTAACCCTGCAACGACACTTAACCTTTCGGTTTCATTCTAAATATGGTCATGCCGGACTTGATAAGCCTGTTGCGGTTTTTAGAAAGAGGCACGGCACGGGTTTGGGCCTTTTCTATTGAACCCTCCCCCGCGGCAAGCCACGGGGAATCTTCACCGCAAGGATGTTGGCATTTTAACTATACACTCGCTAACCCCGCCGCAAGCAGCGGGGAATGCGCTCGCTTATTCGGTTCAATGGAAGCCTCGGGATGGGAGAATCCGCTTCTCTTTGGCCTCCAATGCCTTTGGTAGCTGGACGAAGATGGTGGGTGGCAATGGCTGCATGCCTTTGTTCAGCGAATTATCCCATCCCTCTGGTGCCAAATCCGGGGCGTACAAGCCTTGACATACCTACCATCATATGGAAACGAGCGTGGCACTCGACTTCGACTTCCTTACTCCCTGCCAGACTGTCACTGCTCCGCCCACTCTGGACAACGGATAAGCGTGAACGGTTACACTTTTTTTCTCACGTGGTAAGGTCTGCCTCTCCTGACGAGTAGATCAGGAGCGTTGTAGGAAGTCCCTCTGTCAGCGCACTATATCGCTTGGCAAAGGATTGCGTGTCCGTTCCATCGGGTGCCTGGAAGCCAAGAAACACTACAGCCGCGTCATGAGAGTGGGCCCTTAATACCTCCACGAACGGTTGCTCTGACACCACGATCTCCACATCAGCGGAGATGCGCGCTGCCCTGCATAGCGCATCCAGTGCCCGCGTGGCCGCTGCCCTGCCCGCTTCTTTTCCCACGACTCGCAGGATACGGATGCGGGCGTCTGTCCACTCCCCATTCAGCGTCAGCAGATAGGCCAATATGAGCATAAGGGAGCCGTTCTGGAGCCCACGCCACCAAACATCAATCCGCTTCGATGGACGCACCCACGGAAGCTCCCGATCCAGGACACAGACGATGCTCATGCCGAGTGCTTGGGCAGAGCGAAGAAGCTGTGTAAAGGGGCCCTGGCGCTCAGGATCGCCCGGCCAGCCCAAGAGCATGATATTTGGCTTAATGGGCCCGATGGAATGGCCTTGAAGGAGCACAATGGCTCCCTGGTCAAAATCGGGCGCCACAACGACTTCCGGAAAAGCTGCTACTTCGTGCTCTGCAATGAAGGCCTGAAGTCTTCTAAGGGCTGCCTCACGCAATTGCGCCATCTCTTCCAGGTTTCCCGCAAAGACCTCCGCAAGGGTGACGAGGCCCCGTTGACTGGCAAGCCACAAGGCGTAACGGACAAGGGCAAGTCGGGTCTCTGGGTTGCCCGACAGGACTAGCACCGTAGGACGCCAGTTTTTGGAGTCAGCCGGCCGGGCCGCCAACCTGAGCAGTTCGTTTCGCACCCGCGTGTAGTGGAACCCTCGACGGGCATCTCCAAAGGCCATGGACAGAACCCGCCGACTCACGTGAAAGAAAATAGTGCCAATGATCACCACAGCGATGATTGCAGCCTGTGGGTTGATCATCATGGTTGTGGCACCGCAGCCTACTGCCCCCACCAGGGCTGTGACCCAGTGGAAGTACCTGAAACGTGGGCGAAAGGAAGGGTTTGCCGTCACGGATTCCACGAAGGCTGCGACGTTTATGATGCCATAGGTGTAGAGGAAGAACATGGTGATCAGAGCAGCCACCGTATTTAACGCACCGCCTCCCGCGTCGTTGCCTGCGTAGAGCAGCGTGGCAATGGTGATCCCAAAGGTAAGACAAAGGGCACGACGGGGTTCGTTTCCCTTGGGCGCCCCCTTTGCGAATGGATTTAGAAATGAAAAGATATGGTCCCGTGCCAGTGCCTGCAGGATACGAGGGGCCCCCAGGAGTGAACCGATGGCGCTGGAAAGGGTGGCCGCAAAAACCCCGGCAATGACAATGAAACCCAAACCGAAGGGGGCGTTTTCAAACAAGACCTGAAAGGGCGTAATCATCAACTGCTCACGGGTATATGCCCCTCCACAGACGAGGATTTGCACCACATACACCAGCCCCCCGACACCTATGGCCGTGAGCGTGCCAAGGGGGATGGACCGGGCCGGATCTTTGAGGTCTCCTGACATGTTCACCCCGGCCATGATCCCTGTGACGGCAGGAAAATAGATGGCAAAAATAACCCAGAAGTCATACCGGTTGGAGCTGTAATGCTGGCCAAGATTTGATGTAAAGGTGGTGGTGTTCCACTCACCAAGGGCGCCGGCAAGGAAGGTGAAAATGGAAAGGGCTATGACGGCAAGGATGACGTACTGCACCCGGATAGCCCAATCAGCACCAACATAGGCAACGACAAAAAGCACCAGGGCTGTGAAAAGGGCGATGAATAGAAAGTGGCCCTCAAGGGCCGGGATGCTCTGCACGAGGGCCTCCACAAAACCCAGGATGTAGAAGGGGGCAGACAGGGCTTGGGCAAGAAAGAGGGTTAGTCCGATGGCCCCTCCGAATTCAGGGCCCAAAGAACGGGAGATCAGAAAATAGGCGCCACCACCCCTTACCCGGCTATTGGTGGAGATGGCGCTCAGGGAAAGTCCTGTGAAAAGCGTGATGGACTTTCCAATGGCCAGGATAAGGAGCGCGGCCAAGATACCCCCCTGTCCCACCACGAAGTTGGCGCGCATAAACAGGATCACGCCTAAGATGGTGAGGATAGAGGGTGTGAACACCCCTCCAAAGGTGCCGAACTGGTGGGCCTTCTTCCTGTGTCGTTCTTGCCGATTCATGTGGTTCTCTTCTCCCTCGCCACCCTACTTGCTGGCACCAACCTTTTCAAGTTGAAATAAAGCCCCCTCCGGCAACCTGCGGGGGTTCAAGCAAGGAAGAGGGCTGGGTGAAAAGTGGTTAGCTGTTTACGACACCAGAATCCTTTTCCCCGTTTTTGTAAAACATGGACAAATTAAGCTTGCAATCTCTTTGAAAAAATGATAACAGCAGGGCCCTAAGTAGAAATATTCACCCTTTAGACCATCGCAACAACCAGACAGAGGTGGGGGGAAAGACGATGCCAACGAGAATAAGTGTCTTCACTGTCGTGTCCGTATTGTTTGTGACTTTTTCCGGATTGGCCTTTGCAAGCCCGCCCGTTCCACCGCCCGTGGAGGGATTTGGGATCACCACTGCTTGCGATGTGGAGCTTGCAGGAAACCTTATAGAACAAGAAGGGTTTGTCTGGACCTATGTTGATCCCGAAGAGAGTATGACTGATCCCCAAAGAACCTTATGGGACTTCTTTGGCTTTCCGTTCTCATCGGTTGATCCTTTGTATCTTGCCATTGGGGGAAGCGCTGCCCAGGTTCGCTACACAGAGGAGTTGGATTCAGTGGACAGTTCTCTTACCCAGTTTAAGAAGACCTTTAACGCCCAGTCCCACACTGATCAGCCCAATGTAAAGGTGGACAAGGATTTGGGGTATGTGGCCTCAGCGGCAAGCTTGATAGCATTCGCCGAAGACAAAGAGCGTCTGGGCCTCGGCATTGTATCTTACGGAAATGAGCCCGAGATAAATGTGCTGGTAGGCGGTCCCCTTCCTAATCCTGAGGACGGCGAGCAGATCGCTAACGGTGGCGGATCGGTTGGCGGCGGGGGGGGTGGCAATGGCGGCTGGGGTGACCCCCCATTGGAGGACATACCCGGTCTTTGTCCCTGGGCAGGAGGAGAGATACCGGCAACGAATGAGTTCATAGCTGCCGGAAGTTCCATCGCCACGACAAGCCAAATGGTGTCTCACACGGAGTCGGACGTGACTTCCACCGGGCCCCCAGAGTTGAATCACAGCATTTCAGCGCAAGGCACTGGCACGGCCGCTGCGCAAATGAGGGTGCAGTTAATGGAGGGGGACGAGTCCGTTGACGCTAATTTGCACGTCGTTGGAGGGACTTACGATTTTGTGATCCCTAATCTGGTCAGTGAGACGGCCTACGCTGAGGACACCTCAGCGACCGGTGTGATTGACAAGTTTTCCAAGGCCATGCATTACCATTCAACGATTCCCTCATGGCAGTTGCCCGAGCCCTGGTACCAGCTTCAGTAGTCTTTGGCCTAAGCGCCCGAGGCCTTCCTTCGTGTGAGGGAAGCGCCCATCGCAACTGAAAAGGGATACGGGGTGCACCGTACAAATAATCTCTTCGAAAAAAAGCCGTTCAGGGAGTCTTCCTGGGCGGCTTTTTCATTGTGCTATCGTGACACCTCTTGACAGTCCGTATAACGGACTCCCGGACGAAGGGAGAGAGGCGCACTCCAGAGAATGGTTGTGGTCTACTTCAAATGAAGGGTTCTTTGAGGGTACCAATGCTCGGGCTCATAACCCTGAAACGACACTTAGGCCGGCGTTCATTCTGAGCTATGTCATGCCGGACCAACATCCAGAAACGCAACAAACCCTACGAGGCGAATACCACCATCTTGGAGCACTACTGACTGGATTCCGGCTTTCGCCGGAATGACGCGATTGTGATCGATTGTAGGGATAAAGGTACACGCATTTGGCAGAAGGACTGACTACACAAAAAAGCCGCCCGGGGTTCCTCCCCCGGGCGGCTTATCGCTGAACAGAATCCTAGAAGCTTGTCTTTTAGACCCTCTTTCTGCCTAACATCTTCTTTCTGCCATATCCTGACAGACCGACCAAGCCGATGCCAACCAACAACGCCGTGGCCGGTTCGGGCACGGCGGTAAATCCGATAGAATCCACAATGATGTCGTTGGCGCAGGTGGCCGAGGCCCAACGAAACTCAACAGAGCCACTATACCCGGGCAAACTTGCCACATCCAAGCTCACAAACCAGTCGGCCCCAGAATGACTAAAACCGACGGCACCGAGATCTGTCCCGGCTCCTATGGTGACGATCTCTCCCGAGCGGTAATCGTACCCAAATGAGCCCTCAGGATAAATCGCCAGCGTTTGCTTATTGGGAGAGACATCAGGATTATGGTAATCAGATGTCTGCCACCCGGTCACGCTGTAAAGATGCCCAGCAGTGAGCCCGTCATGACTTGAAAAGGCAACGCCAAGATTATAGCCCGCCCCCACATCAATGAACAGATCTCCGGCAAAGGTGTTCCACGGCCAGTTAACCGAGCCGTAGCTCCCGATAATGGTGTGTGCCCCAGTGAAATCGGTGTCGATGTCAATGGTTACATCAGTGGGATTCGCCCCCCCCCCAATCTCACTCCCCACCTTTATGTCCCATCCACGGATCTCATAGATGGCGTCTCCAATCACGTCGTCCGGGTGAGAATTCGGGTTCACTCCTTGGTCCGGAAAATCATTGTCGCCGATATATGTACAATACCCACTCCCCGGAAGCACCAACATCACCCCTGCCAGCAACACCAGCAAAAAGGCCAGTCTTTTCATCTTCCCTTCTCCCTGTCTCATACAACTGACTCCTTGAGACCCTGATGTCTTTATCCGTCCCTTTGTGGCAACAACCGGCTACCTATAGGAAAAAAGCCGGGTTGTCTTTATCAGTAGGCAACCCGGCTCTCCTTAAAGGACCCGTGATTTTCCGTCCCCGCGTTTCCACGGGTTTGGCCTTTTCTACTGCAATGCAGCCAATTTGGCTTTACGATAGGACCTGCAAGATGTCAATCTCTAAGGTCAGTCCAGCTTGCCGCCCTTTGCGCCTTCGGCTTGTTTTCAAACTTATGAGCAATAACCGTGCCGCAAAGAAGGAATTTCTAAAAAAAGCGCAAGGCCAGTTTTTATATAAATCTCAACAGGTTAATAAAGAGCGCCCTCCTTGCTTTCGGAAGGGCAGGCCCTCGGAAGGGCCAAAAAGAGACTATGTAATACTCTGCCAACTATATGCGCAACATTTTGCCAACATATGGCAAAGAATTACACAGGATATTTGCCGCTAACAGGGGTCGCCTTAAGAGGCTACCCCCGCAGTGTGGGTTTCCAGAAAATCTCTCAATTGAGCGCTTTTGTCTTCGGGAAGCTCCTTAAATTGGACACCGCACTGTTTGGTTACAAAGGGTTGAAAAAAAATACGATTCACGTCAGACCGTTGTACCGGAATGTCGTAAACCACCTTGCACGGCACCTTTGGCAAATGGAAATCATTGCCGGACACGAAGACATCTAATTGGGAAATGTCCTCGTCCGTCTCGCCATTTGTGATATACTCGAAAGCCAAACCTCCGGGGCTGATATTCTTGACTCTGCCCACCCTGGTGAATCTGGACCCAAGGGCAGCAAATGCGTTATCCTGGGCTAACAACCTAATATGTCTTCTTTTTTCCATCTTTTATGCGTTCCAGCCCCTATAGCGTTGTTTGGACGATGAACGAACCGTTTGCCAGTCTTCTTGCTTGTCCTTGTGCAAGCAGTGTGCCACGCCATCTGCCCTGCGACAAAAACTGGTGGGGTACAAAAGTGGATGCAAGAGCCTGGTTTGTTGAAAGGGCTAGAATTTTACAAGTGGATCAAGTCACGAAAAAGTCGTCAGTATTGATACAGGTCGATTTCTTGGACTCCACTTGTATTCTTTTTGACATGTAACTGTTCACTGTTACCCGTGGTCCGTGGTGACCTTAGGAATGGGATGCCTTCAGCCTACCGCCAAGTTGGCCTTCTCATAGAGTCTTTGGCTCGGTCTGCATGGTTCCATGGCTTCCGCGGATATCTGCCGCGGAGATATGTTTGTCGGTGACCGGCCCTTGACAAGCCCTTCGGTCGTGAACTCAGGGGCGAACGACTCGGCCGAGTCGTCGAGGGAAGAGGGTGAACTTTTACGTTGACATTGCTTTGATTTTGTTAGAATATTCAGCTAACAAGAGCGTTTTGGACCTTTATTGTCTGAACTATTTGAGATGGTGACACCAGGCCCCATGGCCCACATGAAGCCAGCAAATGATTATTCCGAAAGCCTTCTTGTCCATTTCAGACGGATCGAAAGTCTGAAAGAGGCGGCCCTTGGCTATCCCTCTATCAACCTGAACAAAAGACAGCTTTGCGACCTTGAACTCCTCCTGAACCGGGCCTTCTATCCTCTTCGCGGCTATTTGAATCGCGAAAACCATGAATCGGTTCTGGACAGGATGCGCCTTTCTGACGGCACGGTCTGGCCTATTCCCGTCAGCCTGGACGTGAGCCATGAAGTGGCCCCATCTTTAGAAAAGGGCCAGCCCCTGGCCCTGAGAGATGAAGAAGGTTTTATGCTGGCCGTACTGACCGTTACGGATTTCTGGAAATCGGAAAAGAAAAAAGAAGCCCAAGCCGTGTTCGGCACAGATGACCCTGCAAATCACCCTGGCGTGAGAAATCTCTACGACCATGTAGGATCCTGGTACGTGGGAGGGTCTATTGAAGGGATTCATCTTCCCATCCACTACGATTTCAAGGGGTTGAGGCTGACCCCAGGGGAAACCCATCGACAGTTTTCTCAAAATGGATGGCGCCATGTCATCGGCTTTCAGACGGAGAAACACCTTCACTGCGCCCATAAGGAGATGACACTTAGGGCCGCTCGTGAGGCCGGTGCCAGCATCCTTCTTCAACCCGTGGTAGGACTTACCCATCCAGGAGACCTGGACCACTACACCCAGGTGCGCTGCTACCAGGAAATAGTGAAAAAATACCCGAGGAACATGATCATGCTCGGCTTGATCCCGCTGGCCATGCGCAGGGCCGGCCCCCGGGAAGCCTTGTGGCAGGCCATCATCCGCAAAAACTACGGGTGCAGCCATTTTATGGTCGCCGAAGATCACGGGGATCCCTTTGTCAGTAATGGTCTCGGGGAAAGGTTCTACCCCCGTTATGCTGCCCAAGAGATGGTACAGGCCTATGAAGAGGAAACAGGGATAGAGATGGTCCCCTTAAAGAAGATGGTCTACGTGGAGGACAAGGCCGAGTACCTTCCGGAAGACGAGGTGGGGCCGGATATGAATGTAAAACAGATCTCTTCCAGCGAACTCCGGCGGAGGCTGGAAAACGGTCTGGAGATTCCTGAATGGTTTTCCTTCCCAGAGGTCGTGGCCGAGCTAAGAAGAGCCTATCCACCTCGATCAAAGCAGGGGTTCACCATCTTTATTACCGGGCTCTCGGGCGCAGGAAAATCCACCCTGGCCAAGGTCCTTATGGTAAAATTCATGGAGATGC
>Ga0180438_10006871_pt1 | contig 15183 bp, 12 predicted proteins | sample SS_ome_12_FD_132455 | JGI IMG/M metagenome (GOLD analysis project Ga0180438, IMG submission 132455) | Hypersaline lake sediment archaeal communities from the Salton Sea, California, USA - SS_3_D_2 metaG | ecosystem: Environmental > Aquatic > Non-marine Saline and Alkaline > Hypersaline >...
AACCTTCCAAAATTCCCAAGATCTGATCCTGGGCTTGCTTAACCCGGTAGTTTTCAGCAGAACTAAGAATAGAAAAAACGCCGCAGTCTGAGTAAAGATTGATTAAAGACGAGGCCGAATAAACAACCTTATCTTTTCGAAGCTGGCCTAAGTATGGATTGCTCCGGCCATATGATAAAACAGCGTTTAAAAGCGCCTGAGCGGTCCGCTCCTGCGCGCCGCGAGGATAACATAGCCAACTTAAGACAAACTGGCCAACCTTGCCCGGCGCATTGATTGACTCAGCCCGCGGTGAGACTTTATTAAAATCAAAAGGGGTAAATTGCTGCCTTTGACCCTGAGCCATCTGGCCAAAGCTTTTTTCTAAACTCTCTTGAAAATTAAACTCTGGGCCTGAAGCGACTAATAAACAGTTACCACTTACATAATGCTTTTGATAATAATCAAGTAAGTCCTGCCGGGTAATTGCCTTGACCGTGTCCGGCTTTCCCATGCTGAAAAAGCCCAATGGATGGCCTTCAAAAATCATCTCATTGACTTTGTCAAAAATCTGCTGCTGGACATTTAAACCTCTTCTATTGATTTCTGCCGTGGTAATCTGGGCTTCTTTTAAAACATTCTGCTCTGCCAGCAAAGGCTTAGTTAAAACCTCTCCAAAAAGAGCCAAAGACTCGTCCAAAACCTCAGGCAAGACAGAAAAATTATAAAAAGTATATTCAGCCGAAACTTCGGTGCGCGCAGAAATCCCCAAATCGTCCATCTTCTGATAAAGCATGTCCTGGTCAGCCATCCCTTGCGTGCCGTAAAAAAGCGAGTTTGCCAAAAAGCGGGTAATCCCCATCTTGCCTGCTTCTTCAAAGCGAAAGCCGGTCCCGACCAGGAGGAAGAAGTTGTACGACTTGTTACCAGGCGTTTCTATGACTACCACTGGTAGGCCATTTTGTAAGGTTAGGGTTTTAAACTGGTCCATGTTTTCAAATCAAAGAGAAAAGAGCAAAGAGAAAAATTTCAGAGCAAAATTTAAAATTTCTAAATCTTTTTGAATTTTTATTTGTATTTTTTCTTTTTTCGTTTTGCTTTTTACTCTTAATTAATTATATCTTCTTTTCCCAAAAAAATAAAGCCTTAAAATGCGTAAATTGCGTAAGTCGCGTAAAATGCGCAAAATGCATGAATTAAATTCCCAACTACATAACAGTTTTAACTCTTATTCCCATATCTATTGCCGCTTGAGAAACAGCACTCACTTCGTCTACAGAAAGAGGCCGTCCTAATTCCGCCCCTACATTTCTTACCATTGCGTCCATGCTCTTTACTTCCGGATATTCATATTCAGCAACAACATTAGTTGCTTGTACCATTTTCAATCAAGCCCGCTCATCTTGGTCTAAATTTAATCCTTTCATACAATAACCACCTCCTCTCAACTTTTAAAAAATTTATAAAAAAATAATCAATCTAATCTTTGAACCTTAATTCCTTCTTCATTTAAAGTTTCAAATACCACCATTTTTTCACCATTTGTGAGCCATGGTGTTCTGTCTCCGTTCAATGCCAACACTGCTTCCACATTCCCAACTGCTCTCCCTACAGTTTCTACTTCATTATAAGGAAGCCCTGCAGTGATAGTAGCTACTACAGCCTCCCTTGAATAATCTATTTTCTCAGTTTCCAAAAGAAAAACTCCCTGCATCTCTCCTCCTATAACAATTAGCCCCACATAAATTCTTGATGCTCCACGACTGCTTATCCAGCCGTGTTCCGCTCAGGAATTTTAGCGGGGCAGGCAATCAGCTATCAGCAATCCTGTTTCCTCCAGCAAGGTCCAACCTTTATATGACGTGCGCTATAAAAAATTCGTATATTTGTATATTAAATTTTGATTTGTATATTCGTGATTACTCTTTACATATAATATATACAAATTAAAAAAGGAATGCAAGAAGAGGTTTTAGGAGGAAATTACTCTCGTAATCCGTAAATCGTAAATCGTAAATCGTAATACGTAAAAAGAAAAATTACCTATTACTTATTACATGTTACATATTACGTGTTTCCCCTACGGGGAAACTTCTTCCCACCGATAGCTCGGCTGTTTAAGTGAAGAATGGGCGTTGATGACAATGTCCGGCCGGTAAGTGATGATTTCTGCCGGCGTGTTGTAGTTTTGCCGTCCGCCCGGATCGCTGTCCAAGTCGCGCTGCAAGCTGACACTGCCCCAACCAATCAAGCTGCCTTCAAAATCAAGCTTTTCATAACCATTACCTGTCTCTATGCTTTCGGCTATATAAATGCCATGAACCTCCTCTATGTCCGAGCTTATGCTTATTTTTCCCGAAGCAATCACTACTAAACTGCCGCCAGAAGCAACAGTAATCTCGCCGTCAACCAAAACATTGCCGTCATGAAGAAGAACGACTTTATCTGTCAAACCTCCCCAGCCGGCGCCGCCGATTACCAAATCAGTGGTTGTTGTTGTTTCCCAAACGCCCTCCTCTGGACTGCCATCCCAATCCTCTATCTCCCGCTCAAGCTGCCGATGGTAAAAGTGATAGTCGGCCCTGACCCCGTCAAAACTGCCGGACAAGGCCCGCCACTTAGGCTGGCCATATTCTGACAAGTTTTCAGGGTAAACGACATCTCCCAAAGAAACCGAACCGCTGGCTCTTGATAAAACACCAAGTTGGTCAGAAACAACAGAAGAGCTTTCTCCGTATACTTTAAATTCATCAATAATCCCACCGATTTCTCTATTTTGATCATTGACTCTATTCCCAATATATAAATTTGCCTGAAGCGTTACACTAGGGAAAGCCGCCGTTATATCTCTAGTCTCTTTTTCAAAGTCAAGCCAAAGCTCGGCGTTATCAGTATCAGCATCATAAGAAAATTTAACATGATGCCATTCTTCATCAAAAAGATCAACATTAGTATTTAGCCACTTATTATCGTAGTTAGTTGAAGAATCACGAACCTGGAAGTGAATTTCCTTATCAGAATTGTGTCTATAAAGCTGCATATTACCATCCAAGGTATCGTCGCTACAAAAAAACTTGCCATAATCTGCCGGTGTTCCTGTTTTCTTATACCAAAACTCAATTACTCCTTTTTGTGGGTCAAAATTACCGTCTGTAGGAAAAGATACGTACTCGCCTGAGCTATTAACTAAAACGCCGTTGCCATACTGGCCGGAAACAAAAGTAGCCCCCCCGCCAATTGTTCCTCCACTGCCGACTTCTGGGCTAGTAACTGCTGTTTCGCTGTCAAGCGTTGAATGCCAGGTAAGACTTGAGCCAGAAAGGTTAAAAAAGTAAGGTTCGCACTCAGGATCGCCTATGCAGGCAGCCGGAATCGGATCAGTAACTCCACTACCATCAGCATGGACATCGCCGCCTGTAACCTGAAACCAAGCGCCAGTCGACTCGGCTAAAACCACTCTGGCGGTCGCTGTCGGGCTCGCCCGTGTTAAATTAAATGTTGCTCCATCCGGCCAACAAGAACCACTCAAACCAACAGGTAAATCCATCAACTGCAAACCATAGCCTGTTTGAACCTCTAAGTCTTCACTGCCACTGCTGTCAACACAGGTAAACTGGGAAACCGAATCGTGCCTGACAGGAATAGTATTGCAGGTTATTTCCCAGCCGCTTTCACTAATAGGCGTTGAGGTGTCGCAAGAATCGCCAGTAGTTTTAAAAACCTGGCCGGTGATTGAACCATAGGGCCAGAAAGGGAAATTGATTCCACTCGCACCGCTTCCACTAGATACAGTAACTACTTTTGAACAAGCGTTCTTACTACAAGTAAAGCCCAATGTTCCTTGACATGTTGAGCTGGCATAATGATCCACCGGCGCAGGAGCGGAAACAGTATAAGTACCAATAGGAACAGAAAGGGAAAAAGAGCCATTGGTACTGCTGGAAGAAGTCGTATACGAATCTGTTCCCGATACTGCTGTCACTGTTAGCCCTACTCCCTCATCAGCAGCATCGTCATAATAACAACTCTCACCGCCCTTGTCTTTCCAAACTCTTCCTTGAATTCCTTCTTCCATAACCAAAGAGAAAGGAGTCCATTCTGTAGCTCCTTCAACAACCGTAACAATCCTCCAACACTCTCCTGTTTCACAATCAAAATTTACTACCCCTCTACATTCTTCTGTTGTTGAATAGCCACTTCCCAGCTCTATCCAAACCTTGTATGTATCAGATAAAACGTCTTTTGAAAAATAATTTCCTTCACTGTCAGAAGATATCTGGTATGTCTGGCCTCCTGTTGTCGAGTCTATATGAACCGTTTGTGAAACTACGCTGTCACCAAGGGCGCCATTGTACCAGCAGGTGTCGCCGTCTGTCCCATCCCAAACATTTCCTTCATCCCAAATCCTACCCTCAATTGTTCCCATCGAGGCTTCTTTTACCAAGGGTATCGCCGCAATCGGCTCAGGCCCACCACTAGGGATATCTGTCCTCAACATATCAGAGCGCTTTTCTCCGAAAAGATGGCCGCCAAAACAACAATACCCCGGACAGTCGTTGGCAGCATCACAACAGCAGTAGGAATAATCACAAGTAGCATCATAAACTAAAACATAGTCTTGTCCTGTCTGCAAGGTACAATAACCGATATCAGCACTTACATCGCAAACCTTATTTCCGGTAATCCCATAATTATTGGGGTTGTTTGCGCTTGGATTATCACCAGGGTTTTTAATAAAAACTCCTCCTCTTGTCACGTCTGTCAGACCATTAGAAGCAAGAAGTTTAAAATAGTAAGTGCCGCTATAATCAGCAGTAAACTCTGCTACCTGGGTTGCTCTCCAGCCATCGCCCTGCCCGCAAAGCCCAAACCCTGACCGCTCCGCCCCTCCATAGTCTTTTTCTCCTTTAAAGTCTGACCATCGCCACTTACTATGTTCCCAACTCCATCCCGGCCTTGGTGCTACTGGGTCATGGTCTTTGAAATTTAAACCTCCTACCCGCCACTCTGAAGGCTGAGTTGGGTCTTCAGAATTCCGACCAGTCTGGCCAAATGTCCAAGGAACGCTTTGCTGGGTATTGTCTCCGCACGAACCATATGTCCACTCTCCATGAATCGTCTGAAGATACCCGCTGTTCATACAAGATTCATTGTTTAAAATATGGCGGTCATCTTCACTCATGTCCTGCACCTGGAAAGTCGCATAGGCTGAACCAGCCACCATCGAAGCAATCTCCTCTGCTGGCTTGCCTAAACTAATAAGAGTATTTCGTGCTCCATCAGGATCCGGAGTAATGGTCGGCTCATCTATATCATTGTCACAGTAATCATCGGGTGGAGAACTGGTGTCGTCATGGCAACCATCCATATCTATATCCCAATAAAAATATGCCTTTGGTTGTTCATTTTTATTGTGTACTGCCAAGCCATTGGCAAAAAAGGTCCGGTCGCCGCCAACTGTCAGGTTGTAGACATCGATTGGCTCATCAATCCAGGTTTTTTCTATAATTTTCTCTTTTTTCAAAAAGCTGGGGACTGGGGACTGGGGACTGGGGACTGGCTGTTCCAACTGGAACAGCACATCACCAACTTTAAGATCTTTGACTTTGATAAAGGAAGGTTTTTCTTGAGCAAAAACAGAAAAAGAAGTAATAAGTAATAAGTAATACGTAATAAGTAAAAAAGAAAAGAAAAATAATAATCTGTTGATGGTTGATGGTTGACAGTTGATAGTTGGCACTAGCCTGGGCAGTTTCCTCAACATAACCCAATACTAGCACCATTTTCTTTTTTCTTCAACAAAATAGAGATTAAAAAGGAGGAGGGGGTGTAGAAGCTGGTTTTGCCTCAGTGGTTTGTTTACCGCTTAAATCGGTGACATTTTTCTCCATTTTCTTTTTTACAGTTTTTTGCCTTTTTCTGCGGCGCAAAAAGCCCAGAAGAAGCCAGAGCAAAAACAAAACCAGTAATATAAGGCCTAGCTTTTTCCAGAAATCTGTTTTTTGCCAGGGTTTCTTAGGTTCAGGCGGCTCATAATACGGCTTGGGAGTAGCGCTTGGCGAAGGCGAAGGAGATGGTTCAAAAACAGCCCCTTGTGTTGCTTCATCCTCATCCAGCTTTAAATCCTCGGCTTCAAACTCAATCGGCTCGGGCGGCGTCCAACCTTTTTGCTGGGTCGGCGGTGTATAGACTGTCTGCCTTGAAGAACTAACCGCCCCATAGCCGGCATAAGCTGAAGCGCCGTCTGACCATCCGGAAGAAGCGCCGTTTTTAACGGCGGCAACTACAAAATAATAAGGCACACCTGTTTTTAAGCCATTGACTAAAAACTGGTCAGTATCGCCAACATTAGCTGCCCCATAATCAAAGTCCAGCCAGCGCTCACCAAAGGCAATCGCATAATGAGTCGCTCCGGAGGATTTATTCCAACGCAAAGTCACCTGCCCCCGGCCCGGCCCGGAAGTTGCTGTAAGATTAGTTGGCCTATCGGGCGACTCAGGGCTGGAGGTATCGCCCGGCGGCTGCACTCCCCCACCGCCGCCATCATCTCCTGAAGAAGGACTCGGCGATGGCGAGGCACTGGCGCTAATTGTTATTTTTAAATTTCCTAAAGCGCCGCAGTCTAAAATATCACCGCCATTAAACTCTAAAACATTGGTATCGGCTGTTCCGCCAGCTTGGCAAACAAAGTTTACATCGCTGTTTTGGCTACCAGCCTTAAAACGAATCGTTGCCAGCCGGCCGCTTCCTTCATAAACGCTGAAAAGGTCATCAAAATAAACAGAAAATTCCAAACGGCCACTGGTGTTGTCTTTGTTTCTTACAACGCCGCTTGAATAAAGACTGTCAAAACCAACGCTTTCAACCGTCACTTTTGAAGCATCAAAATCCAAAACTACATCAGCACCGGAAGTATTGGCTCCTTCTGTATCAAGCCACAAATCGGCATCAAAAGTGGAATCTTGGCTAACACTTTTTTCGCCGGGGTCAAAATAAAGACGAGCGGCTTGAGCAGGCAAGGCGCCGATGAAAAACAGGCCAAGTAGAATGGTGAAGGCTAAAAAAGGTTTCTTTGGCATAAATAGCTAAAACAAAAAACTAAAGACCAAAAATTAAAAACACATACTTAAAAATGTAAAAACTTTTTTCTATTATTTTTTTATCTGTTATTTTTCTATATTTAGGTTTGTGTTTTTGGTTTTTTATTTTTAATATTTGGTTTCTTCTCACTCGTCAGGACGAGTGAGAAGTGTGTTCCTAATCAAGTTAAGATCATAAGCATTAACCACCCCATCAAGATTTAAGTCGGCCACTTGGGTATTGTTATCGGCCATCGCCGCTACTAAGACATCCATATCATGAAGGTTTACCACCCCATCCTGGCCAACGCCTGACTCCGGCAAGTCGCCGGGTAAAAGGCCGCGATAAGTTAGATCAAGCTCAGAAGACCAACTAGCAATTTCATTAAACCTTCTCGCTAGGTGTTTCGGCCCTTTAATTTTAACGTCTATCTTTAAACCATGAAGGCTTGTTGGAAGGACAAGAGAACCATGGTAATGGCCATTATTATCAACTGTAGTCGTAGAAACCAAATGGGCATAATTAGCGCTATTACCAGACTCAAAAACACTAACCTGAACTACCTGATTTGTCTTATCAGTAGGTTCACTGTCAATGCCTGTAAAGGCAACTTTAAAACTAAGTGTTTCTGAAACAGGCTGTTGGTCCAAAAACGCCTGTAATCGCAAATTCTCAAAGTGAATAGATCCTGTATATTGATTATTAGGATCACTGCTGGTACTGTTTAAATCAATATCTCCTGTAAAAACAGTGCCCAAAGATGTTTTGAAATACTCCTTTTCTTTATAATAAATCCAATTCTCCCATTCTTGACCATTATAAGTTCGCAATTCTGGGGACCACCAATACTCGCCATCAGCAAAAAAATACATAAACAGTCTCATTTCTCTATTGTTTTCATCCCAAATCATTTCAAGAGTAGTATAGGTGGCATCCCCTGGATCAGAATCAACCATAACAGTATTCACATCCGCCGAATACTTCTGGCCGTCAGCAATAATATAAAAATCATCGGCCTCTAGGGAAACATAATCTGTTTTCCAACTAACTGGATTTAAAGTTGGACTCGGGCTTGGGCCGAGGGTTGGCAAAGGTCCGAGTGTCGGGCTGGGTGAAGCCGCGGTAGTTTCTGGAATCATTAAATTAATCACTCCTGCCCTACTCTGGTCTAGTCCCTCTGCTGCCACAATCAAGTTTTCCAAAGAAATCTGCGTCGCATTACCAGTTCTCCTTCCAAAAGTTAGACGTAAAATTTTGCTTTTTTGAGAAATTCCCGGATCGTCCCAGTCAGAAAGTACTGTCAAAGGAATTTTCCTTGTTTGTGAAGAAACCTGCTCTATTACAAAAGGGTAAGGCACTACTTCTGTATTTGCCCGCTCCACTGAACCACCAATAAACCAAAGGTCAATATCGCTAAAGACCACATCTAAATCTATTCCTTGAACTATATAATTATCGGGTTCAATTAATAGATTAACAGAGAAAGTTTCATTAACTTGCGGCGAATAATCAGCCGGCCTATCTGCGTATTCTAGATAAACACTTACTTCTTGTACTTCACTAGGAAATTGTTCTAAAATCCGACCTTCCTTAATTAACCAAATTACGACAAAGGTAAACAGTAGGGCTAAACCAGCTATTATTAAAGCATTATGCCAACTAAGTTTAACTCGAATTTTCCCAAAATTTATTTTTATCATTTTTCTAAATCCTCAATTATTAAGAGTTTCTTGAAAAGCATTTTTAAAAGGCAAATAATCTAAAACATTAACCTCGCCATCATCATTAAAATCAATTCTACTAATGGCATCTGGATTATCCCGATAAGAATAAACACTGAGTTGTCTGAAAACAACAAAATCCTGCCAATCAAACCTGCCATCATTATTTAAATCATAAACTAAATTTGGGCTTGGACTCGGTGAACCGCCACCGCCACCGCCACCGCCACCAAAAACAATTTCCAATTTGTTCTGGTCTGCTAAAGTCTGGTTAATCGAGTTGTCAACGCCGGAGTCAACAAAGTGAACCGCCAAGTTCTGATAAGCCGATGGGCTTGGACTCGCCCCTGGTGAGGGCCCGAGGCTTGGCGAGGGGCTGGCTGAAGGCGAGGGACTTGGGGTCGGTGAAGGCGAAGGGCTAAGACTTGGAGAGAAGCTCGGGTTTGGCGATGGACTTGGCGAGGCCTGGGCAACAGTAAAAACAATCTCTGTATTGGCAATGTCTGTCAGGCTTTGGTCAACCGAATTGTCAACACCAGAATCAACAAAGTGAACAGCGGCATTTGAAGTACTAGTAGAAAGGCTTACTTTAGACGTCGGGTTATCAACCTTAGCTATCAATATAAAACTGGCAAACTTTAAACGCTCCCCTTCCCCATAATCCATCAGGCTGCCGCCTGAAGGAACAAAATGGCTCATAATAAGTTTGCTGGTATCACCGGAGGGGTGGGTTGCCAAAAAGCTATGGGGAGCAGTGTTTGGCTTTGTAAGACGACCTAGAGCTGAATCTATTTCATATTCAAACTCTGTCCCGTCCCACTCAACCATCGCAACAGCGGCATCAAAAGGTTCGCCTGAAGTAGTAATATAAACATCAACAACAACTTTATCATCTTGGGAGAGGTTGGAAGTCGGGTCGGCTGTCTCTATTTCAAAGTAGGCCTGGTAAGCGCCGGTGACAGGGAAAAGCTCGGGGAGCTTTTTGGGTTTTAAGACAAAAACTGTTAAACCAACTAAAACTAAAAGCCCGGCAAAAATAAAAAGCAATAGATTTTTCGATGTTTTTTTAGACATAATTTGTCTTATTTGGCTTATTTGCCATATTTGACTTATAAACCGTAGTCTGTAGTCTGTAGACTTCGCCTATTCTCCAAACAAATCTTTAAAAAAATCAGAAATCGCACTCAGGATACTGGCTAAAAGACCTTCTTTTTCTTCTTCCAGCAAAAACGGCGGCAAAGAATCCCCTCTTTTGCCTGCAGTTCCAATGCCAGGAGTAAAATCCCTTTCTGTTTCTTCCCCCGCCTCTTCCGCTGCGCCGGCCCTGGCTTCTTCTCCAACAGCTAACGGAGCTGCTTCCTGCTTTGGTTTGGCTGCCGGACTTGGCTTGTCAAGTATTGAGCCAACAAGTTGGCTAAAACCTGATTTCTCAGTCGTCTTTTTTCCAACCGCTTTTTCTGAAACATCAGCAGTTTCTCCCACGGCCGGACCGCCCACTCCACTCTCTTGTGTTTCTCCTGACAGTGCTTGATTGACCGAGTTAGTTACTCCGGAATCAACAAAATGAAGCGCCTGATTTGAAGAGCCCGCAGAGAGCACAACTTTGGAAGCTGGAGTTTGGTTTTTGACTTTTAAGTTTAGGCTGGCAAACTTGGTTGGCTGGCCGTCAGTAGTAGCCATCAAACTCGCCCCACCAGGCACAAAATGGCTCATAATAATTTTACTTTTATCTCCGCCGGGGTGAGCAGCTAGGAAACTGTGGGGATTCCCATTGGGCTTTTTTATATGGCCGATTGCTGAATCTGGCTCGTATTCAAAATCCATTCCATTCCACTCAACCATCGCAACCGCCGCATCAAACTCCTCACCGGTGGTGGTAAGATAAATATCAACAACTGCTGTCTCACCCGGAGAAAAGGAAGGCTTATCTGTTTTAAGTTTAAAATATGCCTGGTAAGCACCGCTTACAGGAAAAAGCTCAGGCATTTTCCCGGGCCTGGCTGCAGGCCACAAAAGCTTAGAGCCGGCGGCCATCAAAGAAAGAGGCAAAATCAAAAAAAGCAGCAAAACTGCAAAAGTTAGGGGAAAATTAACCGAGTTTAAAAGTGGATTGCGGACATTTTTACTAGGCATCTTATAAAGAGTTTAGGGTTTAGCTGCAAGTCGTTCCATAGCCCCAAAGTACCTGAAGGAAAACATCTATACTTCCTTCAGCCCAGTTAGCCAAAACATAAAGCAAATCACTAAAACCAACCTCCCCGTTGCCGTCAAAATCATACTGGCAAACTAAGGGTATACACTTACCATTAAGGCAATGACTGCCTGCTCCACAAACCACCTCATTGGTGCTTGCCTCCCAGTCCATCCGGTCACTGCGGCACTTTTGCGGATTGTTGCCATCGCAACGCGTTTCGCCGGTTTCACAGGCATAAGCAAGACAGGTTAAGGTTGCTAGGTCGCAATATTGATCGTTGGCTACACAATCAGTCTGCAAATCCCAGTCTTTCCTATCAGCACTGCAGATTTGAAGTTTATCCTGATAACAACGCTTCTCTTCTGGTCCGCAAGCATACTCTATACAAGAACCATTTGAACAATACTGGTTAGCTGTACAAGCCGCTTGATTAACCCAACGATTGGCTTGACAAATTTGAGGTTGAGTTTTGCTTGCACATTGAGTTTCCCCATTAGTAAAACAATAGTCAGGAATATCAAGACAGGTATAAGTTGTCTCACTACACTCTTGATGAACCGCACAAAGCTGGTCATCTATCCAGCTTTTTCTATCACCGCTGCAAGCCTCTACCTTTCTTTTATCAACAGAACAACGCTTCTCTTCTAAATCGCAAGCATAGTCAACACAGGAACCATTTGAGCAATATTGATCACTAAGACTACAGTCTGGCTGGCTAACCCAGGCTTTGCGGTCAGCACTGCAAGTCTTAGGAACACTGCCATCACACCAGGCTTCGCCAGAAGAACAAAGATAAAATTCAACTTTTGCATTATCAGCGCTCGTCAATGTCTGGTCAGCAGAGTTGGATTCTGTAGAATCAACAAAGTGGACCAAAAGGTCTTTGTGGTTGCCGCTGGCATCCAAAGCTGTTGAAAGCCTGACAGTTGAAGAAGGCCTATCCGCTTGGGCTACCAGTGTAAAGCTGGCAAACTTTTTTAACTGGCCATAGGTAGTTGTCATCGGCGTTTCAGCGCCGGTCGTATAATGGGCCATAATCAGCTTATTTGTCACCCCTTCCGGCTGGGTAGCAGCAAAGCTGTAAGGATTACCATTACTCTTTACAAGGTGGCCAATAGTATAATCTGGCAGGTAAGAAAATTCTGCTCCGTCCCACTCAACCATCGCAACAGCTGCATCAAAAGGCTCACCTGAAGTGGTGACATAAACGTCAACGACTACTTCTGTACCCTGAGGAACAGCAGTGGTGCCAGTTGAAGTCTTCAGCTCAAAATAGCCCTGGTAAGCGCCGGTCACTGGGAAAATTTCCGGGATCCTCTCAGGAATTTTTTCAAGTTCTTTCTTGGGTAAAAGGGTAACGACACCAGCGGCAACAACTAACAAAGCAGCTATTACCAGAAGAATACGATTTTTGGGAGTTTTTAAAAAAAGTTTAAAAGGACTGGTTGTTTTTGCCATATTCCTTCCTTCTCTGCCCTTACTATATTTCCATAATTTCACAAAACAAAAATCCTTGTCAAGTAGCACTACCTTAAACCTCATTACCCTCTCTAAAGTATCATCTCTTCGACCATCTCCCAAATCCTTTCCCAGAGGGTTTTTTGGTCAAAAACTCCCAAAACCTTTTTGCCTTGCTCAACAGACGGCGAGGGCCGGGGTTGGGCAATGCTTGGCTTTAAAGGGACAACATTTTGCGGCCGGCCGACTCTTTGTTTAAATGTTTCCACATTAGGTAATGGTGTTGCTTTTGTTTCTGTCGGCTCTGCTTGCGGTTGCTGCTCCAGCCTTTGCTCAACCCTTTCCTTTACTCCCTCAAGCATTCCGCCTTTTTTTTCCAAAGCGCCTTGCTGTTCTTCAAACCGGTTTTCAATCCTCTCTTGAACTTTTTCCAAGCGTTCCCCAACTCTTCCTTTTCTCTCTTCCCAACGATTGATAAACCTTTCAGTATTTTTCTCATGTCTTTGAATTACTCTTTGCAAAGCGGACTGGGCCTGCTCCGGCGCTTTTTCTAAAACCCCTTGCAAAACCTGAGCTTGCTCTTCGCGCTTTTCCAAAATCTTTTGTTTTACTTCTCCCATTTTCTCGCCAGCCTGCTCAGCCTTTTCCTCAGCCTTTCCCATTTTCTCTTCATAACGCTCCTGCAGCTTTCCAAACTGCCTTTCTACCTGCTCGCCTTGCTCTTCTAAAGAAAGCTTTCGCATTTCCAAAAGCCGGCGCCTGGCCTGCTTTAGGGCAACTTCTGCTTTTTTTTCCGGAGTATTGGCGGTAATATCTTCCCACCTTTCCCTTAACTGCTGTAAAAAGTAAAAGGGTGAAGTCGGGCTTGGCAAAAAGCCCTCCTCTTCTTCCAAAGCCTCAAAATCAACCTCTTCAACCATTTCCTCCTCATCTAACGTATCGCCGACTCCAACCATCTCGTCCTCTGAAAGATAATACATCACCTGCCCAGTCTCAGGGTCGAAAACGGCGTCGTCTTCTTGCGCCGAAGCCGGCGCGACAGCGAGTAACAGGTAACAGGTAACAGGTAACAGGTAACTAATTAACTTTTTCATAAAAAAACCTTTCGCTGTCCTTTAGGGATTTAACCTCTCTTCCCTTGGGTAATAGTTGGTAAGGCAATTAATGCCAGGGCCAACATATAAATGCCGATTGCGATTAAAATCTGGCTGCTAATAGGATCCAAAGATGTCATTTTTTAACCTCCTTTAACAATATAACTCCAATAATAATAAAAGTCAAAGAAGCAAGAACACCGCCTACCAATACTCTTAAAGAAACAGTTTTCTCAGCCAAAGGCGGCAAAAAATAAGCTGCCACCGAGCCGATAAATATCGCCTGGCCGCTATTTAGAAAAACCTTAGCCAGTTCTTTTAACTGAACCTCATTTAACCTCAGACTTAATTTCAATTGTCTCTTCTTTGCCTGTTTCTTCGGCACCATAACAAAAAGAATAAAAGCACCAATTGCTGATAATCCCCAACCAATAAAAACAAGAATCAGATAGGTCTCCATCAATTCCACTCTACCAACTCCCCCTCCCTGGCGTCAAGCATTTGTAGGCTAAAGGACAACCCAGCCCTAGAAAGGTCCGTCCTCGGAGCTTGCCTGCCGAGGAGGCAGGTATTCCAGGACGGACCTTTCCGAAATCACAAACCAGCTACTCTCTCTCAATTACTCTCGTCCATAACTGTATAATAACTGCCCCACGATCGTGGGTCGATTATTATACAGCTATAAAATTGCCCCCATATTTTCTCTAACTCAACTGCTCTTTTTATCTTTAGCGACTTTCGCATTTTACGCATTTTTCCTGCCCGCAATGCTACGCATAGCGTTGCAGGCGGGCGCAACTTCCGCGTGTCTATTGACAAGAAGCAAAACAAGCAGTAAACTACACAATAGATAAAGCAAATGGCTGATTGCTGATTGCTGATTGTTTAAAAAATACCTGCCTGCCCCGTGGCGACACTTCTGAAATAACAGGCCGTAACCTGTCCGCCTAAATGTGTAAAGCACTTTTGGCGTGGGGCCGTTTTTCAGAAAGGAGTTTTACGGGGCCCATCTAGATCGGAGGTGAAAAAAATGAATGCACGATTAACAAAAACAGAAAGAAGGTTTATTAAAGACCTTTATTTGGATGTTGAAAATGGTTATTATCCCCAACGTTCAATAGGTGGTCTAGATATAAATATAGAAAGGGTAACTCAAGCCCTCGAAAGAGCAGATATAGCACTTATTAAGACAGCTGATCAAGTTGTTCAACCAGCCAAAGTAATAGGTTATACCCAAGGTGCCGAAGGGCCAGAACCCATTTTATACCAATCTCGCGGATATGAAGTTAGTAGAAAAATGTATAATAGGATTCCAGAAGCTCTGAGAGCCATGGGAATACAATTGGAGTCAGAATAAAGACTTAACGAGTTTCATCCATTATATTACCATGTTAACATGATAATATAGTAATACACTCCCAACCTAAACCCAAACAATTCAATCCCACAAAAAGAAAGTGGTTATGTTATTTGGGGTGCCACCTGCCCGCCAATCGCTACGCTCAATGCGTTGCAGGCGGGTAAATCGCATCACTCGTATATTTAACACTACCCAAGTTATTATTATATAACGAGACAAACCAATGTCTTTTGGGTGGATTTCCACCACTTGTGATTTATTCACTTTTCGTAGACTATCCACCAAGGCATTGGTACC
>Ga0180438_10006872_pt1 | contig 15183 bp, 12 predicted proteins | sample SS_ome_12_FD_132455 | JGI IMG/M metagenome (GOLD analysis project Ga0180438, IMG submission 132455) | Hypersaline lake sediment archaeal communities from the Salton Sea, California, USA - SS_3_D_2 metaG | ecosystem: Environmental > Aquatic > Non-marine Saline and Alkaline > Hypersaline >...
ACATGAAAAAGGACGTGGCCCAAAAGGCTAAAGAGAACGCCGAGAGACGCGTGCTTGACCTCCTATTGCCGCCGCAACCTCTCAAGCCGCAGCGGGTATATCGCCCGGGCGACCCCGGCGCCGGCGATGAACCCAGCCCCGCGAGAGAATCGGCCGAGGCGCGTACCCGCGAAGTGCTCCAAGAGAAACTCCGCAAAGGCGAACTCGATAGTCGGGAAATCGAGGTCGAGGTCCGCGACACGGGCAATACGGCCATGATGCAGGTCTTCTCGAGCTCCGGACTCGAAGAAATGGGACTGAACGTCCAGGAGATGTTCGGACGGTTCATGCCGCAGCAAAAGAAGCGTCGCAAGACCACGGTTGCCGAGGCGCTTGGCATACTCGAACAGGAGGAACTGCAAAACCTTATCGACATGGATGCCGTGGTCGCGACCGCCATCGAACGCGTCGAGAACTCCGGAATCGTATTCCTCGACGAGATCGACAAGATCGCCGGACGCGGCGCGCCCGGACGCGGCCCGGACGTGTCCCGCGAGGGCGTTCAGCGCGACATCCTGCCCATTGTCGAGGGGTGCACGGCCACAACCAAATACGGCCCCGTTAGAACCGATCACGTGCTTTTCATGGCCGCAGGCGCTTTCCACATGACCAAAGTCTCCGACTTGATCCCCGAGCTTCAGGGCCGGTTCCCGATCCGGGTCGAACTCGACAGTCTCGAAGCAAAAGAGTTCGCCCGAATCCTTCGTGAGCCACAGAACTCGTTGATAAAACAGTATAAGGCCATGCTGAAGACCGAGGGAATCACGCTCGATTTCACCGACGATTCCGTCGAAGCCATTGCCGAGATATGCCAGAAAGTGAACGAGGAATCGGAGAACATCGGCGCCCGCAGACTCCACACTATCATGGAATATCTGCTCGAAGAGATCTCGTTCGAGGCGCCGGATACCGAGGAAGCGACGGTGCTGATCGACGCCGAAGTCGTGCGAAACCGGCTCGCGGACATCACCGAAGACTGGGATTTGACCAAGTATATCCTGTGATCCAGTTTGACGCGCTTGACAGATTCGGCGTGGTTGCGGCCATGTCCGAAAAAACCGACGGCGACTTCAGTCTGCGCGACCCCGCAACCGTCGACGCCGCCCGCAAAGCCCGCCTCGCCTTTTGCCGACACCTCGGGCTTGACGCGCGCGAGCTGGTTTGCCCGCAACAAGTCCACCGAACTGCCGTCGCTCGGGTTGGCGAAGGAGAGCGGGGGAGAGGCGCCCTGGCATGGGATACGGGGTTGCCGTCGACCGACGGTCTCGTAAGCTGCGTGCCGGGGCTTCCGATGGCCATTCTCACGGCCGACTGCGTGCCGATTTACCTGTTCGACGCCCACCACCGCGTCGGCGGCCTAATTCATGCCGGCCACCAAGGAACGCAAAGAAACATCGCTGGGCGCGCCATCCGCGCGCTTCACCAATACTTCAACACGTCCCCCGAAACCGTCCACGCCGTGGTAGGGCCTTCTGCCGGGCCATGCTGCTATCAGGTCAGCCGGGAGGCCGCGGACGCGTTCGCCCGCCTGGGACTCCCCACAACCGGACGGAACCTGGACCTGTGGCAGGCAAACGCCGACCAACTCGCCGCATCCGGGGTGCCTCGCCGCCAGATTTCTATCATCGGGACCTGCACGATCTGTGATGTACACTTCCACTCCTACCGAAGAGGAGCCGCCGAACGCAACATAGCAGTCATCTCGCTGTAATAACCCCATACCCGCGCACCGGCTTCTCCCCCAAGTATTGGAGCCACTTTTTACCTTGACACGTCTAGTTCCATACGCTAAAATACTATGTCGTTATGGTCAGGTGCCTGAAACAAATCAGTGACGGCACGAATTCTTTGCGGCGTCCAGGCCAAAAGAAAGTCAGCAGGGAGGGGCCTAGTGTTTTCCTGCTGCGTAGTTGGCGGAAAAGAGAATACCATGAAATCGGGAAGACGCACCGTGATGTTTTCTTTGGCGCTGAGCATCACGGCATCCGCGGGGCAACAGCGCCCTGTATGGGAGATTCCCGAGTACCTGAGCATTAACGAACCTCCGATGTCTGTACAAGACAAATGGTGCGGCTGCTACTCGGCTTGGCACGCCCTCAACTACTTGGGTCACCATCTCCCGATAACGCAAATTGCCGAGGAGCTTTGCGTGGGAGAAACGGGGACTTCTATGCAGGCTGTGCTCGAACTTATGCACACCAATGGCCTGTACGCACGTGCGGTTGAACTCCCGCTCGATCGCTTGCACGAATTACGCGACCCCTTCATCCTCAACGTGAAGCGGCCAGAAAGCGGCGAATTGGGCCATCTCCTCCTTTGTATCCCAAGCCCCGACAACAGGCTGACTGTAGTTGACGGCCCGTCGATGCCTTATGTAGTGGAACTGTCGCAGGAAACGCTCGCGCCCTTGGCTGCTTCATGGACTGGAAAGGCAATCCTTCTAGGACGTTACGCGAGCGTAGAACCTTGGGCGGAGGGTATCGGGAAAGCCGGGCTATTTATACTGGGTATTGGGGTGCTTTTGTCTTGGTGCGTCCGTTATCAGCGGCGTCAGCGGGTAAATGCGAGTGAATAGGGCTGGGTCCGGGCCAATCGGGCGCGGTCCAGCGGATGTGCGCATTTCTGCTAGGGAATCCGCGAGCCAGTTTTATCCCCGCTTGACAACCAATTGGGCGTAATGACAAGGCGCTCCGCGAGTAACGTGGAACGGGCCTAGTCACCAGTCTCACGTGAGAGGTGCGCGCAATCGTGTGCATCCAAGCACGATGGTCCCGGCGCAGCTTGCTATCCGTTAGCCAATGTGTCGACGGGACGTCTTAAGGTCGATAGACAAGGGAGCGGTTGGTGTGATTAGGTTTTGGCGGGATGGAGGCCGTCTATTCGTTCTTTGCGTCCTGTGCGGAACGTTTGTTCCTGTGTCGTCTGCAAACAGCGACGAAGACGTTCCTGCGCCGGAGGAGCTATTGGCAATACTACGCGCAATCCGCGAACAGTTCTCGAGTGAAGTCGCCGAGAGCTATATTGAAACCTACGAAGGTATCGACGGGGAGTACAAGCTGCACTCGCAGGCGACGGAAATCTCACGATGGCGCGGCAACAAGGCATTCGTCAGGAGGGAGATGGAATTTGGCGAAATGACCGGTGAAGACGGCACACCAATTGAAGCGTTCTCTCTCGTGGACATGGGCGCAAACGGGGAAAACATCGCAAAACGCCTGAAGATTGGTTTCGGATCGAGCGACGCCGTCATACAAGGCGAGCCGTACACCGATGTGGAACAAACGTTTGCGCCTGTGCGGTTTGCGCTTGATGCCATTTTACGGCCCCTGCCGCAACACTTTTCAACTAGCGCGATTGCGCGCGAGACCGAGAGAAACACCGTTATTATCGAGGGCACGCATGGATCTTCTACGTTGCGCCTGGAACTGGATCCTGGGACGGGCTACATGCCGACACTATATGAACAGCGGGGGCCTAACGGGGAAATCGGCTTGCAGTACATTTTCAGCGATTACAGAGAAGTATCCCCCGGCCTGTGGCTGCCTTTTTCGGGCAGTCGGCTTAGGCGAATACGGCGCTCGCAGAAACAGGGTATGTTGCTGGAAAAGGTTACCGTGCGGGAAGTGCGCGTGAATGTACCCGTACCGGACGAGGAACTCGAGATCGTCTTTCCACCGGGAACGGACGTTGATGACAGAGTATCGGGCGTCTACTACACGATTGGGGAAGCTGAAGACTTCGATGATGTGGCGCTGGAGATTGTGCCCGGGGAGACTGCGCAGTCCCTGGCGGCACGCCCGGCACCGGACGCCGTCCTTCAAAGGGCTGCGGATCAGATCCGCGCAACGGCCGGTTCCGAAAACTTGCCTGGCCAGTCATCATTATGGGAATTGCTGCGGGTGTACGGCCTTTGGGGGATATGTATGTGCGGACTGTGTGCCGTCGCGTTCTCGATCGCGAAGAAGCGCATTCTGTCCCGCCGCAACCCTGGAAAATGAATAGCGGTCGCTGTTTTCTCTGTCGCCGCGAGCGGCAAGAGAGCCAAGCCTATCCAACAATTCTCGGCTAACTCGTCGCGGATTCGGTGTTGCGTCGAGGGTCTGATTATGGTAGACTAGCAAACGCGAGATTGTGTTTTCTCACAAGAGTGGGTTCCCGCCCACTCTTTTTAGTTGTGTTGAATGGCGAGGACATGGCCCGGAGAGCAGTCGCCGTGGCAAGCAATGAAATAGTCCGATTGGCGTGGCAGGAACTCGGACCTCGCCTCAACGAGCAGGGGTATGATCTGGTAGAAGTCGAGTTCGCCCAACAGGGGCGTAGAAGAATCCTGCGCGTATTCATCGACCAGCTCGGCGAGGGCGCGGTCACCTTGAACGATTGCCAGGCGGCGTCGCGCCTGCTGAGCCCCGTGTTGGACGCCCTGGATCCTGTCAAAGGAAGCTACACGCTCGAGGTCTCGTCGCCCGGCATCGACCGGCCCCTGCGTAAACCCGCTGATTTTGAGCGGTTCTCGGGCGAACGGGTACGGATAACTGCGCATACACCCGTCAACGGACGAAGGCGGTTCCGAGGCGCGCTTCACGGCGTCGTCGACGGTATGATTCGCGTCGACTGCGAAGGGAACATTTACGAGATACATCTCGAAAACGTCAAGAAGGCCAACCTCGACCGCTGAATAGACTTAGAAGACGAGGAGCAGACTGTGGACACGAATCTTCGGGTAATCCTTCAACAATTGGAGGCCGAAAAGAGCGTCGATCGGGAAACGCTGATCGAGGCCATCCAAAGCGCGATCGAGAGCGCCGCCCGAAAGAGCTTGACGCACGCCGCGAACGTAGCCGTTGACGTCGACCCCGATTCGCTGAGTTTCAAGGTGTTCGAAATCCGCGAGGTCGTTGAGCAGATCGAAGACGAGTCGAGCGAAATCACCCTCGACGACGCCCAAGCCCTAAACCCGCAAGCCACGGTGGGGGACCGCCTGAAGGTCCCTGCCGAACCCCGGGACTTCGGGCGCATCGCTGCGCAAACGGCAAAACAAGTCATTATACAGAAACTCAAGGACGCCGAGCGGGAGAACATTTTCGACGAGTTCAAGAAACGCGAGGGCGAACTGATAACCGGCATCGTCAAGCGCATGAGCCACGGCAACGTAATCGTTTCCGTAGGCAAGACGGAGGCCATTGTCCCGTTACGCGAACAGTCGCCTCGCGAGAACTTCAAACCGGGCGACCGTATTCGCGCCTATCTGCTCGAGGTCGAAAAGGCGCCGCGCGGCCCCCAGATCGTCTTGTCGCGCACGAATCCCGAACTTGTGCGCGCTCTGTTTGATCTTGAAGTCCCCGAGATCTACGATGGTACCGTAGAAATAAGAGCGGTGGCCAGGGAAGCCGGCAGCCGAACCAAGGTCGCGGTCCGTTCAAACGACTCGAACGTCGATCCCGTTGGCGCGTGCGTCGGCATGAAAGGCTCCCGGGTCCGCACCGTTGTCGAGGAGTTGTGCGGCGAGAAGATCGACATCGTACGATGGAGTGAAAACCCCATCGAGTTCTGCGGGAACGCACTGAATCCCGCCGACATTCTCAATATCGCGATTGACGAGGAAAGCCGGACGGTCCTCGTCGTGGTGCCGCATGACCAGTTGTCCCTCGCTATTGGCAAGCGAGGCCAGAACGCCCGATTGGCGTCCAGACTGATCGGGTGGAGCATCGACATACGCAGTGACGCCGAGTTGGCCGAGGAAGGCGCCGCGGCCAAGCCCGATGGGGCGGAAACAGACGCCGATGAGGCGGGCAAGACGGTTGAGTCCCCCGCACATGCCGACGGCGTTGCGGTTGCCGACGAAACGAGGGCGGAAGCAAGCGATGAGGCCGATTCCGTTGCGTCCGCTCCCGAAGAAACGTCGCAAACAGAAGAACTTGAAGCCGCCGAAGAACCTGAGAACGGCACGGTGGATGACCCCGGAACCGCTGGAGAGGTCCCGTGAGATAGTCATATTTATGTGTACGCCGGCCGTTGCTTGGAGGTTGAAGTCATATGCAAACCGTTGCCAGTTTGGCAGACCGTTTGGAAATGAGCGCGGAAACCGCGGTCGAGAAACTGCGGTATATGATGTTCGACATCGAGAGCGTCGAATCGACCATTTCTGACGAAGTCATCGACATTCTCATTGACTTGGACGATGACCCCGAAGTCGCTGAACGCGTCCGAGAAACCAAACTCAAAGAAATAGAAAAAGCTCAGAAGCGCGCAGAGCGTCTTCAGAATGCAGCGAAAAAGGCCGCGGCGAAACGAAAGGCCGCGGCGAAAAAAGAGGCGGCGGCAAAGGCCAAGGCCAAACCCAAGGCGAAACGGACCAGGAAGAAAAAGGCCGAACCGGAGGGCGAGGCCAAAGCGGCCGTTGCCGAAATACTGCCGGAAGAGGCCGCGAGGCCCGTTGCCGAGATCCTGCCCGCCACACCCGCCCAAGAGGAGCCCGAGACAAAGAAAAAGACCGCCCCGCGAGCCACGCGCGCGGGCCGCAAGAAAACGGCGGACGGGCCTGCCATCACCATCGGCAGCGCCATCGATCACGAAGACGCCATCGCCCTTGTGCGCGCCGACGGCACGCCTTTGGAGACGCCCGAGCCCGACCTGCTCGAGGCCGAAGCCGAGGCCATCGAGGAAGAAGCGCCCCATGGCGGACTGTTGGCGGAAGCCGAACGCCGCCAAGAAGAACAAGAAAGACGCAAAGCCAGACTCGCCGCCCGGCCGCTGCCGAAACCCGACCCGGCCGTCGTGGCCGAAGTCATTCGCAAAGCGGCGGAACGCGGCGCCAAGAAGCCGCCGCGAATACAACCGCGCGCCGAAAAACGAAGAAGCCCGACCGGGAAAACGGCCCGGAAACGCGCCAAAAGGGCCGAGCGCATGCGCGTTGAAGAAACCTTGCGCCGTGAAGCGGCGGCCGCAGTCCGCGAATATCAGGCCAGTGGGTTCGGCGCCGCGCCCAAAAAGCGCAAACGCAAGCGCGACCGCGACGGAGAAGCCCTCGGCGCGGCGATGGCCGAGGAAGACGAAATCATGCTCATAGAAATCGAAGAAGCGATGTCCATCGAAGAACTGGCGGACGAAATGGAATGCTCCGTGAACGACATCATCCTCGAATTGATGGATCATAACGTACTAGCCACAAAAAACCAGTCCCTGTCGATCGACCTGGTCCGCGCGATTGCGGAACCCAAAGGTTACGATGTTCGCACCATCATCCCTGAAGAAGCTGAACTCTTGGCGGAAATACCCGACGACCCCGCCGATTTGACGCCGAGGCCGCCCGTCATCACCGTGATGGGGCATGTTGACCACGGCAAGACCACGCTCCTGGATCATGTGCGGGTGGCGAATGTCGCCGACGGCGAAGCCGGCGGCATAACCCAGCACATCGCCGCCTATGAAGTCAAAATCGGCGACGGCAGCGTGACGTTCCTCGACACCCCGGGCCACGAAGCATTCACCCAAATGCGGGCGCGCGGCGCCCATGTGACGGATGTCGTTGTCCTGGTAGTGGCCGCCGACGACGGGGTGATGCCGCAAACGATCGAGGCCATCGACCACGCCAAAGCCGCCGACGTGCCCATCGTGGTCGCGATCAACAAGTGCGACAAGCCCGAGGCCGAACCCGATCGCATCCGCCAGGAACTCACCCGCTATGAACTCGTGGACGAACAATGGGGCGGAAAGACGATCATGAAGAACATCGCCGCCAAAACCGGCGACGGTGTCGCCGACCTCATGGAACTCCTGGTGCTCGAGTCCGAGTTGCTTGAACTGAAAGCCAATCCCAAGAAGCGCGCCCGCGGCGCCGTCATCGAATCCGAGATCTCCCGCGGCATGGGGCCCGTGGCGTGGGTGTTAGTCCAAAGCGGCACACTTCGCGTTGGAGACGTTTTCCTGGCAGGAAACGCCTATGGCCGGGTGCGCGCCATGCACAATTCGCGCGGGGAAGCGGTTCAGGAGGCCGGACCTTCCACGCCAGTCGTCGTCACGGGGTTCAACGGCCTGCCCGATGCCGGCGACCTCTTCGTGGTGGTCCAGGAAGAACGCGTCGCCCGGGTCGTTGCATTGCAGCGCGCCCAACTGAGCAAACAGAAAGAGGGCCCCGCCGTGCGCCATATCACCTTGGAAGACTTCCACGAACGCATGATGGCCGGCGAGAAACACGAATTGAACGTCGTACTGAAAGCTGACGTTCAGGGCTACGTGGACGTCCTCGAATCGAGCATGTCGAAACTCGGCAATGAAGAGGTCCAAATCAACCTAGTCCACCGCGCCGTCGGCGGCATCAACGAGTCCGACGTACTGCTCGCAAGCGCCAGCGACGCGGTGGTCATCGGATTTCACGTCACGGCAAACGCCAAAGTGAGAAAACTCGCCGAGGAAGAGGGCGTAGACATCCGCACATACCGCGTCATATACGAAGCCATCGACGACGTACGAAAGGCGCTCGAGGGGATGCTGACGCCCGAGACCAAAGAGGTGATCACCGGCCATGCGGAAATTCGCGCTGTGTTCCGCTCGTCGTCGTTCGGCAACATCGCAGGCTGTTACGTGCAAGACGGTGAAATTGTCCGCGGCTCCAATGCTCGACTCGTTCGGGACGACGTCGTGGTCCACGAAAGCGCCATCGCATCCTTGCGCCGCGAGAAGGATGACATGCGCTCCGTTCAGAGCGGATTCGAATGCGGCATCAAGCTCCAGGACTTCGAGGATATCAAAGTCGGCGATGTTGTCGAAGGTTACCGGCTCGAGTCGGTAGCCAAGACGTTGGCCTAACCGGGTGTTTGACCCGACGCCGCGTCTGGGGCGGCTGGTATTGGACGCGCGAATGACGATCGGATTCCTCCAGATCGATTTTCTGATTCCCGGGGCACGCTCACTAAAAGAAAAACGCCGGGTAATAAGCAGTCTCAAGAAACGGCTGCACAATCGATACAACTGTTCCGTGGCCGAAACGGATTTCAAAAACCATTGGGGCCGGGCGCGGCTGGCCATATGCGTCGTCTCCGGCGAGAGCAGGCATGCAAACGCTCAACTGAACGAGATCGTCAACTTCGCTTCTGCAGACGGCGGCGCACAGGTAATCGACTACCAAATAGAGATGCTCTAATGACGCGGCAACGAGGAGAACGGGTCGCAGAACTGATCCGCGAGGAGATCGCAGGCCTGGTGACAAAGGGCCTAAAAGACCCGCGCATCGGATTTGTGTCCGTCATGGCCGTCAAAATGTCGCCCGATTTGCGGCACGCCAACGTCTACGTGAGCCTCTACGGAACCGACAAAGAGCGAAACGGCTCGCTGATCGGCCTGCGCAACTCCGCCGGCTGGATACGCAAACAAATCGGCAAACGGATAAGATTGCACTGGACGCCCGAAATCCGCTTTTTCGAAGACGGCAGTCTTGATCGCGTGTTCCGACTTGAGGAAATCTTCCGTGAAATGCATGCGGAAGAGAAGGAAGACGAGCATGGCCCTGGTTGATTTGGACGCTATCCTTGCGGAACTTCAGGCCGCCAATTCCTTCCTCGTCACTACCCACGTAAGCCCCGATGGTGACGCAATTGGTAGCGCCCTGGCCATGTGCCATCTCCTCCGGGCGCTCGGCAGGCAAAACGTCTCGTGTGTGCTCGCGGACCCCGTTCCGAAAATGTATGACTGGCTGCCCGGCGTCGAGGCTATCAGCAACAACGCTGATGCGGCACAAACGATCGATAGCGTCGTCATCGTGGATGTTGCCAAGCGGGATCGCTTGGGCGCCGTCGACCGCGCCATTCCGCCCGGCGCCACCGTCGTCGTGATCGACCATCACCTGTGCCAAGACCCCGACGGCGACCTCAACTTCGTCGACCCCACTTACGCCGCCGTCGGCGAAATCATCGCGAACCTTTTCGACAGGGCCGGCCTGGTCCCGTCCTACGAAGCCGCACAATGCGCCTACGTCGCCCTGGCAACGGACACCGGCGGGTTCCGTTTCTCCAACACGACGCCACGCGCCTTACGCGTTGCGGCCAATCTCGTCGAAACCGGCATTGACGTCGCCGAAATCTCGGCACGCATTTTCGACGCCATGTCGCCCGGCAAGTTCAGACTACTCGCCCACCTCCTCAATAACGTCCAATTTACCCTGGGCGGCCGGCTGGCCTACGCCGCCGCCACACAAAGCGACATGGACGGCGCCGCCGCCCAAAGCGAGGACACGGACGGATTGATCAACTTCGCCAGAAACGTCGAAGGGGTCGACGTCGCCATCCTTTTCCGCGAAGAAGACCCGCACACCACCAAGGTGAGCCTTCGCTCGACCCACGCGTTCAACGCCGCGAAGGCCCTCGAGGCGTTTGGCGGCGGCGGCCATGCCTCGGCCGCAGGCGCCACCGTGGATATGCCGCTCGAAACAGCCCGGAGCCGGGTCCTCGCCCGCGTCCGCGAACTCATGGAAAACGACCGATGAAGGGGCTCTTGCTGGTGGATAAACCCAAGGGACCCACCTCCCACGACGTGGTCGAGCACATACGCCGCGCCGCCCGAATCCGCAAGGTCGGCCACACGGGGACATTGGATCCCGCCGCAACCGGGCTCCTTATATTATGCCTGGGCGTGGCCACAAGGCTGACCGAGCTGCTCACGCGACTGGACAAAGTCTACGAGGGCGCTATGCTGCTCGGACGCGTCACGGATTCCCACGACCTCGATGGGAAGACTATCGAGGAGAATCCCGTGCCCGAGTTCCGCGCAACGGACATTGAGCGTGTGCTCGAGGCCTTTACCGGAGACATTCTTCAGGTACCGCCTATGATCAGCGCGGTGCGGATCGGCGGCCAGCGACTGTACAAAAGGGCTCGGAGGGGCGAGACCATCGAACGGCCGCCCCGCCGCGTCACGGTGCGCGAGTTCACCATGCTCGAACTCGATTTGCCCTACGTCCACTTCCGCATGGGCTGCACAAGCGGCACCTACGTGCGCAGTCTCTGCCACGACGTCGGCCAGCGGCTGGGGTGTGGCGCCGCGTTGGCAAACCTGCGACGCACAAGAGTCGGCAAACACGCCGTCAGAGACGCCAAGCCGCTCGATACCTTCGCCACACCCGAGGACGTCAACAGATCCCTCCTCCCTGTCGAGCGCGCCCTCGACATTCCCGAAGTCACCGTTCGCCCCGAACGCCGGAGGGCCGTCGCAGCAGGAAACATGCTGTATCCCGACGATTTTATGGACGAGTGCCCCGTCGAAGACGGATGGCTGCAAATAAAGTCCGACGCAGGCGCCCTCTTGGCCTTGGCCAAGGTAAACGCGGCTCCCACGGGCCGTTGCATCCACCCCAAGCGTGTGCTTGGCGAGTGATAGAACGAATGCCAATGTCAATAAAGCTCATTGAAGATGTCGCAAGAACCGACGAGCGGCTCGCAGATGTCGTGCTGACCGTGGGCAGTTTTGACGGCGTACACCTTGGACACAAACGCATCCTCGATGAGGTCGTCAGCATCGCCAAATCCGCCACCGGCACACCCGCCGTTCTGACCATGCGGCCTCATCCCCGCCAAGTCTTTTCCCCCGAGCACCCGCCAAACCTGTTAACATCAGACAGCAAGAAGATCGAACTCCTGGCTCGAACCGGCATCGAGGTCGTGTTCGGCCTGACCTTCGACGAAGCAACTGCCGCACTCGACCCTTTCGACTTCATCGAGCAAATTGTGGTTCGGCGCTGCCGCGCCCGGCACCTGGTCGTCGGGCACGACTTCCGTTTCGGAAAAGACGCCGCGGGCGACTACGAGTTCCTCGTCGCCGCGCAACGGCAATTCGCATTCGAGGTTACCCAAGTGCCCCCGCTATTCATTGAAGGCGAGCGGGTCAGCAGCACGCTGATCCGCGAGCAAGTGCTTCAAGGAGATCTCGAGCGCGCGGCCCTGTTCCTCGGGAGACCCTACGCCATCGAGGGAACCGTCATCCCCGGCCACGGCATCGGCGCAACGCTCGGCTTCCCAACGGCCAACGTCAAGTCGGGAAGCGCGGCCATTCCCGCTCAAGGCGTCTACGCGGCGCAAGTCATCCTCGACGGCACGGCGCACCCCGCGGCAATCAACATCGGCATCGCGCCCACTGTGCGACAAAGCGACGTGATTGTCGAGGCGCACCTGCTCCACTTCTCCGAGAACTTGCTCGGACGCCAAATAGAAGTTGTTTTTCTGAAGCGGCTGCGTCCCGAGCGCAAGTTTCCCACGCGCCAAGCGCTCGCGGAGCAAATACAACAAGATGTCGCCGCAGTTGGTCATTGTATTAGCACTAATCGCGGTTTTAGTGGCCCGGCTCTAGAAAAAGGATAATAACTTGTCACCTTTCTCGGCCTACCGGCGTCTATATATAAGGATTGTGCCCGTCGCAGAAATGCCGCCGGTTTTTGATCTTTCCAGGCCAACTTGAGCATATTACTCTGTAAAGGGACGGTTTGTGACGGTGAAGTGTCATCCCTCGTGGTTTCTAAGACGTTTTCTATTAAGCTCTTAGAGCGAGGACTTCGTTCTTGGCTTTCGAATAGGCTCCACAAAGGCTCCATGGGGGTGCCCAGTTTAGCAATGAAAACGCTTTTATCATTTCTGCGCATAGTTGAATCGCGCGCACGGCTATTCCCCGTGCTGCTCCTGATGGCGGTTGGTGGGTGCACGACGACCCAATTCGTGGATTCCGCCGACCGAGAGGTATACGCCTTGCTGACAAAGATGAGCGCGGGCGTTCCCGGCATGAATCCCAACTTCACCATCGAGGAAGTCGAGATATCGCTCGAAGGGATGCCGACGCGGGAAGTCGCCACGGAAGACGAAAGACAAGAACTCGAGTTCCTCGGCGAGGCGCTCGAGGACGAGCTCGGCGCGCCGGTTATTTCACTCGAGAAGGCGCTCGAGATCGCCGTCAAAAATGGCCGGGACTACCAAGCCAGAAAAGAGTCCTTGTATTTAAGCGCACTGGCCTATTCGCTTACGCGACAAGAATACGGCCCGATCTTCCGCGGCAACGCCGACGGGGCGCTGTCCGTCACCACGAAGGACATTACGAAGATGTCTGCAAAGGCCCAGGTGGCCGATGCCGCGCCGGGCGCCGCGAGGCAAATCGCCGCGCTGACCGGTACGCCCGGCGAACTCCTGACGGCCTACGCAAATCTCGTCGAGGCCGCCGTCGACATAACGGACGCCAATGCGCCGCATATCGCCATCGAGCAAGAAAGAAGACTTTCCGGTTCGACCTCGCTCGGCGCGAGCGTACTCATGAAAGGCGGCGCACGCATCGCCCTGGCGCTCACATCGAATTTCCTCCGCTACCTGACAGGCGACCCGCGCACGGCCACCTCCTCGGCGCTCAGCGCAACGATCCAACAGCCTTTACTCGGCGCGGAGCGGCACGCGGCAAGAGAAAACCTCACCCAAGCCGAACGCGACTTGCTGTACAGTATTCGGGATTTCACGCGGTATCGCAAAAAGTTCTCGATCGGCATCGCATCAGACTATTACCGTGTGCTGGAAAGCCGTGAGAGCGTGCGCAACAACTGGCAGAGTTACAGAAAGTTTCAGCGGGAACTTGCACGATCCCGAGCCGAGGTCGAGGCCGGCCTCAAGACGCTTACCGAACTGGGCAGAACCGAGCAGGAAGAGCTCAGCAGCCGAAACGCGTGGGTGACGGCGCTCGAAGCGTACCAAGACAGTCTCGACAGTTTTAAAATCCGGCTCGGGCTGCCCACCAGCACAGGACTCGTGCTGGACGCAAACGAGTTGACGAGATTCATAGAGCAAGGCCTCATGCCGGCGCCCGATTTCACGCTCGAGGACGCAATCCAAGTGGCACGAGCCGCCCGCCTGGATTATTATATCCAGCGAGATCGACTGGAAGACGCGGCCAGACACTTGGCGCTGGCAACGGACGATCTCAAGCCGGACATCGGCCTGACGCTGGGCGCGAGCGCGAACACCACACCCGGCGAGAACGTACTGGATTTCGACTTCAAGCGCTACGCATGGTCCCTGGGGGCAACGCTCGACCCCAAGCTAAACCGAAAACGGGTCCGCAACCGCATACGGGGGGCATTGATCGCCTACGCACAGGCTCAACGGAGTTTCGACGAATATGAAGACAACCTCGAGTTGGCACTGCGCAGCTCATGGCGCGCGCTAAAGCAGGCCGAGATTTCCTACGAAATTCAAAAGCGGGCCGTCCAAGTCAACGAGGAACGTGTGCATGAACTCGAGTTAAAACGCGAGATGGGCACGGTGAGCACGCTAGACGTGAACGACGCCGAAATCGCCCGCGTCAACGCCAGAAACGCCTTGTCACGCGCCGCGGTTGACCATACGCTCGCGTACCTTCAGCTCTGGCTGGATATGGGCATTCTCTATATCAAAGAAGACGGACAGTGGCAGGATGTTACCGATGAATGGGAGAACCTAACCGATGTCAAACGGTCCTAGTAAGACAAAGCGAGGCCGCGGCCTGAGACGCTTTCTCCGAATACGCTTTCTTTGGAAGGTTGCCGTGGCAATCATGATCGTCGTAGTCCTCGTTGCGTTCTTTGACGGCGATGAGGAGACGAGCGCAAGCGGCACGACATTCGTCGTCAAAAGGGGCAACCTGCCCATCACTGTCGTCGCTGGCGGGGCCGCGGAATCCCTCGAGCCGAATCACTTCAAATGCGAAGTCAAGTCGCGCACGAAGATCCTCGAGATCGTCGAAGAGGGGTATCGCGTCACCAAAGAAGACATCGAGAACAAGAAGGTCCTGGTGGAACTGGACCCCTCCGAACTCGAGGATCGAATCAGGGATCAAGAAACCCAGTATCAGCAGGCAAAAGCCAATTATGCCAAGGCCGAGCAGGACTATGAGATTCAAGAAGAGGAGAACGAAAGCGACATCAAGACCGCCGAACGCCAGGTCAAATTCAAGGGCATGGATCTCCAGAAGTACTTGGGCGACGTTTTGGCCAACCAATTGATGGCGGAACTAGCAAAACGTAGGGCCATTGAAAAGGCCGGAGAAGAAGCCAAGGACAAGGCTGCCCTGGCCAAGGAAGCCGAGAGAATGGCTGAAGAGAAGAAGAGCGCGTTCGAGGCCGCCAAGGCCGAACAGCAACGGAAGGTTGCC
>Ga0180438_10006873_pt1 | contig 15181 bp, 10 predicted proteins | sample SS_ome_12_FD_132455 | JGI IMG/M metagenome (GOLD analysis project Ga0180438, IMG submission 132455) | Hypersaline lake sediment archaeal communities from the Salton Sea, California, USA - SS_3_D_2 metaG | ecosystem: Environmental > Aquatic > Non-marine Saline and Alkaline > Hypersaline >...
CCATCTTCTTGTTCAATACCTTCGTTATCGCACTCGTCAATGTCGTCTTGCCGTGATCCACGTGCCCCACTGTCCCTATGTTCAAATGCGGCTTCGTCCTCTGAAACTTTGCCTTCGCCATTGTAAAACCTCCTATTGCATTGGTTTTAATACGATATTATTCCTGAGCCATTCACAAAAAAGCATCGCGTTCGCAAAAAATTCAGACTCATCTTTTTACCTATCGTTCCGGACCTATCTGATGGCCGGAATTCTTCCTTCGACTCGCGCGATTATCTCCTCCATGACAGCAGAAGGAGTGGGTTCATAACGGTAATATTCCATCGAAAATATTCCTCTCCCCTGAGTTAAAGTGCGAAGAGCCGTAGCATATCCGAACATCTCGGCAAGAGGAACAGTGGCTTTGAGGACGCGCGATCCCCCTCTCATGCCCATCTCCTCTATTTTTCCTCTTCTTGTTCTTATATCGCTCACGATATCCCCTAAATACTCATCAGGGGAAAGAACGACCAGGCTCATCATCGGTTCGAGAAGTACAGGGGAGGCTTTCGATGCGGCATCTTTAAAAGCCATTGAACCGGCGATTTTAAACGCTATGGGAGAGGAATCCATTTCATGAAAAGAACCATCCTTAAGAATGGCCTTTACTCCCGTAAGAGGAAAACCAGCTAAAATTCCCACCTCCATCGCTTCCCGGATGCCATCTTCGACGGATGGAATAAACTCATCCGGAATAGTACCTCTTTTGACCTCATCGATGAATTCGAAGCCTTCATGCTCGCCAAGAGGGTCGACGTGAATCTTACAATGACCGTATTGACCTCTCCCTCCCGTCTGCCGAACATACATGCCTTCTCCCTCCGCAGAATCTGTTATCGTTTCCTTATAAGCTACTTGAGGCCTGCCTAATTTCGTCCTTACACCGAATTCTCTTTCCATACGATCGATCAGGATATCCAGATGCAATTCTCCCATGCCATAAACCAGAGTCTGCCCTGTCATCGGATCCTGCTTCACTTTGAAGGTGGGATCTTCTCTGGATAGCTTCTCCAATACATCGCCTAGCTTGACATGTTCGGTCCGGGATCTGGGTTCGATATAGGCGGATACCACGGGCTCTGGAAATGTAGGGGGTTCGAACACGATCGGGAGGTTTCTGACACAAAGGGTATCCCCTGTCGATAGATTCTTCATCGCTCCCAGTGCAGCAATATCGCCAGCATAAACTTCCTTGATTTCTTTCCGCTTGTTGGAATGCATTTCCAACAGGCGGTTGATGCGCTCTTCCTCTTCTTTGGTGGCGTTATAGACAGATGCCCCCACCTTGGTTTTTCCCGAATAAACACGAAAAAACGACAGAGTTCCCGCATAGGGATCGTTCATGATCTTGAAGACAAGGGCTGAAAAGGGTTCTTCGTCCGAAGCCTCTCTTGTCTCCAATTCCATGGTACGGGGATGATGGCCCTGAATCGCAGGGACATCCACAGGGGAAGGGAGATATTCCGCCACCGCATCCAATAGAGGGTGGACGCCTTTATTCTTGAATGATGCCCCAAAAAGCACCGGGACGAATTTAAGGGAAATCGTGCCTTTCCGGATCACCCTCTTGATGTCACCGACAGAAATCTCTGTCTCGTGGATATATCTTTCCATCAACTCATCATCCACATCACTCAGGATCTCCAGCATTTCTCCTCTTCGTTTTTGGGCTTCATCCCGGTATTCGGCAGAAATTTCCCGCGTTTCGAACTTCGTTCCGAGCAAGTCTTTGCCCCAATCGATCTCTTTCATTTCGACAAGGTCGATAACTCCCCTGAAGCCATCTTCCCGCCCCAGCGGGATCTGGATAACCAGGGGTGTGGCATGAAGTCTCTCCTCCATATCCTGGATCGCTTTTTCAGGATCGACACCGATTCTATCCATTTTATTTATGTAGACTATCCGTGGGATGCGGTACCTATCCGCCTGCCGCCACACGGTCTCAGACTGGGCTTCGACACCGCCCACTCCGCAGAGAATGACGATGGCACCGTCCAGAACTCTCAGGGAACGCTCAACTTCAACCGTAAAATCAACATGTCCTGGCGTGTCGATGATATTGATTTGATGGTTTTTCCAGAAACAGGTGGTTGCAGCCGAGGTTATCGTGATTCCCCGCTCTTGCTCCTGAGCCATCCAATCCATAACAGCCGTACCTTCATCGACTTCCCCGATCTTATAGGTAATGCCTGTATAAAAGAGGATGCGCTCCGTTGTGGTAGTCTTCCCCGCATCGATATGCGCCATTATACCGATGTTTCTGACTCGGTCGATAGAGTAAATTCGCGCCAACTTGTCGCTCCATTTTTAATACAGATATAGTCAATATTTGAAGACTACCATCTATAGTGAGCAAAAGCTCTATTGGCTTCTGCCATTTTATGCGTATCTTCTCTTTTTTTTACTGCTCCGCCCCTGTGACTGACCGCATCCATGATCTCTGCTGCCAGCTTATCAATCATGCTCTTCCCGGATCTTTCTCCGGCATACCGGAGGATCCATCTGACCCCCAAAGATGTCGATCTTTTAAGAGGAACTTCGATCGGGACTTGATACGTTGCCCCTCCTACCCGGCGGGATTTTGTTTCAAGCATAGGGCGGACATTTTCCACCGCTTTTTCGAACATCTTCAGAGGATCTTCTTTACCTTTTTGTTTCACCTGCTCCATTGCTCCGTAAACGATCTTTTCCGCAACACTCCTTTTCCCCTTTTTCATCACCGAACTGATAAATCTGGATATGAGTGTGCTGTTGTAAAAATGGTCCGGAACGGGCTTCCGCTTTTTTACAGTTCCGCGTCTTGGCATATCGGTCTCCTCTATTCCGCTCCCTTTTTCTGTTTCGGCTTTCTGCTTCCATATTTGGACCTTCCTTGCAGCCGTTCCTGGACTCCCTCGCAGTCCAGAGAACCACGAATGACGTGATACCGAACTCCTGGCAGATCCTTCACCCTTCCTCCTCGGATAAGAACAATGGAATGTTCCTGAAGGTTATGGCCGATGCCGGGGATATAGCCTGTAACCTCGATGTTATTCGTAAGCCTGATTCGAGCCACTTTTCTCATGGCTGAATTGGGCTTCTTGGGTGTCGTTGTAAAAACACGGGTACAAACTCCGCGTTTTTGCGGACATCTTTCCAGTGCGGGAGATTTGCTCTTATACTTCTTCGCTTGTCTCCCTTTTCTAATCAGTTGATTTACGGTCGGCAATACATACACTCCTTTTATTAAAGGTAATTTATAAAAGCACTCGCACCTCAGGAATAGACTCCCTGTGACGAATGTGTGGATAATAGCAAAATCAGTTTGCTATGTCAAGGAAATTAAGGCATTTAGAGCAATTTTTAGCTCGGGATTGTGAGGTCTGCTTCCTCCTGCGTTTCTGCCTCGATATCCTCTGTTAATTCCACATCACGGTAGAACTTGTAGCCAGTCCCTGCGGGGATAAGTCTTCCCATTATGATGTTCTCTTTCAAGCGCCTCAAATAGTCCACTTTCCCATAAAGGCTCGCTTCGGTTAAAACCCTTGTCGTTTCTTGAAAGGACGCGGCAGCGATAAAACTGTCCGTGCTCAAAGCGCTCTTGGTAATCCCCAACAGAAGGGATCGGGCTTTTGCCGGTTTTCCACCGTTGCGAACGACTTTTTCATTTTCCTCCTGGAAAACGAATTTGTCGATCTGCTCGTCTACCAAAAGTTCGGTATCTCCGACTTCCTCCACTTTAACCCAGCGGAGCATTTGTCGGATGATGACCTCGATATGTTTATCGTTTATAACGACTCCCTGGAGCCGGTAAACTTCCTGAACTTCTCTGAGGAGATACTCAGCCAATTCCTTCTCACCCAGGACTTTCAGAATATCATGAGGATTGACAGGGCCATCCATCAACGGAGTTCCCGCCTTAACTCGCTCTCCTTCCCCGACGCTCATATGGGCTCCCTTCGGGATGAAATATTCCTTTTCTCCTCCCTTTTCATTGTGAACGGTCAGCTTTCTATGGCCACGAACCAAACCTCCGAACTTCACAACGCCATCGATCTCGGAGATGACAGCAGGATTTTTTGGTCTTCTGGCCTCGAACAACTCCTCCGCTCGAGGAAGACCTCCCGTAATATCTTTGGTTCGGGCCGCCTCCCTCGGTATCTTAGCGAGAATATCTCCGGCATAAACATCTCCGTTATCTTTGACCTCCAGGTTGGCGCCAGCAGGGAGAAAATATTTTCGAAGAACGACAGGTTTGCCGCGGTTATCTTTCTTTTTGGGATGAACGATGATAATCTGAGGCTGCAATTTTTCGTCTTTGGGATCAATGACTACCTGTGTGATCAAACCCGTGAATTCATCCTGGACCTCTTCCATAGTCAGGCCGAGAACGACATCATTAAACATGACAATGCCCGATTCCTCGGTCAATATGAAGCTTGAAAAAGGATCCCACTCTGCAAATTCCTGTCTCGCTTTGACTTCTTCATCGTTCTCGATAAAAACCTTCGCTCCATACGGGACCTGATAATGCTCGACTTCTCGACCACGGTGATCGATGATTGCGATATTGGCGTTCCGGTTAACAACCACAACAGTCTCTTCTTGATTCTTGACAAACTTCAAATTGTTGTACTTCACGACACCATCATTCTTGGCTTCCAGCTTCGATCGCTCGGCTCCCCGCATGGCGATACCGCCGATATGGAAGGTCCGCATCGTGAGCTGAGTTCCCGGTTCACCGATCGATTGAGCAGCAATGATGCCCGCCGCTTCCCCGAGCTCCACAAGCTTGCCGGACGCCATATCCCGGCCATAACAGAGTTGGCACACACCTTTCTTCGATTCACAAGTTAAGACAGAACGAATTCTTATTCTTTCTATACCCAACTCTTCCAGTTTTTGAGCGATCTCTTCGGTAATCTCTGCGTTCACACCAACAATGACCTCATTCGTATCTGGATGGAGCACTTTTTCCAGCGATATCCGCCCCACGACCCTGTCAATGAACGGTTCGATAAGCTCTCCGTTTTCGACGATGGCGCTAACATTAACTCCCTTGAGCGTGCCACAATCATGTTCATCTACGATGACTTCTTGGGAAACATCGACCAGTTTTCTTGTTAAGTATCCGGAATTCGCTGTCTTCAGTGCCGTATCCGCCAATCCTTTTCTTGCCCCATGGGTAGAGATAAAGTAGTACAACACATTGAGACCTTCACGCAGATTGGAGATGATAGGAGTATCCAAGATCTCCCCGGACGGCTTGCTCATCAGGCCTCTCATTCCGGCGAGCTGACGAATTTGCTGTTTATTTCCCCGGGAGCCGGAATCCGCCATGACAAACAGAGGGTTCAATTCCTCTCCTTCAAAGCTGACATTACGCATCGTGTCGATCATAGCGCTTGAAATCCTGTCTGTAACAGCTCCCCAAATTTCCACGACCCGGTTGAAGCGCTCTCCGGCAGAAATCGTTCCTTCCCTGTAAAGGGTTTCAATCCTAAGGACTTCCTTCTGGGCTTTCTCGATCAGCTTCGCCTTTTCCTTGGGAATGATAAAATCGTCGATTCCCAATGAAAAGCCCGCGTAGGTCGAATAATTGAACCCGAGTTCCTTCAGTTTATCCAGCATTCTTATTGTCGGTTGAAGCCCCAAATTCAGATAGACATAATAGACGAGATTCTCCAGCCCCTTTTTTTTCAGTATCCCGTTGATAAACGGAATCCCTTTGGGGATAACGGAATTGAAAATAATCCGTCCCGGCGTTGTCTCGACAAGCTTATTGTCAATTTCTGATACAGGACAGGTCAGGACAGCTTGGTTATCGTAATAAATCGACAGGTTCATGAAGCGTCCATTGTATTTAACTTTGATCGCTGCCTGGAGATCGATTTCCTTATTCTCAAGGGCCAATAACGCTTGTTCTTTGGAAGCAAAGACCCTCCCCTCACCTTTCCGCATTTTTCGGTCCAAAGTCAAATAGTAACATCCCAGAACCATATCCTGGCTTGGAATAGCAAGAGGACGTCCATTTGCAGGTGATAAAATGTTGTTCGTAGCCAGCATCAATGTCTGAGCCTCTACTTGAGCTTCGACCGATAAAGGAATATGTACGGCCATCTGGTCACCGTCGAAATCGGCATTGAAAGCTGCGCACACCAGAGGATGGATCTGGATCGCCTTTCCTTCGACCAAAACTGGTTCAAACGCCTGTATTCCCAGCCGGTGCAATGTGGGAGCGCGATTGAGAAGAATGGGATGTTCCTTGACGACTTCTTCCAGATAGTCCCACACCTCCGGTCGTTCCTGCTCATGCCATTCCCGTGCAATTTTAACACTGGGGACAAGACCTTCTTTTTCCAGTTTATGGAAAATAAACGGTTTGAACAATTCAAGGGCCATCTTTTTAGGAAGGCCGCATTGATTCAACTTGAGCTCCGGCCCCACTACGATAACGGAACGGCCCGAATAATCGACCCGTTTTCCTAACAGGTTCTGGCGAAATCGGCCCTGTTTTCCTCGAAGTGCTTCACTCAAGGATTTCAAGGGTCTCCGATTGGCACCCAGATGCACTCGGCCTCTCTTCCCGTTATCGAACAGGGCATCGACCGCCTCTTGCAGCATCCGTTTCTCATTCCGGATAATCAACTCAGGAGCTCTGAGCTCGATCAACTTTTTCAAGCGGTTGTTCCTATTGATTACCCTGCGATAAAGATCGTTCAAATCAGAAGTGGCAAACCGCCCTCCATCCAACCGGACCAAAGGCCTTAGGTCCGGGGGGATCACGGGGATGACATCCAAAATCATCCAATCCGGACGATTCCCCGATTTTTTTAATGCCTTGAAAACTCTGAGCCGTTTGGCGTGCCGAAGCTTTCTCTGCTGAGAAGTTTCCTTCTTCATCAGCCTTCTCAGTGATTCGGCTTCTTTGTTGATATCGATTTTCTCCAAAAGCTTCTTTATCGCTTCAGCCCCGATGGAAGCATCGAATTTGTCCCCGAAATTCTCATGGGCGTCTTTGTATTCTTCCTCGGTCAAAAGTTGCCTTTCTTTAAGGGGCGTGTCCCCTGCATTTGTCACGATATAGGATTCAAAATAAAGAACCTTTTCCAAGTCTTTGATAGAGAGGTCGATGACGAGACCGATGCGGCTGGGGGTTCCTTTGAAAAACCAGATGTGCGCCACCGGTGAGGCCAGAAGAATGTGCCCCATACGCTCACGGCGCACCTTGGAGCGAGTCACTTCCACGCCACATCTCTCGCAAATGATCCCTCTGTATTTCATCCTTTTGTATTTTCCGCAGAGACACTCATAATCATTGATCGGGCCGAATATCTTGGCGCAAAAGAGGCCATCTTTTTCCGGTTTGAACGTCCTGTAGTTGATCGTCTCCGGCTTGGTCACTTCACCCCAGGACCAGCTCTTGATCTTCTCTGGGGATGCGATGCTGATCCTGACCCTGTCAAAATCGATCCTAGGTTTTCCTCCTAATGGATGCCTGCTATCCATTATTTCTCTCCTTTAAGGATTTGAGGGACGTCGATTCCCCATGGCAAAATCTCTTCCTTTTCCGCCTTTTCCAATTCCACATTCAAGCACAGACTTTGCAATTCCCGGATGAGAACGTTGACGGATTCGGGAAGCCCTGGGGTGAAATCCAAATCACCTTTGACGATAGCTTCGTAAATCTTTGCTCTCCCCTCGACATCATCAGATTTGGCAGTCAGAAGTTCCTGAAGGGTATAAGCCGCGCCATAAGCTTCCAATGCCCAGACTTCCATCTCACCAAATCGCTGTCCACCGAATTGGGCCTTGCCGCCCAATGGTTGCTGGGTAATCAGGGAGTAAGGACCCGTGGATCTTGCGTGGATTTTATCATCTACCAGGTGATAAAGCTTCATGATGTAGATGTATCCAACGGTCACTTTGTGATCCAGCAATTCACCGGTAATGCCATCGTGTAAAGGTAGTTTTCCTGATTCGGGCAAATTGGCCTTCCCCAGTAAAACTTTTATCTCAGATTCTGAGATACCATCAAAAACCGGAGTGGAAATCCACAGTCCAAGGTTCTTTGATGCCCACCCAAGGTGAGTTTCCAAAATCTGCCCCACATTCATTCGCGAAGGAACACCGAGGGGATTCAGAACGATCTCGACCGGGGTTCCATCGGGCAAGCGTGGCATATCTTCCTCTGGGACGATCTTCGCTACGATTCCTTTATTCCCGTGACGTCCGGAAACTTTATCCCCGACAGAAAGCTTACGCTTCATGGCAATGTAAACTTTGATGACCTGGATTACGCCCGGGGATAACTCATCACCCTTTTTGAGAATATCGATTTTTTCCTTCACATCCGCTTTGAGCGCTTCGATCTGACGTTTGACCTTTTTTTCGATATCCTTGATTTCATTTTCTCTCTTGGCATCGGCTTTTAGTTTGAGCTTGGAAAGATTCTGAGGCCCCAATTTTTCCAGAGTTGCCTCGGTCAATTTCGTTCCCTTTTTCAGGGAGATTTCTCCAATTTTTTGATCCTTGGTCACAACTTCATTTTTTAGGTTATTTTTTATTCTTCTCCACTTCTCTGTCTCGAGAATGCTGATTTCATCGTCCAGGTTCCTCTTCATCCTCGTTATTTCATCGCCTTCGATGGCTTTCGCTCTTAGCCCTTTCTCAGTCCCACGGCGAGAAAAAATCCTAACATCGATCACCGTTCCTTCGATACCTGGGGAACAGTACAGGGAGGCATCCTTCACATCCAATGCTTTCTCTCCGAAAATGGCCTTGAGCAATTTCTCCTCAGGAGAAAGCTGTGTTTCTCCTTTAGGGGCTACCTTGCCTACCAAAATATCTCCGGATTTGACATGAGCGCCGATTCTGACTATCCCGTTTTCATCTAAATTCCGAAGGAGATTTTCTGGAACATTCGGGATATCCCTAGTAATTTCCTCAGGACCTAACTTCGTGTCCCGTGCCTCGAGAGACTCTTCGACGATATGGATGGAGGTAAAAATATCCTCCTTTATCAGCTTCTCGCTGACGATGATCGCATCCTCGAAGTTATAGCCTCTCCACGGCATAAATGCGCACAGAACATTTCGACCCAAAGACAATTCACCCAGGTCTGTACACGAACTATCGGCCAGAACCTGTCCTTCTATCACGCGGTCTCCCTTTCTTACAATCGGGCGATGAGTCAGGCAAGTGTTTTGATTGGTTCTCAGGAATTTCGTCAGGATATAAAGATCCGTTCCCACCTCATGCTTGTTGGCTCCTTCAGTTTCATCCACTCTGATCAATATCCTGTCAGCGTCCACGAATTCCACGACGCCAGACCGCTTGCATACGATGACATCCCCCGAACCTTTGGCTACAAGGTGTTCGAGACCGGTTCCAACGAGCGGAGATTCCGGTTTTAGGAGTGGAACAGCCTGCCTCTGCATGTTCGAACCCATGAGGGCTCTATTCGCATCATCGTGCTCCAAAAAAGGAATGAGAGAGGTCGACAAGGAAACGAGCTGTTTTGGCGAAACATCCAGGTAATCGATCTGCTCGCGGGGAAGTGTCTTGAAATTGCCCGCTAGTCTCGCACTTACCATCTCATTGATGAAGTTCCCTTTATCATCCACAGGAGCATTGGCCTGCGCAATATTGAACCGCTCTTCTTCCCATGCGGTGAGGTAGAAGCAATAGGGTTCTGTAACGGGGAATTGTTTTTTTCCTGTTTTTTTGATATTTGCGATAGCTTTTTCAATTTCTTTTTTTTCGACAACTTCTCCAACTTTGAAAGAGCTGCTGCCAGGATGGAGTATTTTGACGTAATCTATGACCCTTCCTTTTTCGACTTTCCTGTAAGGAGTCTCGATAAAACCGAATTCATTCACTCGGGCATAGCTGCTGAGAGAGGAGATAAGTCCGATGTTGGGGCCTTCCGGCGTTTCGATCGGACAAATCCTTCCGTAATGAGATCCCTGGATATCTCTCACCTCAAAACCGGCTCTCTCCCGGCTCAATCCCCCCGGACCCAAAGCACTCAGCCTTCTTTTGTGCGTGACTTCTGCAAGGCTGTTGATTTGATCCATGAATTGGGAGAGCTGGGAGCTGCCGAAAAATTCTTTCAAGGCCGCGATAACCGGCTTGGAGTTGATCAGATCCTGGGGCATAGCCGACGCGAGATCAGTCGCGACGGTCATCTTTTCCTTTATCGTGCGCTCCATCCGGGTCAATCCTATCCGGAACGCATTTTCGACCAATTCCCCGACAGAACGGACCCGCCGGTTACCGAGGTGATCGATATCGTCCACTTCCCCCTCTCCTTCCCTGAGACGAATCAGGTACTGGATCACTTCGACAAAATCCATGGGGGTCAGAGTTTTTTCCTCCAAGGACGTATCCATTCCGAGTTTGATATTCATTTTCAGACGGCCGATTCTGGAGAAATTGTACTTTTGCGGATTGAAAAACAAATTATGGAAAAGACCATGTGCACTCTCGAGAGTGTGGGGTTCGCCGGGTCTCAACTTTTTATAGATTTCGCCTAGCGCTTGGTTGGTATCCTTGGTGTGATCCTTTTTCAGCGTGTAAAGAAGAAGGTCGGCTGCCTCATTTTCTTCCGGGAAAAAGATCTCAAGGGGCTCTTTGTTTTCACCCAGCTTTTCCATTTTTTCTTCTTCCAACTTTTCGAACGCTTCACAGAAATCCGGGATCTGCGAAATGGAGACAGCTCCCTGAAATTCCTTTTTGGGCAGAATGACTTTATCGATTTTGAGATCTTTAAGGATTGCGAGATCTTCTGTTTTGATCTTTTTTCCTGAACGGAAGACCACTTTCTTCGTAGAAGGATTTATGATGTCCTGGCCTAATGCTTTTCCGATCAAATTTTCCGAGACTTCCCAATAGATATTTCCCCCTTCAGGCATAACCCTGAAAACCTTGAAAAAGAGACGGAGAATTTCCGCATCGGAGCCAAAACCCAACGCTCTAAGAAATACGCTCGCCAAAAATTTCTTTTTGCGATCCAAGCGCACATACATGATGTTCTTAGCGTCGTATTCGAACTCGACCCAGGCTCCCCTGTAGGGAATGATCTTTCCGATGAAAAATCCCTTTGTGTCTCCCGGCCTGAAAAAAACGCCCGGAGACCTCTGTAACTGACTGACAACGACCCTTTCAATCCCGTTAAAGATGAAAGTCCCTTTATCGGTCATCAATGGGATATCGCCGAAATACACCTCTTGTTCTTTGATGTGCTTCAGTCGCTTTGCCTTGGTCGTGACGTCTTTTTCCCAAGAGATCAATCTCACCTTTATCCGGAGGGGAACAGAAAACGTATACCCTTTTTGAAGACATTCATTCGGCGTGTATTTGAGCTTCAGGTTCACATTGTCCCCACAGTGATCGCATAAAGACACACGAATCTTTTTCATGGATCCACAGTACGGGCAAATCTCTTTCTCGGTGAGCTCGACTTCCGGGGGCAGCAATGTTTCACACCCCTCGCATTTTCGCCTGGCATTTTCGACTCCCTTTAATCGTCCGCACTTGCACTCCCAGTTGCCGATTGAATAATTGATAAAATCCAGTTGAGTCGTTTCCTTAAAATCGGACACAGGGAAAATATCTTTAAATGCCGCTTGCAGCCCAACCTCTTTTCTTTCTTCGGGTAACAGATCCATCTGCAAAAAATCTGCATAGGATTGTTTCTGAATTGCCAAAAGGTCAGGCATAGGAAAGGCGCTCTTAATCTTGGAAAAATCGAGCCTTTCGCGATAAATATGATCGGTTTCTTCGTGCATATTAGGCTCCCAGAGAAAAATTATTGAAGTTCGATTTCGGCCCCCACTTCTTCGAATTTTTTCTTGATTTCTTCGGCTTCTTCCTTAGAAACATTTTCTTTAACCGCCTTGGGTGCACTATCCACCAGGTCTTTGGCCTCTTTCAGGCCGAGGCTCGTAACTTCTCTGACTGTTTTGATGACGTTGATCTTTTTGTCACCCACACTCTTCAAAATGACACTGAACTCGGTCTTTTCTTCCTCTGCCTGAGCCTCACCCTGAACAGCAACTGCCCCGGGAACAGCCATAGGCATGGCTGCAACAGCGCTCACACCGTATCGTTCCTCGAATTCCTTGATATAATCGCTTAGTTCTAGAACGGTAAGGCCATCCAAGTGTTCAAAAAACTGTTCCTTCGTGAGTTTTGTTTGTGCTTTGGTCATTTTTACCTCCAACCCTATTTTTTTGATTTTAGTTGACTCAACAATCTGCCTAAACTATCTATAGGTGCTTGCCAAGTCCTTAATAGTTTTATTAAAGGATTTGCCATGAGAAAGCCTATCTTGGCTATTAAGTCTTCCTTCGACGTAAGACTGGCCACATCCTCGAATTGATCTTCACGCAGGAATTGACCTTCCAGCAATCCTGCCTTGAATTTCAAAACCTTGTTCTGCTTGGAAAAATCTCTGAGCAACTTGGCCAATTGCAGAGGATTTTCAGCGGCAAAAGCAATTGCCGTCGGTCCTCTGAAATGGCTTTTCAAATCCTCGGGGAGAGACTCATCCAGCGCTCGCAATGCCAAACGGTTTTTCACCACCTTCAGGCTATAAGAATTTTCGTGCAATTGCCGCCTCAACTCCGTCGTTTGCGCAACTGGCATATTGATAAAATCAAGGAGATAAAAAGAGTCATGTTTGGTAAAATTCTCGTTGATCTTTTCTATCAGATTTTCTTTTTTCTGTTTATTCACATTCATCCCTCTATCTCCTATCGTTCGAGAACCGTTTCTGATATCCGAATGGAGGGTCCCATCGTTGAGGACACATGGATATTTTTGACATACTTGCCCTTGGCAGCGGATGGTTTGGCCTGCAGGACCGCCTGGATAAAAGCCTTTACGTTTTCGGCAAGCTTTTCTTCCGGAAAAGACACTTTGCCTACGGTCGAATGAATATTGGACGTTTTATCGATGCGGAACTCCACACGGCCCGATTTTATTTCGTTTATGGTTTTTTTGACTTCAAAAGTGACCGTTCCTGTCTTAGGATTCGGCATCAAGCCTCTGGGGCCAAGAATTCGACCGAGTTTGCCCACGCTTTTCATCATATCGGGAGTTGCAACGACCGAATCGAAATCTGCCCAGCCTTTCGCGATTTTTTCCACAAGATCTTCCGATCCGACATGGTCTGCACCCGCTTCCTCGGCTTCCTTGATCTTTTCTCCTGAGGCGATAACGCATATTGTCTTTGACTTTCCAGTCCCATGCGGAAGTATGATGGTGCCTCTGACCATCTGGTCGGAATGTTTCGGGTCAACCCCCAAACGCATGGAAATATCTACCGACTCATCGAATTTCACGAAGCTCGTTTTTTTGACGAGGCCGATAGCTTCCTCCAAAGTATACTCGGGTTTTTCGACAAGCTCCTTCGATTTTTTATAGCTTTTTCCTTTTTTAGCCACTGATAATCTCCAATCCCATGTTTTTTGCTGTGCCGATGATTATTTTTTTTGCAGCATCGATATCGTAGGCATTCAGGTCATCCATTTTTTGCTTCGCGATTTCCTCGACCTGTTTCTCGGTTACTTTCCCCACTTTTTCCTTATTCGGTTCCCCTGATCCTTTGGCAATCCCCGCAGCCTTTTTGAGCAGAAAAGATGCAGGGGGAGTTTTCATGACGAAATTGAAAGTACGGTCTTTGAACACATAGATCTCGACAGGGATGACGGTTCCTGCTTCCATTTTGCTTGTTTTGTCGTTGAATTGGCGGACAAAATCCATGATATTGACATTATGCTGCCCGAGAGCAGGGCCCACCGGGGGAGCAGGACTAGCCTGGCCTGCTTCAATTTGAAGCTTGATTTTCGCTTTTACTTCTTTCGCCATTTTCCTCTCCTATATTTTCTCGACCTGTAAAAATTCCAACTCGACAGGAGTCGAACGACCGAAAATCGTCACGAGAACCTTCAAAGTGTTCCTTTCCTGATTGACCTCCTCGACAATTCCGTTAAAATTGAAAAAAGGACCATCTATGATCCGGACAGCTTCTCCCTTTTCAAAGGAATGTTTCGGTTTCGGTTTTTCCGATGTGGTCTCCATGTGTTCGACGATCTGGTTAACCTCATTCTTATTCAGAGGAGTCGGGCGTTTCCCGGAGCCGACAAAACCTGTCACCTTGGGCGTTTCTCGAATGATATGCCAGTTCTCATCATTCATTTCCATCTCGATCAAAATGTATCCGGGATAGGATCTTTTGGTGGAGACCACCTTTTTCCCTCCTTTTATCTCGACAATTCCCTCGGTCGGAATGATGATCTTCCCGATCTGGTCTTGGATGCTTAATTCCAAGGCCCTTTGCCGGATGGATTCAGCGACAAATTTCTCAAATCCGGAATACGTATGAACAACAAACCAATCTTTAGCCATTTTAATCTCAACTTATCCAAAAAAAGTTTTTATCTTAGTGATCAGCCAGGAGAAAACAACATCCATGAAGAACAGGTAAAAGCCAAAAAAGAACGTCGCAAAAATAACGACGATGGTTGTGCTGTAAACCTCGTTTCTTGAAGGCCAAGTCACTTTTTTCAATTCTGCCCGGACTTCTCTCAAGAAAGAGACGAAACGCCTGTGCCATTTTACTTTTGGACTCATTTTAGTTCCTTTATCGTTGAAGTCTTGACAGGAACCCTTCCTGGCTCTCTATCAGAATATTTATGAGCATCTGGCAGGTGAGGCAGGACTCGAACCCGCAACCTTCGGTTTTGGAGACCGATGCTCTAACCAATTGAGCTACTCACCTACTTGTCTCTTCTCGCCTCCTCTAAAATCCTGTATTGTTTTTCCTTAAAAAAAAATATCCCATTATTTGGTTTCTTTATGCAGCGTGTGTTTTCGGCAGAACTTGCAATATTTTTTCTGCTGGATTTTCTCCTGGTTCACTTTTTTATTACGGGTCGTGGTGTAGTTGCGGCGCTTGCATTCTGCGCACTGAAGTGTGACTATATCTCTCATCCTTTTCTCGCTTCCAAGGGCATTGGATTCTTCTAATTTCTATTCGATGATATCGGTGACAGATCCGGCTCCTACCGTGCGGCCGCCCTCTCGAATCGCAAACCGCATCCCTTTCTCCATCGCCACGTTCGTGATCAAATTGATCTCCAAATTCACATTGTCC
>Ga0180438_10006874_pt1 | contig 15180 bp, 9 predicted proteins | sample SS_ome_12_FD_132455 | JGI IMG/M metagenome (GOLD analysis project Ga0180438, IMG submission 132455) | Hypersaline lake sediment archaeal communities from the Salton Sea, California, USA - SS_3_D_2 metaG | ecosystem: Environmental > Aquatic > Non-marine Saline and Alkaline > Hypersaline >...
ATCGCCTCGGTCGGAGACGCTCGGCGAACGAGAGGGGGCTTCCCGCCTCGGCCGGAGACGCTCGGCGAACGAGGGGAGCTTTTCCGCCTCGGTCAGAGACGCTCGGCGAACGGGAGGGGGCTTCCCGCCTCGGCCGGAGACGCTCGGCGAACGAGGGGAGCTTTTCCGCCTCGGTCAGAGACCCTCGGCGAACGAGAGGGGGCTTCCCGCCTCGGTCGGAGACGCTCGGCGAACGAGGGGGCTTCCCGCCTCGGTCGGAGACACTCGGCGAACGAGAGGGGCCTCCCGCCTCGGTCAGAGACGCTCGGCGAACAAACGCTCGGCGAACGAGAGGGGCCTCCCGCCTCGGTCAGAGACGCTCGGCGAACAAACGCTCGGCGAACGAGAGGGGCTTCCCGCCTCGGTCAGAGACGCTCGGCGAACAAACGCTCGGCGAACGAGAGGAGGCTTCCCGCCTCGGTCGGAGACGCTCGGCGAACGAACGCTCGGCGAACGATGGGATAGGTTGTTGGTCAAGGTGTGGGTGCAATTATAGCCATATCGCATCAGAAGGGCAACTCGCCTTTGCCGAGACGGTGTCGGGCGAGTGAGCCAAGAAAAAGAGCCCTGGCACTGGCCAGGGCTCTGGGGTGGTACGGGTGATTTCTAGCGCCGCCGAAGTCGAGCGAATCCAGCCAGCGCGGCCAGGCCACTGCCGACCAGTACGATGGTGAGCGGCTCTGGAATCTCGCCGGGAGGCTCTTTGGCAGGTGTGGTGCGCGGCGTGGGCGTCGGTGGTGTGCCGGTGACGGTGGGCGTGGGCGTCGGTGGCGTGCCGGTGACGGTATGTGTGGGCGTCGGCGGCGTGCCAGTGGTGGTAGGTGTCGCTGTAGGCGTTGACGTGCTGGTGGGTGTGGAAGTGGGTGTGATAGTTGGCGTTTCAGTTGGCGGTGGTTCTTGTTGGGTGATGCTCCGGCACGTATCTGCCGAGACAAGCTCGGTGTTGTCACTGCTCACGTCAGCGACGTTACATAACTCCCACGCGTCGCCAGCCTGTCGATACTCTATGACGACGTTGAATGTGGTGGTGATCATGGTCCCGACGTCAAGGGTGGCCCACCTGAGCCGGAAGGCTGTGATGGCCGGGTCTGTCGTGCCCGGCGCGCCAAGGGGTACATAGCCGAAACCGCCGGTGCCATCGTCGTACTGTACTCCGGGTGGCTCGTAAGGCAGAGTCGTGTCGATGCTGTCGAGCACAAAATCCACCGAGTCGGAGGGCAAGGTGTCGGTGAGGACGACGTTAGACATGGGCGAAAAGCCGTTGTTCTCAAGGATGACGGTGTAGGTCAGCGTGTCGCCCGGGCTGATGTCGCCGCTGCCGTCGGCGTCATTGGCCAGTTCGTCTAATTTGGCGACGATGGGGATGGTGACAGGCAGAACGGTGTATCCCAGGTCCAGGTAGCCGGTGCCGGTGTTTGCTTGACAGCCGTCTTCACCCCAGGCGACGGCCAGGCGATGCGTCACGTCGAGGGTATAGATCAGGGCGCCACTCAGGTCGTTGTCGTTGGGATCGCTGACGCGCAGCCCCTCCAGCCGGCCAACCGGTACGCCGTTGAAGGAATTTGTCTCGTCCAAGCCGTAAGCGTTGGGGTTTTCCAGCGCGCCACTGCCGTCGCTGTCAAAATTGTCGGGCGTGCCATCGTTGTCCAGGTCAACGTATATCCTTGTGTCTACGATGGGCGTGACAAAGGCCAGGTTGCCGTTGTCTTGATCGGGAGGCACGTTTGCCATGTCATAGCCAGTGGACCAGCCAAGGACAACCTGTGAACTCAATTGGTTCAAGGGCAACACGGCAAAGCCCCAGTCAAAATCCTGGCTGGCACCATAGCTGCTGGCAGAATCAACGGCGGCCAGTGCCCAGAAATTGTCGTCCGAAAAGAGGTGGACCGCAGAATCAAGTGGCAAGGGGTCTGGGCCAGGCCCCACTCCTGGGCCCAGGACATAGGCTTCATTTGCCCCAACCGTGACCACGCCGCTGGCGGTCGCCGTCTCCCACGTCACGTCAATGTCAGCCCCGTTTTCGTTAAAGATATAGTATGCCACGTCGGAGGTCTGTACGGGCTCCGTGACGTACGGGTTGTCGTCCATGGGACAAGTCCCGAAAGCAGGCACGTCTTCACTGTCGCGCAGACTGGGCACGGGACTGTAGTAATCGTTGCTCCAGGAAAGTGCGTCGCCTGTGCTGGGGATGAGCGTGTAGGCCCGTGCGGCGTAGGGACTGCCGCACGCCCCGGTCATGAGTTGAACTTGCACGGGCGCATCGGCCGTCACGGTGGCGCCGCTGTTGATCCCGACGCCGGCGGCGGACGCGTCGCCGATGACGGCGTGGCACTCGCCCGGCGGGAGGGTTTCGACAATGTCTACCGTGCCATCCGCGTCGCTGTCTATGCGGATAGTCGTGGTCACGGCAGTCTGCACCTGCAAGCCAACCCAGTCAAAGTCGTTGTAGTCGGGCGGGTTGGGTTGACCTGAGCCGAGATCCTCACCAACGGGCACGACGTAAGAGGTGCCCCATTTAGCGACCTCCCAGACCTCCCAGGCGCCGGCCAGACGGGAGTCGGGCACGACGGGCCAGGCGGCACGGATGAGTGTGCCTGGATGGCCAGCGACGGTGATGCGATCCCGCCCATCGTAGCAATACCGTCCTGGCGCGCACTCTAGATTGGGCTCGCGCGGCGTGATCACCTGGTCTTGCCAGACGTAGCTCTGGCCAGCGTTGAGCACAACTCTTTCGGTCGTGGGGCCAGGGCTCAGGGGGTCTGCGTCGTATTCATCTTCCCAGTGATCGTAGAACACCTCTGTACCATCGGCACTGGCGGTCAGCGAGATGATGGAATCGAGGGTGTCAGAGGTTGGGGGCAAGGCAATTGAATAGCAATCATCACTTTCGTTGATGTCGGCGAACATGTCCTGCAGGTCGTCGTCGTAGAACGGGACAAAGAATTGGTGTATGCCCGGGTCTACAACCGTCACGCCGGCCAGACCGATGTCGCCGGCGCTCATCTGCCCATCCCCGTCCAGGTCGGCGAACACAGCGCCAGCGATGGTATCGCCCTGATAGCGTGCCTCCAGCACCACCCGGGGCGTGACGCGGCCGGAGAGCGCCATGCCGGGGTGAAGGGTGAGCCTGATGGGTGCCTGTGGGAGGTCCGTTTGCCACCTGGCGGGCAACGTGCTCTCGACCAGGTAGACCTGGTGGGTGGCGAGAGGGACGGAGGGGAAGGCAAACCGCCCTTGTGCATCCGTGACGGTGCGAGGCAGATGGCTTGCCTCCGACGCAGCGATGGCGGAGACCATGGACTGGCTGGGGTGAGCAGGGGGCATGGTCCACGGTAGAAGGAGCAGTCCGACCAAGATTGCCAGCAAAAAGAGCCGTCGATACATGAGATCACCTCCTGCGGTAAAAACTGGTACGGAGGGGATTCATCGCCTGCAGGCTCTTTGGGTCGCCAGAACAGGCTGGCTACAGCCGCGAGGAATGAATATCACGAGTCGCCGCGATCTGAGCGACATTGCCCCCCCGTAGGTCAGAGAAACAGGTGTAGCTTGGCCGATTATGTCACACTAGGTCGACAGGATAAAAGTAGAGATATCTTTACGATTTTGGTAGAAACTGTGCAAGAAGAGTGTCTAGTCCAGTCTGACTGCAACCTCTGGCGGTACCCGTCCTTTGATGTGCGTGCCTTCGGTGACGTGATCCTCGTGTTCGACGGTGCCTTTCTCATGAACGAGGGCCACCAGGTCCCCCCGGCTGTAAGGAATGACGGTATCTATGGAAACCATGCTGGCGAGAAAGACTTGCTCCACGCATGCCAGCAGGTCGGTGATGCCCTGGCCGGTGAGGGCAGAGATGGCGGCACCGTTGGAAAACTCTCGGAGCTGGTGCTGAACCAGGGTCAGGTTTTCCAGCCGGTCAATCTTGTTCAGGGCGGTGATGACAGGCTTGCCGGTGGCGTCAAGTTCGGCGAGCGTCTCTTCCACCGTCTGTACCTGGTTCATCACGTGGGGGTGAGTGATATCCACGACGTGGAGGATCATGTCGGCCTCGGCGATCTCTTCGAGGGTGGCGCGGAAAGCAGCCACCAGGGTCGTGGGCAGCTTTTGGATAAAGCCGACGGTGTCGGTAAAGAGCACGGTTGTGCCGCGGGGCAATTCCACGCGGCGGGTGGTCGGGTCGAGGGTAGCGAAGAGCATGTCGGCAGTCAGCACATTCGCATCCGAGAGGGTGTTGAGCAAGGTGGATTTGCCAGAATTGGTGTAGCCCACCAGCGACACGACCGGCACGCCGCTTTTACGGCGTTGCTGCCGGTGCAGGGCACGGTGAGTGCGCACGTTTTCCAACTCTTGTTTCAGGTGGTCGATGCGCCGATTGATCTCGCGGCGATCTATTTCCAACTGTGTCTCGCCGGGACCGCGCAGGCCGACGCCCCCGGTACCCCCCCGTCCGGCCGCGCCACCGGCCTGGCGAACCAGGTGCGTCCAGGCGCGGGTCAGACGGGGCAGCCGGTACTGATACTGGGCCAGTTCTACCTGCAGTGCGCCCTCGCGGGTGCGGGCATGCCGGGCAAAGATGTCGAGGATGAGGGTCGTACGGTCGAGCACTTTGACCGGCCGCTCTGGCCATTGTTCGTCGAAACGTTCTTCCAACCGCTCCTCGATCTCGCGCTGCTGCCGGGGGGAGAGTTCGTCGTCAAAGATGACGGCGTCAGCCTCACGGCCGTCTATCAATTCTAAAAGTTCTTCCAGTTTGCCCTTGCCCATGAACGTGGCCGAGTGGACGCGGTCGACCTTTTGATAGATCTGACCCACCACGTCTACCTGGGCTGTGCTGGCCAATTGCGCCAGTTCGGCCAGCGATTCTTCCACGGGCCAGGGGTTGCGCTCGCTTTTGACTTCTATGCCCACCAGGACAGCTCGCTCGCGGGGAGTCTCGGTGGGCAGGGTGATTCCTGTGCTAATAGACATCCTCCTGTGGCTATATTATACCTCTTAGTTATGGCTATGTCAATCCAGTGACGGTCAGAATGCGCGGGTACTCGACGACAAAGTCGAAGGTGAGCCTGGTCTCCTGCCCTGGCTCCAGGACCAGTGCCCATTCCAGGATACCCAGGTCGGTTCGCTTGTCCGGTTTAGGCAGGAAATCTTGGTCTCGGACTTGAATGTCTTCGTGGCCGGAGACAGGTACCTGATCCTGAACAATCACTTTTTCGGGGCCGTCGCGCAGGTTCTGGACCTCGATCTGGTAGGCATAGCGGAGGCGGCGTCTGTCGCCTATCAACCGTTTGTCCACTTGTCGGCTGACCAGTTTTCGTTCCACCTTGATCCGATCGTCGGCGCCGAGAAGGACTTTGAACGACTCGTTGGGTGCAATGTGTTTCAGCTCGGTCGTGCCGACAAATTCGTTGCTGTAAAAGATGCTGGCCGGGCCGGGCAACAAGACAAAGTCGGTATCGTTGGTGACCGTGGCTCGGCGATAGGCGGCCGTCACGAGCTTGGGGACGGTGAGGTAGTCCAACTCGGGCGTCAGTGACAGGGTGGCGACAGAGGTCTTGTGCGGCGAGCCGTCGGAGGGGACGTCCACCGGTTGAGGCACGCCAAAGGTCACGGCTGCGCCTTCCTGGCTGACCACTGCCTGGGCGACGTCCATGTCTGCTGGCTGAGGCTGTGCGACAGTGGTGAGTTCTTCAAAGTCGGCTGGAGCAGCCCCTTGCGTGTCGAACCTGGCGGCCATTCGGCGTGCCATCTTGGGACTGGGCGTGACCGCGGATGCAGGGAGAGGCGGACGAAAGACTTCCACGACCCAGGGATCCAGCTCGGGCAGTGTAGCGCTGAGCGCCGGGCGGGCGGTGGAGAGGGTCAGTTGCGTCCCAACCCAGTCTTCGCCACTGCGCTGGGTGACCTGGGCGAGATAATCTACCTCAACCGTCGTCTCTTCTGCTGGCCGATCTGTGTCGCTCTCGAGGAGCCGCAGGTCGTAGAGGGGCGTCCAACCGGCGTTGCTGACGACGTAGGTCAGTTCCACGTCCAGGTCGCCAGCGGTGAAGGTTTCGACTTCGACGATCACCGTATAGCGTTGGCGGGAGCGGGCGCTCTGAATTTGACTCAATTCACGTTGGAGCTTTTGCTTCTCCCGGTCCAGTTCTCGCTTTTCGGAGGTGATGGCGCGCAGGCGATCCTGGGCGGCGATGGTGCGCTCGGTGAGAAAGTCCAGCAACGCGGCGCTCTCTGTGACGTCCGATTTTCCGAAGGCCAGGCCCTTGGCGTAGCTTTCGCTCTGTTTGGCCAGCCCGTGGAGGAAGCTCAGCGTGGCTTCGAGAGCGCGCTCCTCGTCGGCCAGGGCTTTCTCCTTGTCCCCCAACTCTTCAATGCGGCGCTCCAATTCGGCGACGCGAGCGGCAGGTGTCTCGGCGTAGAAGGCGCGGCGCACGTCCACGCCACCCAGGCGGGCGCGGGCGGTTCCCCGCCCTGAGACGCGCACCGACTCTGGCGAGAGGGTCAGCGGCAGTTCCGGGATCTCTAGGCGATAGTGTCCCGGTTCGACGTGGATGTGGCCGGTGCGGGTCACTCTGGCCCGGTCGGGGTAGACGGTGACGGCGGTGACGGTGGTTTCCAGTTGGCTGGTCATCGGAACCTCCTTGTGATTGAGGGGCTACAAGTTGGCTCTCTTTACAAAGTCTGTCAGGCGATGCATGGCTTCACGAATGCGGTCGGTGGCTTGCCCGAGAGAGAGGCGGACATAACCCTCACCGTGCTGGCCAAAGGCCGTGCCGGGGGTGACGGAGACGCCAGTTTCCTCCAGCAGGCGGCTGGCAAAGCCGGCCGACGTGATACCGGCCGGCACTTGGGGCCACAGGTAGAGGCCGGCTCTGGGTTTGCGCGCTCGCAGGCCCGCCCGCTCCAACGCAGCCAGCACGAGGTCACGGCGTTCCTGGTAGATGGCATTGCGCCCGGCCAACCAGGCCTGGTCGCCGGTAAGGGCGGCGGTGGCCGCGTCCTGGATGGGTCGAAAGATGCCCGAGTCCAGGTGGGTCTTGACCAGGGCCAGGGCTTCTGTGGCCTGGGCATTGCCCACGGCCATGCCCACCCGCCAGCCAGCCATGTTGTGGCTCTTGGATAGCGAGTTGAATTCCAGGACGACATCTTTGGCACCTTCTGCTTGCAGCATGCTGGGCGCGACGTAGCCGTCGTAGGAGACATCGGCGTAAGGAACGTCGTGACAGATGAGCAGGTTGTGTCGCCGGGCGAAATCCACAGCGTGCTCAAAAAAGTTCAGGGGAGCGATAGCGCCGGTCGGGTTGTTGGGGTAGTTGAGCCACAGCACAACTGCCCGCCGGAGCACGTCCCGGGGAATGGCTTCCAGGTCGGGCAGATAGTCGTTTTCAGCCAGCAAGGGCAGCGGATAGGTGTCTCCCTCCACCAGCACGACACCCATGCGATAGGCGGGATAGCCGGGGTCGGGAACCAGCACCAGGTCGCCCGCGTTCACAAAGGCGGTCGGCACGTGGGCAATGCCCTCTTTGGAACCGATGAGGGGGATGACTTCTGTGTCGGGATCCAGTTCGACGCCGAAACGTTTCGCATAGTAGTCGGCGATGGCTCGCCGGAGGGCCGGAATGCCGTAATAGCCGGCGTAGGTGTGATGGCTGAGATCGGCCGCCGATCGATTCAGCTCCTGCAGGACAAAGTCAGGCGGCGGCAAGTCGGGGCTGCCGATGTCTATGCGGATGACATCTATCCCTTCTTGTCGCAGTTGGGCAATTCGCTTGCCGAGTTGGGCAAAGAAATAAGGTGGGAGATTGGCGATTCTGTTGGCTTGCCTCATGACGGTTGTTTGCTCCTCTGTTTGTATGTGCGCCTCACGTGGACACGATACGGCTTCATTCTTGACTGCCCGTCGCCCGTTTGGCGCGGACGTCTTTATGGGTGCGGATGGCTTTGACAGGCAACAGGATGTGAAACGTGCTGCCGGGAAAGTGTTCCTCGTCGTATCCCGTGCTTTCCACCCATATTTTGCCGCCGTGTGCCTCGGTGACGCCTCTGGTGATGGCCAGACCCAGACCAGGGCCGCCACCTTTGAACTTGGTCTTGCCGCTAGAGTGGTGAACGATGTCACCGACCTGGTAGAACTTGGCAAAGATCCGCTCGTGATGTTCGGGGTCAATGCCAATGCCGGTGTCGGCGACGGTGATCTTGACAAAATCCACGGTGCCCGTGTTTTCGGCGGGTACCAGTTGTCCGGTGATGTCTATGCGCCCGCCATCTGGTGTGTATTTGATGGCATTGCCGATCACGTTGACGAACGCCTGGTGCAGGCGCTGGGTGTCACATTCGATGTAGGGCAATTCGTCCAGGCCGTCGAGGGAGACGGTCAGTTTGCGTTCGTCCATCACTTCCTTGAACTCGTTCAGGGCCGTGTGGATCACGCGATCTGGCAAGGCCGGCGTGAGATGCAGGGTCAGCGCTTCCGTGTCGATCATCGACACGTCTATCATGTCTTCGATGATGGTCATGAGTCGCTCGATGCCGGTGGTGATGCCCTGGATCATGATGATGTTTTTGGGGTTTTCCTGATCGACAGCATCTTTTAGAATGTTGGTGTAACCCTGAATCAGCGTCAGCGGCGTTTTCAATTCGTGCGCGGCAATGCTGATAAAGTCGGATTTGGTGCGGTCCAGCTCTTTCAGGTCGCGCATGGCGCGTTCCAGTTCTGCGGTGCGCTGCTTGACCCGCTGCTCCAGTTCCTGGTTAAAGTGGGTGAGTTGGTTGTAAAGCCGGGCAGTTTTGATGGCGATGGCAGCCTGCTCGGCGACCGAGCGCACCATGTCGATCGTCGAGACGTCGAAAGGCTGACCGGTGGCACGCCGATCGACCGTGATGACGCCGATGGCTTTCCCTTCGCTGGCGAGGGGCATGGCCAGCGCCGAGCGCATCCTAAAATCGTCTCCCAGCGAGTCGCTGAGTGGCCGGCCATCGAGGCGATCGTCCAACAGTTGATGTTCGAGCCGCCGAAAGGCTTCCAGGACAAAAGAGCGCTTGGAAGGTGACAGCGTGAGACCCTCCAGGCGCTGTGCGGCGATGCCATGTGCCACGGCGACGACCAATGTTCTGCTTTCTCCGGCCATCCAGATGGCGCAGCGGTCTATGTTGGCTGCTGCCGCCAGGTGCTCGGCGATGAGGCCCAACGTCTGCTCGATTTCAACTGTCCGACCAAAGTCTCGCGAGACGTTGTACAGCGTGCGAAGTTGCATCAGCGAGCGGTTGGCCTCCTCGTTGGCCCGGTGCAGGCTGTGGGCCATCAATTCGGCTTCTGTCAGCCGCTCGTTGAGCATGCCCTCGGTGAGGTTGGTAAAGCTGCGGACGCTGATGGAGATGGATCGATCCAGCAAAGGCTCGACAGCGCCAATGATGGCCAGGGCGCCGGTCGGCGGCTCGGTCGCAACCGCGTGCTCGTGGATGGCAATTCGCAGTTGCTGCGGAACGAGGAGGATCTCGTCAATGTTGTACGCTTCTTTGACGCGGTTAAAGACCATCTCATTGAGTAGGGCGTGCAGCGTGGCAAGTCCTCCTGTCCTCGCCGCGTCTACGAGACCGTCGTAAAAGGAGAGCAGGTGATGCTGTTGCAGTTGTTGCGTGCTCAGAACGCGGTCTTTTTCACGGCCCTGAGCCCGTACCTCCCGCACCCAGCGAGGCAAGATGTGGGCCTCGTTGTATTTTAGCCAGACTGCCAGCTTTTTGTCTTTCTTGATGATACCTCGCCTGTGTGCCATTAGGGCCAGCTTTCTCCTGATTCGAGAAACAACTCCAAGACCTTGCCCACACGCTCCAGGCTGGCGGGCGCTACTTTGTCGGCCGTGTCTTGGGTGGTGTGCCAGTAGGGATAGTCAAAGTCGATGATGTCAACGGCCGGGATGCCGATCTCGAGAAAGGGACGGTGATCGTCTATGATAGAGTGTTTGACGGTGGGCACAAAGGTCGCTTTGTACCCCAGGCCGCCAGCCAACGACCAGAGCCGCTCGTTCAGTCTGGGATCCGAGGACCCTTCGTAATAAAGCTGCTGGTCGGCGTCGCCCACCATGTCGACGACGATGACGACGCCGGGCAGCGGGGTCAGTTGCGGCAGACTCGATTGGGCCAGGTCGTAGGCCAGGGCGGTGGCTCCGACGGAGAAGGGCCAGCCGTCGAGCCGGCCCCGATCCTCGGCGTCAAAGAAGGCGAGCCAGATTTCGTGTCCCGTTTTCTCTACCTCCAGGACGCGGGCCAGTTCGAGCAGCACTGCCACGCCGCTGGCGCCGTCGTTAGCCCCCACGATCCATCGATCGCGCTCGCCTTCCGGGTTGTGATCGGCGTAAGGACGCGTGTCATAGTGCGCGCCGAGCATCGCCACCGGGCCTGTCCCGGGCGCCGTCGAGGGGCCACTGCCGCGCTGGCCGACGATGTTCCGCCCTTTTACGTCGCGGTAGGTGAACTCGTGGACGACGACTTGCCAGCCCATGTCCTCGAGTTGGGCGATCAAATAGTCGCCGGTGGCCCAGCCTGCCTCGGAGCCGGTGGGGCGCGGGCCTAGCGCACACTGGTCGAGCACAAAGTTGTAGGCCGAATCGCCGTCAAACGAGAGGTCGTCTGCGTCCACGGCGGGCAGGTCGGGTGTGGGGAAGGGGGAGCTCTCGGTCGTGGCCGTCGGTGGGGGGAGGGCAGTGAACGTCGGGGCGGGCGTGGGGAGGGGGGAACTCTCGGTCGTGGCCGTCGGTGAGGGGAGGGCAGTGAACGTCGGGGCAGGCGTGGCGATGGGTGAGATGTGGATTGTGGCGGTGGCTGTTGGTACGGCTGAGGGGGTCGCCGAGGGAGAGATGACGACCTTTGTCGGCTGTGGGCTGGGTTGTTGACAGCCAGATGCCCAGAGGCCCAGGATCAGCGCGAGCGCGATGAGCCGGGTGGCCCGACGATGAATCATCGGGCTGAGAGGGCAAAGGGCGATAAATCGCCCTGGGACAGGCGTGTGGCGTGGAATGTGGCTTGTACGCCTGGCGATGGGATGTCGTTGGGTCATGGTGTCTGCTCCGCCAAGCAAGTAATAAGGTGAATTATTCTTTGTGCATTACTAGAATGCGCTCGAACTTGGTGGTTCGAGTTTGCCGTCGTGAGCGTCGCTTGTCAGGTATACGGTCGTCGTAGATAGTATCGACTACGAATTGGTTTTGCGTCACTTCAACTGCTAGATCAGCCATGATTTCTGCCGTACGCCGTGTTTTGCCGTCTCGATCCACGTCTCCCAGAACCAATACACAGTACCCCTCCGGCTTTAGAACACGAGACATCTCTTTCAGGCAGACTGACATTTGTGGCAGGTACACTTTGTTGCTGGCTGTCAAGGAAGCGTCCAATTCTTTCCAGTCTTCACAGCCCAGGAACCAGAGTCGTAATCGATTGTCCCGGGCATAATCCAAAGCTCCAAAGTAGGGCGGGCTTGAGATGATGGTACCTGTTTTGTTACTCGTTCTTCGTGTTTGCAAGGGAGTATCAATGCTGGCGCTCCTTATGATACTCAACCAAGGTGCTGCCGGCAAAAGTCCATGGTCGCTTTCATGTGGGCGCGTACCTGGCGCTCGTCCTCCACCTGTAGCGAGTGCGGGTTCAATTCGACGGTCACCGTACCGTGAAAGCGTGCCTTCAGCCGCTTCAGGAACGCACCCAGCGGCAGATCGCCGTCGTCGAGCCGCAGGTGCTCTTTTCCGTCGCGGAAATTCGACAGGTGCACGTGAGCGACGCGGTCGGCGACCTGTTCGTAGACGGACAGGATGTCCAGTCCCCAGGTGCCCAGGTGCGTCGTGTCCAGCGTCAGGTGCGGGAACCGGGCCCACTCGGCCACGCGGTTCAGGCGGTGGACGTCGAGCCGCCACCTGCCCAGACGATGGCAGGGCATGTTCTCGATGGCAACGGTGACAGACGATGCCTCCTGCAAGGCGGGCAGATCTGTCTTTAGCCAGCGCTCGTAGCTCCCTCCCCAGCGCCAGGGCAGGGGCAGCAGCAGACGCCGTTGGAGCAGGGTGGTTCGAACCACCGCGATGTGCAGCCCCAGGGGCAGGTGGGTGACGACCGTCGGCACGCCCAACGCCTCGGCCAGGGCCATCGTGCGCCGCGTGCGGACAGCCTCGTCCCACGGCCAGCCATCCACGGCGATGAGGGGAAAGGGACTGTGCAAGCTGAGGATCGGCAGGCCGTGTTGCTCTTGGAGGCGACTTAAGTAGGCGACGTCCCGCGTGTCCCAACGGTTGTCGATCATGATTTCGACGCCGTCGAAACCGGCCTCCCACGCCAGGGCAAAGGCGCGATCCAGGCTACAAGTGTACAGCGATCCGGTGGAAAAGGCAACTTTCATGGCGTATCTCGAGGCTTAGCTTCCCGCGCTCCACCGGAGCAACAGGGTGGTTGGGGCCGGATCGGGCTCACCTGAGGAGAAGACGATCAGGCTGATGGCTGCAACGAGCAGGACGATGACGACGACGGCGATGGTCACGATCAACAGATTCCGCTCGCGGCGTTGGCGAGCCAGACGCGCCAGGTGTTCTGCCTGTCGTTGCTTCCGATCCTCTTCCCACCAGGCGTCCATCCGCTGGCTGGAAGCTTGTTCTGTTTCAGCGCGCTGCTGTTGTACGACGGCAAGTCGGGCACGCCGCCAGTCCTCGGCGGTCTTGAATCGTTCTTCAAAGATTTGGCTCTCCGACTCGCCCCGCAGGGTGGTCCCGCATTGCAGGCACGCGATAGCGCCTTCCGGCAGGAGCGAGCCGCAGTTTGGGCACTGCTGCTCGTTCAGGTCGAACTGGACGTAGCAGCGCTGGCAGGCGACCAGGCCATCGCCATAGTCGGTGAACGCCCGGTTGCCGCAATGGGGACACTCGACATCGGCGGTCATGATCATCCTATCCTTGTCTGGGAGACAGCCGGCGCCAGGGTTGTGTCGATGAAACCTTCCATGTCGGCCAGGGCGCGACGAGCGTACGCCTGGTAGCGCGCCCGCTTGTGGCGAACCGGGGGATCCAGGGGGGGCATCAGCCCAAAGTTGGCTTTCATCGGCTGAAAGCTGTCCGGATCGGCCGCAGAGACATAGTGACACAGTGCGCCAAGCATGGTCGTCCGGGGAAAGTCGATCGGTTCTTGTCCCAGGATGCGACGGGCGGCGTTGATGCCAGCGACCAGTCCGCTGGCTGCGGAGCCGACGTATCCCTCGGTGCCGGTGATCTGGCCGGCGAAAAAGAGCCCCTGGCGCGTCCGGAACTCGAGCGCGGGCGTCAGCAGGCGCGGCGAATTGATAAAGGTGTTGCGATGCATCTGGCCAAAGCGGACAAACTCTGCCCCTTCCAGGCCGGGAATCGTGCGGAAGAGGCGCTCCTGTTTGCTCCATTTGAGGTTGGTCTGGAAGCCGACCATGTTGTACAGCGTGGCGGCCAGGTTGTCTTGCCGGAGTTGCACGACGGCAAAGGGTCGCTTGGCGGTTCGGGGATCGGTCAGGCCGACCGGGCGCAGGGGGCCATAGGACAACGCGTCGCTGCCGCGTTGGGCCAGCACTTCCACCGGCAGGCAGGCCTCGAAAAAGCTCTTGTCCTCGGACTCGAAGCCTCGCAGGGGGATGGTGTCAGCATTGGCGAGCGCCTCTACAAAGGCGTAGTATTGTTGTCTGTCCAGCGGGCAATTGATATAGTCCGCTTCGCCCCGGCTGTACCGCGAGGCGCGGAACGCTTTGGTCAGGTCTATGGAATCGAAAGCGACGATGGGCGCCATGGCGTCGTAGAAGTAGAGATGTTCTTCGCCGGTGATGCCGGCCACGTCGGCGGACAGGGCCTCGGAAGTGAGGGGGCCGCTGGCGACGACGACGACGCCCGCCTGGGGGATGGCCGGCACTTGCTGCCGGTGTAGTTGAATGAGCGGGTGTTCGTCGATGCGGCGGGTCACCAATTCGGCAAAGGCCTCGCGGCCGACGGCCAGTGCGCTGCCGGCGGGCACGGCTGTCTCGTCGGCGCAGGCCAGAATGAGCGAGTTCAGTTGCCGCAGTTCGGCTTTCAGCAGGCCGGGCGCCCGATCCTGGAGATCCGAGCCCAGCGAGTTGCTGCACACCAGTTCGGCCAGGTGCTGTGAAACGTGAGCCGGGGTCTGGGTGGCAGGGCGCATCTCGTAGAGCGCGACGTCTATGCCGTGCCGGGCAGCCTGCCAGGCCGCTTCGGTGCCGGCCAACCCGCCGCCGATGACGATCAGTCTCTCCATGGCGTTTCCTCTCATGCTAGCTATTTTACCACAAGTCGTCACTTTTGCCTATACCATTTGAGTCTGACCAGGATCTGTGGAGGCATCCACATATCGCGGTATCCATGTCCCTTCGCAATATGGAAATCGCGGCTACAGATTTTGGCCACGCTTATATCATTTCCCAATTGTTTTTAGATAGAGTATAATAGGCTGTGGAAAAGACACAGGAGATATAGCAGGATCCGGTGTAGGCTTGATGCGGGTAATGAGAGGTAAGGAGCGACGAATATGAGCAAGGTGACTGTTGCTGTAGTCCAACAGATGATGCAGGTTCACGAGGGTCCCGAAGCGTACCAGGCAGACGTCAAGCGATTCATGCGCCAGGTCAAGAGCAAACACGCTGACATCGTCGTCTTTCCGGAGCTGTCTGGGTTGATGCTGGCTTTTCCACTCATTTCGGGTGTCAAGCGGGGGTTGCTCAAGCGGGCAGATCGGGGGGGCGGGCGCCGGGCCTCACCCCTGGCCAAGGCTGTGGGGCGCGCGGCGGGCACAACGGCCGGGGTTATGGGCGGTGGCATGCGTGGCAGCCTGACCCGCCTGCTCCGCAAACGCCACGGCGAGTTGTTCGACTTGTATGTCGGGTTCTTTTCCGAAATAGCCGCCGAGTATGAGATGTATGTCGTCGGCGGCAGCGTCTATCTGTACGACGAAGACCTGGACGACGTGCGCAACGTCTGCTACGTGTTCGACGCTCGCGGCGAGATCGTTGGCTCCCAGGAAAAGTTGATTTTGACTCAGCAAGACGAGGGGCTGTGCTCCCCCGGTGACCGCGTAGCCGTCTTGCCAACAGAGTTGGGTCGCCTGGGCGTGATCATTGGCAGCGATGCCCTGCTGCCCGAGCCG